>WNFQ01000550.1_pt1 | contig 70543 bp, 70 predicted proteins | sample 5400171 | NCBI WGS metagenome assembly WNFQ01 (sample SAMN13153356, study PRJNA577476) | soil metagenome | isolation source: 20 cm soil under Madrone tree | place: USA:California | collected 2016-06-14
CGCCGGCCGGCCCGACGAACGGCCGTCCGGTTTCGTCTTCCACCCGTCCCGGCCCTTCGCCCACCACGACCAGCCGGGCCGCCGCCGCGCCTTCCCCGGGCACGGTGTGCCGGCGGCCCTCGCACAGCCGGCACTTGGTGCAGCCCGCCACCAGCTGCGCGATCGCCTCGAGCGACATCGCTTGCGGCACCGGATCGTTCGAGAACAGATCGCCGCCGGGGGGATCGTAGGAGATTCCCGGAGGTGGAAGGTCCGTGCTGGGGGCGGACGGGCGGACGGCCGGACTGGCGGACCGAGACGGCGTATTTCCGTCCGCCCGCGGCGGCGGCCCCTCGGGGAGAATGACCGAGTCGCCGCCAAGCAGCCGTTGCTGTTCCAGGAATTCGCGCGCCAGTGCCCGCCCGTCGGTCACGTCAGCGATTGCTCCACCGCGTCGAGGATTTTGTCGGCCACGTCCCGCTTCGAGAGGAGCGGCAGCTCGATTGGCTCACCGTTCCTCCGGATGATGGTGACGCGATTCGTGGTCACTTCAAATCCCGCGCCGGGCTCGTGCGCGTCGTTCAGGATGATCGCATCTAAATCCTTCTCCCGCAACTTGGCCTGGGCGCGGGCCAATCCGTTTCCTCCTGCCTCGAGCGCGAACCCGACCACCACGCATTTCTTGGGGCGCTTGAGCGAGCCGAGGATATCGGGGGTGGCTTCCAGCTCGATGGTCAGACCGCCGTTGGCGCGGGGACGCTTGGCGGCGGACGGTTCCGTGGGGCGATAGTCTGCCGGGGCGGCGGCCATGACGAAGAGGTCCGCGCGCGCCACCAACGCCTGCGCCGCGCGCTGCATCTCCGCGGTGGTTTCGACGCGCTGCGCGGTCACGCCGAACGGCAGCGGCAAGTCGCTCGGTCCCGAGACCAGGACGACGTCCGCGCCGCGAGCGTAGGCGGCCGCCGCGAGCGCGTAGCCCATGCGACCGCTCGACGGGTTGGTGACGACCCGCACCGGGTCGAGATGCTCGCGGGTGGGGCCGGCGGTCACGACGACGCTCTTCCCCCGCCACGGCGCACGCTGCAGCAGCAGCCGCTCCGCCGCGACGAGGATCGTTTCGGGCTCGCTCATCCGGCCCGGACGGTCGCTCGGTCCTTCGGCCAGCGGGCCCGTCTCGGGGCCCACGAAGACCCAGCCGCGCGCGGCGAGCGTGCTCACGTTGGCTTGCGTGGCGGGATGCGCGTACATCGCGTCGTTCATCGCGGGTGCCACGAGCACCGGCCCGGTCCGGGCGAGCAGCAACGCCGTGAGCACGTCGTCGGCGAGGCCCATCGCGGCGCGGGCCAGCACGTTCGCGGTGGCCGGCGCGACGATCACGAGGTCCGGCTCGCGCGCCAGCCCGACGTGGGCGAGCGCCCGGTCCCGCTGCCACAAGGAGGTGAGGACCGGGCGCCCGGTGAGCGCTTCGAAGGTGACCGGCCGCACGAACTCGGCGGCGGACGCGGTGAGCACCGCATCCACCGTCGCTCCGGCCTCGGTGAGCCGCCGGGCGAGCGTGCAGCTCTTGTAGCACGCGATTCCGCCCGACACGCCGAGGACGACGTGCCGGCCGGCGAACGCCATCAGCCTTCCTGGCGCCGCCGCCGCACCAGCTTGTAGGTCAGCCGGCCGCGGACCAGCTCGTCCAGCGCCCGCGTGGTGAGTTTCTCCTCGAAGTCCACCGAGCGGTCGCGCGGGAACTCGTTCACGAAACGGGCGAACTTGGCGGCCACCAGCACCCCCAGGTATTTGTTCTGGGTCTGGGTGGCGACTTCGCTCGGGGTCACGATCCTCATCACCTGCTCCTTCCGGTAGACTGCTTCAGTTGTGCTGCCTCGCTCCTCAGCTGTCGCACGAAATCCGACAGCAAGCTAGCCATGTCGCCGGGCGCGCGCTCGGTCCCCTCGCGCGCTCCCTGCACCAGGTCGATCACCTCACGCACGGCCGTCTCGAGGTCGTCGTTCACGAGCACGTGATCGTACACGTCCCCGATCTCGCGCCGCGCCGTCTCGACCTCGCGCGTCGCGATGTCGATCCGCTGCGACAGCTCGGCTTCCGACTCGGTGCGCCGCTTGCGCAGCCGCTCGATCAGCACGCGGGGCGAAGGCGGGATCACGAAGAGCACGAGGGAGGCCGGCCGCGGGTATGCCTTCCGGACCTGTCGGGCTCCCGTCACCTCGACGTCGAGCACCACGTGCTTCCCGCTGCGCAGCACTCGCTCGACCTCGCCGCGGAGCGTGCCGTACAACTCCCCCGCATACTCGGTCGACTCCAGGAACTCACCCGCCTCACGCCGCCGCTCGAACTCGTCGCGCGTGAGGAAATGGTACGCTTCGCCGTCTCGCTCGCCCGGCCTCGCCTTGCGCGTCGTCGCGGACACCGAGTACCCGAAGGTGTCGGGCAGCCGCGTCCGCAGCTCGCGCGCGATGGTCGTCTTGCCGCCCCCGGACGGGGCGGCCAGGACGACGACCCGCGGGGTCACTCCAGGTTGTCGAGCTGCTCTCGGAACTTCTCGAGCTCGCCTTTCATGGCGATCACCGTGTGCGTGATGCCGGAATCGTTGGCCTTGGACCCGATGGTATTCACTTCGCGCAACAGCTCCTGCGCGAGGAAGCCGAGCTGCTTCCCCACCGCCCCATCGGATGCGAGCGCCTCCCGGCACGCCGCCAGGTGAGTCCGTAACCGCACGAGCTCCTCGGTGATGTCCACGCGGTCCGCCATCAGCGCGACCTCGACGGCGAGCCGCTGCTCGTCTACTTGCACGCCCGCCGCGAGCTCCGCCACCGCCTGCTTCAGCCGCGCGAGCTCCGCCGAGAGCCGCTCGGGCGCCCGCTGCTCGATGGTCGCGGCGCCCGTCTCGAGCGCCCCGAGCCGTCCCCCGAGCTCCACCGCGAGCGCCGCTCCCTCACGCGCCCGCATGCCGAGCAACTCCCGCACCGCACGCTCGGCGATCGGCTCGACCTCGCCCCACTGCGCCGCGGCGACCCCGTCCTGATGCGACGTCAGCACCTCAGGCTGCCGCGCCACGAACGCGAGGTCCACGTCGCCCTTGAGCTTCAGGTGTTTCTTGAGCTCCTTCCGGCGCCGTCGCGGTGTGGCGCCTCGATCCACCGCGCCGCGACCGTTACGTGGCCACGCTCCAGCAGCTGCCGCAGCCGCTCGCGCAGCGGCCCCTCGACCCCGCCGAGCTCGAACGGCAGCTTGAGCTGAGGATTGTAATAGCGGTGGTTCACGCTGCGGATCTCGATCGAGAGCCGCCCGCCGAGGACGTTCCCTTCGGCCGAACCGAAACCCGTCATGCTCCGCGGCACAGACTTTAAACCTAGTCGCGGAAAGCACTTAGGTCAACTTCAGTTGGTGAACAGCCAGCGGACGCCGTAAAACTGAAAGCGGCGCGGGTAGTCGAGCCCGGGGACGTAGCTGATGCGCTTCAGGGTGACGTTGCGTTGGACCCAAAAGATGGTCACGCCGGCGATCCGCACCTCCACGTTGACCTCCCCGACGGTCGCCCCCGGGAGGGTGCGCAGCGCGCCCGCCGGGTCCAGACCCGCCGTCCCGCGGCTCCACGAGTCCATCGCCAGCTCGCCCCGCAGCGCGAAGATGCCGCTGCGGTACACCCGCCAGAACTTCGAGTAGAACGTGAGCGACACGCGCCCGTGGTAGGGTGGCTCGAAGTCATTTCCCCCGCGCACGAACGGATCGAGGTACCAGCCGGAGAGCTGGAGGCCAGGCAGCAGCCGCAGCGCGCCGTGCGCGGTGAAATAGCGTGTGCGCTGCGTCGGGCTGAGGCGCAGGGGACCGGAGCTGTCGATCGCCGCGATCGCCACGGGGAAGCCGATTGGCGCGAACGGGTCGCGGGTCGCGCCGCCCAGCTCGAGGCTGATCCAGCTGCGGTCCCAGCGCACCGCGCCCGACCCGTCCACAGTGCGCTGTCCCAGGTCGGACGAATCGAGCGGTGCCTGGAGGTCGTGCGCCCATGCGAGGTCGCCGTGGAGCGACAGCCCGGCCGGCAGAATCAGGCCCGCAGCGAGATGCGCGCGATTGCCGGACCGCCCGCGGCGGTATTCGGCGTGGCGCGCGTCGCCGGCGATGGTGAGGCCGGGAAATGGGCTCCAGGCGCCGGTGCCTTCGAGCTGCCACGGCCGGGCAGTGTCCAGCCGGCGGAGCGCGAGACCGATGTGTGCGCGGGACCAGTCGTTCGTGACCTCGAGGGTGCCCTGTGACAGGCTGCGATCGGGCACCGCGCCATCGCGGGTCACGCTCGTCGTGGCGAACGTCGCTTGGGCACGCAGCCCGACACCGTCGTCACGAGCGGCCGCGAACACGCGGAAAATCCCGTCGCGCCGCTGAGGATTCCAGTCCGCCGTGAGGTGCCCCTCGCTGCGGTGCCAGCGCGAGCTCAAGGTTTGGTACGAGGCCCCGAACCGGGCGCTCGGTACGTACTCGGCCTTGACCCACAGGTCCACGGAGTTGAATGCCGTGCTCGAACTCCCCTGGATGCCGTCGTTGTTGTTGTAATCGGCCACGAGCGAGAGGCCGAATCCCGAGCGCCAGCGACGGAGAAACACGCCGCGGTAGTTCGCCGTCTTCACTTCGCCGGTGGCGACCCCGACCTGCGACGTGGTCTCGGTGGAGCGCTGGCGGAGCGTGACGAGATAGACGCGGAGCGAGGCCGGCAGCACGATCACGTCGATGCGCTCGAGCGGCGCAAGCGAGATGCGGGCGGGGTCGAGGAACACCGAGTCCCGCCCCAGCGGCAGGTAGGGCACGCCGTCCCAGTAGATCTCGAGGCCGGCCGCACCGCGCCCGCCGTACATCACGATCTCCCCGGCGCCGTAGATGCCGCCGCGCGCGACGTAGACGCCCGGAATGTGGGCGAGCAGGTCCGACAGCGTCTGGACGTTCGAGAGCACGAGCGAGTCGGTGTTGAACGTGTAGCGCGTGCCGCGCGGCAACGGCCCGGCGGGGATCAGCTCGGGCAGCGTGGGCAGGTAGCGCGGCAGGGTGTCGCGGGCGGTCGTGTCCCGGCGGGTCGTGGAATCGCGTCCCAGCGTATCGCGGCGCGCGGTGCTGTCGACCTGAGCGGCGGCTCCGGCCGCGACGAGCAGCAGCGCGGCGGCGCCCGCGAGGCCGCGGGTCACGCCCCCGCGCGCTTGAGAATGAACTCGGTGAAGAGCCGGACGCCGACCGCCGTCGGGCCCTTGGCCTGGTGCGGCCCTTCGCCCTCGGTGTACGCGGTGCCCGCGATGTCGAGGTGCACCCAGGGATACCCCTCCACGAATTCCCGCAGGAACCACCCGCCGGCGATCGAGCCCGCACCCCGCCCACCCGAGTTCTTCACGTCCGCGATGTCGGACTTGAGCAGATCGCGGTACTCGTCCCACAGCGGCAACGGCCAGCAGCGCTCGCCGGCGCGCTCCCCTGCCTCCCGCACTTCGGTCAGCAAGGGCTCGTCGTTCCCCATCGCACCGATGGCCACCTGGCCGAGGGCCACCACCACGGCGCCGGTGAGCGTCGCGATGTCGATCACCGCCGACGGCTTGAAGCGCCGCACGTACGATAGTGCGTCGCACAGGATGAGGCGCCCTTCGGCGTCGGTGTTGATGATCTCGATCGTCTTGCCGAAATGGCTCTTCACGACGTCCCCCGGTTTCACCGCGTGGCCGGAGGGGAGGTTTTCAGTGGCCGGGATGAGGCCCACGACGTTCAGTTTCGGCTTGAGTTGCCCCAGCGTCTCGAACGTGCCGAGCACAGCCGCGGCGCCGGACATGTCGAACTTCATGTCCTCCATGTTCTGCGCCGGCTTGATCGAAATGCCGCCCGAATCGAATGTGACGCCCTTGCCGACGAGCGCCACCGGAGGCGCGTCACCGGCGCCGCGGTACTCGAGCACGATGAAGCGCGGCTCCTGGTCGCTGCCCTGGGCCACGGCGAGCAGCGCTCCCATCGCTTCCTGTTGCAGCTTCGCCCGGTCGAACACCGTGAGCGTGAAGCCGTGCTGATCGGCCAGCTGTTTCGCCCGCTCCGCCAGGTAGGTGGGCGTGCACACATTCCCGGGCAGCATCTGGAGGTGTCGGGTGAGCCGCTGCCCCGCGGCGACGGCGTCGCCCACGCGCTGGCCGGCGGCGACCTCCTTCGTCTCCTTTTGATCGCACACGAGCGTGACGCCCTCGACCTCGGGCTTCGGCTCGTCGGGCGCCGCCTGCTTGAGCTCGGTGAACGCCCAGGCGCCGTGCGCGGCGCCCTCCACCGTCGCCTGGCCCAGGTCCCGGGCCGACACGCCGTTGCGCGCCTCGGGGACGACGGTGAAGGCGAGCCGCTTCGCGCCAAGCGCACGCGCCCGCTTGCCCGCGACGGCGGCGGCGCGCCGGATGGTGTTGCGGGTGACCTCGCCCGGTTTCCCCAGGCCGACGAGCAGGACGCGCTCGGGCTTGGCGCCGCCGGGATAGAGCAGCGTGGTCTCGTCGCGCTTTCCTTTGAAGTCGCCGCTCGTGATGGCGCGCGCCACGACACCCCCCGCCACGCGATCGAGCTCGGCGAGGGAGGTGGGAACGGCGCTCCCCTGCGCGAGGGCGACGGCGAGGAGCGGCGTGTCGACCTGGGAAAGCGGCGTGCTGGCGACGCCGCTGGTCATCCTAGACATGCTCGATTATGCACTCGGCAAAAGCCGAGGTCGAGACCTCGGTCGCATTGGGCATCAGGCGCGCGAGATCGTACGTGACGCGCCGCGCCCGGATCGCCCCGCCGAGCCCGCGCGCGATCGCCGTGGCCACGTCGTCCCACCCGAGCTCCTCGAACATCATCGCCCCCGACAGGATCACGCTCCCCGGGTTCACCTTGTCCTGCCCCGCGTACTTGGGGGCGGTGCCGTGGGTCGCCTCGAACACGGCGTAGCCGTCGCCCACGTTGCCCCCCGGTGCGAGCCCGAGCCCGCCCACCTGGGCCGCGGCGGCGTCCGAGAGCAGGTCGCCCGTGAGGTTGGGCGCGGCGATCACGGAGTATTCGTCGGGGCGCAACACCAGCTGTGCGAACATCGCGTCGGTGATCCGGTCCTTCATGATCACCTTTCCCGTTTCCCCTTTCCCCTTTCCCGTTTCGTCTTCGGTGATCGTCTTGTCCCCGAAGCGCTCCTTCGCGAGCTCATACCCCCACTCGCGGAACCCGCCCTCGGTGAACTTCATGATGTTGCCCTTGTGGACGAGCGTGACCGAGCGGCGACCGGCGCGCAGCGCGTACTCGATGGATTTGGCGACCAGGCGCTGGGAGCCGAACTTGGACATGGGCTTGATGCCGATCGCGCTCCCGGGGCGGATCTTGGCGCCGAACCGCTCGGTGAGGAACCCGATCACCGCATCGGCTTCGGGGCTGGCGGCCCGGTACTCGATCCCGGAGTACACGTCCTCGATGTTCTCGCGGAAGATCACCACGTCGAGCTTCTGCGGGTCGCGCATCGGGCTGGGCACGCCCTCGAAGTAGCGCACCGGCCGGATGCAGGCGTACAGGTCCAGCACCTGGCGCAGGGTGACGTTGAGGGATCGGATCCCCCCTCCGACGGGAGTGGTCAGCGGACCCTTGATGGCCACGCGGTGCGTGCGGATGGCGTCCAGGGTGGCCTCGGGAAGCCAGTTCCCGACCTGCTTGAACGCCTTCTCTCCGGCCAGGACCTCGAGCCAATCGATCTGCCGTTTACCGCCGGACACCTTTCCGACAATGGCGTCGAACACCCGCCGGGCGGCGCGCCAGATGTCGGGCCCGGTGCCGTCGCCCTCGATAAAAGGAATGATGGGGTGGTTCGGCACCACCCAACGGCCGTCGCGGTACTCGATGCGCTCGCCCATGGCCAGGCAGTCTACACGGCCCGGGCGGGGTTGCGCCAGGCGAAACGTCGACCGTACACTTGAGGCGATGCGCAGCACACCACGGCTCATCCTGTTCACGCTCGCGGCAGCGTGCTGGCTCGCCGCGGGGCCGGGCGGCGCGACCACCCGCGCGCTGCTGGCGTGCCGCCACCATGCGACACACCACGCGGCGGGTGGGGGTGGGGGGGGACACCACACGCTCCCATCCGACGGGCCGTGTTTCTGCGGCGAGATGACCGGCAGCGCGGACCTCGCCCTGTCGGTGGCCGTTGCGGCGCCGCTGCCCGCGTCGCCCGCGATCGCGCTGCCGGAGCAGGTTCTGGTGTACCCGTCCCTCTTCCCGCTTCCCCCTTCCCCGTCTTTCACCCCCACCCCTCCGCCTCCGAACAGTCTCGGCTGACCTGACGCGTTAGCCACCCACAGCTCAGAGGACATATGCGCAGTGCGCTTTGCAGCGCCCTGCTCTGCGGCGTCGGGATGAGCGCCGCAGCGCAGCAGCGGGCCGTGACATTCGAAGAGCCGTCGCCCGTGAGCATCACGGGCTTTGCGGTCGGACGGGCCGATTACGATCGCGTCATTCGCAGCAACACGTTTACGGCCGGGAAGATCGGCGTGAGCTTCTTCAAACCGGTGGGCGACGCCTACCTGTTCGCCCAGTTGACGACGGCCCTCGAAGACGGCGCCTCGTCCACGGAGATCGACAACTTGCTCGTCAGCTGGACGCCGCATAGCGCGAACAAGTGGTCCCTGGCGTTCGGCCGGTTCGACGCCCCTATCGGCTTCGAGCGCGATGACGAGCCCCTCAACCTGATTCCGACCAGTTCGTTCACCTTCACCTATGCCCGGCCCGGCAAGCTCACGGGCGTGCAGGTCCACTACACCGCGTCGTCACGGGTCGACGTGTGGGGGGTGGTCGCCAACGGCTGGGACGTGACGGTGGACAACAATCGCGGCAAGACAGGGCTCGCCAGAATCCAGTGGATCCCGATCCCCTGGGTCACGCTCGGCTTCACCGGCGTGTACGGGCCCGAGCGGGACTCGAGCGATGCAAGCCAGCGGTCGCTGTTCTCGAGCGATCTTACCATTGATCGGGGACGCGTGATCGTGGGTGCCGAAGCCAACTTCGGGCGGGAGCAGCGGGGCGGCGGCAATCCCTCGTGGCGCGGCGCCGCGGTCACCGGATTCCTGAAGATGAGCCGCCACGTCGGGCTTAGCGTGCGGTACGATCAACTGGAAGACACCGACGGCCTGCGCACGGGGACGCCGCAGATCCTGCGCTCGGTCACCGTCGGCCCGATGTGGTACTTCTCGAGCGCCCGCGAGGGAATCTTCAGCAACATCGAGCACACGCGGTTCCACCTCCCGCAGATCGCGCTGCGCGCCGCCGGCCGGGCCGACTGGTCGTCCACGCCGTTCTTCACCGATGCCACCGGGGCGCTGCAGAGGTCGAACACCAAGGGCGTGCTCGAGCTGGTCTACGTGTTCTAGGGGAGGGGGAAGCCATCCATGCTGTACGACCTGCGACGTGCGGACGTCCGTATCAAGTGGCTCGTGACCGGCCTGCTCGCGACGCTGGGGCTGTCTTACGTGTTCGGGGCGGTGATGGTCGCGCTGTACGCGGGGTTCACGCCCCAGAGCGTGGCGGCGACGTACGCCGGTCCGGAGATGTCGATGCCGATGCCGCCCGAGACCACCGTGGTCGTGCAGCGTCCCATGGTGATGACCGACTTCGCCCAAGCTCAGGTCCACACGGTCGATACCGACTTGCTGATCCAGGACACCCACGTGCACGTCCCGATGTACGGACTCATCGCGGCCGCCTTGGCCGTCGTGGTCGCCGGGCTCTCGTTGCCGCGGACCTGGGCGCTCGGTCTGATCGTTCTGCTGTTTGCCGCGCCCTGGCTCGACTTCGCCGGCATGTGGCTCACCAAGCTCGCCTCGCCGCGTTTCGCGATCGTGACCCTCGCGGGTGGTTGGGCGATGGGCGTCGCGTATCTCATCGTCGCGGCGTTGGCGGTCCACCAGATGTGGTTGTCACCGAAAGGGGTTGACCGATGAACTTCCTGATGCGCGCGGCGGTGATCGCTGCGCTGTTGCACATCACTCCCGTGGTCGTGCTGGTCAAGCGTCCCGACGCAGTACAGACGCTCTTGCCGGGGGCCGATGCATACGTGGCCAGCGAGGTACACCTGAGTGCCAAGGATGCCCACCGGCTGCACCAGGGCGTCGACTGGAGTCCCGAGGACGGCGTGCTGGTGTTCTATGGGGGCACGGCGGGAACGACGTCGGTCGGCGCGCTCGAGTTCGTGCGCGTGGACACACCCCACGGGCCGATCGAAGTGGCGGTGGGCTTCACGCCGCAGGGCGCCGTGCGTGGCGTGGTCGTCACGAAGGCGACGGTTGAGATGAAGCCGTGGGTGCTCGAAGCCGTCGCCGCCGGGCTCACCGACCACTACCGCGGGCTCAAGCCAAGCGGGGAGGCGCCGGGGGGGGCGGCCGGGATCGCCAGCCGGGCCGGGAGTCTGGCCGTCTACGTGGCCGGCGAGGTGGACAAAGGAGTCGCACGGGCTCTTGCGGCGTACGGGGCGTTTTACAATCATGTGAGGGCCTGACAGCGGGTGCGTCCTGAAACCGTTCCGCAACGGTAGGGGGTAGGAGCACGTCTACATGGGCATGAAGCTCTCGTGGGGGACTGTCGCCGTGGCGGCGCTCCTGACGGCCGCCTGCCCGTACGACCATCTGCTTACGAGCAACGGCGGGATTGCGATCGGGGGCAGCGGCGGGGGGGGGAGCGGTCCCGACGCGCTCGCCTTCGCCGTCCAGCCCAGTAACGCCACCGCGGGCGACATCATCACGCCCGCTATTCAAGTGCTGGTGCGGGACAGCCTGGGCCTCCCGGACTCGACCTTCGCGGGCAGCATCACCATGGGGATCACCGTGAATCCGGTCGGCGGCCGGCTGTCCGGCACCTTGAGCGTCGCCCCCGTCAACGGCATCGCACTGTTCGGCGACCTGGTCATCAACCTGTCGGGCGCGGGATATGTGCTCCAGGCCACCGCACCGGGTGCGAGCACGGCGTCGAGTAGCTCGTTCACCATCTTCTCTCCGTAACCACGTCACCAACCACGTCACCCCCGTCACGATCGGCTACTTCGCGGCGGGGCTCGACTCGTTCCAGGCGATTTCGAAGGACCCGTTGCAGCGGCGGCAGCGCATGCTGGCGGGGTGGCCTTCGAGCTGGGCGCGGTCGCGACAGTTGGGGCAGACCGCGTAGCTCGGCCCCCAGGTTGCGGGGAAGCGGGCCGTGTGCTTGGGGCTCGGCACCACGGACCAGCGCAGCGCCGGCTCGGACGAGAGCTGCAGCTGTCCCCGCGGCATGGAGAGCGGCTTTCCCCTGACGTCGAGCACGACATCGCTGGACGTCAGCTTCAGGATGCGGTACCAGGCGCCTTTTCGAAGCGCGCTCTTCACGTCCGCTTTCAGACGAGCCCACTGGAACGCTGCCGGCATGGAACACGACCTCGCGCGCGAGGACGCCCATACGCTGGCGCGGGGCGCCCGAGCCGTCAATCCATGCGCTCGACTGCCTCGCCCTTGAGACCGGGCCAGGCCTGGCACGCTCGGACCCAGGCCCGCTTGCTTGCCGCATCCAGCCTCCCGGCGTTCTCCTGCTTCAACCACCCGAGCAACCCGGCCGCTGAGTCGTGCGCGGCGACGCGGTGCTCCTCTCTCAGCCCCTGGCCTTCCCGCAGCGACCAGCGGCACAGGTGCGCCACGAGCCGCAGCCGAATGGTCAGGTAGATGTCGATGTCCACGCCGCGCGTGAGCGCGGGGGAGCCGCCGCGCTCTTCGGCGTGACTCAGCAGCCAACCGCGGAACGCGAGGTCCCGGTCACCCGTGCGGGGGATCCGGAAATCGAGGGGCTCGCCGCGGAGGTTCTCCCCACCCTGGATCATGATCGCCTATAGATCTCGATGCGCACCAACCGGCGCAGCTCGGCGAACCCGGCCGTCGCTTCGCTCCAGGACTTGTGGAGCACCGCCTGCGAGGCTTCCTCGAGTTTCGCTTCGTAAGTGTCGAGCGCCGCCCAATTCGGGAATTCGAGGATCACGAGATTCGTGTTCTCACCGGCGCCCGTGTACTGCGCGAGCTGCACGTGGGAGATCATCAGCTTGCGCCGCACCAGCTCGTCCAAGACCGGATCGGCGATATCGGTGAGTGCTTTGTTGTACGCCGCCGCCTTGCCGGGCAGCGCCTGATAGAAGCCGACCCAATAGACGTGCCCCGGGGCGGTCTGCGCGGTCAGTGAAGGGGCTTGGGCGATCAGCGCACAAGCGGCAAGGAGCGGAGGGAGGCGGGCGCGCATGGACCGGTTCCAATGGTCGTGACGCCTCGAACATGGAGCGCGTTCCGCGCGAGGGCAACTATGCCAGAAGGGGCCTCAGGCCTCGCACAAACCCGGCCATTGCTTCCGGTCTACGGCGTCCGGCTGAGGCGACTACCGTCGGCAAAGACCACGTCGCTCGTCTCCCAGACCAGCTTCATCTTGTCCAGCGGCGTATCTCGCAGCCGCTGATGCGCGAGCCGGAACGGATTGACCCGAACGATCCGTGCGGGCTCGCGTCGCGTTTGTCCGGGGGTGAGCGGTAAGTCCACCTTGAGGTGCGCGCTGTAGATCGAATCCCCGAACGTATCGAGGAAGGTGGCGTCGCCCTGGAAGGCGCGGATCGCCTTCGCTCCCTTGTTCTGATACGCGAAGCCGAGCGAGATGTAGTCCTCGTACTGTTCCGCGTCGGGATTTCTCGGCAGGTAGGTCTTCTTCACCACCGTGACGGCGACGAGCGGCTCGAGCAGCTTCCGGATGCTGTCCTGGCGCGCCCGCTCCGCCGCCGCCGCCGCCGCGTCCACCTGGGCCTTCCGGACAAGCTCCGCTCGCGCCCACGCGAGAATGTCCGTCATGGTCATCGTGTCGTGCGGCGCTTTCACGGCAAACCCGCTGTCGGCCGCCACTCCGAACAGGAGGCGCGCGTCGGCGAGCGGCAGCCGGACGCTGTCGGCGCTCTTGAGAACGGAGTCGAAGCGCGTCACCGGAACGCGGGTGGCGCGAAACGTGTCCTCGCGGGATCGACAGCCCGAGAGCACCGTGGCGAGCAGGCCGGCGCACGCGACCTTCGTTGTCCAGCTGAATGCGGGCATCAAGACTCCGATGGGAAGGGCCAGAGAGCGAGTCGGCTCTCAAGGGTTACCCCCTGAGAGCCGCCGGGGTGCCACCCCCCGGATCAGAGCCGATAGCCGACGAGCGTGCCCGCCGCGGTCCGTAGAAACAGCATGTTGGCGACGTCGTCCACCGCGTACACCGGCTCGCGCTCCTTGCCGAGATCCACGCGCGACCGCGGCTGCGCGCTGTCCTTGTCGAGCTGGAGCAGCACGTTGCCGTTGCCTTCGGGGGCGCGGGTCAACATGAAGACCGACCCCGAGACGGCGAGCGAGGCTTTGAAGCGCTTGCTCGCGAGCGCGGCTGCCTGGTGCGAGTAGCCCGCGAGCTGTGCCCCGCCCTGCGTGTACGCCGTCGCGAGCTGCCCGGTGAGGCGGCGTGCGGTGGAGTCCGTGGCGTTGCGCGACGCCTGGGCGAAGGCATCGCCGTACGCCGAGGCGGCGGCGCCGTACAGGCCGGCGCGCACCGCGTTGATCCGGTACAGCGCGCGCAACAATCCCGGCAGCTGCGGCGCGGGGTAATAGACCTGCTGCTTCACCTGCCCATCGCGCGCCACGACCACGAGGTTCTGCGGCGCGATGAGCACCAGCCCCGCGGGCCGGATCTCCATATCGACCGGATCCTCGCCGCCCTGCAGCTTGATCTCGTCGCCCAGCGCTTTGAAGGTCCCGGCGGTGCGGTCGACCGCGTACAGCCGGTGGTCGTGACTCGCAAACACGTAGAGCGTGTTGCCTTCGACGGCATGGTGGAGGGAGTAGCGCGCGGTGTTGTAGTCGCCCGAGCTCAAGGGTTTGCCGCTTTCGATCGCGTCCTTGAACTTCGGTTCCCCCGAGGCAAGGTCGATCACGTTCACTTCGGCATTGGTCGACGCGTCGGGCCGCGAGATGTAGAGCAGGCCTGACCCTCCGGGCGTGAGCTCGGCGTAGTCGAGCTGGCCCTTGATCTTCACGTCTTTCTTCAGGCGCACGGTAGCCGTGGCCACGTCCAGCACGTTCACGAAGGTGCGCGACTCGGCGTCCACCGCGAGCACCGCGGAGCCACCGACGATCATCGCGTCCGTGACTGTGCCGCGCATGCGCAGCGGCTTGGGGGCGATCGTCGTTCCATCGTCATAGCGCGCCACGTTCAGGCCCGTCTGCACCACGCCGTTCACAATGCGCACGTTGCCCGTCGCCTGATTGGCGGGCGGTGATTCCGGGAGGATGATGATTCCGTCCGGGTGCTCCACGATGCCGTGCACCCAGCCTTCCACCATCGCGGGCTTGGCCCAGAGCGCCTGGCCGTCGGCGAGGCGAAACGCCATGAGCCGGTCGTCGAAGCCCACGTAGATCCGGTCGGTCTTGTCGAGCGACGGAAAGAGTCGCACGTGCCGCGCGGGATTTCCGGCGCGAGCGGTCGGCAAGGCGGTGGACCACCGTACCGCGCCCGACCGCGCATCCAGCGCGCGCAGGCCCATCAGTGTATGGACGACGATCATGTCGGGCCCGGCCTGCAGCACCTCGAGCGCGGTGGCCTCGGAAGCCGCGCGCACCAGGCCCTGCATCAGGCCGCCCAACCCCTTTTTCTTGGGCTCCGTCTGCTCGAACAGCGCGTCGTTCACCCAGCGCTGCTCACCCGTCACGAGATCGTACAGCGCCACCACCGACCCCCCAGACGGGCCCCGCCCGTGCACCAGCAGGGTGCCGCTCTGTGGCAGCACGCGTCGCGTGACGATTTGGGTCAGGCCCGGGCGCCGGGAATCGAACAGGACCGTGCCGGTCACCGGATCGAAGACCAGGAGCAGGCCCGGGCGCGCCGCTTCCATGAGCAGGGAGCCCTCCACCATGCGCACGCTGTCGGGCGGAAGCCCGCCGAGCTCCGGCTTCTCCCAGGTGATCAGACCGCGCTCGATATCGATCCCCGCGAGCGCGCCATCGGTCGAGACGAGCAGCGCGCCCGCCGGCGTCACCTGCTGCCAGCGGACGTCCCCCTTCAGCTTGAGCGTCCACGCCGCGGTCGCGCCGGAGGCAACCGCCAGGGGGCGCGCGGGAGCAGCGGCGGCCTGCGCCTGAGCGATCGCCCGGACCACGATGATCAGCGCGGGCACGAGCAGCGTACGACGAGCGGACACGACGGCCATGGCAATCTCCCTGAGGCGGTGGAAGGGCGGCCCCCATATCCCCCCACCTCACGCTGGAGCGCAAGTGCGGGCAACACAGCGTGTGTGCCCGGATTTGGCACATGTATCGCTGGGGTCGTCAGTTACGCGCGGAGTGGGTGGATCGAGCCGGCACGGCCACACGATTGGTTACGCGGCCGCGGCCGTCGGAGCTTAGTGCCCGAGGAGAGAGTCGAACTCTCACGGGGTTGCCCCCGGGGGATTTTGAGTCCCCTGCGTCTGCCATTCCGCCACTCGGGCGCGATTGCCGGGCCTCAACTTAGCGCGGGCGCGGACCCCGTAGAAGGGGCTGTCTATCGCGCTTGCGGTAAGAGATCGCCGTGTACGGGCTATGCCGCGCGCGGATTATGGCTGGTTGCTTTCCAGGATTGCCCAGAGGCCACAGACCCATTCCGCTACGTTAGGTTGCACGCCGGTGGACAGTTGGGCCACCTCGGTCGAGGTCTAGCTTGCGGGATTATCTTGCAAAGCAAGTCGGGTCTAGGACTCCGATGAGTACGCATACCACGAGTTAGGCATACACGGAGGCCGGCTTGCGTCCGACCATTTCGTTTCTGACTATCTTGGCCGCCGCTACCGTGAGTACCCGGGCGGACGCGCCGGTCCCGGACACCCTTGCTCGGCCGCTCACTCGTCCAGGGCAGTCGACGATGTCGACGCCCGGTGCATCGCCCGCAGCCGTCGACACTCAGACGCCCGGCGTGCAGGATGTCGAGGCGCAGGTGCTCCTTCGGCTTGAGGACGATTGGGCGCTCGGGTTGACCCGCCGTGATGCCGCTCTGTTTCGGCGCTTGCTGGCAAACGGATTCGTTTACAGCGAAGACGATCGGACGGTCGGTCGCGACGAGGTGTTGCGGGATATCGTGGCGGGACCAGACACGGTCGAGACGGCGCACAACGAGGATATGAAGGTCCATCGCTTCGGCACGACGGCCGTCGTCACGGGATGGTTGCTGGTCGGCGGCCACGGGCCCAACGGGCCGTTCAGTCACCGATACCGGTTCACCGATACCTGGGTCCGGCGGGAAGGGCGTTGGCAGATCGTCGCCGCACACGACTACTTAGTGCCGGCAAGGTAGTTGCCAAGGCTTCGGCATGAACGAACACGTCACTCTCATGCACCCGAACGCGCGTGACCCGACCGCTCGCGCGATCTCGTCGGGATTCCCGCTCGATCTGCTCAGCCAGTCTGCCGGACGCCTCCGCGTCCTGGCCCTGCTGTACGCGTTCGTCTTCTTCATGGCCGGAATCTTTCCGGCGCTGTTGTTCCCGAGCGAGCGAGCCCGATTCTTAGGGAGCTTCCTGCAGTGGGGCCCCGGCGTGATCGGGATCGTGGTAGCGTTGCTGGTCGCGGCGGTGATCCGGAGCGCGCGCGTTCCGCTTCCCACGGCGATGAACATCGGCCTGGCATTCGAGATCGCCAGCAGCTACGCCATCGCCGCCGCCGAGTTCGCCGATCCGATGGTATTCGAGATGCACCGTGGCATGTTGGGGCTCTCGTGGGTCGCCGTATGGATCGTGTTGTTCACGGTCGTCGTACCAACCGCCCCGCGCCGGGCGCTGTTGGCCGCACTGGCCTCGGTCAGCTCGGTCCCCGTCACCGTCGGTCTCATACTCGCGTCCGGTCCCACCTCGTTCAGGCTCGACCCGGGACAGTTCTTCTTCGGGCTGGTGTTCCCCTACCTCCTCGTGGTGGGGATGGCCTATGTGGGTGCCCGTGTGGTCTACCACCTGGGCACCGAGGTCAAGCGCGCGCGCGAGCTGGGGAGCTACCGGCTTGAGGAGAAGCTCGGAGAGGGGGGGATGGGGGAAATCTGGCGAGCCCGGCATCGCATGCTGGCAAGGCCTGCCGCCATCAAGCTCATCCGGCCCTCCTTCGCCGGGGATGCGCGGAGCGGAGTGTCGGAAGAAGCAATCCGCCGATTCGAGCGCGAAGCGCAGGTGATCGCCCGCCTCCGCTCACCCCACACGGTGGAGCTCTTCGATTTCGGGGTAGCCGACGACGGCGCCTTCTACTACGTGATGGAGCTGCTCGACGGCCTCGATGCCGACTCGCTGCTCCGACGCTTCGGGCCGACGCCGCCCGAACGGGCCATCTACCTGCTGCGCCAGGTCTGTCACTCGCTGTCGGAGGCGCAGTCATGCGGCCTGGTTCATCGCGACATCAAACCCGCGAACATTTTCCTCTGCCGGTACGGCGAGGAGTACGACTTCGTGAAGGTGCTGGATTTCGGCATCGTACGGGCAGTGCGCGACTCCGGGGACTCGAGCCTGGTGCACACGCGGGAGAACGCGCTTCATGGTACACCGGCCTTCATTGCCCCCGAGCAGGCGATGGGAACGGATTTGGACGGCCGCGCCGACATCTATGCGACCGGCTGCGTGGCCTACTGGCTCCTGACCGGGCAACTCGTGTTCACCGCCGAGACTCCCATGGGACTTCTCCTGCAGCACGCGCAGACGCCGCCTACGCCTCCGTCGGCCCGGACGGAGCAACCGATTCCCAGGGCGCTCGATGACCTTGTGTTATCCTGTCTGGCAAAGGACCCCGCGAATCGGCCGCAGTCCGCGAGAGAACTGTCGCTTCGGCTGGCCGAGGTGGAGGGCGCGAGCGCCTGGACCCAAGACCGAGCGCGGGAATGGTGGACGTCCCACCAGCTGGCACTGCTGTAGCTGGCGGGCGGCGGGCGTTACCCTTTGTGGCCGCCGCAGGCGGCGGCTTAACCGCAGGCGGCAAGCAATGGCCGCGCCACTCGACGGAACACTCCATCTAGGAGCAATGATGCAAGGGACAGTGCAGACGACGACGACGTTTTCGATCGAGGGATATCGCATCACGGAATACAAAGGTCTCGTTCGCGGAATCGTCGTACGATCCCCAACGATAGGCCAAGGCATTCTGGGCGGGCTCAAGCAAATCATCGGTGGCCAGATTGGGGCCTATACCGAGATGTGCGAGCAGGCGCGCCAACAGGCATACGATCTCTTATTGCAGCATGCCCGCGAACTGCGGGCGAATGCCATTGTCGGCGTTCGATACGAGAGTTCGGAGGTCGGCCGTCAGGGTTCGGCCACGGAAGTTCTATGTTACGGGACGGCAGTCGTCATTCAGCCCTCATAGAAACGGCAACGTCGCTCGTTGCCGTCTAACAAGGAGAATCTCTTTGTTGTATTCATTCCGATCGTCGCGGTCGCAGCCGGCGCTCCTTCCTGTCCCCCAACCACAATAAGCCATCGATGATGAGTTGATCCTGAATCGGGTTATTCAGGGTATGTGACAACGTTTTGTCGGCGGTTCCGTACTTGTGCTCGTAGTCAATATCATTGTGACCCATGTTGAGGTAGATCATCTTGTAGTTCTTGTTGGTCCACACCACGGGATAGTACCCACTGTGCCAGATCTCGCGCGGTTTCGGCCCGGTGCCCAGCGGAAAGCTGGCCGAGTCTATCGACAGCAGAATGTCGATGTCCGGATTCTGCCGCAGATCTTTTTCCCATCGGTACCACTCACTTGGCGAAGACTTGAAAGTCTCGGGCAGATGGGACGTCGCCGGATGCTTGCGGTCTTCGACGCGGAGAATGGCCGACGTCGGTCTCCAGGTGTTACTGACGTATGATCCCGAACCGAGAAATGTGGTGTGATACCAGTCCCAGTTGGCCGGGTACGCTGAAGGTGTCAAAGCAAAACCGGCAAAATGAAAGCCCATCCAGGCGCCGCCATGCTCCATGTACGTCTGAAACGCAGCTCGCTGTGCAGGTTCTTCCGGACGCGTATCCAGAAACACCACGACCTCATATCCAGAAAGAAAGTCTGCATTCAGGTTGTGCCAATTGGATGTGGTGTCATAGCTGAAATTGTATTGAGCCGCCTTTTCCGGAAACCATCGCTCGGCTTCCCGGAGAAAGCTGATATGGGCCTGATCCTCCTTGCCGGTAAAGAATGCGATCACGCGAAACGCTGGCTTGCCCCTACTCTTCCGTAAGATGGCCCTCGCCGGCGCCCCTTCGTGCCCTCGCACCTTGAGCGGTAGCACGATCAGCTCGTAGTCACCCGCCTGCACCGGGCGCAGGTCCAACCCCTCCACGATGGGAATCCCGCGTCCGAGCAGAATCTGGTGCGTCCTCGGCGCCGGAGCGCCGAATTGCTCTGCCGAGATGTAGTCCACGCCGACCAGCAGGACTCCAGCGTCCGCGAGGAGCTGCGCCGCGTCGGGTGCGATGTACGTGAAGTCTTTATGGAACTCGGGTGAGTCCATCCAGCCGCGCAGCGTGCTCCGCGTCCGGAACAGCACGCGCTTCGCGCCCCTCCAGTCGTGCCGGCTCAGTTCGCCCGCGTCGATCGCTCGTACGCTGTCGGGGATGTCGATCACCCGCGCGGCACCGATCAGCGGGTCCAGCGGCACCTGGTCGATCGCCGCGCCGTTGGCGACGAAATGCATAGGGGCGTCGATGTGCGTCCCGCTGTGCGCGCCCAGTGAGTAGACCGACAACGTCAGGATATCGCCCCTCCGCATGTCTTTGAGAAAATCGAACTTCATGGGCGCGTCGCCCTGGTACACCGGAGTCCTCGCCGGATCGAGCGTCGCCGTCACATCGATCCACCCCTCGCCGCTCAGCTCACGCCGCCCCCCCGTTTCCTGGTCGCGCGGGGCACACGCCACGACGAGGCTGACCAACAGCGTCAACCCCAAACAGGGGACAACCGCAGCATGTTCGCGCACCGCGTTCCTTCCTTGCGTTATGCGCCAGAGGGCGCCGATGTGGGAACCAGGCGTTACAAGATACGCTGCAATCGCCTTCTGGCACCGGTTCTCGAAACGGAGCTGGTGTGATACCTTGGCCGTCGATCCCATGACCTCGCCATGCTCGAGAATCCTCGGAGCCGCGCTTTCACTGCTCATGCTCGCCGGCTGCAGCGCGACCCCCCCACCGCGAGCGCCAACGCCCGCCCCATTGAGCGACGCACTCGAGCCCCAGGCGGTGCTGCGTGCCATGACCACGGTCGCCGACTGGCAGCTGGCGCACCCATCGGCGCACCAGCCGTACGAGTGGCAGCAGGCGCCATTCTGGGCTGGTCTCTACGAGTTGGCCTTGCGGTCGAGCAGTGGGCAGAAATACCTCGACGCGATCCGCCGCAATGGTGAACGCATCCAGTGGCAGCCGGGGCCGCGACCCTTTCTCGCGGACGACCACGCCGTCACCCAGAGCTACTTTCTCCTCTATAGACTCGGGGCCGACGCCCGAATGATTGAGCCGGCCCTGGCGCGCTTCGGTGAGATGTTACAGACGCCGTTCGCCGAGTCGCTCGAGTTCAGCAATGACAAGACTATGCGCGAATGGGTCTGGTGCGACGCGCTGTTCATGTCCCCGCCAGCCCTCACGCTCGCCACGAGCACCACCGGCGACGGTCGGTATGTCGATCTCATGGAGCGGCTCTGGTGGAAGACAACGGACTACCTGTACGACAAGCAAGAGCGACTGTTCTACCGCGATAGCCGATTCTTCGATCAGCGCGAACCCAACGGGAAGAAGGTGTTCTGGAGTCGCGGTAATGGGTGGGTGCTTGCGGGTCTCGCACGCGTGCTGCAGTACTTGCCTCCGGACTTTGCCGGGCGAAGGCGGTTCATCGCTCTCTTCCAGGAGATGGCGCCAAGAATCGCCGACTTGCAGGGACCGGATGGGTATTGGCGTGCCAGCTTACTCGATCCCGACAGCCGCCCGATCCCGGAGACCAGCGGGACAGGCTTCTTCACGTACGCGCTTGCCTGGGGCATGAATGAGGGTCTGCTGGGACGTCAATACGAGCCCACCGTCCGCCGGGGCTGGTCGGCCATGGTTCGGGCGGTCCAGCCAAGCGGCATGCTCGGCTACGTTCAGCGGGTGGGAGATCAGCCCGGCGACACGGGCCCAGAGCAGACGGAGATTTACGGCACGGGGGCGTTTCTCCTCGCGGGCAGTGAGTTGTTTCGACTGGCTGCCCGCTAATAACTCTCGGGAGCATCATCGAGTCATGAGCGCATCCATCAGGGTGACCATCCTATCGCTTGGTATCGCGGGCCTCGCCTGTTCGCCGCCACCTCGGCCGACGGCCGGCGAGGCGACGGCCGGCATCGACTCGCTCAACGCGCGTCTCGTCCAAGCGTACCGGACTCACGACCCTCGGGCGTATGCCGCGCTGTACACCGACACGGCGGTTTTCGAATGGCCGGCGTTCAATACGGTCCGGGGCCCCGCCGAGCTGGCGGCGATGGCGCGGAGCAACTGGGCATCCCTGCACGACATGGACCTCCGTCTGATCGTCTCGACTCGACGCGTCGCGCCGGATCACGCGACGGAGTTTGGCGCCTTCGAACAATCCTGGAGCGACTCGAGCGGCGGGCGCATGACGGAGTTCGGCAGGTACGTCACCTTCCTGGCGCGAACGACGGACGGGAGTTGGCTGATCGACCGCTTCTTCGGCTTCGAGGACTCGACCCGGCGCGGCCCTGGACACCGCGCCCCGTAGGACGTCTAATCCCTCTCATGCGCAACCGACTGCTTCCTGCACTGACCGCCCTCCTGCTGGCCCCTACGGCCAGGACCGGCGCCGCCCAGACCGCCCTGCAGCTCCGGTGGGCGCTCGTGGGAGACTCTCAGGCGGCCTTCACCCTCACCAACCGTGACACGAAACCACTCCCCCCGAGCGGATGGGCGATCTACTTCAGTGCGTTGCACTCGGCCGATTCGGCCAGCGTGGGAGCCGGGTTCGACATCCAGGACGTATTAGGCGACCTGCACCGGATCGTCCCGGGCGCCAGCTTCGCCGGACTCGCGCCCGGCGCGACGATCAAGATCCCGTACCTCACCGATCCGCTTCTCAATCGCAGCTTCGTTCCCTCGGGTCCCTACATCGTGTTCGACGCCGCGAAGGACGTGGGCGTCCGGTTGAGCGATTACGTCGCGGTTCCGTTCGAGCGCTCGCAGCGCGTGGTGACGCCCGAGACTCAGTTCGCGCTCGACTCCGTGATCCGCGACATCCCCGCGAGCGAGCTGCCGGCGGTGTTCCCGACCCCGGTGCAGGTGACAAAGGGAACAGGAGAGCTGCGCCTCACGGCGATGCCGCAAGTCACCGCGTCGGCCGAGCTCGCGAGCGAGGCGACGTTCGCCGCTGAATACCTGCGGCCCTATTTCCGCGCGGGACGGAAGGGGGGAGGCCCGCCGCTGCGACTCGAGGTGGGCCCGGTGGAGGGCCAATCGTCGCCCGAGGCGTACCAGTTGGTGGTCGATCCGACGGCGGGGGTCCGGATCGTCGGTGTCTCGTCGGCGGGCACCTTCTACGGTCTCCAGTCACTGCGCAGCTTGTTCCCGCCGCCGTCTCCTCGTGGAGGGCTCGTACTGCCGGCGATCCGAATTGTAGACGCTCCGCGCTTCGGCTACCGCGGGTTCATGCTCGACGTCGCGCGCAACTTCCATCCGAAGGCGGCGGTGTTGCGCACGCTCGACCTGCTGGCCCGCTACAAGCTCAACGTCTTCCACATCCACCTCACGGATGACGAGGGTTGGCGGGTCGAGATCCCCAGTCTCCCCGAGCTCACGGCGGTGGGCGCGCGCCGCGGCCACACGCTCGACTCGCGCCGGTTCCTTCAGCCCGCCTTTGGGTCGGGTCCCCAGGTCGACCAGCCTTGGGGCAGCGGGTTCTTTTCCCATGCCGACTACGTCGAGATTGTGCGCTACGCAACGGCGCGACACATCGAGATCATCCCGGAGATCGAGATGCCGGGCCACGCGCGCGCCGCGATCATGGCCATGGCGGGCAACCAGCAGTACCGGCTCACCGATCCGGAAGACCGTTCGGTGTACACGTCGGTCCAAGGCTACCCCGACAACGTGATGAACCCGGCGCTCGAGTCGACGTACGGGTTCATCGAGCGGGTGGTGAGCGATCTCGCAGCGATGCACCGCGAGGCCGGTGCGCCCCTGCGCCATATCCACATGGGTGGAGATGAGGTCCCGGCCGGTGTCTGGGTCGGGTCCCCGGCCGTCCAGGCCTACATCCAGGCGCACGGCCTCACGAGCGTCGCCGATCTCTGGTTCGCCTTCTACGGCCGGGTGGAGCAAATCCTGAAGACTCAGGGGCTCGTCCCTTCAGGGTGGGAAGAGATCGCGGTGCGCAAGACCCGCCGCGACGGGCGGCCCGCGGTCATCGTCAATCCCGGATTCGCCGAGCGCGGCTGGCGCGCCTATGTCTGGAACAACGTCCCCGGCTGGGGCGCCGAGGACCTCGCCTACCGCCTCGCGAACGGCGGGTACGAGGTCGTGCTCAGTCCCGTTACCAACTACTACTTCGATCTCGCGTGGAATCAGAACCCGGAGGAGACAGGGCTCGACTGGGGAGGCTACGTCGACCTGCGCAAGCCGTTCCAGTTCATCCCGTTCGACTACTACCGCAACGCGCGTGTCGACGCTCGTGGCAACCCGCTGGACCCTGCCGTGTTCGTCGGTAAGGAGCGGCTCACCGACTACGGCCGGGCCCACATCGTCGGGATCCAGGGCAACCTCTGGTCCGAGACATTGGGGGGCGATGGACGGCTCGACTATATGATGGTGCCGAAGCTCTTCGGGCTCGCCGAGCGGGCCTGGGCGCCCGACCCGGACTGGGCTAAGGAAGCTGGCCCGGCCCGGTCCGATTCGCTCTACCAAGCAGCGTGGTCCCGTTTGGTGAACGTGGTCGGCAAGCGTGAGCTGCCCCGGCTCGATCGGGAGGTGCCGGGGCTCAACTACCGGATCCCCACACCCGGTCTGAAGGTCGAGGGCGGCGTGGTTCGCTGCAGCGTGGAGCTACCCGGGTTCACCCTGCGCTACACGACTGACGGCAGTGAGCCCACCATGCGCACCCCCGAAGTCCGCGGTCCGATCCCCTTGCGCGGGACCGTCCGCGTCGCCGCGTTCACCACTACGGGTCGAAAGGGCCACACGGCCCTCAGAGAAGAGACGGTTACCAAAAAATGAGGAGCGCGTGAGGCCTACCCTCCGCTCAGCGCCATTGTCAGTCAGCTCGAGCTTGCGGACGTTCATCGTTGATCAGTCTACTTTAAGGTCGATGACTCCAATCGAGGCGGCGCGGCGGCGTCGCGGCGGCGCCGAACCAGCGCTCGAACCCGCCGGCGCGCGTAGATTAGGGAATGAATTTCGTGCAAGTCGTAGGCCCAAACTAAGGAAGGCTCCATGGAGCCTGGTGTGTTTCTCGCCGCACTCTTGATATTCGTGGGCATCCCTGCGTTCACGGTGATCAAGGTCGCCCGCCTGCGTGCCGCTCGTCGCGAATCACCATCGGCCGACGTCACGGCGCGGCTCGAGGCGGTGGAACGTGGTGTCCAGGACCTCCAACATGAGCTGGCAGAAACCCAGGAGCGCCTCGATTTCGCCGAGCGTTTACTCAGCAAGACACGGGAAGAACGGCGGATTGGTAGCTAGAGACAACTCCACCAGCTGAGGTGATTTCCATGGCACGGCAGGCCGACGTCCGCCGCGTGGCCCTCTCGTTGCCCGAGACCGTGGAGGCGCCGAGCCACTTTGCCTTCTCCGTTCGCAACAAAGGGAAGCTGAAGGGTTTCGTCTGGGTCTGGATGGAGCGTGTCACGCCCAAGACGCCCCGCGTGCCGCAGCCGGACGTCATCGCGGTGCGGGTCGCGAGCCTCGCCGACAAGGACTTTTTGTTGGCTCTGGACCCGGCCAAGTTCTTCACCGAGCCGCACTACAACGGATTCCCTGCCGTCCTGGTTCGCCTCCCCGCCGTGACCGCCCCAGAGCTGAGGCCGATCATCACGGAGGCGTGGCGTTGCCAAGCCCCGAAGGACTTGGACGCGAAGCACAAGACATCGCGTGGTCGAGCCGTCGGGCGGGCGGGGCGGGCGAAAGGCTGAGCGCGTGGCCGACGAAGCCCGTGGCTACCTGATCCGCCAGTTCGAAACGGCGTGGAAGCTCACTACTCTCCACCTCGACGGACTCGCTACCGAGGAATGTTTGTGGCGCCCCGCTCGTGCGGGATTGCACGTACATCAAGTTCCTGATGGAAGGTGGCGCGCCGATTGGCCGGATGAAGAGGGATATGACGTCGGTCCGGCGAGCATCGCGTGGCTGACATGGCACCTCGGCTTCTGGTGGTCGATGGTGCTCGACCACTCATTCGGCGAGGGGGCTCTCTCACGCGAGAACGTCGTGTGGCCCGGCAATGCCGACGACGTACGCGGGTGGCTCGACCGGCTACAGGGACAGTGGCGAGTGGTCCTCGAGCACGTCACCGACGACGACCTGCGATCGACACAGCGAACACGCTGGCCTTTCCAGGGCCGTCCCTTCGGTGACGTCATTGCGTGGGTCAATGTCGAACTCACGAAGAACGCCGCGGAGATCGGCTACGCACGCTTCCTGTATGCGGTGAGCGGGCCGTGACTTTCAAGCCCGCGATTTGGTTCCCGATCGCCGTCGGGCTGAGCGTCCTCAACCTGGTCGGAGTCGGGTTCGCGACCGGACCAGCCCACACCACAACTCACGCTGCGCTCGCGCTGGCGTTCGGGCTATGGGCCGGCCGCCTGCGGTCGCGTCTCGGTGGGAGCGAGCGCCAGGCTCGGCCCGAAGCACTTGAAGCCCAGGTGAGCGGGCTCGAAGCGCTCGAAGCCGAGGTCAGCAGGCTGCGGCAAGAGGTGAGCGAGATGCAGGAGCGGCTCGACTTCGCCGAACGGCTGCTGGCGCAACGACCGGACCCGCGCCGCGTGGGCCCGGAGCGCCAGGGTCCGAAGCAGCCATGACGCCCTTCGGATACCTCTGATGGCTCCCCTCGGACCACACTAGCCACGCTTGCTCGTGCCGGCCTACTCACGTGCCGTCTAGCTCTTCGGCGGTGCGATCCGCTCGGCGTCCCGCTGCTTGGCGAGTATCCGCTCTGCGAAGTCTAGCCGCTCCTCGACGTCGGCGAGCCGGCGCTGCACGTCCTCGAGCGCGTCGAGACGGGCCAGGACGTCCTCACTCCCCCCCACCCGCTTCTGCAGCTCGTCGACCGCCTGCGCCAGGTCGCGCCGGGACCCCCGCGGCCCGCGGAGCCGATCGGGAGGACCGATTCGCCCTGCGAGCGCCTTGCCGATCGAGATGGCCAAAGTGATGAACGCCACGCCGACGGCCCAATCGGGGATACCGAACATGCTTTCCTCCGGTCAGCCCCTAACTTAGCCACCCGGCTGGATGGGCGGGACCCTCGTCCTCCGGCGGCGTGTCGGCATGTGAACGGCCGGCCCTGTGTCCGATGTCACAGTCCCGATCCCCCGGCAGCCGACATGATTGGGACCCGCGATTGACACGTCGAACCGTCGCTCGGGAGTGCGCGCATGCCGGAAGTGCAATACTGGGCCCGAGTGCGGGCCGGGATGGACTGTCCCCTGCGGCGCGGCGCATGGTACCGTGTGGTAGAGCTCACCGCCGGCGAGACGGTGCTCGAGGTCAACAGTCGTCTGGTCCGCGTCCCGCGGGCGTTCCTGCAGATCCTGCCGCTCCGCCCCCCCATGTGGTCGCTCGTCCGGCGCAGGCCCGACGACGCGGCCCCCACCGCCGAGGATGGGAAGTACGCCGTCTGCCCGAGCTGCTGCGAGCGCAGCCCTTTGATCGACTCCGCGCCCACCCTGCGCTGCCGGCGATGCGGCGCGGTGTTCGCGATCGCATGGTCGGACTCACCCTGGCGCGCCTTCGAAGTGCTGACCGGCCGGCCCAGGGCCGGCGCTCTGGCGCGCGCGCGCGCGACCGCGCTGCGCGCCCTCGCGGCGGCCTTCGGCCTCCGAGCGTGAGGTGGGGGTGAGGGTGGGGGTGTCTTAACGCTTCCTACGGCCTGGGCGGCTTGCGACCGTGTGGCCCCGGCCCCCGCCCCGGCATCTGCCGCCGGGCTTCGCGACGGTGTCGCACGACCTCCGCCACCCGCTCCTGAAACCGGCGGCGCTCCTCCTGATACCGCGCATGCTGCACCGGTGTCAGATACCCCTGCATCTCACGAGCCTCGTCGCGATTCACCTGCTGCAGCTTCAGCTGGTTGTCCTGTCGCTCGTTGACGAGCTGTTTCACCCGGTCTTGGTTGGGTGTGCCCGAAGCCAGCTCGGCGTTCAGCGTTTGACTGATCTCCCGCTGGCGCGCCCGGATCGGCTGGCGCCGACCCTCGAACCGCTGCTCGGTCGCCTGCAGCTTGGTGGTCTGGTCGTCGCTCAGCGCGAGGGTCGAACGCACGTGCTCGTTCCAGCGCTGGCGGATCTGCGTCCGGAGTCGCTGCGCTTCGGCGCCGTTCGGCGGCGCCGCGGCCGTGTCCGCGGGCTCCTGAGCGACGAGCGGAAGCGTGGTCGCGAGCATCAAGACCCATACGAGTGACTTCATTAACCCTCCAGCGACTTGAGTAAGGCACGCAGCTGGGGCGCGCTCAAGTCTTCGAGACTCAGATCCTGCGGGGACACCTCTTGCTGCTCGCCACCCGGCTGCCCCACCGCTTCGAGCACCGCCCTGAGCTCGTCCCCCGAAAGCTCGCTCAGTTCCCCACTAGCGGTTGCGGGTGGGACGGGTGTCGTAAACAGCGGGACCCGCACATTGAGCGCCACCACTCCGGCGCCGACGACCATCACGAGCGCCGCGGCGATTCGCAGCCACGCCGGCCGTATGCTTCCCAACACGCGGATGTCGGCGCGTGGCTCGGTCCGCAGGCGTGTCACCACGGCCTGCGCCGTGCGCTCGACGTCGAGCCGATCCGCCGGCCCGTTCGTGCGGGTCGCCATCCGTGGCTCGCACGTCGTCGTCCAGCGGCACCACGCGCGCCCGCCGGGAGCGCCGGTGCGCGTCCTTCAGGGCGTTACCGCCGATCGTCATCAGCCAGGTGCGAAACTGGCACTGCCCGCGGAACCGCCCGAGCGCCCGGAACGCGCGGATGAAGGTCTCCTGCACCAGGTCGTCCACGTCCGCCGGGAGGGCTCCCGCGCCGGCCAGGAAGCGGGCGAGCGCGCGCGCGTGACGGCGGACCAGTTGGGCCGCCGCCGGCTCGTCGCCACCGTGCCAGGCGGCGATCAGCGCCGCATCGGTCGGATCCGCGGCGACGGGCTCGGCGGGAGTCATGCGCTCGGGACGGTGGACGTTGCGATGGCGTGAATATTAAGGCGCCAAGGGCCCTTGAAATCCTGGCAGCCCGCTCATAGCTTCGATATTCGAACAAGCGTTCGAACCCCCATGCGCCCCTACGACGAACGGCTCGACCACTTCCTCTTCAGGGCGGCGAAGGTCTTCGCCGACCAGGGCTACCACTCGACCACGATGCGCGATCTCGCGGCGGCGACTGATATGTCGCTCGCCGGCATGTACTACTACGTGCGCGGCAAGGAGGAGCTGCTCTTCCGCATTCAGGAGCGCTGCTTCATGCGGGTGCTCGCGGGCGCGGAGCGCGCGCTCCACGGGCTGGGCGACGCCGAGCCGGGCGAGCGGCTGCAGGCATTCATCCGCCACCACGTGACCTTCTTCGCCGCCCACATGGCCGAAATGAAGGTGCTGTCGCACGAAGCGAATTCCCTCACCGGCGACCGCCAGCGGAAGGTCAACGCGATCAAGCGCCGCTACGTGGACCTGCTCGAGAGGCTGCTCCAGGATGTCGCGCCGGACGAGTCGGCGGTGGAGCGGAGCGCCGCCACCTACACACTCTTCGGCATGATGAACTGGATCTACAACTGGTACGACCCCGCGGGCGAGATCGATCCCGAGCGCCTGGCGGAGCTCATCGCGCGCACGTTCATCGGCGGGTTCGCCGAGGCGCGTTCCACGGTTCACGGAGGCTGACGGCTCATGGCTACGATGACGGAACCCAAGGGATCCTCGAGCTGGATGACCCCCCTGCGAACACGTACACCCACGAGATGATGCGCCAGCTCGATGACGCGATCCTCAGGGCGCGCTTCGACGACAGCGCGCATGTGATCGTGCTGCGGGGCCACGGCGACAAGTTCTTCTCGGCGGGTGCGAACATCAGCATGCTCAACAGCGTGACCCCGCGCTTCAAGTATTTCTTCTGCCTGCACGCGAACGAGACCCTCAACCGGCTCGAGCACACCCCCAAGCTCACCATCGCCGCCCTTAACGGGCACACCGTGGGCGGCGGGCTCGAGATCGCGATGGCGTGCGACATCCGCCTCGCCAAGGAGAACGCCGGCAAGATCGGCCTCCCCGAGGTGAACCTCGGCGTGCTGCCCGGCACCGGCGGTACGCAACGGCTGGCGCGCATCGTCGGAAAGCCGCGGGCCATCGAAATGATGGTGAAGGGTGAGACCTTCTCCTTCGACAAGGCGAAGGAGCTCGGGCTTGTGAACGAAGTGTTCCCCGCCGCCGATTTCTGGGATCAGGCGATGCTGTACGCCAAACAGTTCACGCCCCCCCACAAGGCGTCCAAGGCGGTGGGGTTGATCAAGCGATCCGTCCAATCGGGCGCCGAGGTGCCCTTCGAATCGGGGCTGACGCTCGAGCGAGAGCTGCAGCAGCAGCTGTTCCAGTCTGAGGACGCGAAGGAAGGCATTGCGGCGTACGTCGAGAAGCGGGTGGCGGAGTTCAAGGGGCGGTGAAGACCGACCTGTTGATCGGGAACGAATGGCGGAGTACGGCCAAGCGCTACCGTCTCATCAATCCCGCCACCGAGGAGCCACTCGCCGAGGTGGCCGAGGCGGGCGAGGCGGAAATCGACGCCGCGGTGCAGGAGGCCCGCGCCTGCCTCGATTCCAAGGAGTGGCGCGAGCTGCCGGCGCGCCAGCGCGGCCAGCTGTTGTATCGCATCGCCGAGCTCTTGGAGCAGCGCGCTCCGGAGATCGCCGACATCGAGACGAGGAACAACGGCAAGCCGCTGTTCGAGTCGAAGATCGATGTCGCGATGGCCGTCGAAACGTTCCGCTACTACGCCGGCTGGGCCGACAAGCTCACGGGCGACACGCTCCCCGTGAGCGGCAACTTCTTCACCTACACGCTACGCGAGCCGGTTGGCGTGGTGGGCGCGATCGTGCCGTGGAACTTCCCGTTGAACCTCGCCTCGTGGAAGGTGGCCCCCGCGCTCGCGGCCGGGTGCACGGTGGTCCTGAAGCCCGCGCACGAGACGCCGCTCACCGCCCTGCTGCTTGGGGAGATCGCGGTCGCGGCGGGCCTGCCGCCGGGTGCGCTGAACGTGGTGCCGGGGCCCGGGACCACGGCCGGCGCGGCGCTGGTGCGCCATCCGCTGGTGGACAAGATTGCCTTCACGGGCTCGACCGCGGTCGGCCAGTGGATCATGCGCGAGGCCGCGGCGACGGTGAAGCGCGTGACGCTCGAATTGGGCGGCAAGAGCCCGAACATCATCTTCGCCGACGCCGACCTCCCGGCGGCCGTACGCGGCGCTCAGAACGGGATCTTCTATGGAAAGGGCGAGGTCTGCGCGGCGGGATCGCGGCTCCTCGTGGAGCAGGCGGTGCACGATCAGGTCGTCGAGCAGCTCGCGGAGCGGGCCAAGAAGCTCACCCCCGGCGATCCCTTCGATAAGAACACCCGCCTGGGCGCGATCGTATCGAAGCGGCAGCAGGAGACGGTGCTGTCCTATATCGCAGCGGGCGAGAAGGAGGGCGCCCGGCTGGTGGCGGGCGGCAAGCCGGCGAAGGTGAACGGCAAGGGCTACTACGTCGAGGCGACCGTGTTCGACGGCGCGAAGCCCGGCATGAAGATCGTGGATGAGGAGATCTTCGGCCCGGTGCTCTCGGTGCTGACGTTCGCGAACGAAGCCGAGGGCATCCAGCTCGCCAATCGCTCGATGTACGGCCTCGCCGCTGGGATCTGGACCAAGGACGTCCAGAAGGCGCACCGCGTGGCCCGCGCCATCAAGGCGGGCACCGTCTGGATCAACACGTACAACTTCTACGATCCGGCGGCACCGTTCGGCGGCTACAAGTTCTCCGGGTTCGGCAGAGATCTGGGGAAAGAGGCATTGCAGAACTACACCGAAACGAAGACGGTCTGGGTCGGCCTGTGAACGAAGCCTACATCTGCGCCGCCCTGCGAACGCCCGTGGGGAAGCACGGGGGGGCGTTGGCGGGTGTGCGTGCGGATGATCTCGCGGCCATTCCGATCAAAGCGGTCGTCGAGCGCTCCGGTCTCGACCCCCGGTCCATCGATGACGTGATCCTCGGCTGCACCAATCAGGCAGGAGAGGACAACCGCAACGTGGCCCGCATGGCGCTGCTCCTGGCGCGCCTTCCGGTGGAGGTCCCCGGCCAGACGGTGAACCGGTTGTGCGGCTCGGGCCTCCAGGCGGCCGCCAGTGCGGCCCAGGCGATCAAGGCCGGTGAGGGCGATGTATTCATCGCGGGCGGCGTCGAGAACATGACGCGCGCGCCCTACGTGACCCTCAAGTCGGGCGAGGCGTGGAGCCGCAGGACCCCGGAGACCGCGGACACGACCGTGGGATGGCGGTTCACGAATCCCCGGCTCAAGCAGGAATGGACGATTTCGCTGGGCGAGACGGCCGAGGTAGTCGCTCAACGCTACAAGATTACGCGCGCCGAGCAGGACGGCTTCGCCGTCGAGAGCCAACACCGCGCCGAGGCGGCGCTCAAGGCGTGCGTCTTCACCGACGAGCTGGTTCCCGTCGCCCTGCCCGACGGCACGACGTTCGGGCGGGATGAGTACCCGCGGGCTGGCACGACGCTCGAAAGCGTGGCGCAGCTGAAGCCGGCGTTCAGGAAGGACGGGACCGTAACCGCGGCGAGCTCGAGTGGGATCAACGATGGAGCGGCGGCCCTGCTCGTGACATCTCGGCAAACCAAGCCGCTGGCGCGCATCGTCGCGACGGCGGTGGCGGGAGTCGATCCGAGCTGCATGGGGCTCGGGCCGATCCCCGCGACCCAGAAGGTCCTCCAACGCGCCGGGTTGACGATCGACCAGATCGATCTGATCGAGCTGAACGAGGCCTTCGCGGCGCAGGCCATCGCTTGCATCCGCGAACTCAAGCTCGATCCCGCGCGGGTCAACATCTACGGCGGCGCGATCGCGCTGGGCCACCCCCTGGGCGCGACGGGCGCGCGCATCCTCACGACGCTGGTACACGCCCTGCGTCGCACCGATTCACGCTACGGTCTCGCGACCATGTGTATCGGCGTCGGCCAGGGGATCGCGATGATCGTGGAGCGGGCGTGATGGCGGCGTACGAGCGCGTGCTGGTGGAAATCGCGGGGGCCATCGGCACGGTGACCCTCAACCGGCCGGAGAAGCTCAACGCTCTGGACCGCGCGCTGTGCGACGAGCTGCGCGCAGCCCTCGCGCTGCTCACGAACAGCGACGCCGTGCGCGTCATCGTGATCACGGGCGCCGGGCGCGCCTTCTGCGCCGGCGCCGACCTGGGCGTGCTGGACGCGGAGGGGTCGGCGCTGGTCGCGGCGGGGAAGGACGTGGCGCTCGCGCTGCGTGGGGCGCCGCAGCCGGTGCTCGCGGCGGTGAACGGGCCGGCGGCCGGAGGTGGAGCGAATCTGGCGCTCGCCTGCGATTACCGGATCGCGTCGGACCAGGCCTCGATCGGCCAGGTGTTCCACAAGCTCGGCCTGGTCCCGGACTGGGGCGGCAGTTTCTTTTTGCCGCGGTTGGTCGGCACGTCGCGGGCGCTCGAGCTCGTCTGGAGCGCGCGCATGGTGGCGGCGGCCGAGGCGCTGACGTTGGGGCTGTTCGATCAGGTCGTGCCGCACGCCGACCTCCCAGCGGCGGCCCGCTCCCTCGCCCAGCAGTGGGCCGCCCAGCCGCCTGGGGCGGTGCGGCGCGCCAAGGAAGCGCTGTACCGCAGCGAGGCCAGCTCGCTCGCCTCCATGCTCGACCTCGAGATCACTCAGCAGAACGAGCTGTTCGCTACCCCCGAAGCCCGCCAGCGCATTGCTGGGGCTTCACTCGCCAAGAGGAGCCGCTGATGGTCCGCAAGCTGCACAACTTCGACGAATGGATCGACTACTTCCGCTACTGGCAGGATTCGATCGGCCTGCCCCAGGGCGAGATCCGCAAATTCCAGTTCGAGGCGAAGTTCGGGGAGCAGGAGGTGCCTCACATCGAGTTCGGCCATTACAAAGGCCAGCGCAAATGGCCGACGGTGATGCACATCCCAGACCAGCGGATTCGCGACGCGCTCTTGAACCTGATCGTGTACCAGGGCGACACCGAGTTCGCCTCCGTCGAGCAGCAGCGCAACCTGCTCACGCACGCGCCGTCGGACTACGATCTGCTCGCGCTGATGCGCGTGATGACCGAGGAAATGCGCCACGGCTGGCAGATGTCGTATTTGCTGTGCAGCCATTTCGGCGACGAGGGCAAGCGCGAAGCGGCGAAGCTGCTCGAGCGCCGGGCCGACGAGGGGGAGCGGCTGCTCGGCTCGTTCAATGAGCTGGTGGACAACTGGCTCGACTTCTTCACCTACACGCAGTTCATCGACCGCGACGGCAAGTTCCAGCTCACCATGCTGTCGGTGTCGGCGTTCGATCCCCTGTCGCGCTCGATGAACCCGATGCTCAAAGAGGAGTCGTTCCACCTCGGCACCGGCAACAACGGTCTCTTAAGGATCGTGAAAGCCGGCAAGATGCCGCCCGAGGTGATCCAGCGGTTCTTCTACAAGTGGATCCCCACCGCGTTCGATCTCTTCGGCACCGACAACTCGTCGTCGGCGCACTGGGCCTACGTGTGGGGGTTGAAGGGCCGGTACGACGAGCGGGAGCACGAGACCGAGCCCGACAAGGCGAAGCTCAACGAGCTGAGCCGCGACCTGTACCGCCAGGAGATCACCAAGCTCGTGGAGCGGCTGAACATGTTCATTCCGGACCGAGACCGCTGGCTGCGGATGCCGGACACGAAGTTCAACCGCAAGATCGGCGTGCACGCGCATTACCGCTACAGCGTGGACGGCCAGCCGATCGACGATCCGGCGAAGTATGCGGCGTACCTGAAAACGGTCCTCCCTCAGCCCGAGCACTACCAGACGGTGCACGACATCGAGAAGGAGCCGAGCTGGATCGAGGCGAAGAAAGCGGACAGCCTACTCAAGTGAGCCCCCCCTCCCCCGGGCCGCTGGTGGTTGCGCACCGCGGCGCGTCGGCCCGCGAGGTCGAGAACTCGCTCGCCGCGTTCCGGGCCGCGATGCAGCTCGGCGCCGACGCCGTGGAGCTGGATGTGCACGCCACGGCGGACGGGACCCTGGTCGTGCACCACGACGAGGCCATCGCGGGCCGCCGCATCCCGCAGCTCACGGCGCAACAGGTCGCGGAGCTGCGGCTCTCGAACGGCGAGCCGATCCCCACCCTGGCCCACGTTCTCGAGGCGATCGGGCCGCGCCTGCAGGTGTTCGTCGAAGTGAAGTCACTGCCGCCCAAGTTCGACGATCGCCTGCTCGAGGCGTTGCGCCGGGGCCCGAACCCCGACGCCTACGCCGTCCATGCCTTCGATCACCGGATCGTGCGGCGGCTCGGGGCCCGGTCCCCCGCCCTGCGCCGCGGCGTGCTGAGCGCCTCCTACCCCGTCAGACCGCTCGTCGCGCTCGAGGACGCCGGCGCGACGGTCCTCTGGCAGGAGCGGACGTTGGTGGACCGGCCCTTGGTCGATGCCCTGCACGGGGCCGCAATGCAGCTCATCGTGTGGACCGTGGACGAGCCGGCCGACATGGCGCAGCTGCTCGCGCTCGGCGTGGACGGGATCTGCACGAACCGGCCCGAGATCGGCCGCCGGGCCGTGGACGCGCGGGCGGCATGACCACACGCCGGGTGACGGTGGTCGGCGCGGGCACGATGGGTGCGGGCATCGCGTACGCGGCGGCGCTGGCGGGGTTCGAGGTGTGTCTCACCGATAGCCGGGCCGAGGTGCTCCCGCTCGCCCTCGGCCGCTTGAACGATCTGCTCGCGGTCGCCGTGAAGCGCGGCAAGCTGATGGCGGAGGACCACGCCGCCGCCGCGAGCCGGCTGCGCGCGGAGCACGAGTTCGCGCCCGCGGTGAGCGGGGCCGAGGTCGTCATCGAGGCCGTGCACGAGCACCTGGGGGTGAAGCAGCAGCTCTTCGCGGAGCTGGAGCGGGCCGCGTCGCCGGACGCCCTGCTCGCCACCAACACGTCGTCGCTTTCGGTCGCCGACATCGCCGCCGCCGTGCAAGAGCCCAGCCGCGTAGTGGGGATGCATTTCTTCAATCCTGTGCACGCGATGAAGCTCGTCGAAGTGGTGACGCACCCTCGGGCCGCGCCGGTCGCAGTGGAGCGTGCCGTCGCCTTCGCGCGAGCCCTCGGCAAGGACCCGATCGTGGTGCAGGACTCGCCGGGGTTCGCGTCCAGCCGGCTGGGTCTGGCCCTCGGCCTCGAGGCGATGCGGATGCTCGAGCGCGGGGTCGCGTCCGCCGAAGACATCGACAAGGCGATGGAGCTGGGATACAACCATCCGATGGGCCCGCTCAAGCTGACGGATCTCGTCGGCCTCGACGTCCGGCTCGCGATCGCCGAATACCTCCATCAGGCGCTCGGGGAGCCGCAGTTCGAGCCCCCGCAGATCCTGCGCGACAAAGTGGCGAAGGGGGAGATGGGAAAGAAGGCGGGAAAGGGGTTCTACAGCTGGAGCGCCTGAGGCGCGCCCCCTTTCCCGGCTCCGTGGCTCCCTCCCCCTCCCCCTCCCCTCTCCCTCTCCGCTCAGGGGCCTACGCAGATCTTGGGACCCGCCGTCTGCGTCGCGATGGCGGTGTGGTCGTCCCGCCCGTCGTTTCCGGGCTGGTCGTCGCTGTAGGTGATGGACGCGGCCCCCGTCGTCGGCGATACCGCGATGCCGAAGTCGTCGAACAGGTCGCGATTGCCGGTGCACGATACCCCTCCCTCACACACGCCGCCGAAGTGGATGATTGGCGTGGCCGCGGCTTGCGTGAACTTGCTCCCGACGGTGGCCGCGTTGCGGTTTTGCGCGAAGTACACGTACCACGCCGCCGACGCCGGATAGTTGTCGGGCGCCGACCCGTCGAAGAACGACGTCCCATACCACACGACGTTCAGCTGCCCGGGCGCGCACGCGATGCTCCAGGGCATGATCGCCGTGGCGGATGGTTGCTGGTTGATTTGGATCGGCCCCGTCCACGTCAGCCCGCTGTTCGTCGAGAAGCTGTAGAAGAGGTTGTGGTTATCGTTGTACACGACATAAATCGTGCCCGCTTGATCCACGCTCGCGTTGATGAACTGGTGGCCGTAGGAGACCGAGGTGTTCGGATTCACATACACGGTATAGTCGGTGAACGTCTGGCCCCCGTCGCGCGAGATCGCGATCCAGACGGCGTGGAAGTTGGCCGGAAGGACCGCCTCGGTGGCGTTCGCGATGCCGCTGAACACCTGGTAAAGGACATGGGAGTTCGGGTCGATCACCAGGTTGCCCGTCGAGTTTTCTTCCAACAAGAACGCGTGCGCGGCGTCGATCGCCGACCCCAGCTGCGTGAAGCCGGCGCCTGCGTCGAAGCTGCAGTTCACGTCGATATTGAAGGTCACGATGTCGTGGTACGAGATGCAGACTTTGGTCGCCTGATCGGCGGCGATCCACTCGCGGTCGTCGCCGGGAATGGTGGCGCTCAGGACGTTCTTGTTCCAGGTCTTCCCGCCGTCCTGGCTGGTGCTCACCGTGACATTGGCCAGGCTGAGACTCGCCACGTAGACGTTGTGGACGCCGCTCGCGTTTGCCTGCGGGGCGACGCCGAGGTCGGTGTCCCCGCCCCCGGGGGCGAGGCCCCCGGCCGTCTGGGAGATTTGGTTCGGCGAAGTCAGCGCCGTGTAATGCAGCCCGCCGTCAGTGGACTTCCAGGCGAGCGTGCCGGCGGACAGGCCGAGCTCCGAGGAGACATAGAAGGTGCCGGTCGCATCTGCGCGAATCGCGGGCTCCGCGGCGCCGTTGGTGCAGCCCGAGGAGCCGGGGCACACGGTGCCCGGCGTGGCACCGAGCTCGAAGTTCACGAACCCGAACGGTCCGCCGTTGACCGACTGCACCGGGTCGACGCCGCTCGCCGGCGCGGGTGACCAAGGAGACCTGCCGTCGTTGCAGGATGCCATGAGCACGATGCCGGCGAGCAGGGGGATCGGGGACCTCATTGGGTTCTCCTCCGCATCTTGTGGGGTTCTAGAGGCGCTAAGGACGCGCGTCGCGCGACGCCGCTCGAACGCAAGTTCCGCACCCAGTGCTGCGTCCAAGCCACGTGGACCGGCAAACGCATCTCCGAGCGGTTCGGCTCGGGGTTGTGTTCCGAAGGGGAACGACATTCCGGGCGTGTCGCGGGCGCGCAACTCCGTGTGTGGCGACCGCTCGGCGTGCGGACGAGCGCGTAGTTGAACCCGCTCCTGTCCCAGGGTACCTTCTGCGCCCCATGAATCACCCCCGGCTGGCAACCGGCCAGGCACTGACCCGCATCACCGACGTTCACATCCACGTCCAGCCGTGGCGCGAGCTCAAGCCCCGCATCCTCGAGCTCATGTGGCGCGGCCAGGACGCGCATCGGGACCTGATGATCCAGGTGATGGACGACCCGCGCGCGCTGCTCGAGGTCATGGACCGCTCGGGCGTATGGCGGGTGGGCCTGGTGAATTACCCCTCGCCCGACGTGATGGGATTCACCGATGCGAGCAACACCTTCGCCGCGAAATACGCGCAGGCCGATCCGGAGCGACTGGTGCCGTACGGCGGCGTGCACCCCCGCTTCACGAAGGACCCGTCGGGCGACGTGGACCGCCTCGCCGACCTGGGCACCCGGCTCGTCAAGATCCATCCACCGCACCAGGGCATGCCGGCGAACGCGTACACGAACGGCCTCGACGCCTTGGGGAAGATCTACCGGCGGTGCGAGGAGCGCGGCCTGCCGGTGATGATCCACACGGGCACGAGCATTTTCCCCGGGGCCCGCTCCAAGTACGGCAATCCGATGGAGCTCGACGACGTCGCGATCGACTTTCCCGATCTCCGCATCGTGATGGCGCACGGCGGCCGGCCGCTCTACATGGAGGAGGCGTTTTTCGTTTTGCGACGCCATGGGGGGATGCGGCTCGACGTCTCCGGGATACCGCCCGCCCGATTGTTGGAGTACTTTCCGCGTCTCTCGGAACTGGCGGATCGGGTCCTGTGGGGCACGGACTGGCCGAGTCCGGGTGTGAAGGACATGCGGATCAACATCGACCAATTCCTGGCGCTGCCGCTCAGCGACCCGCACAAGAAGGCGATTCTCGAGACCAATGCGCTGGCTCTGTTTCCTGCTGCTCGCTAGCCCCCCGCTCACGTCGGCCGCGACCGCTCAGACGTCGGGTCCCTCCACTCGCCCCAAGTCGCTCCAGTTCGATGTCACCCAGGCCCCCGCGACGCGCGACTCGTTCGTGTTTCGCTTGCGGGGGGAGGAGCGGGGGTGGGCCGTGTGGCAGTACGAGATCCGGCCGCTCGAGATGACCCAGGAGCTGGTCTACACGGCGACGTCGGAATTCCGGCCGGTCGAGGAGGAGCGGTTGCGCGTCGTGGTGAACCGCCTGACGGGCCAACCGATCTCCACCTTTCACCACATCGATCTCTTCTCGCCCCAGAGCGACACCGTGATGGTGGAGCACGATCTGGAGGTGAAGCGGGGCGAGATCTCCGGTCGCCGCCGGGTGGGGATCAGGAGCGGCAGCGTGAAGATCGTTCCGGTGAGCCGGCCCTTCGCCCCCGGCACCGTGTTCTCGGACTACGTGTTCCTCGCGGGCGCCGTCTCGAACGCCGTGCCGGGTGATTCGCTCGCCGTTCTGGCGTACAAGGAATTCGACGACTCGCTCGTGACCCTCAGCTTCATCGCCGAGTCGCCCGCCACGATCGAGGTCCCCGCCGGCCGGTTCGACGTGCTGCCGGTGCGCAGTGGTGGCTTCCGCATCTACGCGACCCGCACCGGGCCCCGGCGCGTGGTGAAAGGCGAGACCTTGGACGGGGCCTTTTCGTTCGAGCTGGTGCGGTCGGGGCCCGTAATCCCGACCTCCGAATGAGAGGCACTATGCGCGTGCCGTTCGTCGTCGGAGGACTGCTGTTGCTCGGTGCCTTGCTCGCTCCCGCGCTGCCCGGCCAGGCGGGCCAGATCGCCTACGAAGCGTTCACGCTTCCCAACGGTCTACGCGTGATCTACTCGGAAGATCACTCGACGCCCATCGTGTCGGTGGACGTGTGGTACAACACCGGCTCGCGGAACGAGCGGGCGGGCCGCTCCGGCTTCGCGCACCTGTTCGAGCACATGATGTTCGAGGGCTCGTCCCACGTGAAGAAGGGCGAGCATTTCCAGCTGGTCTCGCGCGCCGGTGGCTCGGATAACGGCAGCACGGCGGAAGACCGCACGAACTACTACGAGACGCTGCCCTCGAATCGGCTGAACCTGGCACTCTGGCTCGAGGCCGACCGCATGCGGTCGCTCGCCATCACGGATGAGAACTTCCACAACCAGCGGGAGACGGTGAAGGAGGAGCGCCGGCTGCGGGTCGACAACCAGCCGTATTCGACCGCGTTCATCGACGGCATGACCTGGCCGTTCGACAGCGCGGGGTGCTTCGCGTACGCGCACACGGTCATCGGGTCGATGGACGACCTCAACGCCGCGCAGCTCGCCGACATCCGGGCCTTCTTCGACACCTACTACGCTCCCAACAACGCCACGCTGGTCGTGGTGGGGGACTTCAAGCCCCTCGAGCTGCGGCGGTACGTGAATCAGTACTTCAGCGAGATTCCGCGCCACACCGAGCCGCCCCCTGTGAGCTGCACCACCCGCCCGTCACCGGGCATCGGGCGGCGCGACGTGACTGACGTACACGCCAACTTGCCGGCGGTGCTGCGGATCTATCGGGCACCGCCGCACGCGGACCCGGACACCCGCGCGCTCGAGCTCCTGAACGTCATCCTGGGCCAGGGCGAAAGCTCGCGCCTGAACGTGGCGGTCGTGCGGCGCGAGCAGGCCGCCGTCGGCACCCAGGTGGTCATGAACCCGTTCGATTCCCGGCGCGGGCCCGGTGTGCTGCTCGTCCTCGCCATTGCCAATCAGGGCGTGGACCCGCTCAAGCTCGACACGCTCCTCACGGCCCAACTGGACAGCATTCGGACGACGGGCGTCACGGACGACGAGCTGACGAAGGCGAAGAACACGTTCCGCGCGGGCTTCGTGCACACCCGCGAGACCACGCTGGGGAAGGCGGAGGAGCTGCATCACTACGACATGTTCCACTCGTCGCTGGCCGAGATCAACAGTGATTTGGAGCGCGTCCTGACCGTGACAGCGGAGGATGTTCGCCGGGTCGCGGCGAAGTACCTCGATCCGGCGAACGCGATGGTGATCATCGTGAAGCCCGCAGCGGCCGGGGGGGCGCAGTGAAGGCGGCAGGTCTCGCGGCGGCAGTGGTGCTTACCGCCTTTCCGTCATACCGCCTCGCGGGCCAGGGCTTCCCCACCGCGCCGCCCAAGCCGACGCCGCTCACGCCCGTCCGCTTCCCGCCGTTCAAGGAGGCGACGCTCGCCAACGGACTACAGCTCGTCGTGATCGAGCACCACGAGCAGCCGGTGGTCTCCGTGACTCTCTCCTTCCGCGCCGGCGGGATTTACGACCCGGCGGGCAAGGAGGGGCTGACCGATCTGGCGGCCGAGCTCCTTTCCAAGGGCACTGACAGTCGCGGCGCAGAGCAAATCGCGGCGACGATTGAAGGGGTGGGCGGATCGCTGGCGGGGCTCGTGTTCGATCTGCTCGGGGACGCGACGCTGCATGCGACGTTCCCGGAGAGCGAGCTCGAGCTGGCGCGCACGCGCGCGCTCTCCGCGCTGGCGTTGCAGCTGTCCCAGCCGGCCGCCGTGGCGCAACGGTTCTTCGGAAGCGAGATCTATGGCCGCAACCCCTACGGCCGGAGCCCGACCCGCGAGAGCTATCGCGCCGTCACCCGCGACGACGTGACGCAGTTCGCCCGGCAACGGCTGCGGCCGGTCGGTGCGCTGCTCGTGGTCGCGGGGGACGTGACCGACGCCCAGGTGCGGGAGCTCGTGGCGAAAGCATTCGCGGGATGGCGCGGCGCGCCGCCGCCGAGCCCCGCCCTGCCCGCTCCCGCCACGCGGGTCGCGACGGACATCCTGCTCGTGCACCGGCCGGGCTCGGCGCAGGCGAACGTCGCGCTCGGCAACACGACGATCCTGCCGACCGACCCGATCTACTATCCCGGCCGCGTCGCGACTCAGGTCTTGGGCGGCGGGGCGGATTCGCGGCTCTTCCTCATCCTGCGGGAGCAGAAGAGCTGGACGTACGGCGCGTACGCGTCCCTCCATCGCTACCGCGGGCTCGGCTACTGGCAGGCCACCGCCGAGGTTCGCACGGACGTGGCCGACAGTGCCTTGCGCGAGCTGCTCCATCAGATCGACCGGATCAGGACCGAGACGATTGCGGACACGGAGCTGGCCGCGACGAAGGGATTCCTGGTCGGCACCTTTCCGCTCACGATCGAGACGCCGAGCCAGATCGCGAGCCAGGTCGCGAGCGTGAAGCTGCTCGGCCTCGGCGACGAGTATCTGCGGCTGTACCGGGACCGGCTGGGTGCCGTGACGGCGCTCCAGGCGCGCGCGGCCGCCGCCCGGCTGTACCGGCGCGGCGCGCTCACGATCGTCGTGGTGGGCGACGGGGCGAAGCTGTACGACCGGCTCCGGCCCATCGCTCCCATTCGGATGGTCGATGTCGACGGCAGGCCTCTCACGCCCGACGATCTCGCCCCGCCGACGGGGCCTGTGGCGCTCGATGCCGCGCAATTCGCGGTCCACACCGACAGCTCGCGCGTCCTCATCCAGGGGAGTCCCATGGGGTTCACCGTTTCCGAGCTTCGGCGGCCCCCGGACTCGCTGGTGTACGCGGAGCGGTCGAGGCTGGGAGATGGCGCGTTCCAGCAACAGACCACGCTCGTGCTCGAGCCCGCCACCGGTCTGGTCCGGCAGGTCGATCAGGTGACGACCCAGCAGGGCCAGAAGACCGAGACCCACCTGACCTACGCCGGAGGCCGCGTGAAGGGCACGAGCGCGGCGCCGCAGCCGGACGGCTCGGTGAAGCGCTTTGAGATCGATACGGCGCTGCCGGCGGGAACGGTGGACGAGAACGCCGTGCCGTTCGTCGTGCCGGCGCTGCCGCTCGCTCCCGGGAAGACGTTCGCGATGACCTTCTTCACGCCGAGCGAGAATGCCGTCAAGGTGCTCACGTTCAAGGTGGGTGCGCCGGAGGCCGTCACCGTCCCGGCAGGCACGTTCCAGGGATTCCGCATCGACGTGACCGGCTCACGGGTGCCGTTTACGATGTACGTCGGCACGGACGCCCCCCGACGCCTTCTCAAAACGGAATTCGTGGGACAGCCCTTCGTCGTCGAGCTCGTCAAGTAACTCGGGGATCAGGGAGGACACCAGCATGCGGTCATTGTTGTCTCTGCTACTCGCACTCACGGGTGCGTGCGCGTCGGCCGCACGGGGGACGAGCGCAGCGCAGGCGCCCGCGCCAGCGGCGCCAGCCGCCGCGCTCGAGAGCACCAGCGTCGTGCGGCCCCAGTATCCGTCCACGTACACCCGACACCCCAACCCACCGGTCCTGATCCGCAACGCCACGATCATGACTGCGACCGGTCAGGAGATCCCCAACGGCTCGATCCTGCTCAAGGATGGGCGTATCGTCGCGGTGGGCGCGAAGGTCGAGGCCCCCGCGGACGCCGTGGTCGTGGAGGGGACGGGCAAGTACGTGACGCCCGGGCTGATCGACGACCACTCGCACCTCGGCGTGTACGCCGCGCCGGGAACCGATGCCGAGTCGGACGGCAACGAGGCCACGAACCCGGTGACGGCAGAGGTATGGGCGGAGCACTCGTTCTGGCCTCAGGACCCGCAGATCCCGCTGGCGATCGCCGGCGGCATCACCACCATTCAGGCGCTGCCGGGCTCGGCGAACCTGATCGGGGGGCGGAGCGCGATTCTGAAGCTCATCCCGGCCCGCACCGTGCAGGAGATGAAGTTTCCCGGCGCGCGCTACGGCCTGAAGATGGCCTGCGGCGAGAATCCCAAGCGTGTGTACCGCACCCGCGGCGGGCCTTCCACCCGCATGGGCAACATGGCGGGCTACCGCGCCGCGTTCATCCAGGCGGAGTCGTATCGGCGCAAGTGGGACGCCTGGAACAAGGATCACAAGGGCGATCCGCCCGAGCGGAACCTCCGGTCGGAGTCGCTGGCCGAAGTGTTGCGCGGCAACATCTACGTGCAGAACCACTGCTACCGCGCCGACGAGATGGCGCAGATGATCGATCTGGCCCACGAGTTCGGCTTCAAGATCCGCTCGTTCCACCACGCGGTAGAGTCGTACAAGATCGCCGACCTGCTCGCTAAGGAAGGGACCTCGGTTTCCGTGTGGGCGGACTGGTGGGGGTTCAAGGAAGAGGCGATGGACGGGATCCAGCAGAACGCCGCGCTCAACCAGCAGGCGGGCGGCCGGCCGATCATCCATTCGGACGATCCGGGCGGCATCCAGCGGCTCAACCAGGAGGCCGCCAAGGCGATGTACGCGGGGCAGCGGTCCGGGATTCCGGTCACGCGCGACCAGGCCATCCGGTGGATCACGGCCAACCCTGCCTGGGCACTCGGGCTCGACTCGATCGTCGGCACGCTCGAGCCGGGAAAGATGGCCGACGTCGTGGTATGGTCGGGCGATCCGTTCTCGGTCTATTCGAAGGCCGTGCAGGTCTACAACGACGGCTGGCTCGCGTACGACCGCAGCGATCCCGCGCACCAGCCGCGCACCGACTTCGAACTGGGCGAGGTGCCCGCGCCCGGGAGTGACCGATGATCGCGCTACTGCTCGCCCAGACGATCGCCATTACCGGGGGAGCGGTGTACCCCGTTTCCGGGCCGAAGCTCGCCAATGCCAGCGTGCTGATCCGCGACGGCCGGATTGTCGCCGTGGGAACGAACGTCCCGATTCCCCCGGACGCTACCCGCATCGACGCCGCCGGGAAGTGGATCACTCCGGGGTTGATCGACGGAGCCGGCCAGCTCGGGCTCGTGGAGATCAGCGCGGTGCCGGGGACGCGCGAGGCGACCGTTCAGGGCGACACCATCGCCGCGGCCTTCAACGTGGCGGAGGGGATCAACCCGGCCTCGACGCTCATCCCCGTCACGCGGATCGAAGGGATCACGACCGCCCTCGCCGTGCCGACCGGCAACCTCGTGAGCGGCCAGGCGGTCCTGATCGATCTCGACGGGTCCACGATCGAGCAGATGCTCGTGAAATCCCCCGTGGGAATCGTGGCGGACCTGTCGGAGCGCGCCAAGGACAATGCCGGCGGCTCCCGCGCGGCGGTGGCGGACCGGTTGCGCGGCGTGTTCCGCGACGCCCTCGAGTACGAGCGCCGCAAGGTCGACTTCGGCCGCGCGCAGATGCGCCCGCTGTCGGCGTCGGCCCAGGATCTCGAGGCGCTGCTGCCGGTGCTCCATGGGCGGGTGTCCCTCATCGCCTCTGCCAACCGGAGAAGCGACATCGAGACGGCGTTGCGGCTCGCGAAGGAGTTCAAGGTCAAGCTCATTCTGGCCGGTGCGGCCGAGGGTTGGGAGATCGCGGCGGCGATCGCGGCGGCGGGCGTCCCCGTCCTGGTGGAGCCGATGAATAACATCCCCGGCTACGACGCACTCGGCGTCCGCTACGCCAACGCGGCGGTCCTCGCCAAGGCCGGTGTTAAAGTCGCGCTGCTCGAGACCGACACCCACAAGTCGCGCAACCTGCGCCAGCAGGCCGGGAACGCCGTGTCCTACGGCATGACGTGGGACCAGGCGCTGCGCGCCGTGACCCTGTCCCCCGCGGAGATCTTCGGCGTGGCGGATCGCTACGGCTCGCTCGAGCCGGGGAAGGTCGCCAATGTCGTCGTCTGGTCGGGCGACCCGTTCGAGTTCACGACCGGCGTGGAGCACGTGCTGATTCGGGGCAAGGAGATCCCGTTGCGTAGCCGCCAGACGGAGTTGTTCGAGCGATACAAGAGCCTGCCACCGAGCTACTAGGCGGATAGGCGGGTAGCGAAACACGAAGGGGCGGCGTCCGATCCGGAACGCCGCCCCTTTTTGTGCCGCCCTCTTTCTTTGCCGCCCTAGTTCTTCGCCGCCGCCGTCGGATACACGCTCACCTGGTATCGCTTCTTGTTCTTGTGCTCGAACCTGACCTGGCCATCCACCACCGTGAACAGCGAGTCGTCGGACGCCCGCCGGACGTTGGTCCCGGGATGGAATTTCGTGCCCCGCTGTCGGACGATGATCGTCCCCGCGGTAACGAACTCCCCGGCGAAACGCTTCACGCCGAGGTACTTGGGCCCCGAGTCGCGGCCGTTGCGGGAGGAACCGACACCCTTCTTATGTGCCATGTCAGCGTCACTCAGTCTTTGAGCTTGACGTCCGCGATCTTCACTTCGGTGAACGGCTGCCGGTGCCCGGCGTGGCGCCGGTATCCGGTGCGACGCGCGAATCGATAGATCTTGACCTTCTCGCCTTTGCCGTGGCGCACGACCTCGGCCGTGACTTTGGCGCCCTTCACCACCGGCTTCCCCGCATGCACGTGCTTGCCGTCGCTCGCGAGCAGCACCCGGTCGAAGGTCACCTTGCTGCCGGGCTCCGCTTCGAGCAGCGGGATCTTGATCGTGACGCCCGGCTCGGCGCGAAACTGGGCTCCACCGGTGGCAAAAATGGCGTAGGTCATGAGGCGCGAACTCTAACCGGGACTTGTGGTTCGGTCAAGCCACCGCATACAGCTCCGTCACGTCTCGGCCCGCCGGCTTGGCCATCATCCGGAATTCATCGAGCCGCATCATCGGGTCGTCGCGCACCTCGAGCTCGAGTCCCGTTTGCTTCTCGAGTTGTCGCAAGAAGTTAGGTTCCTGCTCCACGAGGTACAGGGCTACATCGGGGTGCAGCCGTACGGCAAGCTGGCGCTCCTTGTGCTCCGCACCGGCCCGCTTGAGCGACCGCTCCATGCGCCGCACCACCACCTCGGGACGGAACACGCGCCCCGTGCCGTGGCACGTCGGGCACTCCGCGGTCATCGATTGCCACAGCGACGGGCGCACCCGTTGTCGCGTCATCTCGATCAACCCCAGCTCGGATACGGCGAACGCTTTGGTACGCGCCCGGTCGCGTCCCAGATGAGCGCGCAGCTCCTGGAGCACCTTGTCCCGGTTGCCGCGCGATTCCATGTCGATGAAGTCCACGACGATGATGCCGCCGATGTCGCGCAGCCGCAGCTGGCGGGCGACCTCGCGCGCAGCCTCGACGTTGGTCTTCAGGATCGTGCTCTCGGGGTCCTTCTTGCCGGTGTACCGGCCGGTGTTCACGTCGATCGAGGTGAGAGCCTCGGTCGGCTGAATGATCAGGTAGCCGCCGGTCGGCAGCTCGACCCGGGGCTTGAAGAGGCTCCGGATCTCCGCCTCGATGTCGTACTCGTCGAACAGCGAGGTCTCGGCCTGGTACAGCTTCACGCGGTCGAGCAGATCGGGGTCGATCTGCTTCAGGTACTGCACCACCTCGCTGTGCAGCACCTTTGAATCGACGAGCAGCGAGTCGACCTTGTCCGAGAAGAGGTCGCGGATGATGCCGCGGGTGAGCGACGTCTCCCGTTGCAGCAGCGCGGGCGCCCGGACCGAGCCCGATTTGCGCTTGATCTTCGTCCACAGGCCGTACAGGTGATCGACTTCGCGCTTGCAGCTCTGCTCCGTGAGGTCTTCGGCTACGGTGCGGATGATCCAGCCGCCCGCCCCCGGGTCCTGGGGGACGAGTTTGGACACCATCTCGCGCAGCTTGGCGCGCTGTTCCCTGTTCTCGATCTTGCGGGAGACACCGACTTTGGAGGCGAACGGCATGTAAACGAGGAACCGCCCGGCCAGGGAGATCTGCGCGGTGACGCGCGGTCCCTTGGTGCCGATCGGCTCCTTGGTGACCTGGACGATGCGGGCTTCGCCGCGCTTCAGCTCGTCCGCGACGTTGGGCAGCCGACGCCGGGCCGAGCGGGTGCCGCCGTTCCCCGCCCCGCTCCCGCCACCGTTGCCGTTGTCGTCGTCGTGATCGGACGGCTCGTCTTCGTCTTCCGCCTCGATCAGGTCGGAGGCGTGGAGAAAGGCGCTTTTTTCCGCCCCGATGTTGACGAACGCGGCCTGTATCCCCGGAAGCACGGCCTCGACCGTGCCGAGGTAGATGTCGCCCACCATGCGGCGGGCGTCCGGACGATCCACCAAGAGCTCAACAAGGCGGTCGTCCTCCAGGATCGCGACGCGCGTCTCGCGTGCGGTCCCGCTGATGAGAATTTCCCGTTTCAAAGCAAGTGCCCTCGACCCCGGTCGGCCAACAGCCGGTCGGGATCCTACGATTGTTCCAGCAAGAACTCATGCCAAGCAGATCGGCTGAGGATGAGCTGAACCGATTGGACCGGTCGTCTGCGGGCGGCGTCGGGATGACGCCACGAAGCGCGGACAGACCTGCGATCCAATGCATGCTCTAAATATAAGTGGGCTTGCAACTTACGTCAACTGTCCCGAGATTTATCAGGCAAATGACCACTTCTCTGCTTCGTTCCTTCGCGGGAGGGTTCCTCCTGACCGGCATGTTCACGAGCGCGGCGCCCGCCGGGGCCCAGACGCTTCAGTATCCAGCCGCTCGCAAGAGCGATGTCGTCGACGACTATCACGGGACCCGAGTGCCCGATCCGTACCGCTGGCTCGAGGACCCAGACTCGCCCGAAAGCCGCGCCTGGATCGAGGCGCAGAACCGCCTCACCGCCGCTTACCTCGCGGAGATCCCGGCGCGGCGCGCGATCCGCGAGCGGCTGACAAAGCTCTGGAACTATCCGAAGTACGGCACGCCGTTCCGGAAGGGACGCCGCTACTTCTTTTTCAAGAACGATGGTCTCCAGAACCAGTCGGTCCTCTACAAGCAGGCGTCGCTCACGGCGGACCCGGAAACGCTGCTCGACCCGAACCTCTTGTCCGAAGACGGCACGGTGGCACTCTCCACCCTGGCGGTCTCGGATGACGGGCGGCTCCTGGCGTACGGCACGTCGGCGAGCGGGTCCGACTGGGAGGAGTTCCGTGTGCGGGACATCGCGACGGGGCAAGACCGGACCGACCATCTCAAGTGGATCAAGTTCTCCGGAGCCTCGTGGAGCAAGGACGGCGCCGGTTTCTTCTATAGCCGGTATCCGGAGCCCACGGACAAGGCCCTCACCGACGTGAACCGGTTTCAGCGCCTCTATTACCACCGCTTGGGCGCGGACCAGGTGCAGGACGTGCTCGTGTACGAGCGGCCCGACCAGCCCGACTGGGGGATGAACGCCGAGGTGACCGACGACGGCCGCTACGCGGTGCTGCAGGTCTGGCTCGGCACTGACCGGCGGAACCGGGTTTACTACCTGGACCTGAAGGACGCGAAGCGCCCGAAGGTCACGGGCGACGTCGTGCGGCTGCTCGACGACTTCGATGCCAGCTACGCGTTCGTGGGGAATGACGGGCCCGTGTTCTACTTCCTCACCGATCTCGACGCCCCCCGCAAGCGCGTCATCGCGATCGATACCCGGCATCCCGAGCGGGCGCGTTGGCGCGAGATCATCCCACAGGGCCCGGACGTGCTCGACGGGGTCCAGATCATCCACGATACGTTCGTGGCCAACTACATGCACGATGCGTCGTCCCGGCTGCGCTTGTTCGCGCTCGACGGGCGATTCGTGAAGGATCTCCCGCTTCCGACGCTCGGCTCGATCGGCGGAATCAGCGGCGAGCGGCGGGACGACGAGATGTTCTACGCCTTCACCTCGTTCCTGTATCCCACGACGATCTTCCGCTACGACTTCAAGAGCGGTGTAACGAGCACGTTCAAGGCGCCGGCGATCGACTTCGATCCGTCCGGCTACGAGACGAAACAGGTGTTCTACACGAGCAAGGACGGCACCCGCGTGCCGATGTTCATCACGCACAAGAAGGGGCTGCGCCTCGACGGGTCGAACCCGACGTACCTGTACGGCTACGGCGGCTTCAACATCAGCCTCACGCCGAGCTTTTCGGTGGCGATGCTCGCGTGGCTCGAAATGGGCGGTGTGTACGCCGTCCCGAACCTGAGGGGTGGCGGAGAGTACGGTGAGGAGTGGCATCAGGCGGGGATGCACGACAAGAAGCAGAACGTGTTCGACGACTTCATCGCCGCCGCGGAGTACCTGATCGCCCAGGGTTACACGTCCACGCCCAAGCTCGCCATCGCGGGCGGGTCCAACGGCGGCCTACTGGTGGGAGCCGCGATCACGCAGCGGCCCGAGCTGTTCGGAGCCGCGCTTCCCGCGGTGGGTGTGATGGACATGCTGCGGTTTCACAAGTTCACGATCGGGTGGGCCTGGGTCACCGACTACGGCTCCGCCGACAGCGCGGCGCAGTTCCCCTACCTCTACAAGTACTCGCCGCTGCACAACATCAGGGTGGGAACCCGCTACCCGGCGACGCTCGTCACCACCGCCGATCACGACGATCGCGTCGTGCCGGGGCATTCCTTCAAGTTCACGGCGGCGCTCCAGGCGGCGCAGGCCGGACCGCAGCCGGTGCTGATCGAGATCGAAACCAAGGCTGGGCACGGCGCGGGCAAGCCGACCAGCAAACTCATCGAGGAGCAAGCGGATCGATTTGCGTTTCTGGTGAAAAATCTGGCGGTGGAGGGCGGTGAAAGGCGGTGAAGGGCGGGGCCTGCACAGCGAGTTGACGGTGAGTTGATTTGGGAGATCAGAATTCGCTGCCATGGCACCTACGAGCGCTTTGCTGCGTGGCGGGAGTGTCACGCGCTGGCGTTGGAAGTGTATCGTGCGACCCGGGTGTTCCCAAAGGACGAACTGTACGGTCTCACGTCCCAGGCACGTCGCGCTGCGTTCTCGGCGGCTGCCAACATTGTTGAGGGATCCGCCAAGCGGGGCTCAGCAGAGTTCCGTCGGTTACTCGACATTTCTCTTGAGTCCCTGACCGAACTCGGCTACTAGCTGTCTCGCAATCACGATGCGCTGAATCTCGCTCGTGCCTTCGCCGATCTCGCAGATCTTGGCGTCCCGCATCATCCGCTCGACCGGGTAATCGGTGGTGTAGCCGTAGCCGCCGTGCAGCTGGACGGCCTTGGTGGTGGCACGCATGGCGAGCTCGGAGGCGTACAACTTCGCCATGGCCGCCTCCTTCTTGAACGGCCGGCCGTGCTGCTTGAGCCAGGCCGCGTGATACACGAGGTGCTTGGCCGCCTCGATTTCGGTCGCCATGTCGGCGAGCGCGAAGTGAACGCCCTGGAAGCTGGCGATCGGCTTGCCGAATTGCCGCCGGGTCGTCGTGTAGCGGAGACATTCCTCCAGCGCGCCTTCGGCTAACCCTAGGGCGAGCGCCCCCAGGCCGATGCGACCGCCGTCGAGCGTATGGAGGAACTGCCGGAAGCCGTTGTTTAGGGCCCCGAGGACGTTCTCCTTCGGGACGATCGCGTCCTGCAAGACCAGCTCGCGCGTATCGGACGCGCGCCAGCCCAGCTTGTCCTCCTTCTTCGCCGCCATCACGCCGCGACACTTGGGGAGCGACGGATCGTGGCCCACGCCGACCCGTTTCGCTTCCTCGAGGTCGGTCGTGTCCTTGGTCACGATGAATGCGGTGATGCCCCTGGTCTTCTTGGCAGCGGGATCGGTCCGGGCGGTCACGACGAAAATTTCGCCGACGCCGGCGTGGGTGATGAAGATCTTCGAGCCGTTCAGGACGTAGTGGTCGCCTTTCTCCTCCGCCACGGTGCTCGTGCCGCCGGCGTCCGACCCAGCCCCGGGTTCGGTCAGCCCGAACCCGCCCAGCACCTTCCCGGCGGCGAGGAGCGGCACGTAGCGCCGTTTCTGCTCCGGTGTGCCGAAGTCGACGATGGGCGACGTGCCGAGTGTGGTGTGGGCGCTTACGGTGATGGCGTGGCTCGCGTCGACCTTCGCCAGCTCGTGGATCACCAGGATGTAGGAGAGGTAGTCCATACCCGACCCACCCAGCTCCTCCGGCCAGGGGATGCCGAACAGGCCGAGGTCGGCCATCTGTCGCACGTTGTCCCAGGGGAACTCGCTGGCCAGATCGTAGCGGCGGGCGGTCGGCTTCACGACCTGCTGCGCGAAGTCGCGCACCATGTCGCGCACCTGGAAGTGGTGATCGGTGAAGTAGAGGCTGTCGTGCATGCGGTAATCTAAACGTCCTACCCCGTCGTTCCGAACCCCGCCGCGATGCAGTTGATGGACAAGAGCAGGGCCGCGAGCTGGTCTTCCGGCGGCTTCTCGGCCGCCGTCGCGCGATAGCGCCGCAGCAGCTCGATCTGCTGGCGGTTGACCTGGTTCAGCGTTGGCAGGCGGCCGGCCAGGCGCTGGCGGAACTGGGGGAAGCGCTCGGCGAGCTCGGTGCTGCCGGTGAGGCGGCGCAGCACGGCGACCGTCCGATGGTATTCGTCGGTGACCAGCGAGAAAATCTCCTGGCGCAGCCATGGATCGGCGACCAGCTCGGCATACGCCCGTGCGAGGTCGAGATCGACGTAGGCGAGCGTTTTCTCGACTTCGTCCATCACCAGCCGAAACAGCCGGAAGTCGTTGAACATCCGCTTAAGGAGCGCTTCACCCCGGGACCCCCGCACGTCGAGAAACGTCGCGAGGCCCGTACCCAGCCCGTACCAACCGGGGATGAAGTGGCGGTTCTGGGTCCAGGCGAACACCCAGGGAATGGCCCGCAGGTCCGCGAGCGTCCGGATGCCGGTCCGGCGCGCGGGCCGGGAGCCGATGTTCAGGAGCGCGATCTCCTCGACGGGGCTCGCCGCCTGGAAGTAGTCCACGAGGCGGGGGTGCTCCACCAGCCGGCGGTACGCCGCGTGGGCCGCACCCGACAGGGCCTCCATCGCTTCATCGAACTCGGTGGTGGGAACGAGCGCCTGCTCGCGCTCGGACTTGAGGGAGTGCTCGAGCACGCTGGCCGCGAGCAGCTCCGTCTGATAGGCGGCGGTCCCGCGATTCGCATACTTGAAAGACACCACCTCCCCCTGCTCCGTGAGGCGGAGCCGGCCCTGGATCGAGCCGGCAGGCTGAGCGGCGATGGCGCGGCCGGTGGGCGCGCCCCCCCGGCTGACCGAGCCGCCCCGGCCGTGGAAGAAGGCGATCGGCACGCCGCACTCCCGGCCCAGGCGGGTGAGGCGCAGCTGGGTCTTGGCGAGCTCCCAGTTGGACGAGAGAAAGCCGCCGTCCTTGTTCGAGTCGGAATACCCGATCATGACCTCGAACACACCGCCCTGGGCGCGCACGCTGCGGCGTACCAGCGGGACCTGCAGCAGGTCGCGCACGATCTCGGGCGCCCGGCGCAGGTCGTCGATGGATTCGAACAGCGGCACGATCGGGAGGGTACAGCTCTCGACCCCGGCGGCGTCCGCGAACAGACCTGTCTCCTTGGCGAGCAGATACACGCCCAGGATGTCCGCCACGTCGTGCGTCATGCTCAGGATGAAGGTGCCGACCGCTTCGCGGTCGAGGCACTCTCGCACCTCGTGAATCAGGCCGAACATCCCGAGGGCCTCGGCCGCCTCCGGCGGGGGGACGGGCCGGTCGAGACGCAGCGGGCGACCCAGCTCGCCCTGCAGCCAGGTGCGCCACTCCGGGGACGCCGGCGTCGGTGGTTCGCCGGAATTCCCGGCTCGCCACAGAGCCGCGACGGCCGCGTTGACGCGCGGCGAATTGTCGCGGACGTCGAGCCGGAAGGTCGAGAACCGGAACGCTTCGACCTCCCGCCGCACCGGGCGGACGAGCAGCTCGGCGGCGCGCCTGCCCCGCGCCGCCATGAGCCCGGCCTCGAGCGTGCGCAGGTCGCCGATCAGCTCGTCCGCCGTGCGATAGGCTGCTGGCTCGGGCGCGGTGTCGCGCCGTTCCGCGCTGGTCAGCGCAGCGTCCAGCTTTCGCAGCATGCAGGTCACGAACTGCCGATACACCTCCCCCGGATTGCGCTGCCCGATCCGCTCGGCGTCGCCGGACGCCGCCAGCACCCGCGCGAGCGCCTCCCGGAACTCGGGTGCAATCGGCGTCGCTCGCTCGGTGACGCTCAGGGCGCGCAGCAGATCGGCGACGCGCTGGCGGTAGCGTCGCAGGCTCGCGATGCGGTTGTCGAACAGGGTACGACGCGTGACGTCGTTCGTGACAAAGGGGTTGCCGTCCCGGTCGCCGCCGATCCACGAGCCGAACTGGAAGAACGGCGGCACAGCGAAGCGGTCCGCCGGGTACGCCTGCTGCAGCGCGCGCTCGAGCTTGTCCACCAGCTCGGGCACGACCTCGAACAGGTTCTCGTTGACGAAGTACAATCCCCAGGCCAGCTCCTGCTCGACGGTGGGCTTCGCGAGCCGCAGCTCGCCGGTGAGCCACAGCAGCTCGATTTCGGTCCGCAGGTTCTCGACCAGCGCGCTGCGCTCCCGGGGGGTCCAGCGCGGGGCCTCGAGATCCACCAGCCGGCGGTAGATCCGGCGATGCTTTTCGAGCACCGTGACGCGCTTGGCTTCCGTCGGGTGCGCGGTAATGACGGGGCGGACGCGCAGGTTCGCGACGACGGTCCGCATCTCGTCCGCAGTGATCCCGTTCTCCGCGGCCGTGGACACGACCTGAGCGAACGTGCCGCGCAGCCGGTCGTACCCTCGCTCGACTTCGCTCCGGCGCCGCTGGCGCATGGCCACGTTCTGCTCGGCGATCGACAACAGCTGGAACCACATGCCCTGGGCCTGAATGGCGCGGGCGACGAGCTCGGGCGGCGCCCGCGGGTCGAGGGGCTCGCCTGCGAGCACACGCTCGATCTCCGGCTGATGCGTCCGGATGACGTCGCGAAAACAGTCGTGCAGGAGGCCCGCCGTGCGGGCCAGGTCCTCGTCGCTCACGCCACGCGGTCGCGCGGGGGCGCGCCGGCGAAGAACGCCTTGAGGTTGTCGAGCGCGCGAAGGCCCATGGCGACGCGCGTCTCGTGCGTGGCGCTGCCGAGATGGGGGAGCAGCACGACGTTCTCCATCGTGAGGAGATCGGGGGTCACGGCGGGCTCGCGCTCGAACACGTCGAGGCCCGCCCCCGCGATCGTTCCTTGCTTGAGGGCGGCGACCAGTGCCGCTTCATCCACGATGTCGCCCCGCGCGTTGTTGATGAGGAACGCGCCCCGCTTCATGAGGGCGAGCCGCCGGGCGTCGATCAGATGGCGGGTTTCGGGAGTCGCCGGCGAGTGCAGCGATACGAAGTCCGCCTCGCGCAGCACGTCGTCCACGCTGGCCCTCGGCTCCGCACCCAGCTCGGACAGCACCGCCGCGGGCGGCGGGTAGGGATCGTGGAAAATCACCCGCATGCCAAAACCGTGGTGGGCGCGGTGCGCCACGGCCCGGCCGATCCGCCCCAACCCGACGAGGCCGAGGGTCTTGCCGCTCACCCGGATGCCGAGCATATGGGTGGGCCGCCACCCGGTCCACGCGCCGGCGCGCACGTGGCGGTCGCCTTCCCCGCCCCGGCGTGCCACCATGAGCATGAGCATCAGGGCGTCGTCTGCGGTGTCGTCGGTGAGCACGTCAGGCGTGTTCGTGACCACGAGACCGCGCGCCTTGGCGCTGGCCGTGTCGATGTGGTTGAAGCCGACGCCATAGTTGGCGATGATCCGGGCGCGTAGCGGCTCGGCGGCGAGCACGTCGGCGGTGAGCCGGTCGGTGACCGTCGGGAGGAGTGCATCGGCGCCTCGCAGCGCGTCCGCGAGCTCGGCGGCGCTCAACGGCCGGTCGGCCGGGTTCAACCGCGCGTCGAACTCCCGGCTCACCTGCTCCTCCACCGGGCTGGGGAGCCGCCGCGTGACCACGACCACCGGGCGGCCGGACCGCCCCGCGCTCACTGCCGCACCATCACCGGCCGCGACGGTTGCTGGCGGAGTGCGTGGACGACCGTGGCCCCGAGCTCCGCCGGGCTCGGCGCCACGATCAGCCCGGCCGACCGCATGATCTCCGCTTTCTCCGCCGCCGTGTCCCCGAACGCCGAGATGATCGCTCCGGCGTGCCCCATGCGGCGGCCCTTCGGCGCGGTGAGGCCCGCCACGTAGCCGACTACCGGCTTCGTCATCTGCTGCTTCACGAACAACGCCGCATCCGCTTCCTGGGGACCGCCGATCTCGCCAATCATCATCACCACCTCGGTCTCCGGGTCCTCCTCGAACAACGCCAGGATGTCGACGAACGAACTGCCATTGATCGGATCGCCGCCGATGCCCACGCTGGTGGTCATCCCCGCGCCGAGCGCTTTCATCTGTGCGGCGGCCTCGTAGCCGAGCGTGCCCGACCGCGTGACCACGCCGACGGACCCGCGGGCGTAGATGTGACCGGGCATGATGCCCATCATTGCCCGACCCGCGCTGATGATGCCGGCGCAGTTCGGCCCGATGAGCGTGGTGCGGCGCTCCTTGGCGTAGCGCCACAGGTACCGTTTTACCCGCATCATGTCCTGCGCCGGAACGCCGTCCGTAATGGTCACGACCAGGCGGATGCCGGCGTCCGCCGCCTCCATGATGGCGTCGGCGCAGAACGGCGCGGGGACGAGAATCAGGCTCGCCGCGGCGCCCGTGTCCGCTACGGCTTCCTTCACCGTATTGAACACCGGCCGCCCCAGATGCTTGGTGCCGCCCTTCCCCGGCGTGACGCCGCCCACGACGTTCGTGCCGTAGGCGATCATCTCCTTGGCGTGGAAGGTGCCCTTGTCGCCGGTAAAGCCCTGGACGATGACGCGGGTCTTCTCGTCGAGCAGGATGCTCATGCCGCCCTCACCCGATCGCGTGCGGCAACCACTCGCTCGGCGGCTTCCGAGAGGGTGTCGGCCGTGACAATCGGGAGGCCGCTGTCCGTGAGAATGCGGCGACCCTCCTCCACGTTCGTGCCCGCCAGCCGGACGACTAACGGAACAGAGACGTGCACCTCGCGCACCGCCTGGACCACGCCCTGCGCCACCCAGTCGCAGCGGTTGATTCCCGCGAACACGTTCACGAGGATGGCGCGCACCTTGTTGTCGGAGAGCACCAGGCGGAACGCGGCCGCGACGCGATCGGGGCTCGCCCCGCCCCCGATGTCCAGGAAGTTCGCGGGCTCGCCGCCGGCGTGCTTGATCATGTCCATGGTGGCCATGGCGAGCCCGGCCCCGTTGATGATGCACCCGATGTCCCCTTCCAGCGCCACGTAGTTGAGCCCATGCTGGGCGGCCTCCGCTTCGCGGGGGTCCTCCTGGGCGTAGTCGCGCAGCTCGGCGACGTTGGGCCGCCGGAACATCGCGTTGTCGTCGAAGCTCATCTTCACGTCCAGCGCCAGCACCTGGCCGTCCCGGGTGACGACGAGCGGGTTGATCTCGACCATGGTGGCGTCGAGCTCGCGGAAGGCGCGGTAGGCGCCGAGGATCGCCGTCACGGCCTGACTCACCTGGGGTGGCGCGAGACCCAGCCCGAATGCCAGCTCCCGGGCCTGAAAGCCCTGCATCCCGACGGCGGGCTCCACCTCCTCGCGCAAGATCGCCGCCGGCTCCCGCTGCGCGATTTCTTCGATCTCCATGCCGCCGTGCGGATGCGCCACCACCACGATCCGCTCGCGCTTGCGGTCGAGCACCAGTCCGACGTACAGCTCGCGGTCGATCGGCAGCGCCTGCTCGACCAGCAGCCGATGCACCGGGAGACCCTCGGCACCGGTCTGGGTGGTCACGAGCGTTTTGCCGAGCAGGTCCTTCGCGGCCTGGCGCACGTCCGCGTCGGTCGTGCACAGCTTCACGCCGCCCGCCTTGCCGCGGGCCCCGGAGTGGATCTGCGCCTTCACGACCCAGCGGGTGCCGCCGACTTCGCTCGCCCGATACACCGCCTGCTCGGCACTGTACGCGACGCCGCCCTTCGGCACAGGGACGCCGAAACCCGAGAGCAGCTCCTTCGCCTGGTACTCGTGGATGTCCACGGCTACGCCCGCGTCGTGGCCAGCGCTGGCGCGCCCGCGGCGCGGGCGGCAATGGCGGCGGCGATGTCAACGATGTTTTGAGCCATCCGGGCCGACGCCGCATCGATCATGCGACCGTCCAGCTGCGCGGCGCCGCGTCCAGCGCGCGCCGCCTCGTCGAGCGCCAGGAGGATGCGGCGCGCGCGCTCCACCTCGGCGGGCGGGGGTGTGAACACCTCGTTGGCCAGCGCGATCTGGGACGGATGGATGGCCCATTTGCCCTCGTAACCGAGCGCTGCCGCACGGCGGGCCGCGGCGCGAAACCCGTCCGGGTCTTTGAAATCGCCGTACGGGCCGTCGATCGCACGCAGCCCATAGGCGCGACATGCCGTAACCATGCGGACCAGGGCGCCGTGCCATTGGTCGCCGGGATAGTCGGGGTTCAGGCCCCCAATGCTCACGGTGCGGGCGTGCAAGCTCGCGGCGAAGTCGGCGACGCCGAAGTGCATCGCCTCGAGGCGGCGACTGGCCTGGGCGATCGCCTCGACGTTCGCCATGCCCAGGGCCGTCTCGATCAGCACCTCGATCCCGACGCGATGCGGGATGCGACGGGCGGTTTCGATCTGGGTCAACAGGGCGTCCACGAGATAGACGTCCGCCGGGACGCCGACTTTCGGGACCAGCACGACGTCCAGCCTGTGCCCGGCCTGCTCCACGACGTCCACGACGTCCCGATACATGTAGTGCGTGTCGATTCCGTTGACGCGCACCGAGACCGTCTTGCCGCGAGCCTTCCAGTCGTGCTCGAGCAGTCCGGCGACGACGTGCTTCCGGGCCTGCTCCTTGTCGGCGGGCGCGACGGCGTCCTCGAGGTCCAGAAAGACGTAGTCCGCTTCGCCGTCGAGCCCTTTCTGGAACAGCGCGGGCTGCGAGCCGGGGACCGCGAGCTCGCTGCGCTGGAGCCGCGGGTGCGCCGGCTCGTAGCGCGTGAGACTCATGCCCTCACGGCGGCGCGCGGGGGGGCCGGGGGGGACGACGGCTTCGCGCCGGGGGGTTGCTGCTGTGCGTCGGGCGACTGCCCCGCCGCGGCGCGCGGCGCCAGTGGGGCGGCGGTGCTGCGGTAGTGCTCGGCGGCCGCCGCCACGCCGACGCCCGGCGTTACCTGCATGCCCACGTCGCGCATCGCCATCTCCGCGCCGGCGATCGCGCCGAGCAGCATGAGCTCGTTCAAGTCACCGAGGTGGCCGATCCGGAACAGTTTCCCTGCCATCCGCGCGAGGCCGGCCCCGAGCGCCAGGTTGTAACGCCGGAACGCCACGTCGATCACATCGGCGCCGTTCGTGCCTTCCGGCACCATGATCGCGCTCACGGTGTCCGAGTACCACTTCGGAGCCTTCGCGCACAGCTTCAAGCCCCATGCCCGCACCGCGGCGCGCACGCCCTCGGCGAGCCGATGGTGGCGCGCGAAAATGTTGTCGAGTCCCTCCTCCGACATGATGTCGAGCGATTCGCGCAGGCCGTACAGCATCGGAATCGAGGGCGTGTAGGGGAAGTATCCCGTGGCGTTCGCGCGGATCATGTCCCCGAAGTCGAAGAAGACGCGCGGGCACTTGGCGTGCTCGCGGGCGGCCAGCGCCTTGGGGCTCGCGCACACGATGCCGAGCCCGGCGGGCAGCATCAATCCCTTTTGCGACCCCGTGATCGCCAGGTCCACCTTCCACTCGTCCATCCGAAAGTCGATCGAGCCGATCGAGCTCACCCCGTCCACGTACAACATGGCCGGATGCTGCGCCGCGTCGATCGCGCCGCGGACCGCTGCGACGTCGCTCGTCACCCCCGTGGCCGTCTCGTTGTGGACGATGAGGATCCCTTTGATCTCGTGCTGCTTGTCCTGCGACAGAATCTCCCCGATGCGGTCGGACGGCGCGCCCTCGCCCCACTCGACATCGATGATGTCCACGCGCAAGCCATGGCGCTGGGCGAGATCGATCCACAGGTGGCTGAATTGCCCGTAGCGCGGGGCGATGAGCCGGTCGCCCGGCGACAGCGTGTTGACGAGCGCCGCTTCCCAGCCACCGGTGCCGGTTGCCGGAAAGAGGAACGCCTGCCCCGCCGTCGTCTTGAACACCTGAGGCAGATCGCGCAGCACGCCGGTCGCGAGCTCCGGGAACGCAGAGGAGCGGTGGTCCTCCATCGCGCGGTTCATGGCGCGGAGGATTCGCTCGGGCACGTTGGTGGGGCCGGGGACGAACAGGAAATTGCGGCCGGGCATACGCGTCCTCAACGAGAGGGGAAAAACACAGCGAGACCGCTAAGGTATTCGGCGACCCCCGCGCCGCAACCCCACGGATGGGTAGGGCGTGGCCCGCCTAAGTTGAGGGGCGCCAACTCTCTAGCCCGCACACGTCGCAACCACTGCAGGCTGTTCCCCGCTCACCGAAATACGCGAGCAACGTGCCACGGCGGCACGCCCGCGCCTCGACGTAGCGTCGCATGCCCGGCGCGGCATCGCCCCACTCGAAGTCGGAGGGACGCCACACCATCACACAGTCGGAGCGGCGGCCATCCCGGCCCGCGCGTCCCGCCTCCTGATAATAGGCTTCGACGCTGTGCGGCGGCCCCCAATGCAGCACCCGGCGCACGTCCGGTTTGTCGATCCCCATGCCGAAGGCGCTCGTCGCGACAACCACCGGCGCGCGATCGGCGAGGAACGCGCGCAACACCTGGCGCCGCATCGTCGGGGTGAGCCCCGCATGGTAGGGCGCTGCCCGTACCCCCATGCGCAGCAGGGCGCGCGTGACCAGCTCGGTGACGCGGCGCGTCGGCGTGTACACGATCACCGGCCCGTCCACGCCGTGGAGCAGCGCCCGCATGCGGGTGAACCGTTCGCGGTCGTCTCGCACGCGCTCGACGCGAAACACGAGATTCGGCCGATCGAACGACGTGACGACCACCTCTGCCTGTGAGATCCGGAGGACGCGGAGGATCTCGGCGCGTGTCCCCGGCGTGGCGCTTCCGGTGAGCGCGATCGTGACGGGATCGCCCAACAGGTAGCGGTATCGGTCGAGCCGCCGGTATACGGGCCGAAACTCGTTGCCCCACTCGACGATGCAGTGAGCTTCGTCGACGGCCAGGAGCGATACCTCCCGACCGGCGCGCGACAACTGTCGCACCAGCGAGCCGAGCCGCTCGGGGGCACAGTAGAGCAGGGCGAGGCTTCCGGACAGGGCGGCGTCAAGGATCGCCCGGCGCTCAGCGGGCGAGAGCAGGCTGTTCAGGTAGGCGGCGGCGATTCCCCGGCGCCGCAGCGCCGCCACCTGGTCCTGCATCAGTGAAATCAACGGCGAGACGACGAGCGTGAGCCCCCGGGCCAAGAGCGCCGGAAGCTGGAAGCACAACGACTTCCCTGCCCCTGTGGGCAGGACCGCCAGGACGTTCCGGCCCGCGAGCAACGGCCCGAGCACCTTGAGCTGGTGGACCCGAAACGCCGCGTGGCCGAACCGCTCGGCGAGTAGCGCGCGCGCGCGCGCCAGCCCGCCAGTGAACGTCGCCATCGCGCAAAGAAAACGGACCCCGATGTTTTCACCGGAGCCCGAATCACGCGATACGGTGCGGAATTACTCTACGCCCGATCGTTCCAGTCCACGCCGAAGCCATTCCCGCACTCGACACATTTCACGTCTTTGGGCTGTCCCGATACGTGTTGTCGCTTGTGACAGCCGGGGCACACGAGATGGGGCTCGTGCACCACGCTCCAGGCCTTCGGCCGATCTTTGCGGATGTCGATATTGTCCTTGGGAACGCGCACTTCGACCTGGTGCACGTCCAGCACGATCCAGGTCTTACCGGACTCTTCAACGATTCGGTACCACGCGCCGCGCCGCAGGCCTTCCTTCTCGGCACGTTCACCCCGGCTCCGGGCCCATCCCATGTCGACCATGGCTTACTCCTGTTCCTCGGGACTGCCTTCCCGCACCAGCACGAGGATTGCCGCCTGCGGGGCTACCAGATACTTCGTGCCTTCGAACGTGATCTCGACGGCAGCCTTGCGGAAGAAGAGCGCGTAGTCCCCAACCCGCGCTTGCATCGGCAGGTACTTGACGTCGGGGCCGCGGATCTTCCAGGGCTCGTCGTCCATGCTGGCCGGCTCGGTCATCGGCGTGCCGGGCCCGGTGGCGACGACCCGGCCGCCCTGTACCTGCCTGCTGTCGACCGCGGTCGGCGGCAGGTAGAGGCCGACGTTGGTGCGCTCCTCCCCCTCCTCGGGCGCGATGAGCACACGGTCGCCGACCACGATCAAGCGCTTGGGGGACTCGTCCGGCATGGGGCACAGTATACCACGTCCCGCCCAGAGGGGGTGAGCTTGGCCGCATCCCTGGGGGATTGGTGATGCAGATCACGTTCTCGGCTTGCCAGCCACCTTATAAATGCGCCCCTGCCGTGGGGTCACCGCGGCGGCCACGCCAGACTCCCCGAGGAGGTGAGCAGCATGCTCCTGTCCCTGCAGACGCAGTTCCCCGAGACGTGGCGAGACACGTTCCAGCTGATTGCCGCCGGCTTCACCTGGGTGTTGGGCCTGAGCACGACGGTGCTAAACTTCGCCCTGTTCGGCAGTAGTCCGGCTGAGATCGCGCTCAAGGCCGTACTGATCGTGCTTCCCTGCTTCGTCCTCGTCGCGGGGCTGATCTGCTCGATGGCGGCGCTGTACACGCTGCCGTTTCGATCGGGACGCGGTGGCTTCCTGGTCTCCGTCGTGATGTCGTGGTGGGACTGGCTGCGGATGACCTGGTTCTACTGGGCGGGGCTGCTGCGTTTCGTCGTCGTGCTGCTGGGGTGGGTCTGGGGGCTCCTGAAGCTCGCGGGGGCCATGTTCGTCAAGCTCATCAAGTTCATCTTCACGCGACCCCTGGCGCTGATGGATTGGGCGACCCGGCAGTACTTCCAGCCCGGCGTGCCATGGCTGGCCTTCCTCATGATCGTGCTGTGGGCCGTCCTCGAGGCGACGATCTTTACGTTCACGCTGCGACCCCTTATCACCGAGGTCATGGCGGATCTGACGGGTGGCGACGTGTCGCCGTTCTGGGTGACGATCATTCTGTGGCCGTTCCTGGTGATTCTGATCGCCGGTAGCTTCGCGGCCATCCAGGCTCTCACCGACGCGATCGCCACTAAGAACACGACCCAAATTGTCACGACGGCCGTGTTCGAGGGATTCGTGATGTTCTTCGAGGTGTTGTTCCTGTACCGCGAGCTGATCAACGCGATCACGCCGTGGATCGCGCAGCAGACGGGGTTCCAGCTCGGCTTCGCGTCCACGCTGGCGTTCGCATCGTTCGGCTGGGTGGGCGTGCGCGCGATGACCTGGTTCCTGTTCGGACGGTTCGGCACTCCCGCACTGCTCGGCATTCTCGGCCGCCAGAAGCTCGAAGGCACCGGGATGTCAGGCAGCGGAGTGGCGCCGATCGAGCCCGATTTCTGGAAGGGCCCGATCGACGCGCTGAAGCGCGAGTCGGAATGGTTCAAGAAGGAGGCCCGCGAGGTGTTCGAGCTGATCTCGCTGCCGGTCCTGCAGATCCTGGCCGCCGGCGTGAACTTCGCCGTCGTCGTGATCCTGGGCCGGCCGACCTTCACCCTGCCGTTCCGCAATCTGGAGCAGGTGCTCGCGAGCACGCCGTTGATCACGGCGAGTGGCAAGCACGCGGTGCCGGGAGGCGCCGCATGAACCGTCGAGTTCTTGGTGGGGTGCTGCTCGCGGCGATCCTCGCGGCCTGCACGCCTCCGGCGGAGCAGGAGGGCAAGAAGCCCGCCAACAACACGATGGTCATCGGGATGGATGTGAGCGGCTCGTTTCGCGAGTCGCGGCTGTACGATGACGCCGTGGAGTTCGCCGCGCTGTACATCTACGCCCACTTGAACGGGCTGGCGGGCCTGCGCGTCCCGACCGCGCTGTTCGTGAGCTCGGTGGGCGGCGTGCGATCCGGAGAGCCGAAGTCGTTCCATCCGATCAACGACTTCGAGGGGCGCTCGATCGAGCAGATCGCGGCGGACATCCGGACCTGGTTCCCGCAGACCGACCCCTACACCGACTACAACGCCTTCTTCCAGCGCGTGGCCGGGCTGGTCAAGGAGCGCGGACTGATCCTCGCGCCCCTGAACGTCGTCGTCCTGTCCGACGGCATGCCCGACGTTCCGCCGGGCACACGCCTCGCCGCGAACGAGAACCCGTACAGTCGCATCGATCTCTCCCCGCTCGAGTTCCTGTCCCGCAGCGTGACGGTGCGGCTTCTCTATGCCAGCCCGTCCGTGGGCGAGAACTGGAAACGGATGATCCGGCACAAGCGCGTGCGCATGTGGACGCAGGAGGCGCAGGTGATGGCCGGCTGGCACAAGCAGTTCAAGCCGGGCGTGGCGCTCGCCCGCCAGGACGACCTGTGGAAGTGGGTGCACGACAACGTGGACTTCCGGGCCCGCGGCGGCATGTTCTAAACGAGCCTAGACGAGACCGCCGGGATCTCCCTCCGCGACACAACGACGCAGTCGCTTCGGGAGCCCCCGGCGGTCCCGTTTTAGGCGCAATACCGATCGAACGCCGCTGTCAGGTCGGCCGCGATGTCCTGGGCCGGCCGTCCCTCGATATTCTTCCGCTCGAGCATGAAGACCAATGCGCCATCCTTGAAGAGCCCCATCTGGGGCGAGGAGGGCGGGTAGCCCGTGAAGTAGCCCCGGGCGCGCTCGGTCGCGTCGGCGTCCTGTCCCGCGAACACCGTGAGCAACCGCGCGGGCCGGCGGGCGTGCTGGAGCGCGAGCGTCGCCGCAGGGCGCGCGTTCCGGGCCGCACAGCCGCACACCGAGTTCACGACGACGAGCGTCGTATTTTTCGTCGTCCCCAGCGCGTCGTCAACCTCCGCCGGTGTGCGGAGCTCCTGAAATCCGATGCGGGTGAGCTCCTCGCGCATCGGCTGGACGAGGCGGGGATCGTACATAGGAATGTTCAAGCCGGACATGGTGCTCTCTTTCGGTGAGTCTCCATAGTAATATCATCGTTCGTCCCCATGCGAGTGCTGATCGTCGAAGACGACCCTGAGCTGGCCGGCTTGCTGCGCGACGGCCTGCGCGCGCAGCGCATCGATCCAAGCGTGGCCGCCACGTTCGCCGAAGGCCGCGACCGTGCCCACGCTGGCTCGTTCGACGTGATCATCCTGGACGTTCGCCTCCCCGGCGGCACCGGCTTCGAGCTCTGCGGGGAGCTCAGGCGCGGCGGCAGCTCGACGCCCGTCCTGATGCTGACGGCGCTCGATGCCCTCGACGACCGGGTGCGGGGGCTCGAGGTCGGGGCGGACGACTATCTCACGAAACCGTTCGCGTTCCGCGAGCTCCTGGCGCGCATCAAGGCGCTGGCGCGCCGCCGGCCCGCCCTGTCTCCGGCACGGTATCGGATTGCCGACCTCGAGGTCGACCTCGGCACCCGCCAGGTGCAGCGTCGCCGCCGGCCGATCATGCTCAGCGCGAAGGAGTTCGCGTTGTTGGAGCTGTTCGTGCTGAACCAGGGACGGGTGCTCGATCGCGCCACCATCACCGCTCACGTGTGGGACGACAACCACGATCCGTTCGCCAATCTGCTCGAGGTGCTCGTCGGGAGGTTGCGGCGCAAGATCGACGACGGCTTCGAGCCGAAGCTGATCACGACGCTGCGTGGCTCGGGCTACCGCTTCGGGGCCACGCACCCATGAGGCCCCTGGCCCGCCTGCGGCGCCAGCTGACGTTGTGGTACGCGGGCCTGTTCACCCTGGTCCTGGGGCTGCTCGGTGGGGGATTGTTCGTCGCGATCAGCCACCAGATGTCCCGCCGCCTCGACGCCTCCCTCGACGCCGCGACTGCTGCCCTGATGCGCGCGGCTCGGATCCGTGAGGTTGAGCGGGCCGGCGCCGGCGGAGCCGTCGTGGATGCCGTGGATGAGCTGCACATCCCCGGCCGCACGCTCTATTTGCTCGATGCCACCGCACGGCCGATCAAACCCTCACAGGCGCCCGACTGGATCCGGGGCGCGGCCGGCAAGGCCATTGCTCAAGAGCAGCTGTACCGGGACTTGGACGTCGACGGTCGCGAGCTGCGGATCCACGCCCAGCGATTCACGGGTTCCACCGGCACCGTCTACGTGGCAGTAGCGGTCGCCGACCGCGTCGAGCTCGAGGATCAGTACACGTTGCTCATCGAGGCGTTCGCGGTCGCCGGACTGGTCGGGATGCTGCTGGCCGCAGGCGGGGGCTACGTGCTGATCCGGAAGTCCACCGCGCCGGTCGAGCGCTCGATGGATCAGATGCGCCGCTTCATGGCCGACGCCGCGCACGAGCTGCGGACTCCCATTACGCTGCTCCGGACGCGGGCCGAAGTCGCCGCGGGCCAGGACCGTGAGCCGACCCGCGACGCCGCCACCTTGCAGGCGATCGAGCGAGAGGCCACGCGCCTCGGCGAGATCACCGGCGACCTGCTCACGCTCGCCCGCGCCGACGCCGGCGAATGGCCTGTGGCCCGGGAGGCGCTCTACCTCGACGACGCGGCGGCCGGCGCAGTCGAAGCGGCTCGCACGTTGGCCGAACACAAACGTGTCGTGATGGAGGTCGGCACCTTCGAGGAGGCGAAGATCCTCGCCGATCCGGCGCTGGTACGCCGGCTGCTCCTGATCGTGCTCGACAACGCCATCAAGTTCACGCCGTCGGGCGGTCGCGTTCGGTTGGACGTGTCTGCCCAGGACGGCCGGGCCGCGGTGGTCGTGAGTGACACCGGTATCGGCATCCCCGCCGAGCAGCTGCCTCACGTGTTCGAGCGCTTCTACCGCGGTGACCCGGCCCGCCGGGAAGCCGAGGGGGCCGGACTCGGCCTCGCGATCGCTCGCTGGATCGCCGACGTGCACGGCGCGCGGATCGACGTCGGGTCGCAACCCGGCGTCGGCACGCGGGTCACCCTCCGTTTCCCGCTCGCCCTCTAGGGCGACGGCGGCGTACTATTCGCCAGCTCGGGGAATCCATCATTGTTACACTTCGCAACGGAGCAAGTCGTGAACAGAGCGTCTCGAACATTCATCGCCGGGGCCGTCCTGCTCTGCGGCGCCGTGCTTCCCGCCGCAACGCAGTCCTACCACATTGCCCGTCGTTTCAGGCTCGCCGGCGACGGTGGCTGGGACTACCTCGCGCTCGACACCGTGGGCCATCGGCTGTTCATCGCGCACCAGGACCGCGTCATCGTGGTCGACCCCGACAGCGGAAAGGTGCTCGGTGAGATCCCAGGTCTGAATCGAGCCCACGGCGTGGCCTTCGCGTATGAAGCGGGTCATGGCTTCGCCACGTCGGGGGCGGACAGCACCGTCACGATGTTCGATCTCAAGTCGCTCCGCGTGCTCGGCCACACGATGGTGCCCCCGGACGACGATGCCGTTCTGTACGACCCGGCGACCAAGCGAATCTTCACGTTCAACGGAGACGCTCATTCCGCCACCGCGATCGATGCCGTCTCCGGAAAACGGGTCGGAGACATCGATCTCGGGGCGGGTCCGGAATTCGGCGTTTCCGCGGGAGACGGGAAGCTATTCGTGAACCTGGAGGACAAGAATGCGGTAGCGGAGCTGGACGCGGCTGGGATGCGCGTGAAGCGCCAGTGGTCGCTCGCGCCGTGCGAGTCTCCCACGGGGCTCGCCATCGACCGGGCCCACCATCTGCTGTTCAGCGGTTGCCGCAACAAGCTCATGGCGATCTCCGACGCGACCAACGGCGCGCTGGTCACGACGGTCCAGATCGGCCAAGGGGTGGATGCCTGTCGATTCGATCCGGGCACCCAGTTGGCCTTCGCCTCGAATGGCGACGGGACGCTGACGGTCATTCATGAGGACACGCCGGGAAAATTCACCGTGGTCGCCAACGTCGCCACGAAACGCGGCGCGCGCACCATGGAGCTCGACTTGATCACCCACCGAGTGTTCACGGCCACGGCCGACTTCGGCCCGCCGCGCGCCCCCAGCGCGCAGCAGCCGCGCCCGCGGCCCAGTATCGTGCCGGGGACGTTCACTTTGCTGGTCCTGGACCCCTGAGGCGCAGGTGCCGCCCGAGGGCCGTCGCCGGGCGCGGCTTCTTCACGAAGTCTCCGGAAGGGTATAGTGCCGGCCTCGGATCGCGATGAGCAGCGTCGGGACGGCGAACAGGGTGATCGGTGTGGAAAGGGCGAGTCCGCCGATCACGGCGAGCGCGAGCGGTCGTTGCAGCTCGCTCCCCGCCCCGATTCCGAGGGCGAGGGGGAGCAAGCCGAACAAGGTGCACAACGTCGTCATCAGAATCGGGCGGAGCCGCACGCGCGCGGCCTCGCGGATGGCGACCTCGAGCGCTACGTGCTCGGTCTGCATCCGCAGCCGCGTGAAATCGAGCAGAATGATCCCGTTCTTCACGATCAGCCCGACCAGCAGGATCAGGCCCATGAACGAGGCGACGTTCAGCGCCGTGCCGGCCACGAGCAGGAGCCCCAGCGCGCCGACGAACGAGACGGGCGCAACGAGCAAGACGACCAATGGCTCGACAAACGACTCGAACTGCACGACCATCACCGCGCACACGCTGGCGACGGCAAGGCCGAGCACGAGCAGCAGGGCGCGGAAGGCTTCCTGCTGGCTCGCGTACTGACCTCCGAGGACGAGCCGCACGCCCGGGGGCACGGGGTGGACGCCGAGCACCCGCTGGACGTCTCCCATGACGCCGCCCAGCGAGCGGCCGCTCACGTCCGCCGTCATGGTGATCATCTGCTGCTGGTTCTCGCGATCGAGGCCCATGCGCGACTCGGCCGGGGTGAACGTGGCGAGACTGCCGAGCGGCGTGACGCGGCGCGCCGTGGCGCCCTGGACGGGCAGCGAGCGCAGCCGGAGCGGGTCGAACCGGACCGAATCGGGCGCCCGCACGCGCACGGCCACCGGCCGATCTTCGGTCCGAATCTCGCCGGCGGGGACGCCCAGGAGCGCGGCGCTCACGGCGGTCCCGACGTCCGCCGGCGTCAAGCCGACTCGATCGGCTTCCGCCTGCTGCACGCGCATCAGCAATTCGGCGGAGGGCTCGCTCACGCCGTTGTAGAGATCTTCGAGGCCGGCGATTCGTTCGAGATCCGGGGCCAGCCGCCGGGCGTAGGACTCGAGCGTGTCGAGTCGCTCTCCGAACAGTTTGATCTCGACCGGCTTCGCCGCACCGGCGAGATCGTTGATGACGTCCGAGAGAATTTGCACGAACTCGATGCGCAGGCGGGGGACGGCGGCTGTAATCTGTCCGCGAACGTCGTCCATCACCGCGAAGATGTCCCGCGAGCGCTGGTTCGGCGGCGTCAACCGCGCCACGACGTCGCCGGTGTTCTGTGCGGTGGCGAAGAGACCGAGCTCGGCGCCTGTACGGCGGGACGTCCCCGTGATCTCCGGTGTCGCCGCCATGATTTTCTCGGCGATGCCTACTTCGCGGTTGGTCTCGTCCAGGGCGGTGCCGCCCGGCGTCCAGTAATCGAGCACGAACGCGCCCTCGTCCATTTCCGGTAGGAACCCCGTACCGACGAAGCGCCACAGCACGACTCCCACGACCACGAGCACCGCCGCCGCCGCGGCGATCCGCCGCGGGTGGTGCAGGACGGCGGCCAGAGCCCGCTCGTAGCGCGGCCCCAGGGCATCGAGCGTGTGCTGGACCCGGGCGAGCGGGCCCGTCTGCGCCGCCTCCACCTCGTGCGCCGTGACGAACCGCTCGGCGAGCAGCGGGATGATGGTGAGCGCGAGACCGAGCGACACGAGGACGGCCACCGTGAGCGTCGTCGCCAGGGCGGCGAAGAACTGCCCGACCACACCCTGCAGCAGACCGAGGGGCAGGAAAACGACCACGGTCGTGAGCGTGGAAGTCGTGACGGGCCAGATGAGCTCCTGGACCGCCGCGCGGATGGCCTGCAGACGCCCGCCGGGCAGTACGAGATGACGCGCGATGTTTTCGGTGATCACCACCGCGTCGTCGATCACGAGGCCGATCGCGATCGCCATCGCGCCCAGGGTCATCAGGTTGAAGGTCTGGCCAATGAGGCTCATCACGAACACGGTGATCGCCAACGTCAGGGGAATCGCCGTCGCGCTGATCGCCGTGATCCGCCCGTGACGAAGGAACAGCAGCAGGACCACCACCGCGAGCCCGGCGCCGATCAGCATCGCGTCGCGCACGGAGCGGACGGCGTCCCGAACCAACGCGGCCTGGTCGTAGACCGGCTTCAAGTGCACCCCGGGCGGCAACGTCGGGGCGATCGCGGCTACGATGCGCTCCACGCTGTCGGCTACGGCCACTGTGTTGCCCGCGATCTGGCGCGTGATGTTGATCAGCGCCGCCGGCTTGCCGTCACCGGCGATGATCCGGACGTGGTCCTCCGTCCCGACCTGCACCGTGGCCACGTCGCGTACGCGCAACCCGTTGCCAAGCACCACGGCGCCGATGTCCTCCGGCGCGTGGGCCTCCTGGTCCGTCACGATCAGGTATTGCCGGTAGTCTTGCGCCACCCGACCCACGGCTTGCACGGTCACCGCCTGCCGGATCGCGTTGGCCACGTCCGCGTACGCCATGCCCTGGGCCACCAGGCGCGGCGGGTCGACGATGACCTCGATCTCCCGGACGTCCGAGCCCTGCACGTCCACGCGTCCGACCCCGGGGACCCGGGAGATCAGCGGCTTGATCTCGTAGCGGGCCAGGTCATACAGCGTGGCGGCGTCGCCGCCCTCGAGGTTGTAGGACAGGACGGGGAAGAGCGACGGCGTGAGCTGCTCGATTTCGATGCTGACGTCGGGCGGCAGCGCGCCGCTCGCCTGATTCACGCGCGCCCGCACCAGCTGCAGCGCGTAGGTCATGTCCGTCCGGGGCGCGAACGTGATCGAGATCTCGCTGGCGCCGCGGATCGAGTGCGATCGCACCCGCGTCACCCCCGGCACGATGCTCACCGCCTCTTCGAGCGGCCGGGTGATGCTGAAGACCACCTGGCGCGCGCCCAGGGTGGAGCCCTGGGCGATGACCGTGATTCGGGAAAACACCAGCTCGGGATAGATGGCGGACGGCAGTCGCAGCGCCGCCCACACGCCGGCGATGGTGAGCAATCCCACCAGGAGATAGACGAACCGGCGCTGCCGGCTCAGGACGTCGAACAGGGTCACCGCGCCGTCCGGATGATCTTCGTGCCGTCCTCGATGCCATAGGCCCCGGTCGTGACCACGGTCTCGCCCGCCGCGAGACCCGCCAGGATCTCGGCCACCGACTCG
>WNFQ01000023.1_pt1 | contig 70379 bp, 75 predicted proteins | sample 5400171 | NCBI WGS metagenome assembly WNFQ01 (sample SAMN13153356, study PRJNA577476) | soil metagenome | isolation source: 20 cm soil under Madrone tree | place: USA:California | collected 2016-06-14
AGCAGCTATCGCAGGTTTGGCTGTTTTCGCTGCATTTGCGGGCATTGAACGATTCAACACGGAGAACCGGCGCACGAACAGGGAGCAAGAGCTCCAACCAGCGCAACAGAATGCCGATCTTGCTACTAGCCAGCGGAGCGCCCTGGAAACTCAGCTCAAGCAGGCCGAAGAGAAGGCGCAACTAGCGCAACAGAACACCGATCTGGCCACTGGCCAGCGGAGCGCCCTGGAAACTCAGCTCAAGAAGGCACAAGAGAAAGCGCAACTATCACAACAGAATGCCGATCTTGCCGCTAGCCAGCGAACCGCCCTGGAAACTGAGCTGAAAAAAGCACAAGAAGAGAAGGCGCAACTAACGCAACAGAATACCGATCTTGCCTCTAGGCAGCGGAGTGCCCTGGAAACTCAGGTCAAGAAAGCCGAAGAGAAAGCGCAACTAGCGCAACAGAATGCCGATTTTGCCTCTAGGCAGCGGAGCGCCCTGGAAACTCAGCTCAAAAAAGAACAAGAAGAAAAGGCGCAACTAGCGCAACAGAATGCCGATCTTGCCGCTAGCCAGCGAACCGCCCTGGAAACTGAGCTCAAAAAAGCACAAGAAGAGAAAGCGCAACTAGCGCAACAGAATGCCGATCTTGCCACTAGCCAGCGAAGCGCCCTGGAAACTCAGCTCAAGAAAGCCGAAGAGAAAGCGCAACTAGCGCAACAGAATGCCGATTTTGCCTCTAGGCAGCGGAGTGCCCTGGAAACTGAGCTCAAGAAAGCCGAAGAGAAAGCGCAACTAGCGCAACAGAATGCCGATTTTGCCGCTAGCCAGCGAAGCGCCCTGGAAACTCAGCTCAAGAACGAACAAGTGAAGCTGCAGCGAGTCCAAGCAAATGCGGATCGTTCGGCCAGCCAGCTAAGCGAATTGGAAGCTCAAATAAGGCAGGAGCAAGAGAGGTCGCAAAAAGCCCAGGCAAACGCAGATTTTGCGATCAGCGAGCTTAGAGGAATCCGGCTCCGGCAAAGGAACGTCGACCGGGTTACAACTCCACTAAGGGCACCGAGGATTCAGCCGGCGGTGAACGATCGAAATTCGGAATCAAGGATTGGGGCCGACACTACTTTTGCGTGGTTTATGATCGGGGTTAATCGCGAAGAAAAGCAGGACGGACTACAGTCGGGAAAATACGCCCGACTCAACCCGCCTCAAGACGTCTCTCCGATACCCTCGCCATCCACCAAGGAATCCGAGACGTCTAATCCTCCAGAGTCGCAATTCGATCGAAGTGCCGAAGCCTCCGGGGAAGAGGAGTTCTTGAAAGAATTTGTTCTCGGGTATCTTCGAACGGTCGCAAGCAATGATACGTCAATGCAGCGGCGGTACTTTGCGGAGCAGGTCAATTTCTACGGAAGAGGTGTCCTTAATTCATCGAATATTGAGGCTTCTATGCAGCATTACCACCATGAGTGGCCCATCCGGGAATGGGCGCCTCGCGGAGAGGCTAAAGTGGCACGGTCGCGCAATCCCAATCTGTTTGTCGTGTATCAGCCATTCAATTGGACCGTTTCTGACGGTTCCCGCAATGCCCATGGCAGTGCGACCCTCTATCTTCGGATCAGCAAAAATTCTCAGGGCGAATTTCGGATTGTTCACGTCCATCAGCTCGATCGCTGATCCTTTTCCTGGCCATAACCAATCCATCAATTCCTCCGCGGCACATGACTTGGCGATCTATCTTGATGACGCGCCAGTGAGTTTCCCGGCTCTGTTGCAGTTTCCCGCGAGGTTAGATAGGGCAAAGTCAGCCGTTGAGACGCGGGTGTATGCATACAGACAACCTTGACTCTGTAGGAAAACCATTAGAATAGCAGCATCCGGACGCGCTGATTATCGTAAGTTGTTGATGCTAAAGCGCGGAGCGGGCAGAGGGGATCGAACCCTCATAGCCAGCTTGGAAGGCTGGAGCTTTACCATTAAGCTATGCCCGCGAAATGAGCGTTGGTAAGAGTGGATGGTTTTCCCCAGATCTCAAGCGGGAATTTGGAGTGCGGTTGCGCGGCCGGCGAGCCGTCTGGGTTTCTACTGATTAGCGATCACCGATTACTGCCATACGCCCAACGATCCGATGGGCTAGCCAAACGTTCCCTCGTCCCTTATAATCCCGCGGATTTGCGTATCACCTTTCCGGAAGCCATTGATCAATTCATTCTCTACTTAGCCACTGAGCGTGGGCTTTCGGAGAACTATCAGCTCTCGACCCGGCGATCGCTCGAGGAGTTCGCCGAACGGATATCGAAAGAGCGGAATGGTCCGGACGAGATCAAGATCGATGACTTGACGAGCTATCTTGCGCAACGAAAAACCGCTGGGCTTGCGCCGGCTTCATTGAAATTAATTGTCGTCGCCTTGAAAATCTTCTTCCGTTTCCTGAACACGCGGAAAATGATTTCCGGTGATCCTGCTGAAGTTCTCGTGCTGCCAAGACTGACACGGTATCTACCGGAAACGCTCAATGAATTGGAGGTGAGCCAACTGTTATCCGTGGACCTCAAGAGCCGTGCGTTTCCGTTGCGTGATCGGGCGATGCTAGAGCTTTTGTATGCATCCGGACTGCGAATCAGCGAGCTGGCGCACGCCCGATTAGAACATTTGAATTTAGAAGAACGATTTATCCGAGTCGTTGGAAAAGGTAACAAAACGCGAATCATACCGGTCGGTCGGGCGGCATGTGAGGCGATCGGCCGCTACCTGACCGCGGAACGTCCCGCCTTAGTCAGCAGGCGTACCGGCAGCGAGATTTTTCTGGCGCGACATGGGCGCCGACTGACCACGCAGCGGGTGTGGCAAATCGTCAAAGAAATTGCCGAACTGGGCGGCTTCAGGATGAACATTTATCCGCATTTACTCAGGCACTCATTCGCGACCCATCTCTTGAGTAATGGAGCCGATCTGCGCATTATCCAAGAGCTTCTGGGGCATGCCGACATCTCAACGACTGAAGTGTACACTCACGTGGATCAGAATAGGCTGAAATCAATCCACCGGCGATTTCATCCCCGTGGTTGAAAAACCACCTGAAGAAAAGCCTTGGACTAAGTTGGTAGCCTTCGACTACAGGTCTCTCAATGAGTAAGCGCCGGAAGGACAGAGCCACTGTTGGCGACCATCTGGTCTACGCGGCCTACCGTTCGGTGAGCTTTTTGCTCTCGCTTTTGCCGGTTACCTGGGTTTTCCGGGGAGGTCAGACGGTCGGTTTCCTCGGATATGTCCTGCTATTCCCGTACCGGCAACTGGCGAGGCGAAATGTGCGGATCGCGTTTCCTCATTGGTCATCGGCGCAGGTTGAACGTTGTGTTCGAGCACACTTTCAGAATCTGGTCGCAAATCTGCTGTGTGGCTTTGTTCTACGGGAAAAATCCTGGGAAAAAGTGAAACCGTTCATCGATTTCACGACGGTCCGGGCTACGGCCGAAGAAACGGCCAGTGCGCAATGTATAGTGGCCGCCGTGACTCACATTGGTAATTGGGAACTACTCAGCACTTTGCCTCATTGGATGAATCGATCGGTGTCCGGTGTAATCTATCAAAGACAACGAAACCGCTTGCTGGACGAACAGGTCAGGAAAGGCCGATCACGAGACGGAATGGAAGCGATTGATCGTAGCGATGGGCTCACTCGGAGTGTTGGGCTTCTCAAGCGGAGAGGTTTGTTGGCGCTGCTGGTCGATCAGCATGCCGGCGATAAGGGTGTTTGGGTCCCCTTCTTCAGACGTCTTGCTTCCACTTCATCTTTGCCGGCTATTTTGGCGAAGCGGACGCGTGCGCGCATCCTGGCGGGAGCGATGGAGACATTGGGGCCGGCAAAATGGCGAATCGACATTCGTTATCTGAATCTGAGTGAAAACGCCTCGATCGAGCAGATCACGACCGAATTGAATCGGCGGGTCGAGGAGCAGATCGAAAGAAATCCCGCAGACTGGTTTTGGCTGCACAATCGTTGGAAAACTCCTTCACCTCGGTTTCTGTTGCGAACCTACAAACGCGGGTCCTACTTTCCGGCCGAATCCGAACCCCTTCAACCATTTCGAATCTTGATCCGATCAAGCAATTGGTTGGGAGACGCGGTGATGTCGGTAGAAGCCGTGCGCCGAATCAAACGCGGTCGTCCCGACGCACACGTTACGATTCTGGCGCAAAGCAAGCTGATCGAGTTCTGGCGAACAGTTCCGGAAGTCGATGACGTGATCACGATTGAGGCCGGCGAAAACGCGTGGCAGGTAGCGCAGAAGATCAGGGACCGGTTCGAAGTTGCAATCCTTTTTCCGAACTCGCCTCGCACCGGATTGGAGGTTTGGTTAGCCGGAATCCCAAGACGAGTCGGCTACCGAAGAGCATGGCGGAATTTTTTTCTAAATCAGTTTATCCCCGCGCCTAAGGATTCTGGACCAATCAGTCATCATCATGCGCAAATCTATTTGCAGGTCGCGAAGCAGATCGGGGCCGATATGGAAGAAACCTTGCCGGCGATACCCAGAGTTGCCGGTGAGCCGAGGACGGTAGGTCTTTGTCCGGGTGCGGAATACGGGCCGGCCAAACGGTGGCCTTATTTTGGTGAAGCGGCCAGAATCCTGGCAGAAAGACATCAACTCAACTGGTTAATTTTTGGCACGGCCAAAGAAGTGGAATTGGCGGAAGACGTCGCCAAGAAGATTGGTCCAGCTGCGACCAACTTGGCAGGAAAGACCTCATTGGCGGAGTTGATCGGCGAGCTGCAGCGCTGTCAGCTTCTCCTCACTAACGACACCGGCACTATGCATTTGGCTGCTCATCTGGGGGTGCCAACGGTAGCGATTTTCGGCTCTACGGAACCGGCCTTGACCGGTCCGCTAGGGAACGGACATCTCGTTATCCGTCATCAAGTGGAATGCAGTCCTTGTTTTCTCCGAACTTGCCCCATCGATTTTCGGTGTATGGAACGTGTCAAGGTGGCCGATGTGGTGGCCGCTGTGGAGAAACTTTTGCCCGTTTCCGGTCAGTCACCAGGCCTCAAAGCTCTTTCAGCGGCTCATTAGCACCCGCCACAATTCCGCTGACTCCCAATGCACGATAGACCTCCGACACCAAAATCGAAATTATTCGGTGCTGTCACCGAGTTCTTGGCTAAAACCATTGCTCACCGCACGACGGCCCTAATTCTGGCGGCGGCAGTGATCTTTGGCGTCGCCCTGCTGATTATCGCGAATCGTCATAATTTGGATTCGGAGGTTCTCGATCTGTTGCCTGGCCAGTTCGAATCCGTTGCCGGGCTCAAGGAGTACAACAACGAATTTTCCCAGGCTCGACAACTGGTCTTTGTTTTCCTCGCCGATAAGGGACATGCGGACGACCTCGGCCCGTTCCGTGACCATTTTATTTCGGAACTGAAAAAGCAGCCCTGGATCATGCGGACTTTTGACCAGGTGCCGATCGAGTCGGAGGAAGGGATCACTGAAGTCCAAGGTGTCGCCCCGTTGTTGTTGCTGAACTTGCCACCGGAAGATTTTCGCGATGCGATGAAACTGTTGCAGCCGGCGGAGATCCAGGAGCGGTTGACCCGGATCCGCACGATGCTGAATGACTCCTTGTCGATCCGCTCCCAGATGGAAGTGACGATGGATCCGCTCGGATTGCTCACTCGCGCGATGAAGCCGTTTGCGTCGGGTTCGCTGACGACCAGCAGCAGCACGTTTTCCCTTGGCTCCGATGACGGCTTGATGCAGCTCGCCTTTGCCACGACGAATCAACCTGGATTGGGCACGAAAGATTGTCAGGATGTTATGGATCAGCTAAGCGCCTTTCAGAATCGAGTTCTGAAAGATTGGGACGGCTACAAACCGCGCGTGATGGTGACCGGGCGCACTCCGTTCGTTGCGCAGATATCTCGGAGCATGGATCGGGATGGAACGCTGAGCTCGACACTATCGATCCTGATAGTGAGCGGGCTTTTCTTTTTGGCATTTCGCCGATTTCTCCCACTGCTTGGAATTGTCTTGATTCTAGGACTTTCGGCCCTGGTCGCACTGGCGCTCGGAATGTTGATTTTCCGCGATCTGAACATGGTAGCGATCGGCTTCTGTTCGATTCTGGTCGGACTCGGAGTCGATTTCAGCTTGCTTCTCTTCGGTCGTTATTTGCAGGCGCGCCGAAAGGGAGAAGACCACCCGCGTGCGGTCTTTGTGGCCGTCCGCGATATTGGCGCCGCGGTTTTTTATGTCGTGGTCACCACTGCTATCGGGTTTCTGGTGCTCGGTTTCAGTAGGAGTTCAGGATTTGCGCAGCTTGGTGTTCTAGTCGCCCTTGGCGTTGCCGCGGCCGGTCTCTTCATGGTCCTGTTCCTCTTTATGTTCTTCAAACCGGTGAAACCGCCCACTAAGCCGGACTTTATTTTAATCGGAGCGAAGCGATTTGTGGACGCGATGTTCCGAGAGCCGCGTCCAGTGTTGTGGATCTCGGCCGCGGTCCTTCTGGGCGCCGCGATCATCGCTCTTCTGCCAAGTATTCCACTGAATTTTGATACCAATCCGCGCTCTCTTCAGCCGAAGCAAATTCCTGCATCAATCGCTCTTCAGGAGATGGCTGATAAAATGCACCAGGAGTCTGATCCGGTGACGATCCTGGTCGATTCGACCGATCCCGAAGAGTTTCATGATCGGTGGGAACACCTCAGGCAAGGACTAGAAAAGGCGCAGGCGGACGGAGAAATCAAATCGGTCAGCACACTCGCGATGTTAGCTTTTTCTCCGAAACGCTTCGCGGAAAATCGGGCTTATCTGAAGAGCTTGGATTTCTCTCAAATCGAAGCAAACCTGCGGTCTGTTCTCGAACAAAATGGATTCGATCTGGCGGCGTTCCAGAATGCTTTCACTCTGTTGCAAGCGCTCGGCCAGCAGAAGAACGCGACGGGTCTCCCGGACTGGAACACACTTTTCCCATCGAAGTCGAGCTGGTGGTTTTTAGTCGAGCATTACTTTTCCAATCCACCAACGCGAGCGGTCGGCTTCGTGCAACCCCTTCATCCGATCAAGACCGCGGCCGAACAAAAGCAGATCTCGGATTTGATTCATCGGCTTGATCCAAAGGCGAAGATCACCGGATGGTCATTCACTATCTTTGACTTGGTACCCTGGGCTCAGGGTGAATTAGTCGCATTCACTACGGTTGTGGGAGTCGCCATACTAATACTACTGGGAATCGTCTATCGGAGATGGTCCCTCTGGGTGGTGCACGCGTCCGCGCTTCTGTTCTCGATGTTGGGGCTAGTTGCTTCTTTGAAGTTGCTACACCTGTCAGTGAATTTATTGAATGCGCTCGCTTTTCCGCTGGTGCTGGCTATTGGCGTTGATTACGGCATTCAATTTCTGGTGGTGAGCCGGCGAGAAGGCGACCTTCGCGAGAACCTGGTTAACGTCTTGAAGCCGCTGCTCATCTGTGGGCTTGCTACTTTTGCTGGTTTTGCGGTGTTGATTCCGGCCCAGAATCCGGCCTTGAGCGGCCTGGGAACAGTATGCGCGCTCGGGGTCTTCTGGTGTTTGCTGACGACGTTTTTCTATATGGTGCCGGCTTTTGCCTATTTGCAGAAGAGTCGGGAGAAGGGTCCGGAGCCGGTCGGCGCTGAGCAGGTGCATTCGCAATGAGTTGGGCCGTATGTGCAGGGAACGATGCGCCGGAGGGCTTAGCAGTGCCGAAAGATTTCGAGATATCCAGCGATCGGAGCTCGATTTACGCAGATTGGTAAGCGAAGGGCGAAAAGAATCCGTTCTTGTTAGATACCTCCCAGCTCAAGCCGTAATCACTGAACCTGGCTTGCTTGGATTTTGCCACCACCGCCGGAAAGCCCGGAACAGCGGTAAAGGGTTGCCCGGTGATAGTGACATCGATGCCATCTTGCCCGGGCAGTCCCTCAATCTCTACGTCGGCGATGTTGCCTAGACGCAAGCCACGTCGCTTTCCTTCTGAATGATATTCGATCGGTGACGCCTTAGCTCCAAGGACTTCGCCGATCAGCGGCGCGAGACCAGCCAAATGACCGCCGGCTTGGCCAGAGAAGATTTGGGTCAAAGCATTCTGCTGATCCTGGTTGCCGCGTTCGTCCAGATAGAGGGCGACTTTCCATTTGCCCTCGAGCATGTGACCAGGAGAATGGACTGCAAGCACGGCGTTGAGCCCATCCAGATCGACTTCCCCGAAGCGACCCTGTTCGATGTGCCAGGCGATTAACACGCTGCATTCCCCGCTTGTAGGCGGGCTCATAAAGATGCATGGGCAAGCTAGCTCACAGTCACAGGCCTCAAAGTAGGATCCAGCAATTTTCCATGAAGTAGGCATGATGAGAAGGTTTTGCTGATGGAAGTTCGCGCAGCGGGGGATACGGAGAGACTAGCTCCATTTTTTACAAAATCACGGGCGAGTTAGCAAACTGATTCACGTGCGTGCTCAAGAAACAAGCACCGATTGGGCGAAAGTGTCTCAAACTCGGCGTGCCCGAGGAGTTCTTAAGGTAGGCCGATGCTCGGCCTCAGGAAGCTGACGAGCTGCGGGCAGAAGGATATCGGACTCCACAGACCGATTACGCGATGAGTTCCTGAGGCAGGACCCGCCCGCAACGCTGTCGCGTAGCGACTGCGGGCTGGGGGATCCGACTACTTTGCACCTGGCGTTAGCTCCGTTGCCGATTAAAGGAATCGATAGCTCGGCCGACTTCTCGCTGGATAGCTTTCTCTTTCAGATCTTGGCGCTTATCGCCATGGGTCTTTCCACGCCCGATACCGAGTTCCAGCTTCACTCGATGATTTTTCCAATAAAGGCGGAGGGCGACTAACGTTTGGCCTTTCACGGAGGTTGCTTCAAATAATCGCTGAATTTCCGATTTATGTAACAGCAGCTTGCGAGGGCGCTTCGGCTCATGCTGCGTATGGCTGGCGCGTACATACGGCTGGATGTCCGAATCGTAGAGGTAGACACCGCCTTTTTCGATCCGGGCAAACGCATTGTTAAGGTTCGCCAGTCCAGCTCGGATCGATTTGATTTCGGTGCCAGTGAGAACGAGGCCGGCCTCCACCTTTTCCAGGATCTGATAGCTATGATAAGCTCGTCGATTGGAGACGATATCCGCGCTCATAGCCGCACTGTCGTTGGCCGGTTACCCGGCGCTGCTATCTTCGGTCAAGTACTCGAAGGTGAGACATCCCTCAATAATTTCCTGGAGCGCAATGTCGGCATTGGACATGCGCGGACCGACTTCAACCATCGGCTTTTGGCCATTGGTCAGTTGACGAACCCTTTTGGAGACGAGGTTTACCAGAACCGCTGTATTAGGAATGATCTTAGACGCTTCTTCGAGGAGATGACTGGACATAGGTGAGTTCACAAGAGCCCTTTTGCTCGCCTTACCATCGACGGAATGGAGAGACTCCGCTCGATGACCCTGGTTGTCAATACATTGATTCATGAGCTTCGGTGACGTACCGAACGCTTTGGAGTAGCGCTCGGAGCGGGAGAGTTTTCGGTCGAAGGTTTCTTCTCCTCGCTCGGCGTCTTCTCCGCGGTGGATTGTTTCTGTTTTAGCTCATTAAAGATCTGAAGGTAATCGTAGGTTGGATAAAACTCAGTTCGGAACGCGCCCCATGCTCCCTTCTCAAACGCCACGTTTACTTCGCGCAATTTGTCTGGCGGTAGCCGCAGGGTGATGACATGCCCGATACCCATCACGATACGGTAGGAAATAATCTCAACGCCATCCGGTGGAAAATTCTTAATAAACCCGGTCTTCGCGAGATGATCATCAATCTCATCTAATGTCTTACTCTGGTCATGCCGAAGAATTACCGTGAGCATGATTTTACCGTCGGTATCGGCGTCCTGGGCGACCAGGGATCCGGTAGAAAACAAAAGAAACGAGAGCAGCATTATCCATTTCATGCGGTCAATCCTGCGATTCGTCTTCGGACGATTTCGGTTCGTGTTTGATGTAGTTGGCTACAAATTGTTCGCGAAATTGCGCAAACATGCCTTGCTCCAGAGCAGTTCTGATCAGCGTCATCAGGCGGAGATAAAAATAGAGATTATGAATTGTGATGAGGCGTAAACCCAAAATCTCTTCCGCCTTAATCAGATGCCGAATGTATGCTCGAGTGAATTGCTGGCAGGTGGAACATTGGCAACCCTCCTCGATCGGTCGCGAGTCGGCGCGGTAAGGGCTATTTTTGAGGTTCATTGTACCGCGAGCGGTAAAGGCCGTACCATTGCGGGCTAAGCGAGTTGGCAAAACGCAGTCGAACATGTCAATACCGCGGCCGACCATCTCGACGATCTGTGGCGGGGTGCCGAGACCCATCGCGTACCGGGGCTTCTGAACTGGCAGAAACCGCTCGCTATTCTCGATCGCTCGCATCATCTCTTCTTCTGGTTCTCCGACGCTGACCCCGCCGACGGCATAACCGTCAAAATCAAGATCGACCAAGGAGCAAGCACTGCGCTTCCGTAGATCATCATAGACGGCGCCTTGTACGATACCAAATGTGAGAGGTCGATGTTCGTCTGATCGTTTCTCCAGCCAGCGCCGACACCGCTCGGCCCAGCGCAGCGTCCGATCGAGGCTGGCGGAAGCGTATTCATGTTCGCATGGATAAGGGGGGCATTCGTCAAAGACCATCGCAATGTCAGAACCGAGTGTGGTCTGTATTTGCATCGCAATCTCCGGGCTCAAGAAGCAGGGTGAGCCGTCGAGGTGATTATTGAATTGGACTCCTTCCTCCGTAATTCGACGTAGTTTTGAGAGCGAGAACACTTGGAAGCCTCCGCTGTCAGTCAAAATGGGAGCATTCCAGTTCATGAAGCGATGAAGCCCTCCCATTTCGCGGATCACCTCCAGCCCGGGACGCAGGAAAAGGTGGTAAGTGTTTCCGAGTATGATTTGAGCGCCAACCTCATGAAGTTCGGCGGGTGTTGTCGCTTTGACGGTGGCCTGGGTGCCGACCGGCATAAACACAGGTGTCTCGATGACGCCGTGTCGGGTTTCCAGTTGACCTCTTCGGGCTCGGGTTACCAAGTCGGTCGAAAGCAGCTTGAATCCCATTAATCTTCTTTTAGAAGCTCTTGTTTAGCTTTTTCGAGCTCGTCGAGCTGTTCCTTAGTTGCTTTGGGGTACTTAAGACCCAACGCCTTCAGCGTTGCCACGATAATCTGAGCAACACAAAGGCGGCTGAACCACTTGTGATCGGCCGGCACAACGAACCAAGGAGCCCACGGAGTACTGGTGTGAGAAAAAGCTTCTTCGTATGAAATCATATATTTGTCCCAGAATTGGCGCTCTCGAATATCGGAAGCCGAAAACTTCCAATTTTTTTCCTTCTGCTCAATCCTTTTCAAAAAACGTTTCTTCTGTTCTTTTCGGGAAACATTTAGAAAAAATTTCAATACAATGGTGCCATTGTGCGTGAGATAGCGCTCGAAATTATTGATCTCCTCGAAGCGCCGCTTCCAAAGGTCGGGTCCGCCATCTTTGGGGTTCGAATGCTGGCTGGCCAGAAGTTCCGGATGCACTCTCACGACCAGCACTTCCTCGTAGTGAGAACGATTGAATATGCCAATCCGTCCGCGCTCGGGAAGGCACTTGGTTATTCGCCAGAGATAATCATGACGAAGTTCCTCCGAGGACGGACTCTTGAAATTGTAGACCTGGCAACCTTGCGGATTAACTCCGGACATCACATGCTTGATTGTGCTGTCTTTTCCAGCTGCGTCCATGGCTTGAAAGATCAAGAGCAGTGATTGGCTGGCATTGGCATACAGGAGGTCTTGTTGTTCCATCAACAGCTCGATGTTGCTCGCCAGCAACCCTTCCGCTTCCACTTTCTCTTTGTAATCTCCGGTGTAGTCAGGATCGAAATCCTTGGCTAGTGAAACAGCCTGACTGGGTCTCACCAGAATTTTTCTGAGATCGAAGCCACATTTTTTTGGAAAGTAATTTTCGATGTCTAACATCTTTATGCGCCGTAGACTAGCAGCCCGTCGGCCGTCGGGGTCAAGCGAAAGGGACAAATCACTAGCTACCGTGCTGCCCGATTCGTAAGTCTGAGGAGCTGCTGGCCTGAAGGATTGCGACCAGGTACCTAATCCCCTGATCGGGTCAAACTTTCCAGTGCTTCCCGGTATTTCACGGCTGTCTTCTCTACGACTTCGGGTGGGAGCGTTGGTGCCGGGTCTCGCTTGTCCCAGTCAACCGATTCCAAATAGTCTCGCACGAATTGCTTGTCGTAGCTGGGTGGATTTACGCCCGGCATGTAACTGGAAGCCGGCCAAAATCGCGAAGAATCGGGAGTGAGACACTCGTCAATCAAAATGACCTCCGCATTCCGGATCCCAAATTCAAACTTGGTATCAGCGATGATGACTCCCCTTCTTTGGGCATATTCGCTCCCACGCCGATATAATGAGATGCTCAATTCCCTTAACCGAGTGGCCCGATCGGGTCCTACGGATTTTTCAAACTGTTCCCAGGTAAGGTTCTCATCATGCCCGGAGTCGGCTTTGCTCGCCGGAGTAAAAAGAGGCTGAGGAAAGCGGGAACCCAACTTCAGCTGGCTTGGCTGAGAGATTCCGGCCACCGTGCCTTTTTCTTGATATTCCCTCCAGGCGGAACCGGCCAAATAGCCTCGCACGACGCACTCTACGGGTAAGGGCTCCGCTTGTTTCACCAGCATTGAGCGGCCGGCGAGTAGATCGTAGAACGGGGTGAATGGAGCCGGAAACCGCTGTGGGTCGACTGAAAGAAAGTGGCTTGGTACATCGCTGAAGTACCGAAACCAGAATGCGGAGAGCTGAGTTAAGACTTTGCCCTTCCCCGGGATGCCTGGCGATAGGATACAGTCGAAGGCCGAAATTCGATCAGTGGCGACAATGAGCAAATCTTCGCCGGCGGCAAACAGCTCGCGGACTTTCCCGCTTCGAATCCTTTTCGCACCGGGGATCGAGACGTTCAGAACAGCAGTCATTTCGAGAGACGCTCAAGCAACTCTAGAACTTTCCCTTCGATCGCCGGGAGAGCCACTTCAGGCTGGTTGATTGGTAGATCTGGCACGTCCCAATATTCGACTTGGGCAGTCCAGTGGGGAAAATGCTCCATCATCATCGCAAAATGCTCGTTTCGATCCATCAAAATGCGCAGGTCCGCCGATTTCAAGTCATCTTCGGTCAGCTGCATGCGGTCTCGGCCGGTGTGATGCAGCGGAATCCGGCGGACCGCAAGGGCCCCAGCAGTAAAAGGTGAAAGCGGACCCGTCGCCCAATGAATGGCTAGTCCTCGAGAAATCGCCTTCCAAGGAAGATTTTCGTTCGAAGCATGATAGTTAAAGACAGCTTCCGCAAATCGGCTTCGGTAGAAATTTCCGGTGCAGATGAACAACACTGTTTTGACCACGTGTTTGGCATACTTTGAAATCAGGCGGAACGCAACGCGGGCTGCAAGACAGTCGTCGAGTTTGTTCGTCGTCCTACGACAGCGAGCGCAGGTAGAGCGGTCTCTCCGAGACCGCCGGATCGCCGGCAAACCCTCGCCCCGTTAGCCGCAATACTGTTGTCTGTGGCAATGGTTCTCGGCCTAACAGGGCGCAGCTATGTCCTCGATCTGGCGGTCTCGGAAAGACGCGCCCTACCTACGCGACGAGCCCCCTATGACCTCGCATTTGCGCTTTCTTGCGAATACCCGTTAATTCAAGGGCAAAATGAGTTTTCAAGAAATGGGGTTAATGGATGCGGTAGTGCATGGGGTGCAATCTTTGGGCTTTATTGAACCCACCCCGGTTCAGGAACGATGCATTCCATTGATCCTGCAGGGCCGAGACGTCATCGGATCCGCCCAGACCGGGACTGGAAAGACGGCGGCCTTTGCCCTTCCGATCTTGTCCAAGCTTAAGGAACGCCGAGGTCCGCGATGTCTCGTTTTGGAGCCGACGCGTGAGCTGGCAATCCAGGTCGAAACAGCTTTTCAGTACTATGCTCGTTTCACTGAAATCGAGATTGGAGTCGTTTACGGCGGGGTCGGCTATGACCGACAAAAGAAGTTGATCCAATTCGGAGTCGACGTCGTGGTCGCGACGCCCGGCCGTCTGCTTGATCTACTACAGCAGGGACTCTTTCGACTCGATCAGATCGAAATCCTCGTTTTGGACGAGGTCGACCGGATGCTGGACATGGGATTTTTGCCAGACGTCAAAAAGATTGTTCAGCTTTGTCCTATCGATCGCCAGACATTACTCTTTTCCGCGACGATTCCGCCCGAGATCGAATCGCTTTCCTCCTGGGTTTTGCGAGACCCGGAGATTGTTGAGATCGGGGTGCGCCGCGCCGTGGCCGAAACTGTCACCCATGCTTTTTACCCAGTGGCGGTTGCTCAGAAATTCGATCTGCTGGTCTCTCTGCTCGAGCAAACACATTATGAAAGCGTCATAGTCTTCACTCGAACCAAGCAGGCAGCCGACGAGATCTCCGATCGACTCAAAGCGCTTCGGCATTCGGTGACCGTTCTGCATTCGGACCGAAAGCAAAGCGAACGAACGGCTGCGCTTGCAGGCTTTAAGAGCGGCAAATATGAAGTCTTGGTGGCAACGGATATTGCTGCTCGTGGGCTAGATATCGCCGGGGTCACTCACGTCATGAATTATGATATCCCGCTTCATCCAGAGGACTATGTCCACCGCATCGGTCGTACCGGGCGCGCTGAACAGGCGGGAGACGCTTTTACCTTGGTGACCGCCGAAGAACTTAAGGCGATGCTAGACATAGAGGCCTACATAAATCGGAAAGTGCCACGATTGAAACTCGAAGGATTCGACTATGTCTACACTGCGCTCTTTGAAGAGGGGAAAGGCGGTAAAGGGGGCACAGGTCGGCCAAAACCAGTCAAAGGATTCCGTACCAGCCGAGGTTATTCTTTCGGACGGTACGGGAAATAGGTCCTATAGGTTATTTGTCCTATTCCTATAAGTCCGGCGTTCTCGACTCCCCAATACCTTTGAAGACCAGGACGAGAGAGCCACTAGCGGCTGAGATCGACCAGAATCTTGTCCAGCGCCGCATTGATTCGCGAGGCGGCGGTCAGACGGTTGCGCCATTCACGCGAAATCGCCTGGATCCCTAAGTGAGCCCCCAGCCAGGATCCCAGCATCGCGGCTCGACCGGCACTGTCGCCGCCCGCACGTATCGTGGCAAGAATGCAGGTTTCGAAGTCGTCGGCGTGTTTCGAAAATGCGTGCAAAGCTGACGGAAAGCTTTGTTCGAGCGGACAAGCTTGGCCGAACGTCTGAGTGGCTTCGGTGACGTCATGAAGCGTCACTTCGAGAGCACCTTGGTTCTTGTATCGGATCTCCGGCCAGAATTTCTTATCGACGCCCATGAATTCCTTTTGGGCTTGTTCAAGCGCACTATGAACGCCTTCTCCTCGGAACAGCTCACGGAGCAGAAGTGCGTGAAACCGCATATACGCGACGGTACGCTCATTGTCCTGACAAACCCGGGTAGCTGTCCGGACAATGTCCAACAACTCCGGACTTCGCCAATAGCGGACAACCAAGCTGGCAAGGCGCGAGGCTGAGCCCAAATGGTCGTCATCCGCCCCGCGCTGGAAGTCAAAATCCTGGTTGGGATTCGCGGCGCGAAAGGCAGTAAAATTTTCGAGTGTTCCTTTCGTCGCCCTGTCTAAATAGCCAGCGTAGGCCCCCGGATCGAAGGCGTGGACAAAGGTCTCTCCGAATGCTCTCGCATCAAATCCACCGTTCGAGGCCATCGACTCCAGAAGGACAAGAGCGCCATCTCCATAATGTGTCTGATCGCCCGATTTCTTGCCGAAATGATAGTGCCCTTCCATCGGAGTCTCGAATCCCATGACGCCTCTTGGGAATTTGGAACTGAGCTCGTCGAGATCGTAAATCCAGTGGGTTCCAAGCGCAGCGGCGTCGCCGACGAACTGGCCCCAAACCGCTCCTCTCAGCCGGTCATCGACTGTTACATCCCTAATCGAATCAACCGCAATCATGTCATCTCTTTCTATAACGAACAGAAGACAAGAAAATCAGGAAAGATCGTGACGCAAGCGGGTTTTCTCTTAGGGGCTTCAGCTCGCACCTTGGTCGCGATCAATTTTCAAACCAGTGCGCCATATCCTAATCGGATGACCGCGAACCCACGTCGATTGCTCGAAAGAACTTTTTGCTGCGAGTTTCTGCGGACATGCTTAGATCTACGGTTCTCGGTATGTTTCGCAAATCATGACTTAGAAACGAATGAGAGTGTGAATGCGAACGTCGAACGACTGTTACCTTTGAAACCCGAGCTGATACGTTTCACGAAAATTGCGAGTGTATGTTGGCTAGTTACGGGATTTGCCCTGCCGCCGGTCATAGCCAATACCTCAGCCACTGCGAATAACAATCTGGGTCCGGCCAAATTTTCTGTTTTTGTTGCGAAGAAGAAGGCAGCCAAAGGACGATCGAAAACCAAGCATCGGGCGGCGCGAAAAAGCCAGGGACCGGCGCGGGAAGAAAGTTTTGAGGAAGTCTTTCCACCCGGTCACAAGTTTACTCCGGACGAGAAGGCGGAGGCGAGCACGCTGGGAACTTACTTCGCGAACGCGATGTGGAAGGATGCCTACAAACTTTCGACTAAGTCGGTAAAGCAACATCCCGAGCGGTGGTGGCTGCACGCGGCCAGGGCGGCGGCTGCGGCCAACCTGAACCGCCCGAAGGATGTCATTGATGCAGTCGACTCAGCGATTCGAACGAACAACGGAGACGCTAATCGAGGGAATCTCACCGAACTCAAGGTGCTCAAGGCGAATGCGCTGAGCCGGATGGGTCAAAAAAGTGCAGCAATCAGCACTTTTCTCGAGGCGGCGAGTACGTCGCCTCGGGATCCGTACAGCCGGGCGGGCGCTGCCTGGATTTATGCCACCGCGGCTGATGCCCAGATTCGGAAAGGAGCGACCGCAGTAACTCTTGCCACCGAGGCGGCCAAACTTTCGCACGAAAAGGATGCCACAATCCTCGACGTTCTAGCGGCTGCTTATGCTGCACAGGGCAATTTTGGGCTCGCGCAGAAATGGGAGGGCAAAGCGATTTTGTCCGGTGACTCGGACGATATTCCGTATTACCAGCATCGTCTGGCATATTACCAAGCCAATAAGCCGTGGCGGGAGAATTCGAAGTGATTGGTGATCGCTGATTGCTGATTATTCTCCAGGGAACGCCGCGAACGGCAAATGACCAGTCGCCATCGTTTGGTCCCGAGTGCCGGAATCCATGATCGGATTGAGGAACCCCGAACGGTGATTGGCGGCGACTGTCCCCCGAAAGCCGGACGCGCGAGTTGTCGAGAATTGTGCCACGAGAGGAACAAGGCGATCCTCGCCAATTTGTGCAGTCGCCATCGCGTGATCCGCGAATGCCGCAACGCATAGTTGGAACGAAGAACGTCGTATACCAAGCGTCATACGTAGCGACACGATGGCGACTGCGGTTTGTGGCAGTGCCATCCAAGCAGCTTCGGGCCGACTTTTAGTTTGTGCCCAATCAGAGGGGTTGGGGGACAGTCGCCGCTACCAGGCGTTCCTGAGGCTGGAGCCTCAGGCTGCGTAACCGATCGCTGATTTCCTTCAAATACTACCGCCACTCATGTTTGGGATACTTTCGCTGCAATTCCTGTTTGAGTTTCGGGTAAGCATCTCGCCAAAATCCTGAGAGATCTTGCGTGATCTGGACCGGACGATGATTGGGAGCGAGTACGTGGATCGAAATCGGAATGCGTTGGTCGCAAATTTTGAGCGATCCTTCGACACCGTACAAATCCTGAATACGCGCGGCCAGCACCGGCGGCTGTCGATCCGAATACACTAATTTGGCCTTCCGGCCACCAGGCAATTCGAATCGGGCCGGAGCGAACCGATCGATTAACGGAATCTGGGCGGCCGATAACCATGCTTTGACGGTTGGCCAAACTGATCGGTCCTTGATCTCGCGATAGCTAAGGGCTCCCTGGCAAATCTGCGAGATGAGATATTTTCTTCCCTCGTCGTCGAGTTTGGGAAGGTCAAGTTCTGGGTACCACTCGGTAAGACAGTTGAGTCGCGTGATCCATTGCTCCACTTCGTGATCCCACTGGGCCAACGGACAGCGGCTGCTGATCACTTCTGCGGCGAGCACCGCCGCGGTAGCGTCGCTTGGTTTTGGCTCTGTCTTCGCGCTGTGCAAGATCAAATCGCGAAAGAGCTGGTTCGATTGTGCGACAACTCGGCGAACAGAGGGATCGTAGAAGAGCGTCTCGGAGATCTGAAAGTCTTCTGGGAAAACTTCCTGCAGCCATTCTTCTCGAATCGCCGTCGCAAAAGAAAGCAGCACGAGCAAATCTTCATTTCGTCCTTGGATCTCCCGGATCTCCGCAGCGACAAACAGCGGGCTCTTTTGCACCGCACTTTCGCGAGCCAACACGCCATGCCGGCGGTGAATCAGGTCGCAACGCAACGTGCCCGCATCGATCCGCCGGCCAAGATGGTCAGAGAAACCAACGAGCATGCACTTGCCTAAGGCTTCCGCATTAAAATCATCTGGGCGTCCCGATATATTCAGCTTCTCGCTTTTCGCGAGATCTAGAAATTGGCGAAATAAACGGCCGACCTGTTGGGATACGGCATAACGAATGCCCAGGCGTCGAGAACGCTCTGGCCCTTGCTCGTTCGCGTAGATCCAGGCACGAATCAACACGAAAAAATCCGATTCCGCCTCGTTGCCGAGCAACAGTTCGCGATCGTGATCCATCTGGTTGCCATCGCTTCGGCGAAGAAGGTGTCGCTCTTGAGTGAGGGCCGCGATTAAGGCAATGGTAGGCACGCATCCAAGTTCATCGGCCAGCAGCAGCATCCGCGAGTAACGGGGATGAACCGGAAATGAAAGCATCCTCCGGCCAAGCGCAGTAACGGTTTCGGATTTCCGTTCCAGCGCGCCGAGGTCAACGAGCAATTCCGTCGCACGGCTGAGCGATTTCGGTTCGGGCTTTTCCAGCCAACCAAACCGATCGATATCTGCGACGTCGGCCGCCTTGAGATTCAAAATGACTTCCGCCAAATCGAGGCGCTTGACTTCTGGAAGATCCTGGGCCCGACGATTAAGATGATCTCGCTCCGACCAAAGACGGATGCATTTCCCCGGCGCGGTCCGTCCCGCTCGCCCGGCTCGTTGATCAGCCGATGCTCGGCTGATTTTTTCGGTGATCAAAGTGTTTATGCCGCGATGCGGATCGTACTTGGCAATTTTGGCAAGGCCACTGTCGATGACGAGGGTGACGCCGTCGATTGTGAGCGAAGTTTCGGCAACGTTAGTCGAGACGACTACTTTCCGTTGGTCGTAGGTGGCAACTGCGGCATCTTGAGAGGCCGGTGAGAGATCGCCATGCAAGGGAAGCACGACACCATCGAACCGCGTTCGCTTGATCTCTTCGATCGTGCGGGCAATTTCGAAAGCTCCAGGCATGAAAATGAGTACGTCGCCGCGATCATCTTCCGCTTGATTCAAGGCGTCGACGGCAAGCTCCCAAGGAGGTTCATCCACGATTTCGCGCTTCAGGTGCTCGATCGAAACCGGAAACGTTCTGCCTCCCGAAGTGAGCGTCCGACAAGGGGCCAGATATTCCTCCAGCAGTCCAGTGTCGAGGGTGGCCGACATGACGACGATCTTTAGATCAGGCCGCGCCTCCGATTGAATCTCCATGGCTCGAGCAAGAGCAATATCTCCGTAGAGATGCCGTTCATGGAATTCGTCGAAGATCAAAACGGATATGCCCGGAAGCGTCGGATCGCTCACCATTTGCCGGAGCAATACGCCTTCGGTAACAAATCGAATACGAGTTTCTCGGGAACTGATGTTATCGAGACGGATCTGATATCCGACCTCGGTCCCCAACTCAGAATCGCGTTCCCAGGCTACCCGGGCGGCTAACATCCGGGTTGGAAGCCTTCTCGGCTGAAGAATAACGATCTGGCCAAAGCCAGCCAATCCGCTGTCTAAGAGGATCTGCGGCACTTGAGTTGATTTGCCGGATCCGGTCGGGGCTTGCAAAATGAGCCTTGGACAATCAACCAGAGCAGTGATGATTTTCTCTTCCAGTTCAAAGATCGGCAGACTGTGTTCCACGGTGCGACACTGATTCTCCATCCACGGCAGAACGCCAAACGAAGATTTACATGCTGATAGCGTTCAATAAACCTTTTGGCGTTCTTTCCCAATTCAATACGGACGGCTCGCCGAATCGGACTCTGGCGGAGTTCGGTTTCCCACCAGGCGTGTATCCGGTGGGTCGACTTGATGCGGATTCTGAAGGTTTGCTTATCTTAAGCGATCAACCGGATTGGAACGCACGCCTCCTTCGCCCAGGCAAGGGGCACGAACGAGAATACTGGGTGCAAGTCGAGGGGATGGCTACGCCAGAAAAGCTCCAGCGCTTGAGCGCGGGAGTGAAAATTCAGGGGCGGGAAACGCTTCCGTGTGTTGCTCGAGTTCTGCCGTACGCGCCCGATTTTCCCCCAAGAAATCCACCAATTCGATTTCGTAAGACTGTTCCTGATTGTTGGCTCGGCGTCGTCTTGCGGGAGGGACGAAACCGGCAGGTGCGCCGGATGACCGCTGCGGTCGGTCTTCCGACCTTGAGGCTAGTGCGAGTACGGATAGGGAAATTGCAACTGAAGGATTTGGCGCCGGGAGATTGGCGGAAGGTACGGGGATCGGAGATTGGGTGAGCCATTCGGAAGGTGACAGTAATTTTTGGTAAAGCTCGTCCAGGACGAGCACGAGGAGGAAACCGGTGGCCCGTTGCCTTTTCCCCTCATTAGTGTAAGAAGAACGGTTACATTATGTCCCCCATTTTGCGCGTGTTCCGCTATACTCGACGTTATCCCTGGCTTGCCGCCAGCACGATCGGGTTCGCCGTGCTGGCGACGTTGATGGTGATCGTCTTTCCCGGCGTAACTCAGCGCATAATCGATGATGCGATTCGGGGCAACCGTCCCGAACTCATTGTTCCGCTGACCGCCTGCGCGGTTGTGGCATTCTTGGTGCAAAACCTGGCGAACGGATTTCGGATCGTCCTTAACAACACGTTCGAACAGAAAGTAATTTTCGATCTCCGAAGCGATCTTTACGATCACATTCAACGGTTGCCTCTCTCCTGGTTTGATCATCGAGCGACCGGCGATATCATGACCCGGGTCCTGGAGGATGTCACCGCGGTCGAGCGGGTGCTGATCGATGGAATCGAGCAAGGAAGTGTCGCGATTCTTCAGGTGATTATCGTCGGTGTACTTCTCTTTCTGAAGGAGCCGGGTCTCGGGCTTTTGACATTAATGCCAGTGCCTTTGCTCGCCACCGGCGCGCTGTGGTACACGCTCACCGCGAAGCCCCGTTATAGCGGGCAGCGAAAGGCCGCTTCGGCCATGAATTCTTTACTGCACGATAATCTGGCCGGAGTGCGACAAATCAAAGCCTACGCGCGCGAGCAGGCGGAGCATCGCCGTTTCAATCAGACCAGCGCTCGCTTGAAAGATGCAACGTTGGTCGTGTTGAAGGCGTGGGCAATTTATACGCCATCAATGGAGTTCGTGACTTCGTGTGGACTTGCCATCGTGACCGGTTTCGGCGGTAAGGCCGTGCTGGAAGGAAAGATGGGTCTGGGTGAATTGGTAGCGAGTTTGATTCTCGTACGGTTTTTGTATGAACCGATTGGCCGGCTCCACACCCTCAACCAAATGTTCCAAAGTGGACGGGCGGCCGGCGAACGCGTGTTTGAGATTATGGATTCGCCGATAGAAGAGGGCGTCGATGCGCCACTGGATTCTTTCGACCCTCTTGGTTTCATTGAATTTAGGGACGTATCCTTTTCCTACGAACCGGGTAGGGAGGTACTTCGAGGAATCTCTTTAATTGCTTCGCCTGGCCAAACGACCGCATTGGTTGGAGCGACCGGCGCTGGTAAATCGACTCTGGTGGGGCTCCTGTTGCGGCTCTACGACCTTCCGGAAGGAGGGGGCGACATTTTAATCGATCGGCGTTCGATCCGGAATTTGTCCCGTAGAACCGTGCGGCAGATCACCGGCTTCGTGTCCCAGGAAAGCTTTCTTTTCAACGGCACAGTGCGAGAAAATCTGTTATTCGGAAAGCCGGATGCGCAAGATTCCGAGATTCAAGCTGCGCTGCGCGCCGCCCACGCGTACGAATTCGTTTCGAAGCTAAGCCAAGGACTAGATTCTCCGGTTGGCGAGAGGGGTGTGCGCTTAAGCGTGGGCGAAAAACAGCGCTTATCGATTGCTAGAGCCATCTTAAAGGATCCGCCCATCCTGGTTCTGGACGAGGCGACTGCTAGCGTTGACACGCAGACAGAACGCGAAATTCAAGCCGCCTTAGACCGTCTATTGCTGGGTCGCACCAGTTTCGTTATTGCTCACCGGCTGTCAACGGTTCGCCATGCGGACCAAATCCTGGTGCTTGACCAAGGCGAAATTGTCGAAAGAGGGACTCATGACGAGTTGCTGGCGGTGGGCGGTGCCTACCAGCGGCTTTACGAGAGCGGTCTCTTCGGTGAAAGCTCTGCGGTCCGCCCGAATGGCTCCGAGTTCCTATCGGATTTGGGGGGCAGCGCAGTCGACGATCCAATTGATCAGTCGATCTGAGCGTGGGGCGATCCCGGTGGAACTCTCTATCTCTTGTCGGGTGGACAGACGACTTCGTTTCGGGCTTGCTTCGCTCCGCGCTAGGCATATTTAGTATTCGTTGCTTTACCGGATCGGTTACCTGACTCGAACAGCGCTCATTTACGTAGGAAGCATCTTCTGGCTGCTGATCAATACGTTAGAAGAAATGGGCGACAACATCAGACGGGGTCGTCTCCCGTTTCGCTGGTCGGCATTGTTCGCCCAAACCGATCGTACCGGCGTTGGCTCGGTTCCTTTGGTTCTGTTGGTCTCCTTTTTTCTAGGGCTCACGATGGCTTTGCTTACTGGATACCAACTGCAAAAATTTGGGACTGAGCGTTTGGTACCGACGCTTATCTCGATTGCGTTTACTCGGGAGCTTGGTCCATTGCTGACGGGCATTGTCCTGGCCGCGCGGATTGGTGCGGCGTTTACGGCGGAGCTTGGTACGATGCAGGTAGCCGAAGAAGTGGAAGCGATTGAAGCGATGGGAATCGGTCCGCTTCGTTTTCTGGTCGCCCCGCGATTGGCGGCCATCACTGTTCTTATGCCCTGCCTTTCGGTTTGTTCGGTTATCGCCGGTCTTTTAGGCTCGGCCCTCATCTCCTGGATTACGCTTAATCTTGTACCTGCGTTCTATTTTGATGCGGTGCTCAGCAGCCTTTTGGTAAAGGATATTGTGATCGGTCTTCTCAAAGCTGCATTCTTCGGATTGGTTATCGGGTTGATCGCCTGCTTCAAAGGGTTGACGGTAACGGGTGGGGCTGAAGGTGTCGGAAGAGCAACAACCGATAGCGTCGTCGTTGCGATTACCAGCGTCATTGGATTTGATACCCTGTTCAATATCGTCGTTACCGAATACACCAAATGAACGAAACTCCGCTCGTTCATCTCGATCGAGTCGTTTTGCGCTTTGCCGACAAGGCGGTTCTCGAGGGAATTAATTTGAAAATCTTTCCTCGGGACCGGCTTGTTGTTCTGGGCCAAAGCGGTGGTGGGAAGAGCACAATGCTTCGCTTGATCCTTGGAATTCTGCGGCCGACCTCCGGCGACGTTCGATATAAGCATTTGCGGATCCATCGCCTTAGCCGGAGCAAGCTCAATCTCTTGCGCTCGCGGATCGGGATGGTTTATCAATATTCTGCTCTAATCAGTTCATTGAATGTTCATGATAATCTTGCCTTGCCGGTAACAGAACTCGGACGCAAATCGCCAAAGGATCTCGATCAGCTAGTGGAAGAAAAGCTCGCGTTAGTCGGGATGAGCGGGACCGAGGATAAAATGCCGTCCGAACTGAGTGGTGGCATGCGAAAAAGAGTAAGCTTAGCCAGGGCTTTGATGTTGGATCCGGAACTGGTTCTCTTCGATGAACCATCCGCGGGACTCGATCCGGTGATGAGCTCGGTGATCGACGAGCTGATTATCTCTCTGACGGAGAAGACAAATGCTACTTCGGTGATCGTGACCCACGAAATGGATAGCGCTTTTAGAATAGCCACTCGGATGGCGATGCTATACCAAGGCTCGATCATCCAAGACGATCTACCAGAAACTTTTAGAGATGCCCGGAACCCAGTGGTGCGGCAATTTGTTACCGGGGAGGTGGAAGGGCCGATCACGGAAGCTATAGAGAATGCAGATCCTTCGTAACGAGATTCGCACCGGCATTCTGGTAATCCTTACCATCGGGCTGACCGTCGGCATCGTTCTATATTTGTCAGCGCCGGGTCTTTTTCGGCCGATCGTACACTACCGAGTTTTTTTCGACGACGCGGCGGCGATTAAGCCGGGTGCGAGCGTGTTGCTGGCCGGAAGAAAGATCGGCACGGTTGAAAAAGTTCAGTCACCTGTACCGATGACTCAGCGACCACCTGGACGGCCCGAATGGGAGGCGATGATCACCGTTCAGGTGTCAGACGACGCGGAGATTTATAAGGCGAACGACGTTACGATGCGAACCTTCGGACTACTCTCCGAATACGTCATCGATTTTACCAACGGTGACCCCAATTCAGGTAGGGCGGCGACCGGAGACACGTTTGTTGGTGTTCGCGTTCCCGACCTGGGCGAAATTGGTCCGGTAGTTATCAAAAAGCTGGACCCAGTATTAAGGGAAACCACTTCGACCTTATCCGAGTTGCGCCGGACTTCGCAGAATCTTACCGAATTAACCGCCAAAGATTCAAAGCTGATCAATACTCTGGACGGAACCTTGGACAGCTTTCGTTTAGTCGGCGGAAACCTAAAGACATTGACTGACAAAAACGGACCGGTGGATTCCGCTTTGAGTGGTGTCCAAACCACTCTCCAGAGTGCCCAAACTACTCTCCAAGGGTTTCAACAGATGACCGCCCAGGTGAACAAGGATAACAACCTGGAGAAAACTCTGGTGAACCTGAACGGTTCCTCGGAACGCCTGAAGGCTCTTTTGACCCAGCTTCAAGGCTCATGTAATACCGCGCTAGCTAATCTCAACGGAATGTTCTCAAATCTTAACGAGGTATCGGTCAAACTGAAAACTCAGCCCTGGCGGATCATTTGGCCTAATACGATCAAGTATCCGGAAAAGCCCGAACCGACCTCTCCGCGTCCGCACAAGACGGCAGCCCAAGAGTGATCGCCGGCGTCAAAACAGTTCGCTCTGCCGGCCGGCGGGAAGCTTGACGCCCAATTTTTGGTACGCTTTGGGCAACGCTACTCGGCCCTGAGGAGTGCGCTTGAGGTAGCCTTCCTGAATAAGGTAAGGTTCGTTGACTTCTTCGATTGTTCCGGAATCTTCGCCGACCGCAACTGCCAACGAGCTAATTCCCACTGGTCCTCCCTCAAACCGTGAGACTAATGCCTCTAGCAAGCGCTTATCCATTTCATCCAGCCCGTCATCATCGATATCCAGCATTTGCAAGGCGCGATCAGCCGTCGCTTGATCGATAAACCCGTTCCCTTTCACTTGAGCGTAATCTCGGACCCAACGGAGCAGATTGTTCGCGACTCGCGGCGTGCCTCTGGACCGGTTGGCAATCTCTAATGCGCCTTTCGCGTCGATTCCGACCCCAATCAAACCGGCACTCCGTTCGATGATTTGACTCAATTCGGCCGCTGCGTAGTAATCGAGGCGAGAAGTCATTCCGAACCGGGAACGGAGGGGTGAGCTGATCAAACCCGCTCTAGTAGTTGCGCCAACCAGTGTAAATTTTGGCAGATTGAGCCGAACACTCCGAGCGTTTGGACCTTGGTCAATGATGATGTCCAGGCGAAAGTCTTCCATTGCGGGGTAGAGATATTCCTCGATCGCCGGCTGAAGCCGATGGATCTCGTCGATGAAGAGAATATCTCCGCGTTCCAGAGTCGTGAGCAAACCGGCAAGGTCGCCCGCCTTTTCAATCATCGGCCCACTGGTACTCTTGATATTGACACTCATCGCATTGGCCAGGATGAAGGCGAGGGTGGTCTTTCCTAACCCGGGTGGCCCGCTCAGCAGTACATGTTCTAATACGTCTTCCCGCTGCTTGGCGGCGGTGACCATCAGTTCCAGGCGTTCAACGACGCGGGTTTGGCCCTGAAATTCGCTGAAAAGCGGCGGGCGCAGAGAGAGGTCAAAAGCGCTTTTGGGTGATTGAACAGTTTCCTGATAAAAGTTTTCGGTCACGCAATCAGCTCCGATTTTTGCGAGATTATTCTTTGATTGGCGCAAAGACAATCAAGGATTCCAGCGCGCGGCTCCGCGGCCCGGAGCGCTGGGCAGCGCTCGCAGCTTGATCTGCAGCCCGCCAACGCCCGCGGCGCGGCTCTGGAAACTTAGTGCAAACGCCGATTGAGGACCTAAAAAAAGCGTCTTACTATTAGCACACCTAATGAACGCTGGGATTCAGGAAACGACGGTCGTAGATAAGGTTCTCGCTGGCGAGCGAATTACCGCTGAGGAAGCACTCGAACTGTATCAACTGCCTCTGCAGGAGCTCGGCGCGCTGGCGGACCATCGGCGGAAGCTGGCGAAAATGGACGCCTACGATGAGCGCGGCAATGAGATCGTCACCTACATCGTGGAGCGAAACATCAACTACACCAATGTCTGCAACGTGTATTGCAAGTTTTGCGCATTTTATCGCACGGAGCGCGACAGCGACCATTACGTTCTGAGCCATGAACAAATCGATCAAAAGATCGAAGAGCTTGTGTCGATTGGCGGCATACAAATCTTAATGCAAGGAGGACATCATCCGAAGCTCGGCATCGGATATTACCTCGATTTGTTGAGCCACCTCCGAGAAAAGTATCCGCAAGTGAATGTTCACGGATTCAGCCCGCCGGAATTTAACCACTTTGCTCAGGTGTTCCGGATGCCGTTGCGAGAGGTCATTGTTCGATTTAAGGAGGCGGGACTTGGTTCGATTCCGGGTGGGGGCGGCGAAATTCTAGTTGATCGAGTCCGGAACCGGATCGCACCTCTCAAGTGCAACACGGAGCAGTGGCTCAAAGTGATGGAGATAGCTCACGAAGAGGGCTTGAGAAGCAGCGCCACGATGATGTTTGGCCATGTGGAAACAATCGCGGATCGGGTTGAGCACCTGGAACGGTTGAGAGAGCTCCAAGACAGAACCGGAGGCTTCACCGCTTTCATCTGTTGGACGTTCCAGCCGGAGAATGTCGTCTTGAAAGCAACCCCGGTCGGTTCGGCCGAATATTTGCGAACCCAGGCGCTTGCCCGAATCTATTTAGATAACATCGAAAACCTGCAAAGCTCCTGGGTCACTCAAGGTCCAAGAATCGGCCAAATTGCTTTGCGTTTTGGGGCGAACGATTACGGATCAGTAATGATGGAGGAGAATGTAGTCAGCAGCGCTGGTACCACATTTAGATTGACTCGCGAAGAAATGGAACGGTTGATTTCGGACGCTGGATACGAGCCGCGGCCGCGAAACAACCGCTATCAGTTGGTGAACTGAAGCTGCAGTTCTTGGCGAATAGAGACCTTGTCTGGCATCTCCGGAATTTACGCAGTCTCGATGTCCGCTTGAAATTTGTGCGTGACGTACCGATTACCGTTTTGTCATCCTTGCGTTGACTTTCATCCGGAATGCCAGCTTTCCCTCTGGTCTAAAAGGTTTTTCCTGTTGACGTTTAGGAGACCCTTGCCATGAATTACGGCCATTCGCCTTGATTGTCCGCCCAGTTATCCATTTATGAACCAAAAGAGTCCCCTCGGCCGGAACTGGATGTTGTCCGCTGTTCTGGGCGCATCGCTCATAGGCGCAGCCCAGGCGCAACAACCGACCGCCCAGCCGACTCCGCCCGCCACGCAGCAGCAGTTGCCGCCGAGCGCCGTACCGACTCCCGCTCCCAGACAGCCTTCCCCCATTGTTCGCCAGATCGAGATTCAATACGCTGGACCAGCCACACTGAGCCGGCAGCGGATTTTGACCAACATGAAAACTACGGTTGGTCAGCCCTACTCAGAAACAACGGTTGAAGATGATGTTCGTGCTCTTTACGCGACGGGGTTAGTCACTAACGTCCGAATTTACGGCGAACCGCTACCAGACGGTGTGAAGGTTATCGTGGTCGTTCAGACTAGGGTCACGCTGGCCGGTGTTTATATTCAAGGTAATGAGAGGGTCAAGGTCGCTCGAATCCGTCGTGAGATTAATCTGAAGATCAATTCTCCCTTAGACGAACAGATTCTGGAGCAAGCCCGGCAGAAGATCGTCGAGCTTTACCAAAAACGCGGATTTCCTGATGTGGACGTCCAATATAAGCTGACGACAAACGAAGATCAGGGGACCGCGACCGTGACTTATGCGATTAGCGAGGGTGCCAAGGCGACCGTTCGGCACATTCGCTTCTATGGCAACCAGGCGCTCAAAGCCAGTAGACTGCGGAAGGAAATGAAGACCCAACAGAGCAATCCTTTGGGCTTCATCACTGGAGCTGGGCGCTTGAGCAGCGTCCAACTCGATGACGACGTTCAAAAACTGAAGGCGCTTTACCAAGATAATGGATACGCCGACGTGCAAATCAGCGACGTCAAGATCGAGAGAGTCAACCCCAAGAAAGTCGACATCTTCATCTACATCACTGAAGGAGCCCAGTATCACGTCAACGCGGTTACGATCGAAGGCATCCAGATCGTTACTGAGGCCAATTTTCGAAAGGTGATCAAAGTAACCGAGGGCCAGGTCTTTTCGCCGGGCAAACTAGAAAAAGATATCAAAGCAGTCGAGGATGCTTACGGCATCGCCGGCTATGCCGACGCCAAGGTTTCGGTGCAGACAACACCGGCCGGACCAGCATTGGTAGATCTCCACTACAAGATCGAAGAGGGAATTAAATCCTACGTCGAACGCATCAATATTAGCGGAAATACTCGAACCAAGGATAAAGTAATTCGCCGAGAACTGGTATTGGCTCCAGGTGATGTATTCGACACGGTTCGCGTGGATATCAGTAAAAAGCGCTTGGAAGGACTTCAGTATTTCGAGAAGGTCGATACTTACGCTTCTGATACACTCGTACCTGGCCGAAAAGACCTCAATGTCGTAGTCCAGGAAAAGCGGACGGGTTCATTGAATTTTGGTCTTGGCTTTGATTCGAACCAGGGTCTAGTCGGTTTCACCGAATTGAATCAAGGGAATTTCGATATTACCAATTGGCATACATTTACGGGAGCAGGCGAAAAATTCCGTGCTCGTTTCCAAATTGGAACCCTGCAGACGCAGGCGCTAATCTCGCTCACTGAGCCCTATTTCCTCGATCAACGGCTGGCCCTTGGTGAGGAGGTTTATTATCTTGATTCCCAGTTTTACAGCAACGTCTACAACGAGAGGAACTACGGCTTCGACATATTCTTGCGTAAGCCGATTACGAATTTCCTGGCCGCTCGAATTCAGTACCGACTGCAGGACACAGACATTTACGGCATCAGCACGACTGATCCAATCGTACTGGCGCAGGCTGGAAACACCTTGGAGAGCCGGACGACTTTCGAGCTGACCTATGACAAACGAGACAACGCCTTCTTGACTCGTAAAGGTACGAGAGTCGATTTTTCTACCTATGTGGCCGGGGGCCCGTTGGGTGGCGACGTGCAAATCTACGGGTTCGATCTCACCGCCTCTCAATATTTCCATCTGCCTTTTGATACGATCCTGCTCTTTGATGCGGAAGTTGCGACCGTAGCCACTTGGGGATCAGGTAGCAGCGTGCCAATTTACGACCGCCTTTACCTTGGTGGTGCGAACAATCTTCGCGGATTCAAGTATCAGGACGTCGGTCCGAAGGATCAATTTGGCGACGATCTTGGTGGAAATTCGCTTGCTCGGTTCACGGTTGAATATACCGTCCCGGTTGTTGAACGAGTGCGAGCCGCAGTTTTCTACGACACTGGATTTGTGAATGCGGGGTCATGGAGTTTCGGCACCAATAATGTCAATTCAGACTTTGGCTTCGGCCTTCGTCTAGATCTACCGATAGGTCCGATCCGAATTGACTACGGTATCCCCGTCCAGTCCGATAAATTCAACAATTCCAGTGGGCGATTCCAGTTCAGCGTTGGTTATCAATTTTGAACGGAATGTATCGAGAGCGGTCAGACTCCAAACCCAGCCACGCCACTATTCTTAGTAAGTGATTAGTATTATTATGATGAAATCCCGATTCATTGCGATCGCCAGCTTCTATCTGGCTGGCGCACTTCTGTCTGCCCCAGCCCAAGCCCAACAACTGAAGATTGGCACGATAGATATGCAGAAAGTGCTGGCTGCCTACTATAAGACGCAGGAGGCGAAGGAGAAACTGGAAACAGCGCAAAAATCCGCGAACGATGAGCTAAATCAGCGCATGGAGACGCGCAAGAAAGATATCGACGCGATCAACAAGCTGAATGAAGAAATGAATCGTCCCGACGTCAGCGCGGCGACGAAAGATCAGAAAGCCCAGGAACGGGATGCAAAGATTTCCGAGGAGCAAGGCTTGGAAAAAGAGATGACTGAATTTCGCGATTCTCGCTCCAAACAGCTACAGGAAGAGCAAAACCACATGGTATCCGGTTTGGTGGACGACATTATGAAGGTGGTGACTGATCAGGTGAAAACCCAAAGTTACGATCTCGTGCTCGATAAGTCCGGACGCAGTGCGGGTTTGGGAACAACCGTGCTGGTCTACGCCAAGGACAACATGGATTTCAGCGACGTTGTGATCGCCAAGCTCAATGCCAATCGCCCGGCGACCTCTCCGAGTGCGAGCACCAAGTCTTCCGCTCAACCTTCAGGAACCAATACTCCCGCAACGACGACCAAACCAGGTGGATTCCCTAGCCCGACAAAAAAGCCGTAGTCGCTCCTATTAGCTTTATGGAAGAAGGACCGGTAAGTGTGCCGGTCCCTTTGTTTGCCAGAGAATCAAACGCACTCGCGATCGGTATGGAGGTACGAGGAGCACCATTGTCATTTGGTCGATTAGGAACTGACGGCCGGACTCGAATTATCGATCACCCAGCGAACGTAAGCTGCGGATCCTGCGGATAATGGCAGAGCGATAATCTCGGGGACCTCATACGGATGGGATCGCAGCAGGAATGCTTCCAAGTCAGGGTAGCGGATCACTGAAGTTTTGTAGACCACCAATGTCTCGTCCGCCTGTTGAACTCGGCCGAGCCAGCGATAGATCGATTTTACGGCCGGCACGAGATTGGCACACGCCGCGTATTGCTGTTCCACTGCGTCTCGGGCGATTCGGTACGCGGTTTCGGGGTCGGGGAACGTACAGAAGACTACCCGAACCTCATCAAACATCGTTCAGCTCAGCGGAGAAAACGGTCGAGGTTTTCGTCTTCCCAGCGACGTGCTCGCTGGTAACAGTGAAACTTCTGTTCCCTTCGATAAAATTCTGAGGTGTGAATCCGGCGCCGGCCGGTCTCATCAATCTCTTCGGGAACAATCGCATGAAGCATTTCGTGGTAAATAACGTATTCCAGAAACCAAGTAGGTACGAAGGGAGCATCCAAAAGAGGATGGATCCGGATGATTCGGTCTTCTTCCTGGATTGTGCCAAAGACGAAATATTCTTTGGGCGGTAATCGTCTACGTCTGCCCCAAGTTATCGCGTATCCCTTGAGGGCGCCGTTGAAGTATTCAGAGTTTAGTTTGTCAAAAATCGCCTTGAGATCGAAATATTCGCCCTCGTGAAAAAACTCAAGCTGCCGCTGGAGTGGAAGCCTTTTGACCGAGAGTTTCCTCTTTCGCTTTCCCATAAGAAGAAGTGCCTAAAGTCTAGAGAGCAAATTCGGGCAGGCAACCTGCAAAAATATGGAAGTTTGAAAAGTTCTCGCGGCCGGTTCCGAGATTGCGTCGTAATGACACGTTTTATGGGAAATATTGAATCTTCGTGCTCTCTGTTCTCGCCCAAAAGCGCCATTATGGCGCAAGCAGGACCGAATCTATTGTTTTTCGACTGCACTATGGGATATCGAGTCCACGCCTCTCGGGTGGCTCTCATTTGTAAGACGTTCTGCATCCAGTGGATGCACAAGTACCCCAAAATGGCTGTTCCCTACTTGATCTCGTCCTGATCGTCGGATTCACGTGCGCCACGGATCGCGGGCATCCGGCTTCGTCCACCGGTCGCCGGACTATACCGGACAGGCTGCGATCCTTCCGGCCCGCTTAGCTGCCTGGAGAGTCGCTTTCTTCCATCTCCTCCTGCGAAACCACCGGAGCAATGTCCTGGAGCGTTTCTCCTTCAATGAGGTTGATGAGTTTCACCCCCATTGTATTGCGGCCGGCTTCTCGAATTTCGCTCACTCTTATCCGGACCATTTGCCCGCCAGTCGTGATAAGCATCACTTCATCTGAATCGTGGACCGTCAGAGCTCCGATGACGTCGCCCGTTCGGTCACTTGTCTTCATGGTGATGATACCCTTGCCGCCCCGGGATTGTCTTCGATAAGCATCAAAACCGGTTCGCTTCCCGATCCCGTTTAAGCCGGCAACCAGCAACATGGCATCGGGAACGACCTTCGCGATTGCCACCACCTTATCCGCTTCTGCCGGGCGAATGCCCCAGACACCGACCGCGTTTCGTCCCATGTCGCGAGCTTCCTCTTCATGGAACCGAATGCTCATCCCATTGTGGGTAATTAGTACAACCTCATCGTTGCCATTCGTAAGCAACGCATCGATCAACTCATCACCTTCTTCGATCTGAATAGCGATGATTCCGCCCTTCCGTACGTTTGCGAAATCCGACAAATTTGTCTTTTTCACCAGTCCACTTCGGGTGGCGAACATGATGTGAAGCTCGGGATTCCAGGTGCTGGTCTCGGAGGTCCCATTTTCACCTTTGGCTTCGATGCGTAACGTCGCGGCGATTTTCTCCTCCGGCCGTAACTCCAGAAGGTTCGCCATCGCGCGGCCTTTGGAAGCCCTGCTCATCTGTGGGATTTCGTAGACCTTCTCGATGTAGCATCGACCGGTCTGCGTGAAAAACATCAGCGAATCGTGAGTGCTCGCGGTAAACAGGTGCTGGACAAAGTCGCCTTCTTCGCCTTCGAGCTGTGCTTCCCGGGTCGCCATACCGATCACCCCGCGGCCTCCACGACGCTGGGCCCGAAATTCACTTTCCGGGGTTCGTTTGATATATCCGCCGTGCGTGATCGTGATGATGCACCCTTCGTTGGCAATCAGGTCTTCTATATCGATATCACCTTCCGCCGGCACAATCTGCGTAAGGCGGGGTGAATCGTACTTTTCCCTAACCTTCTGCAACTCCTCTTTGATGATATTCATCACCCGATCCGCTCGTTCGAGGATGTTGCTCAAGTCATCAATGCGCAGAATCAGCTCGCCATATTCATTGGCGATTTTTTCTCGTTCCAAGCCGGTAAGCTGATAGAGTCGCAGCTCCAGGATGTGATCGGCTTGCGTCTCGCTAAAGGCATAACGGCCGTCTATCAGACGCGCCTCGCTGCGAATCCGAATACCGAACTGCTCTACTTGTTGCCGGCTGAATTCGTAAGCGAGTAACTTAACTCGAGCTTCTTCCCGATTTGCCGAACTCCGAATGATCTCGATAAAGTCATCAAGATTCGCCAGCGCGATGAGATAACCTTCCAACGTTTCGGCTCTTTGCTCAGCCTGACGCAGAAGGTAGCGGGTACGCCGTAAGACCACTTCCCGGCGGTGTTCGATAAAACAGTGCAGCGCGTCCCGTATTGAAAGTAATTTTGGTCGTCCGTGGTCGATCGCGAGCATATTCACCGCGAAAGTGCTTTCCAGTGCGGTGTGCTTATAAAGATTGTTCAGTACGACGTTCGCGTTTGCGTCTCGTTTTAGCTCAAGCTCGATTCGAGTGTTCTCATCGGACAGATCGCGGACATCGCTGATCTCGGTTATCACCTTGTCCTGGATCAAGGCCGCAATGCGCCGAATCAACTCCGCGCGATTGACATTGAAAGGGATCTCCGTGATGACGATCGATTCCCGGTTCTGTCTCCCCGCTTCGATCGTGGCCTTTCCTCGGACTTTCAGGCTACCGCGACCAGTCTCAAAATATTGACGAATTCCACTGGTTCCATAGACCGCGCATCCGGTAGGAAAATCTGGTCCTTTGACCAGCTCGAGCAGACGATCGACCGAGATCTCCGGATTATCGATCAACTCGCAAATTGCATCGACAATTTCTCCCAGATTGTGCGGAGGGATATTCGTTGCCATTCCTACCGCGATCCCGGTTCCTCCGTTTACCAAAAGATTAGGAAAGGCTGCCGGAAAGACGGTCGGTTCCTGGGTCGTTTCGTCGTAATTTGGAACGAATTCAACGGTATCCCGTTCCATGTCCTCCATGAGCATTGCACCGAGGTGGGTCAGCCGCGCTTCGGTATACCGCATTGACGCGGGAGGATCGCCGTCCATCGATCCAAAGTTACCTTGCCCATCGACCAGCCTTTCCCGCATTGCCCAGGGCTGAGCCATGTGGACGAGGGTCGGGTAGATGGCCATGTCGCCATGGGGGTGGTAGTTACCCATGGTTTCCCCAACGATCTTGGCGCATTTCGTATGCTTGCGATTCGGAAGCACGCCCAGCCCGTTCATTGAATACAGAATCCGCCGTTGCGAGGGCTTTAGTCCGTCACGAGCGTCTGGTAGGGCCCGAGAGATGATTACCGACATCGAGTAGTCCAAAAATGATTTGGACATCTCCTCGGCTACATTGACCGGATCGACTTTTTCGTCGGGATGCAAAGGCATAGCTAATTCGCGTCAGCAACGGACGGGTCTTGGACGAGCCAGACCGACAGGATCCTCACCAGATTGCCGGACCGACCAATCCCTCACACATCCAGGTTGCGGACATTTAACGCGTTATCTTCGATAAAGGCGCGTCGCGGTTCTACGACGTCTCCCATCAAAATCGTGAACATTTTATCGGCCTCGACCGCATTATTTTCGTTAAGCTCGACCTGAAGCAGGCGTCGATGAGCTGGGTCCATTGTCGTGGCGTAGAGTTCTTTGGCATTCATTTCGCCGAGGCCTTTGAACCGTTTGATTTGAACGCCACGGCGCCCGAGTTCTTTGACTGAGTCCAGGATACGAGGAATCGAGAATAGTGGAGTGATAGTGGCTCGATCGCCTTCTCCTTCGATCAGTTCAAAAATCGGCTGTTCGCGGGCAGAGTAGTGGGCAAACTGGAGGCCGCGATCGGTCAAATCCTGAAAGATCTTTGCCACCGCATTGGATTCGTGAAGCTCCACTCGGCGAGCCCTTCTCCGCAAATGAGGCGGCACCGCACCATTGCCATTGGCCGAAAGTGGGAGTTCACCCTCTTCGCCATCCGGCTCATAATCGTACAAATTCAGATCCCGGTTTTCGTCCGCGAACCGGGTAAGCGCCGCCTCATCGGGAAAATATTTTACGTACTCTTGGTTGCCTTCTCGGATTGCGACTAAGTACTCGGGAAATTGGCCGGTCTCTGGATTGCGATGAGCGAGGTATTCCTCAAAATCTCCACCATGACGACGGATCGAGTCGCTCAGCTTCGCCAATCGCTCAAGCAGATCCAAGATCTCGCGGAGCTGTGCTTCAGAGAATTCGCGACCATCCTCAAGATTCTTGAGTCGAACTTCCTCTGCGCCGAGAGAGATCAAGATCCTGTTTAATTGGGCATCATCATCGACGTACTCCTCCCGTTTTTTCCGTTTGATTTGATAGAGGGGAGGTTGGGCAATGTAGATGTGGCCACGTCGGACCAGCTCAGGCATCTGCCGATAGAAAAAGGTTAAGAGCAGCGTACGAATGTGCGAGCCATCGACATCCGCGTCGGTCATGATGATGATTCGGCCGTACCGCAATTTCTCCAAATTGAATGAACCCTCTCCCTCACCGTCGCCGATTCCCGTCCCGATGGCGGTAATCATCGTCTGGATTTCCTGATTCTGCAGAACCTTATCCAGTCGGGCCTTCTCAACGTTCAGCAGTTTGCCGCGAATGGGAAGAATGGCCTGGAACCGGCGGTCGCGTCCCTGCTTGGCAGATCCTCCGGCGGAATCTCCCTCAACGATGTAGAGCTCAGTGGCTGCCGCATCGCGCTCCGAGCAATCCGCCAGCTTTCCCGGTAATCCACCTCCAGTAAGCGCCGATTTTCGGACTGCTTCGCGTGCTTTGCGCGCAGCCTCTCGGGCTCGCGCCGCCATCAGACACTTGTCGATGATCTTTTTTGCGACGCTCGGGTTCTCTTCACAAAACCGGCTCAGTCCCTCATAGGTCACGGACTGAACAACTGGCTTCATTTCGTTGTTTACCAGTTTGCTTTTTGTCTGTGAGCTGAAGCGTGGGTTCGTCAGCTTCACACTGAGAACGCAAACCAAACCTTCCCGAAGATCTTCCCCACTTATTTCCGGATCCTTCTCCTTTACCAGGTTGTTCGCCTTGGCGTAGTTCTTTAGTGCGCTGGTGAGCCCCGTCTTGAGCCCTTCGAGATGCATTCCACCATCGGGATTCGGGATCGAATTGGCAAAGCACTGAATCTGCTCCGTATAAGAATCCGTGTATTGGAGAACCGCGTCGACAAAGGCTACCTCGGGCTTATCGTCGACCAGAATTTCGCGCATTCCGGAAATAGCGATCGGCTCAGGGTGAATGAGCTGCTTCGTTTCACCGAGTTCCCTGACAAACTGCGGAATGCCCCCTTTGAAGAGGAAAACCTCTCTTCGCTGGGGATCACGTCGCTCATCAGTTAAGATGATTTCCAGGCCTTTGTTTAGGAATGCGAGTTCCCGCAGTCGAGTGGCTAAAATTTCAAACTTGAACTCGGTGGTAATCGTGAAGATCTGAGTATCCGGCAGGAAGGTGATGAGCGTGCCGGTCACCTGTTTGTTTTGAGTCTCTCCGACGATTTCCAGTTTGCGGACGGTCTTTCCGCGAGCAAAAGCTATATGATAAACTTGCCCGCCACGGGTGACCTCCGCTTTGAACCATTCGGAAAGCGCGTTGACACACTTTGCGCCAACGCCGTGCAAACCACCGGAAAACTTGTAGGCGCCTTGGCCGAACTTGCCGCCGGCATGCAAATTGGTGAGCACCAGCTCGATCGCCGGAATCTGAAACTTAGGGTGAATGTCGACTGGAATTCCACGGCCATTGTCTCTTACCGAAACGGACCCGTCGATGTGGATAGTGACATCGATTCTCGTGCAAAAGCCGGCCAAGTGCTCATCGATCGAGTTGTCGAGAACCTCAAAAACGCAGTGGTGCAACCCTCGCTCATCCGGATCGCCGATATACATCCCGGGCCGTTTCCGGACCGCCTCTAATCCCTCTAATTTGTCAATTTGCGATGCGTCGTAATTCGAAATATCAGACATACTGCGAAGGTGACCCGAAGAGTGTCCAGGCCCAGGGCAAGTCGAACTTAGCCAAACACTTTAGAACGTGGGGGACCCTTTTGCAAGCGAGTAGAAGATCAAGATGTAGTGGTACTGACCGAATATCTGCGCAATATTTAGGGATCCTGCCGGATTCGAGGTGTCCGATAATCGAGGGTCTGGACGAGCAAAGAAAGACGAAAAATGGCTGATACAACTAATCGCGGCCGGGTAAATACGAGGTAGTGGGACCATGACGGAATTTGATTTTGTAGTGATAGGTGGAGGAAGCGCCGGTTTCAGCGCCGCTTCGGAGGGTGCCAAGTTGGGGTTGCGGACAATGTGTGCCGACGGAGGCCCAGAGGTTGGCGGTCTTTGCATTCTCCGTGGGTGCATGCCCAGCAAAACGCTGATCGAATCGGCCAATCGATTTCTGACTCTTCGTCGAGCCCAAGAATTTGGCTTAAGTGCCGGTCACTTGGGCTTCGATTCGGCCGCAATTCGTCATCGCAAACGAACGTTGGTTAGCGGGTTTGCTGATCATCGGCAAGCGCAGCTGGAGAAAGGCGATTTTGATTTCGTTCGAGCAAAAGCATCGTTTGTTTCCCCACACCGGCTACGGCTAGAGGGGCTGGACGGATCTGTCCGGGAAATCACGTTTCGCACCGCTCTTATCGCCACCGGATCGGAGCTCAATGTCGTCGATGTGCCAGGTCTGGCACAAACTGGTTATTTGGACAGCGACATTGCCTTGGACAGTGACCGAATACCTTCTTCAATAATTATCCTGGGGGGAGGAGCGATCGCTCTGGAGTTTGCTCATTTTTATAATGCGCTTGGAACAAAAGTGACCGTTCTACAGCGCAGCGCGCACTTTATTAAGGACGCGGATATGGATGTTTCGACCGCACTGATCGACACGTACCGACGGCGCGGCGCGGAGATGATATCTGGCACCCAACTGGTGGCAGTCGAAAAAAACGGGGATGGGAAGACAGTACGATTCGTCAAGGATGGGCTGAAGCAGGCTATTTCCGCTGAGGAAATCTTTTATGCGCTTGGCCGGCGACCCGCGATTGGCCGTCTGCAGCTGAATGCGGCCGGTATAGAGACTAACGAGGACGTTGCGATCAGGATCAACGACCGAATGCAGAGCAGTCAGCCCCACATATTTGCGGCTGGGGACGCTGCCGGCCAATTCGAAGTAGTGCACATCGCGATAGAACAGGCGATGGTTGCCACGCGAAACGCCGCCCGGTTGTTGAAGGACGAACAATTAAAGAGCATTGATTACCGTCTCCGCCTTTCGGTGATATTCACCCATCCCGAGCTAGCCTATGTCGGGCTAACCGAGAGAGAGGCCAGAGCCGAAGGTCGGCAAATTCGAGTTGCAACCCACCCGTTTAACGACCACGGCAGATCCCTGGTTCGAGGAGAGACCGATGGATTAGTCAAGCTGATCGCTGACGCCAATACTCACGAAATCGTGGGCGGTGCTGTGCTCGGACCAGAAGCTTCAGAGTTGATTCACGAGATCGTTGTCGCGATGCATTTCCGCGCGAAAGCTTCAGAGCTTGCCGCTATACCGCATTATCACCCGACGTTGAGCGAGATTTGGACTTATCCCGCCGAAGAACTAGCGGCATTTGAATAAATTTAGACAACGATAGCTTACGGGCATAGCGTGAGCAGTTTTCTGGCTAGTGTAAGCGATACTCAACCGGCCCGATTTCCTTCCAAAACCAAGCTCGATGTTTACCGCTCGATATGCGTTGCGTCGTCCTTCTACCGGCTTAGATAGCGGATTGGCTGGAATCGGTTTTATGGGCAGAAAGCGTTGACAATCTATTTTGCAAATTCATAGTTGCGACCGTGCTCAAGAAATTCATCCCCCAAAAACCAGGATCCACTCAGTCAGCGGAAGACGAAACGCGATCCGGGGAGAATCCGGCGCCTTTGCAGACCATTCCAACCAAAACCGAAACACACAAAAATCCCGTTATGGCAGATATACAAACCAAGAACCTTCTGGCTAAAGACGTTGAGATCAAAGGTTCCATCAAATTCGTAAATGAGTTTACGTTTGATGGCAAAATAGAAGGGGAGATCAGCTCCGGGGACGGAATCTTGACGGTTGGCGAGAATGGGGACGTGCATGGTGAAGTCAAAGCCAAGTCTGTGATCGTGATGGGCAAAGTACAGGGGAATATCACTGTTGCCGAGCGTTGCGAACTGCGATCACGCTCCGCCTTGATTGGTGATCTCCACGCTTCTCGATTGATCATTGAGGAGGGCGCAACTTTTGTCGGTAAATCGGAGGTTACCCCCAACAAGAATGCACTCAAGGAACTCGGGGTTAAAGAGAAGTCGCAGGAAGTGCATGCTCCCCGCTAGAAGGAGTACTGGGTGCCGGCAAAAGGACGAGTCGAAGTTCAATGTCCTCACTGCGGCAACATCCAGTTAGAGCCTGAGCTGGCGAAGTCCACCTACTGCCGAAAGTGCAGCGGGTATATCCAGATAAGTAAAGGCGGCAGAACTGGTGAGCCGCGGCACGACGTTCAAAAGGCGCCTTCGGTACTTCAGAAAATTGAAGGTCTGCTAGGTGTTCAGCGGACGGTTGTTGCCCGATGCTTCGAATGCCCCGGCAAGCGGGAGGTTCCGAAGAGTGCGACTTCCACTATCTGTCCGCTGTGCGGCGCGTACATCGATCTCCAGGATTATAAGATTGTTGGCACCTACAGCCGTTCCATTCGGACCCGAGGGGACATTTTAATCACCCCCAAGGGAGATCTCAATAGTAACCGGGCGATCTGTGAGTCAGCTTTAGTTCAGGGGCACATGCGTGGCGCGTTGACCGGTGCTACTGAAGTTCTGATTAGGCTTAAAGGAAAAGTGAGCGGAAGCATTGAGGCTCCACTGGTGATAATCGACAAGAAGTCAGAGGTAGAGTGCGTTAGACCGATCCGAGCCGATTTAGTCGAAGTTTACGGTATAATTTCCGCGCGTATTATCTCGAACGGAAAAGTAGTGGTAAAGCGGGGTGGCTCACTCCGCGGCGCAGTGAACGCGCGGAGTTTCATCGTCGATAAGGGCGGACAATTCTATGGGGATTTATCGATCGGCCAAACGCAGTTGACCCAGGGCGAGCTTTTGAGTCCGCTGAGCGAAAAGTCGCGACCGGATAAAGGATCTGATCACGGCTCCGATTTCAGTCTGGCACCTGCATGACACAGAAAATCTATCCGCGGAGCCCATATCTGACATTGGGGGGCTACATTCATCTTCCCCGGCTGATCGACAAAGCTCGTCTGTTTCGCCAAGGCTCTCTGCATGGTTACAACTACAAGACTTTGGGGTTCGACAAACATCTCTTGTCCTTCTTAGGTATTGACGGAGACGAGTTTGAAGAGGCTGCTAATAGTCTCGAGAACGACCAAGCGATTTTGGACTGGGTCTGTTCCCACCGTCTGCAGCACTCTGAATCGGAGATCGCAGCCTGGAACCAAACACAGATCGACAAACGCCCGGACAATCCCGAAAAGCTGGCTCGATTTCGACGAATTCTGCAAGAAGTCGGAGGCGGTACGGAATCTGGTGTGGAGACGTATTTCGATCTGATCGAGTTCGAAGAGAGAAGGGACGAGTTTTACCTTCGAAAACAAAAGCAGCCCCTCGGACTTGGAATTGGGCCGCTTGGTAGATAGTGATTTAGGTTGAGAAACAAGCTGGCTGTGTGGATCCGGCGGCCGCCGGACTGCTAGGGCTCCAGTCGCTGCTTTGGTTTTTCTGAAGCGGCAGGAGACGGTTTCCCGGATGCACTGGGCTGCGGCGATGAGGTCAGCAAATTATTGGTCTGACCGGTTTGCTTCACCTCGTTTCCAAGCTTCTCGTTGAGTCGAGAGGCTTCCACCGAAGCGATCTGTGCGACCACACTTTGTGGATATCTTTGCACCACCGTCTCGTACAATTGACGCGCTTCTTTCAGTTGACCCTTGCCCTCGGTCAGTCGCGCCTGACTGAGAAGTGCCATCGGAGCCAAATACGTAGTGCCAAATTTACTAGCTATTTCGGCGTAGTACGTGATGGCTTCGTCCGGCTTGGTTTCCGCTTCTGCATTGGTCGCTAAGCCCATCAAACCATTTACGGCAAAAGGATGTTTTGGGTACTCACGCACAAACCTCTGGTAGGTCTTGTCTGCGTCTGGATAGTGCGCCTCGCTGGATTGTTGGGCCGCAATGCGCAGCAGAGCATTTCCCGCCGCAATCGATCCAGGAAAACGGTCGACCACCTTCTGCCAGCCTTCGATATTGGTTGCCGAGTCATAGGATGCCTCAGCTTGAGATGATTGAAGCGTCTGCCATCCAATGTAGGCGCCAATACCGATTAGCACCAGTAAAGCGGCGATCGATGCGACAATAATCTTTTTGCCATGCAGAACCCAAAAAACCTCTCGATTGATTGACGAGAAGTCCGGCTCGCTGGCTGTTGTCATTCCGGAAGTTTTGTCCATGCCTCAACCGCCGATCTCCGCTCGAGCTTCATCGGCCAAGGCGGTGCTCAGGTAGCGCTCACCAGTGGAGCAAGCGATCGTCACGATAAGTTTGCCACGATTTTCGGGTCGCTTGGCCAATTCAATCGCAGCCCATAGGTTCGCGCCCGAACTTATTCCGGCCAGAATGCCTTCCTCTTTGGCCAGGCGCCGAGCCATCACAAACGAATCTTCATTTGAGACCGCGATGACTTCATCGACCACGTCAAGATGCAGGTTTTTCGGAACGAAACCCGCGCCCGTCCCCTGGATTTTGTGCGGACCTGGTTTGAGCGGTTCGCCGGCCAGTGTTTGTTTTATCACGGGAGAATCCTTTGGCTCTACTGCGACTGCGTAAAAGCTGGGTTTCCGCTTTTTGATCACCTCCGTGACGCCGGTGATCGTTCCTCCGGTGCCGACCGCTGAGACCAGAATATCCACCGCTCCATTAGTATCCGCCCAAATCTCTTCTGCCGTTGTCTTGGCATGAATTTCCGGGTTGGCCGGGTTGTTGAACTGCTGGGGCATCCAAGAGTTAGGAGTCGCTTTCAGAAGCTCTTCCGCCCGGCCAATTGCTCCCTTCATACCCTCCGACCCAGGAGTCAACACGAGTTTGGCGCCCAACATGGCCAGCAGCGTACGCCTTTCCAAGCTCATGGTTTCTGGCATTGTCAGAATCAGTTTATAGCCCTTGGCTGCACAAACGAACGCGAGTGCGATACCGGTGTTGCCGCTGGTCGGTTCGATGATCACTGTATCCGGATTGATGATGCCCTGTTGCTCGGCTGCCTCAATCATTGCCATCCCGATTCGGTCTTTTACGCTGCCAAGCGGATTAAAATACTCGCACTTTATGGCAATCGTTGCCTCAAGGCCGGCGGTGATTCGGTTGAGTTTGACCAGCGGAGTCCGGCCGACGGTCTCGACTATGTTATTATAGAGTATCCCAGAAGTTTGCATTTGCCACGGGTCAGTTAGGGTAGAGCAGGCGAGGATTGCTTACATACACGAACGGTTGTGTCCTTCAAGTAGGAGCGCAAAATCCGAGCGTTACATAAAACACAGAGAAGAGCTATGCCAGAATTATTAAATCCCGAGGCGATTCAGACACTGCTCATGGAGATTCCCGAGTGGAAACTGGAAGAAGACGTTATCTCCCGAACGGTCAAATTCCCCAGTTTTCTCGAGGCCGTCGACGCGGTGAACAACATCGCGCGCGAGGCAGAAGCGATGGATCATCACCCGGATATCGACATCCGTTGGCGAACAGTGCGGTTGGCGCTGTCCACCCATTCAGCCGGCGGTCTCACGACTCTCGATTTTCAATTGGCCAAGAAATTAGACCAACTCCTGCCGAGCTAAGCTTCGACTTTTGATTCCGGTTGAAGGCTCAGCCGAAGCCGTCGCGCTACCGGCAGAGAAACCGCGTCCGGATGAAGACTTGCGGAAAATCGATGATAATCTAAAATAATCGAGTGGGCAGGCGATCGCTGCTGCACCTCAAAAGGTCAGTAGAGGAAAGTCCGAACACCAGGAAAGCAGCATGCCGTACGAAAGTGCGGGCAACTCGGACGCAAGCTCGAGTTGACGGAAAGTGTCACAGAAAATATACCGTCCGGCTTTGGCCGGATAAGGGTGAAATGGCGGGGTAAGAGCCCACCGGGTCCGGTGTAAACCGGATCGCAAGACAAACCCCTTGCGGTGCAAGACAGAACAGAGAGTTGGTCCGCTTTCCCGCTCGGGTGACCGAGAGCTCTCGGGTAATAGTCGCATCCCGCTCAGCGGAACGTCCGGCTTTAACCGGATGAGATAAATGATCGCCCTGGCTTAAATTGGCCGGACAGAATTCGGCTTATGCCTCAAATCGGGGCCGGCGGAGTCTCCGTCGGCCTCGCCCATCGAATTGGTCGAATCCCCGATAGCCGATGACCAATAGCCAGATATTTGTCAGCACCGTTGGGCGACAGCCGAATGGTGCAACACAACCCTATGGATCACTGAGGCTGTCAAGCAAAGCGTGGGTACGCACCGCGTCGGTCGTTTTAAGCACCAGACGCAGTGGCGATCCGGCGTGCTCGACGCTGCCGTAGACGTAATCAATATTAATCTTTGCTTCGGCGAGTCCTGAGCAGATCTGGGCCAATTTGCCGATGCGGTCAAAAAGATCCAAAACCAAGACATCGCCTTCAATCACATAAAAGCCCTTTGTCTGCAGAGCTTGTTTGCACCTTGTCGGATCGCTGGTGATCAAGCGGACAACGCCTTGCTCGATACTGTCGATGACGCTGATAGCTTCAATGTTTACCGCGTTCTCACTCAAGATACTGCAAATAGTCGCCAGCTGCCCTGGTTGATTCTCGAGGGCGACAGAAACTTGCCGTTCGACATGGATCTTCATCTTTGATTGCAAGCAAGCATAAATCGAACCCGCCGAACACGAGATTTATTTTCAGATCAGGCCACAGGCTTGGGAGCAGGTACGAAACTAGATATTCAATATTCTTCTTCTCAAGATAAGAAAAACATTATCATCAGAAAATTTGGTCGAATTGCATCAATCCAAGGCCGGATAGACGACCCGGCACGCAGCGGATACCAGAGAGGCGCTAATCAACCGAACAGAACGGCCAACTATCGCATTAGTTTCTCTTTGATTTTCAAGTATTGTTAGCTAAGAATCGCGGCCCGTTTTGCGGATGAGAAAGAGACGGCGGTTTACCGGGGCAGAATTGCTCGGTTATTGATTAGGTGATATTACCGCCGCCTCCGGCGCAAAGTGAGCCAAAAACCTCTTGCGCCGCCTGGGAATAATAATATAGTCCACGCTCCCCCGCGTCAGGCGGGAGAAAGCTTTGGAGCCGCGATTGCGGCTTTTTTTAGCCCTGAACCGAGGGTTTAACCGAATTTATTGAATGCCAACGATTAACCAGCTTGTCCGAAAAGGTCGGAAGAAAATGGCGGTGAAGTCCAAATCACCGGCATTGGCGGATTGTCCGCAAAGACGGGGAGTCTGTGTACAGGTCATGACGCGGACGCCTAAGAAGCCAAACTCCGCTTTACGGAAAGTCGCCAAAGTTCGGTTGACCAACGGATACGAGGTCATTGCTTACATTCCCGGTGAAGGTCACAACTTGCAGGAGCACTCCATCGTTTTGGTACGAGGAGGCCGCGTGAAGGATCTTCCCGGTGTCCGTTATCACATCGTTCGGGGCACGTTAGATAGCCTGGGAGTTGATGGTCGCAGGCGGAGCCGCTCAAAGTACGGAGCCAAACGTCCAAAGCAGGGCGCGGAAGCGGCAGCAGCCAAACGTAAAAAGAAATAATTTCTATGTCCCGACGTCGCAGAGTCATTCATAAGGAAGTGAAGGTGGATAGCCGCTATGCTAGCCCGGTCGTAGCCCGTCTAATCGATACGGTCATGCGGAGTGGGCAGAAGTCACTGGCCGAGCGGATCGTCTACGAAGCAATCGAAAGAAGCCGGGAAGGCTCCGACGCCGTCGATCCCCTCGACTCCTTGCACAAGGCGCTCGACAACTCGAAGCCGCGTCTTGAAGTGAAGTCGCGTCGGGTCGGTGGCGCCACTTATCAAGTTCCGATCGAGGTCTCCGCTGATCGGCAAGTCTCTTTAGCAATGCGGTGGTTGGTTAGTTATGCAAAAAATCGCCGCGGCACGATGACCGATAATCTTGCGGCAGAAATAAAGGACGCTGCGGCTGGGCAGGGCAACGTTATCAAGAAGCGAGATGACACCCACAAAATGGCTCAGGCCAATCGGGCCTTTGCCCATTTCCGCTGGTAAAGCATATGTCTACACCCGTTTTAGATAAGGCTAAGACCATGGCGAATCCAAATTCTCCCGATCGCGCCTATCCTCTGGAGCGCACACGCAATATCGGGATTAGCGCGCACATTGACGCTGGGAAAACGACACTGACTGAGCGGATTCTGTTTTATACCGGCATGATTCATCGAATCGGTGAAGTGCATGAGGGTACGACGGTCACCGACTGGATGGAGCAGGAGCGCGAACGCGGCATTACCATTACGTCCGCGGCCACTACCTGCTTTTGGAATCAGCGGAAGGAAGAGGGTGTGTTCAAACTGTTCGAAAACCAGAAGCAGCGGGTGAATATCATCGATACTCCCGGGCACGTGGACTTTACCGCAGAGGTGGAGCGTTCGTTGCGCGTGTTGGATGGGGCGATCCTGGTGTTCGACAGCGTTGCCGGCGTGCAGCCGCAAACCGAAACAGTCTGGCGTCAGGCCAACAAATATCAGGTCCCGCGTATCTGTTTTGTTAATAAGATGGACCGCGTTGGCGCGAACTTTGAGAACGTCGTCAAAGAGATACGCACGAAGCTTGGCGGTAACGCCTGGCCCGTCTTGATCCCGCTCGGTAAGGAAGATCAACTCCGAGGCCAACTTGATGTCATTAATAAGAAGGCGATCCTTTATTCCGATAACGATGTGTTGGGTTCGACCTACGAAATCGCCGATGTCCCAGCGGAGTACAAAGAGCTGATCGACAGCGCATACGCGGATTTGATCGAGCAAGTAGCGAATCTCGACGATGAGTTAGGGACCCTCTATCTAGAAGAAAAGCCGGTCACCCCGAAAGACTTGAAAGCTGCCATTCGGCGGCTGACGATCGCTAATCAATTTATTCCGGTTGCCGGTGGATCTGCTTTCAAGAACAAGGGCGTCCAGTACTTGGTCGATGCGGTCGTGGACTATCTACCAAGTCCAATCGACATCCCGCCGGCAAAAGGCATCGATCCGGACACCAACGAGCCGAAAGAAGCCATTACGGATGACAATGGCAACTTCTGCTCTTTGGCATTTAAGTTGTGGAGCGATCCGTTCGTCGGGAAGCTTGTTTTTTTCCGGGTTTATTCTGGCAAACTGTCGAAGGGCGACACGGTCTACAATCCACGTACGACCAAACGGGAACGTATTAGCCGGCTCATTCAGATTCAGGCCGATAAGCGAGAAGATGTCGACACCTGCTATTCTGGGGATATCGCCGCTATCGTTGGCATTAGGAACATCACGACTGGCGATACACTCTGCGACGAAGATTTTCCGATCTTGCTGGAACCGCCTTCCTTCCCTGATCCGGTCATCTCGATGGCGATTGAGCCAAAAACGAAATTAGACCAGGAAAAAATGGCGACCGCTTTACAGCGATTGGCCGAAGAGGATCCGACTTTCCGAGTCTATACCAACGAGGATACCGGACAAACGATCATCGCCGGAATGGGCGAGCTGCATCTTGAAATTATTCGAGATCGCATGCTCCGGGAATTTAAGGTGGATGCTAATGCGGGCAAACCGCAAATCGCTTACCGCGAGACGATTACAAAGAACGCGATTGGTGAAGGTAAGTTGATTAAGCAGTCCGGTGGTCGCGGACAATATGGTCACGTCATTGTGAACGTAGAACCGCGTGAGCGCGGAAAAGGAATCGAGATCGAGAACAAGATCGTCGGTGGCACTATTCCGAAAGAGTATATTCCGTCGGTTAAGAAAGGCATCGAAGAGGCGGTGCTAAACGGCATCGTCGGCGGCTACCCGGTAATCGATCTTCATGTCGATATCGTAGACGGTTCATATCACGACGTCGATTCGAACGAACTCGCCTTCAAACTGGCTGCGATTTTCGCGATGAAAGACGCCTTTAAGAAGGCCACCTCCATCCTTCTGGAACCGATCATGAAGGTAGAGTGCGTGACCCCGGACGAGTATCAAGGCGACATCATGGGCGATCTTAATCGGCGCCGGGGGCGGATAATCAACATGGAAACGAAGAATCTCGCGACCTTGGTCCATGCTGAGGTGCCACTCGCAGAAATGTTTGGTTACGCTACCGCGATTCGTTCGCTCTCGAAGGGGCGCGCTTCGTACTCAATGGAACCTTCTCACTTCGAACCGGTTCCGGCACAGATCGTGGCCGCGGTGCTCGATCAGAAAGGAACTTAATATGGCAAACGGTCAACGCATTCGCATTCGGCTGAAGGGCTACGATTTTCGTATGCTCGATCAATCGGCGATTGAAATTGTAGAAACGGCTAAACGCACCGGAGCAAAAGTAGCTGGTCCGATCCCTTTGCCGACGAAGATCGAAAAATTCACGGTGAACCGTTCGCCGCACGTCGACAAGAAGTCGATGGATCAGTTCGAAATGCGAACCCACAAACGGTTGCTGGATATTATCGAACCGACGGCGAAAACGGTGGATGAGCTGCGCAAGCTGAATCTCCCGGCGGGGGTTGATATCACCATCAAAATCTAAAGACGGAACCGCTGCTCCATGAAAGTAGGACTTTTAGGAAAGAAGATTGGGATGACGCGCGTTTATGACGCGACTGGGAAGGCGACGCCAGTCACTGTGATTGAAGCCGGCGGTAACTCCCTGCTGCAGACCAAAACGGCAGAGAAAGATGGATATCAGGCCATCCAGGTCGGGTTCGACGCCCAAAAGGAATCTCGCCTGCCCAAACCGCTTCTCGGCCATTTCAAGAAGGCGGAGGCAGAACCGAAGAAATTCGTGCGAGAGTTTCGACTTCCCGACGGGATTCAGATCGAAGGCGAACTTAATCTGGCTGTCACTCAATTTGAGGCGGGCCAGTTTGTCGACGTTGTCGGCCGGTCCAAGGGCAAAGGCTTTCAAGGCGTGGTAAAGAAGCACGGATTTGCCGGCCAACCGGCTGCGCACGGTTCTAAGATGCACCGGCGAAACGGAGCGATCGGAAACCGATCTACACCTGGTCGAGTCTGGAAAAACATGGGAATGCCAGGTCACCTCGGTGACGATCGAGTTACCGTTCAAAATCTCCGGATTATTCAGGTCCGAGCCGAGGACAATGTCATCTTGGTCGGCGGAGCAGTCCCAGGCGCTAACGGCAGCTACGTCGTGATACGTCCGGCGAAAAAGAAACCTGAGACGACAGGGACCAAATGAACATGAGTACAACCGTTTTGACAATTGCTGACGCCAAGAAGGCAAACATTTCGGTGATCGAAAACGGGCGGGGAACGCAAGCCGTCCATGATGTGGTCGTGGCCATGCGGGCCAATCGCCGCAGCGGTTCCGCCAACACCAGGACCAAAGCCGAGGTAGTCGCTTCGGGTAAGAAGCCTTGGCGGCAAAAAGGGACTGGCCGCGCTCGGGCGGGTTATACTTCGTCACCGATCTGGACAGGTGGAGGGGTCGTTTTTGGTCCCAAGCCAAGAGACTATTCGAAGAAAGTTCCAAAGTCGGTGAAGCGTTTGGCTTTTCTCAAAGCGCTTAGTTCGCGAATCCTCAATGGCGACGTACTGGTCGCTGACTCCGTGGCGGTGAGCGAGCCGAAAACGAAAGCATTTATCAAGCTGCTTCGTTCGCACACGGAAGAAGAAAAGGTGTTGATCATCGCAACCGATTTTGATGCCGGTACTTACAAGGCGGCGCGAAACGTTCAGCTCGTGCTTTTGAATACGCCGGCGGAAGTCAATACCGAGCAGTTATTGGCGTTCAAGAAGATTATCGTGACCAAAGAGGCTCTTACCAAGCTGGCAGAGAGGTTGGCATGAACGAACCGACACACATCATTTCAACGATCCGGCTCACGGAGAAAGCGAGTTTATTGGGGGAAAGACACAATCAATACGTGTTCCGTGTCGATCCCAAGGCCAATAAGCTTGAGATCAAACAGGCGATCGAGCAGCTTTTGGGCAAGAAGGTAATCCGGGTAAACACCTGTCAATACGCCGGCAAAAAGAAGCGTGAACGCCGGGCAGATTTCGGCCGTCGTCCGCATTGGAAGAAGGCGATCGTCACCCTGGCTGAGGGAGAGAAGATCGATCTCGCTTAGAGGACTAAAAGATGGCACTCAAGAATTTTCGCCCACTAACGCCGACGCAGCGTTTTAAGCAAACGCCGGGCTTCGATGAGATAACCAAGGATCGGCCGGAGAAATCTCTGCTTGAACCGAAAAAGCGGACGGGTGGCAGGAACAACCATGGTCGCCTGACTTCTCGCCACATCGGAGGAGGACACAAGCAGAAGTACCGAATCATCGATTTCAAAAGAAAGGTCCGCGATGTGGAGGCTACGGTCGAAGGAATCGAGTACGATCCAAATCGATCTGCCCGGATTGCCCTTTTGAATTACGGAAATGGCCAAAAGGCGTACATCCTGGCGCCGAACGGCCTGAGAATTGGGTCAAAAGTTGTGGCCGGTGAGGCTGCAGCGCCGGAAATTGGGAATGCTCTTCCTTTGAAGGCAATCCCCTTGGGAACGGTCATCCACAACGTCGAAATCATACCGGGCCGCGGGGGTCAGGTGGCCAGGAGCGCAGGACAGCAGGCCGTGCTAAACAACCGTGAAAGTGGCTACGCTTTGGTTCGATTGCCATCCGGCGAAATTCGCCGGATCAATGAGAACGCTTACGCGACAGTTGGACAGGTTGGCAACACTGACCATATGAACGTCTCGAGCGGCAAAGCGGGTCGGACCCGTTGGCTGGGTCGTCGCTCACGAGTGCGCGGTATGGCCATGAACCCGATCGATCACCCGATGGGTGGTGGCCAAGGTAAAAGTAAAGGCGGCGGTGGCCGGCATCATCCGGTGAGCCCGTGGGGCCAACTGGCTAAAGGCTTCAAGACTCGTCGGAAACATAAGCCCAGCGATGCGTTCATCGTCGAGCGGCGCAAGAAGAAGGCCAAAAAGAAATAAGTTATGGGTAGATCACTTAAGAAGGGCCCGTTCGTCGAGCCGAAGCTGCTGGAGAAAATCGATAAAATGAACAAAGGCGTTGCGAAGAAGCCGATCAAGACCTGGTCGCGCCGTTCGATGGTCACTCCTGATTTTGTAGGACATACGTTCTTGGTCCACAACGGCAAGATTTTTAATTCCGTCTTCGTGACGGAAAACATGGTGGGACACAAACTGGGAGAATTTTCTCTAACTCGCCAGTTCAAGAAGCACGGCGCGCATACAGCAAAGGTGGCGAAATAAGAAAGAGATCAGCAAACATGCAAGTAACCTCGACCTATCGGTATGCTCGTATTTCGGCTTTCAAAGCGCGCGAAGTAACTCGCGCGATCCAGGGCCGATCTGCTTCGGACGCTCTAGATCTACTGACCTTCAGCCCGAAAAAGGCCGCGCTCTTGGTCAGGAAAACCCTGAAGAGCGCGATCGCGAACGCCGAAAATAACGCTTCCCTTAAGGTTGATACGTTGCTGATCAAAGAGGCGGTGGTCGGGGAGGGGCCGACCTACAAGCGATTTCGTGCTCGTGCCAGGGGTAGCGCCAGCCCGCTGCGTAAGCGCACCAGCCACATTCGAATTATTCTGTCGGATGATATCGGGTCGGATGGACGCAAGAAGTCGGCAGAAGATGTGGACGATGTCGCTTCAACCGAATCAGCCGCCGCGCCAAAGGTCAGGCAGCAAAGAACGTCTGCTGTTCGGGGAAAAAGCAAAGGGACCCCAAGAGCTCAGGTGAAGAAGAAGGACACCGAAGGGGCAGAAGCGAAGACAGAAAAGAAGGCGGAGAAGAAGCCGACGAAAAACAAAGATTGATTTTATGGGACAAAAAGTTAACCCCATTGGGTTCCGGCTCGCGCTGAATAAAGACTGGCGATCTCGTTGGTATGCTTCCAGCAAGGAATTTCCTGAGTTCCTCCACACCGATTTGCGCGTTCGGCGCTTTGTGAAGCAGAAGTTGGCCCTGGCTGCGGTGTCAAAGGTCTTGATTGAACGTGCGTGGAACAGCATCCGCGTCACTATTCATACGGCACGTCCTGGGATTGTGATTGGTCGCCGCGGAGCCGAAATCGAACGGATGACCGAGGAGATCACGCGCATGTCTGGGGGAAAGCAGGTCAAAATTGACATCCAGGAAATCAAGACCCCTGAACTCGATGCTCAGTTAGTTGCAGAAAATGTTGCGCTCCAGATCGAACGCCGCATCTCGTTCCGGCGAGCAATGAAAAAGGCGGTCCAAACGACCAAAGACTTTGGTGCACTGGGCATTAAAATCCGCTGCTCCGGTCGTCTGGGCGGGGGCGAGATTTCGCGCGCTGAATGGTACCGCGATGGCAAGATCCCTCTGCATACCCTGCGTACGCCGATCGACTACGGATTTGCTGAAGCAAACACCGTCTACGGCAAAATCGGAGTGAAATGTTGGATTTGTAAGGTAGAAGCGGCTGCTGACCGTGACCAAAAGAAAGAGGCGAAACCGGAAGGTGCCGCTCCAGAAGCCTAATCTTTAGATAGAGAGTTCTTATGCCGTTGATGCCGAAAAGAGTGAAGTACCGGAAAACCCAGCGCGGAAGCCGCGCGGGAAGTGCTTCTCGGAACATCTCGATTGCCTTTGGTGAGTATGCGCTGCAAACCTTGGAGCGAGCCTGGATTACGAATATTCAGATCGAGGCGGCGCGCGTTGCGTTAACTCGCAACATGAAAAGAAAAGGGAAGCTTTGGATAAAGATCTTTCCGGATAAATCGGTGACAGCACGGCCGCCCGAAACTCGAATGGGTAAAGGAAAAGGCAATCCGGAACATTGGGTGGCGACAGTGCGGCCTGGTAACATAATTTTTGAACTCGATGGAGTGACGGAAAGTGTAGCGCGTGAATCTCTGAGATTGGCTGCCACGAAGTTGCCGGTGCGAACCCGGTTTATCGCGCGGCAGCACGCGGTAGCCGGGTAATCGGCGAGCACGGGATCGAAATGAAAATAAAGGAACTTCGCGAACTAAGTAATGATGAGTTAATCTCCAGGCGCCGGGAATTGCGTAAGGAGACATTCAATCTCCGGCTCCAGCAACAAGCCGGAAGCATTGAGAAACCCAGCGTGCTTCGCGCTCATCGCCGCGAAGTAGCGCGCATCGAAACCATTTTGAGCGAGCGAACGCAAAAGACCGCTGCCTGAGCGGCGCTGGCTGGTTGAGGAAATAGTAAAATGAATCAAGAGACTGTGCATTCTGAAGGTACTGCCACGGCGCCTGCTCCGCAGACGCAGCAGTCTGTACTTCCGAAGCGGCATCTTCGGAAAACGCGGGTCGGCCAGGTCGTATCCAATAAAATGGATAAGACGATCGTCGTCGCCGTTATTCGTCGGGTGCCCCATCCTAAGTTTGGTAAGATAGTCAAACGAACCAAAAAACTCTACGCGCACGACTCTACCAATCAGTGCGCCATTGGAGACCTGGTTCGAGTGGAAGAAACGAAGCCGTTAAGCCGTTTGAAGCGCTGGCAATTGGTCGAGGTGCTCAAACATTAGAGGACCGACGAGATGATTCAAATTCGATCAAGACTTGATGTGGCCGATAACACGGGCGCCCGTATGGCCACGATGATTGGCGTGATTGGCAAAGCATCTTTGTACGCATCGATCGGCGACGTGATCACTTGTAACGTCAAAGAAGCTGCGGCCAACGGAACGGTCAAGAAGGGCGAGGTGGTTCGTGCGGTAGTTGTGCGCACGAAGCAACCGGTCAAACGGGACGACGGTTCTTACCTTCGTTTTGACAACAACGCGATTGTGATCATCGACAAAGATCAAAATCCACGCGGTACCCGAATCTTCGGACCGGTGGCTCGTGAATTACGCGAAAGGAACTTCATGAAAATCATTTCGCTCGCTCCGGAGGTGCTATGAGCAGGTTGAAATTTCATGTCAACAAGGGAGACGATGTTGAGGTGGTCTCCGGTAACCATCGGGGTGCGACGGGAAAGATCCTTCAGGTTTTACCAAAAAAACAACAAGTATTGATCGAAGGCGTTCGCATCATCAAAAAGACGGTCCGGAAATCGCAAGACCATCCCAATGGTGCGGTCATCAATCGGGAAGGGCCGATCCATATCTCGAATGTAAAGATTGTGGAGAAAAAGACGGCTAAACGATCAAAGAAGGCCAAGGAGTAAGCGATGGATGCCGAATTGTTTAAAGAATACAAGGAACGAGTAGTGCCGGCTTTGCGCGAGCGCCTTGGGTACAAGAACTTGTATCAGGTGCCGCGAGTCGAGAAAGTAGTCATCAATACCTGCATCTCTACGAACTCGAGTGATGTGAAACAGGGTCTGGAAGACGCGAAAGCCGAGTTGGCCTTGATAACCGGACAACGGCCAGCCGAGACGCGTTCCAAAAAGAGCATTTCGAACTTCAAGCTCCGAAAAGACCAACCGATTGGAGCGAAGGTTACATTGCGGGGAGCGCAGATGTATGAGTTCTTACAGAGATTTATCAAGATGTCTCTCCCGCGCATTCGAGATTTTCGGGGCGTTTCGCCGCGCGCGTTTGATGGTCGAGGAAACTATACCCTGGGCGTGTCGGATCAGTCTATTTTCCCGGAGGTAGAGCTAGACCGAATCAAACGTAACATCGGTTTCGACATCACGATCGTCACCACCGCTCAAACGAATGAGGAAGCGAAAGCACTTCTGACCGAATTGGGAGTTCCTTTCAGCGACCGCAAACTAGCATCGCAACAGAACGAGTAGAAAGATTCGCAAATGAGTACTTTATCTGATCCAATCGCGGATTTTCTCACGCGGCTTCGCAATGCGTCTCGCTCACATCGGTCGGACGTGGCAGTCTCCTATTCTCGGATGAAGGAGCAGATTGCTCGGATCCTGAAACAGGAAGGCTATATCACCGATTTCGAGGTTGATAACACGACGACGCCAGCGGTGCTCAAATTGACAATGAAATTTGTCAATCGGACGCCGGCATTGACCGGTGTTAAACGAGTGAGTCGCCCTGGTCTGCGCAAATACGTCGGTTCCAAAGACGTGCCGCGGGTTTTGGGCGGGATGGGCGTGGCGATCATCTCTTCCTCTCGTGGACTGTTAACTGGACGCGACGCAAAACGTGAAAATGTGGGCGGCGAACTGCTGGCCGTGATTTGGTAAGGAGGGATACAAATGTCGCGAATCGGTAAAAAGAGCGTATTGCTTCCGGAGAAGGTGAAACTGGAGATTTCTCAATCCGGCGACGTCAAGGTCGAAGGCCCGAAGGGAAAGCTCGAATGGACCCTACCCACGCAGATTAAACTGCGGGTCGAGGGGAAAGAAGTGAGGCTTGAGCGCTCAGAAGAAGCCCGTAGCATTCGAGCTCTGCACGGGCTTTCTCGCAGCTTGGTTCAAAATATGGTAACCGGAGTCAGTGAAGGCTATCAAAAAGAATTAGAAATTCACGGGGTAGGCTTCCGAGCTCAACTGCAAGGTAAGAATCTCAACCTGAACTTGGGTTATTCTCACCCGGTGGTATTCAGTATACCTGAAGGAATAAAGATCACTGTGCAGGAGAACACCAAACTTTTGATCGAAGGAATTGATAAGCAGAAGGTCGGGCAGGTTGCCGCGGACATTCGGGCTTATTATCCGCCCGAACCGTACAAAGGTAAGGGGATTCGCTACGTCGGTGAGCAAATCCTGCGAAAAGAAGGAAAGACGGTTCAATAGGCAACCGAGAGCGATACGATGCGGACTATCAATCGAATTAGAATCAGGCATCAGCGGATTCGCAAACGGCTGTTGGGTACCAGCGAGCGACCGCGCCTAAGCGTACATTTCTCCGGACAGCACATTTACGCGCAGGTCATTGATGATGTTGCCGGTAAGACCTTAGCGGCTGCGTCGACCGTAGAAGAAGGTGTTCGAAGTGACCGGCGCGGATACGCTAACGTCTCGATGGCAGAGAAAGTTGGCTCATTGGTGGCGGAAAGAAGCTTACAAAAAAATGTCAAGGCAGTCGTCTTTGATCGAGGAGGATTTACTTATCACGGGAAAGTGAAAGCCTTAGCCGATGCGGCCCGATCGGCCGGATTGAAATTCTAATATATATGGCATACGAAGTGAGAAATCGCCGCAACGACAATGCGGAGCGCAATCAGCCCAAGAGTGATACCACTGAGAAGGTGGTTTTTATCAATCGCTGCGCGAAAGTAGTCAAGGGTGGTCGCCGGTTTAGCTTCAGTGCGCTCATTGTCGCGGGCGACCACAAAGGACGAGTTGGGTACGGATTTGGTAAAGCAAACGAAGTGTCGGAGGCAATCCGGAAAGCTTCGGACGCAGCTCGCAAGGCGATGGTCCCGGTCGCGATCCATGAAAATACTATTCCGCACGAAGTTATCGGCGAGTTCGGCGGAGGCCGCGTCTTACTGCGACCAGCGTCACCGGGGACCGGTTTGATCGCGGGAGGAGGTGTTCGTGCGGTGGTGGAAGCCGCCGGTATTCGCGACGTTTTAGCGAAATCTTTGGGTTCCAGCAATCACGCCAACGTCGTGAAAGCGACCATGGAGGCTCTTTTGGCGTTGCGGCAACGTCAGGACATTTTGAAGCTTCGTGGAAAAGATGGTTCCCATTAGTTGGTGGCTCCCTGGAGTCATCATCAATTGCTTCTGGAAAGCGGTTTTATGCAACTAAACAATTTGAAGCCTCGCCCGGGGGCGAAGCATCGGGTTAAGCGCCTCGGCTGCGGCGAGAGTTCCGGCCATGGCAAAACGAGCGGAAAAGGCCACAAGGGCCAGAAAGCGCGGTCTGGTGGCAGTATTCGACTCGGTTTTGAAGGCGGCCAAATGCCCTTGATTCGACGTCTGCCAAAACGGGGTTTTAACAACGCGGCCTTTAAAACAAAGTACGCGGTGATTAATCTGGATGAGCTGGAAGTTTTCGAGGCAGGTTCCCAGATCAACGAGCAAATTTTGCGGGAAAAAGGGCTAGTCAACGGCAAAATCGATGGGGTGAAGATACTTGGTCGCGGCGAGTTGACCAAAAAACTGATGGTCGAAGCCAATAAATTTAGTGAATCGGCGCGTCAGAAAATTGAACAAGCTGGGGGCTCGGTTGTGCTACGCGGTTAAGCGGCCCTTCAAATGATCTCCGCTTTCTTCAACATCTTCAAGATTCCTGAGCTGCGCCAACGAATCATTTTTACGTTGGTGATGCTCATCGTCGTGAGGGCTGGGGCAGCAATCACTATTCCGGGGGTGAATGCCCACGTATTGAACGATTGGTTTCGGACCCAAACGTCCAACCCTACCGCTGGTGGCATTGCCGCATTGGCGAATATTTTTGCCGGAGGAGCCTTGGAGCATTGCGCCATTTTCTCGCTTGGCATCATGCCGTATATCAGCGCGTCAATCATGATGCAGCTGCTGACCGCAGTGATTCCGCGCCTGAACAAGATGGTGCGCGAAGAAACTGGTGGGCGTCAGAAAATTACCCAGTACACCCGCTACGTCACTTTGGGCCTCTGCATTTTTCAGGGATTTCTGTTGGCTGCTTCGATGGAAAATCCGACGTCGAACCCCTTCCTCCAGGGAATCGGAAATTCGATCGCCAAATTTGGGCCACTAGTTCCGGATGGGGGGATCGGGTTTCAGATCATCGCAGTGATTACTTTAAGTGCCGGCACCATGTTCCTCATGTGGATCGGTGACCAAATCACTGAGCGCGGAGTTGGCAACGGCACTTCCATGATCATTACCGTCGGTATCATGGGTAGCGTCCCCGGGGCGATTGTTCAGGTGTGGAATACGTTCGTTCCACCGTCCGGTACCCCGAGCCAGGTGAGCCCGATCGTATTAGTCCTGATGGTTCTTTTCCTCGTTATCGTGATTGCCGGTGTGGTCGCCATCACCCAGGGACAGCGCCGGATCAGTATTCAGTATGCGAAACGGGTGGTCGGACGGAAAGTTTACGGTGGACAAACTCAATATCTCCCGCTGAAGGTCAATGCGGTCGGCGTTATGCCGATCATCTTCGCTCAAGCGATTCTACTCTTTCCTTCGACAATTCTGAGCATGGCGTTCCGAAACTCTGAGTGGGCTAATACTCTGGCGGTTTCGCTTGCTCAAGGACCGGTCCATTACCTTGTCACCGGCCTTTTGATATTCTTTTTCAGCTTCTTCTGGGTGGCAATCCAATTTCAACCGACCCAGATCGCTGATGACCTTAAGAAGAATAACGGCTATATCCCCGGTTTTCGGCCGGGAAAACCAACCGCGGATTTCCTCGAGTACACGTTAACTCGAATCACCTTTGCCGGAGCCGTCTTTCTGACGCTGATTGCGGTGATTCCGGAACTATTGATGACCTGGTTCGGTGTTCCTCGCCTCACCGCGCGATTCTTTGGCGGAACGAGTCTGCTGATCATTGTGGGTGTTATTCTGGATACAATGAGACAGGTAGAGACTTACCTGATTCAAAGGCACTACGATGGATTTTTGCGCAAGGGCAAGATTCGAGGACGGTTTGATCGGGTGGGCGGCTCTCAAGGGAATGCCGTACGCGAAGGAGCGTTGCTCTGGATGTGCGTTGGAGCTGCCGCACTAGCGGTGGCAGGAGTCGCGATATCGATATTCGTGACGCAACACTAGCGCCGGAGGGTGAAAAGGAGAATTGTGCTTCTGGGTCCGCCCGCTTCCGGAAAGGGAACACAATCTGAGTTAATTCAGAGAAAGTTCCAAATCCCAGCCACTTCAACGGGTGCCATCCTCCGACGCGAAGCCAAGCTGGATACTTTGGTGGGTCGGGAAGCCGATCGCATCATCAGCAAGGGCGCCCTGGCGCCGGATGAGCTGGTTCTCGGATTGGTCGGACAATGGCTCGATCAACATCGTGAGGCGTTTCTCTTTGACGGTTTTCCACGCACTCTCCCCCAAGCCGTCGCATTCCAGCAAATGCTTCAGGCTCGTGGTACTCCACTCGATTTGGCTATATTCCTGGAAGCCTCTGAGCCGACGATCGCCTTTCGGATGGCACATCGTTTGACCTGCTCGCGGTGCGGAAAGGTGGTGAGCATTGGCCGGCACGTGCAGAGTGCGTCAGAGCGATGTCCCAACTGCGGCGGAAAGCTCGAAGTCCGCTCCGATGATAATCATGCCGCCCTCGCTTTGCGCCTCGAGGAATTCCGAAAAAAAAGCTTACCATTGATCGATTTCTATTCGGAACGAGGTTTGTTGGCAAAGGTCGATGCCAATCAGGAAACGGACCGTGTATTTGAACAGATCAGTCGCTTAATCCAGGAATGATCCCGATAAAGACGGCTTCAGAAATCGAGAAAATGCGGGCTGCTTGCCGCTTGGCGAGTCGGATCCTGGACGAGATTTCTTCGTTGCTCGCGCCAGGGATAACCACTCGGGAAATCGATCAGGCTGCCGGTAAACTAATGGTAGAGGCTGGCTGTCGCAGCGCGTTCCTCGGCTACAAGAAATTTCCTGGACAAATTTGTATCTCGCTGAACGACGAGGTCGTGCATGGGATCGGCGGCTCTCGCCGAATCCAGTACGGAGACGCAGTCAAGTTGGACATTGGAGTCATTTTGGATGGCTTTGTCGGTGACACCGCCGCGACGGTTCCAGTCGGGATCATCCATGAGGATGTTCGGCGATTGCTGGAGGTGGCCGAAAATGCCCTTTATCTCGGCATCGAGAAGGCGCGAGACGGTCGCCGCTTGGGCGAGGTTTCTGCAGCAATCCAAGACGAAGTGGAGAACCATGGATTTAGTGTAGTGCGCGAATTTGTGGGCCACGGCGTCGGACGGCGGCTCCATGAAGAGCCGCAAATCCCGAACTATCGAACGCCGGGAGTAAACGCGAAATTGCGGGCAGGAATGACTTTGGCCATCGAACCGATGGTAAATCTTGGGAAGGCGGCGGTGAGGTTACTGCAAGATGACTGGACAGTGGTTACTGCCGATCACTCGCCTTCCGCGCATTTCGAACACACGGTACTAGTGACGAAAGGGGAACCTGAAATTCTGACATGGCGCGAAAAGACGTCATCGAAGTTGAAGGCAAGATAGTGGAACTGTTGCCTAACACGATGTTTCGTGTGCAGCTGCCGAACGGCCATAAATTACTGGCCCATGTCTCGGGAAAAATGCGGCTGCACTTCATTAGGATCTTGCCAGGAGACAAAGTTATGGTAGAGATGTCACCTTACGACCTAACGAAAGGCCGAATAACCTTCCGGCAAAGGTAAGGTTGTTGGATAAAAAACGCTCCCGGGAGGGTTGCTCTGCGGGCTGCGTTTTTTTGTCCCCCGATAGGGCGAGGCTCCTGCCGAGCCGAGAATCTGAAGCGATGAAAGTGAGACCATCAGTAAAGCGGCTTTGTGAGAGCTGCAGAGTGATCAAACGCAAAAACGTTGTCCGCGTGGTTTGCAAGAATCCGCGCCATAAACAACGGCAGGGCTGATCTGCGAAACCATCGAAACGGAGCGAATAGAAATTTATGCCACGGTTACTCGGAGTCGAAATTCCTGGAGACAAGCGAATCGAAGCATCCTTGCCTTACATTTATGGAATCGGTCCCAAGACAGCGAAAAAGATTTTAGATCAGGCTAACGTTGATCCAAACGTTCGTGCAAAGAACCTGACCCCAGAGCAATTAGGCGAAATCGTACATGCGATTAATGGGAGTGGTTTGCTGATCGAAGGTGATCTGCGACGGGAAATTCAAGGAAACCTGAAGCGCCTGCAGGCGATCCGTAGTTATCGCGGAATTAGGCATATCCGCGGACTTCCAGTTCGAGGTCAACGAACTTCGACCAACGCACGCACCCGAAAAGGCCCACGGAAGACAGTTGGCGTCCAGCGAAACAAGGACGCTAAAGCGGGCAAAGTTTAAGAAAGTATTGAGACATGGCGGACGAACAAACTGCACCGGCATCCGGTACGAGTGAGCCCACGGGAACTGGTGCCGCCGAGCCGAAGGCTCCGAAGACAACCAAGACAAAAACGACGAAGAAGGAAGGCGCACCACCTTCAACTGGAGCGGCTGCGGCGGCCAAGCCAACACTTTCGCTGACCGGAACAGAGGCAGAAAAGCCCAAGATCATCAAGGCTAAGGGAAGCAAAAATGTTGGTACTGGAATTGCACACGTCCTGGCCACTTTTAACAATACGATCGTTTCCATCAGCGATTTGACCGGTAACGTGATTGGTTGGTCGAGCGCTGGAAAGGTCGGTTTTCGTGGATCTCGCAAGAGCACTGCTTATGCAGCGCAATTGGTGGCCCAAGACGCTTGTCGCCAAGCCATGGGGCATGGTTTGAAAGAAGTAGAGGTTTTGGTCAAGGGTCCCGGTGCCGGGCGAGAATCTGCCGTACGCGCAATTCAAGCTATCGGTTTGGACATCTCTGTAATCCGCGACGTGACTCCGGTGCCGCACAACGGGTGTCGTCCACCAAAACAACGTCGCGTCTGATTGGAGAATTTACATGGCTCGTTATACAGGTCCTAAGTCGAGAATAAGCCGTCGTTATGGCGTTGCTTTATTTGGTCCGAGCAAAGCTCTTGAACGTAAAAACTATCCGCCCGGCATGCATGGGCCGAAAGGATCCCGCCGCAAGCGCTCCGACTATTCGGCCGCTTTGGCGGAGAAGCAGAAGCTCCGATTCCAATATGGTCTAATGGAGCGGCAATTTCGCCGCTACTTTGAGAGTGCACTCCGCAAACGCGGCGTTACCGGCGAAACTTTGCTGCAAATGCTGGAGACACGACTTGATAATGTTGTCTACCGGCTCGGGTTCGCGAACTCTCGGAATGCAGCGCGACAAATGGTGTCGCATGGACACGTTGCGGTTAATAATCGAAAAGTTAACGTTTCATCTTTCAATTTGCGCGCCGGCGATGTCGTGACCGTCAAAGATCGGCCAGCCTCACGCCGCTTAGCCACCCGGAATCTCGAATTAACGCAGATTCAGCCGATTCCAGATTGGTTGGTGGTCGACAAGGATCAGTTCCAGGGCAAGGTGGTGCGCATACCTACTCGCGAAGAGATCGCTCCGATCGTGAATGAACAATTGGTGGTCGAGTTGTATTCTCGTTAGTCGGTAGGGATTGGGCCTACCCCAGCCGTTGGCGTAACTCCAAATACAGATTCTCGATCTCTGCCTGGGTGTACGCCAGATACTCATCGACCGCCTTGTAAATCGCTAGCTCTCCGGAACGCACGCGGGGCAGGACCGTGAGAGTAAAAAGTGTGAGATGCGGATGAGCTGTCTCCAGCTCTCGCTGAATGATCTTGGCCATCGGGCCTATTCCCTCATGAAATTCCGGAGAAGCCAGACTCTCCGCCACTGCTTCTACCGGATACGCAACACGGCGCAGTTCGGTCCACCACTCACCCTCGCTCCAATTCAGAATTCCGTATGCGGCCCGCCAATCTCCGTCAAAAGGGAACCCGACCGACCCGACGTTAAAGACCCAAGTCGGTCCGATTTGCCTCTGTAACGGTAGATGCGTGTGCCCGCAACAAAGCACCCTAGGCATAGGTTTGCCGAGCATATCAAACGCCTTTTCAACGCGCGTCGAGGGGGAAAAACCTTCGGCGTTAGAACGAGGCGAACCGTGAGCGATACAGACAAATGAACCGTCCGGTCCGCTAAGCTGGATTGCGATCGGCAAGGTTCGCAAGAATGGGATTGTTTCCGAAACTCTTTCCGCGGTCCAGCGTGCCGGTTGCCAGGCATAGAGATCGACCGCGTGCGCTTCTCCGCTCGGAGTTTGGCTCTGCTCAATTACATAGTCTTCATGATTGCCGCGCAGGAGCGGCCAATCAAACTTACGCAACCGCTCGTAAACTTCCTTGGGAGCAGGACCTCGATTCTGGAAATCGCCGGCCACAATGACCTGATCGGGCTGCACGATTTCCAGGTCTGCAATGACCGCTTCCAGGGCGAGCAGATTGGCATGTATGTCGGCCAAAACGGCTATCCGCATTGTAACTCGGACAACCTAATTGTTCGCCTCCAGATATCGCCTCTGGATAAGTTCCAACGCCTTCGTCAGACTCATCCGATCCAAAAAATGCTTTAGCATTGGATCTGTGTCGGCGGGCAGCCGTTCTTTCAGCCGATCGATCTGCTCCGATAGCAGACGAAGTTTCCGCAATTGTGCTTCCGGATCTCTCGTTCGCAAGTCTTGATCGGAGATCACGTCGAGTCTTTCTTGTAAAGCCGACGCCAACTCTGAGTAATAATCTCCCATTTCGAAAATGTTGCGCAGCTGGATTCGCAATCAAGAGCTTTTGCTGAATTAGCTCGTTTGGTTCGCAGCTGATCCGGTCGCGGAATCACGCACCGAATTTGTCGACCATTCAGACTATGCAGCAGGATTTCGAGAGTTCGAATAGAAGCCTGGGAGTATTCGTGTAGCAGTAGAATTGCTCCGGGTTGCACTGCCTGCAGCAAACGCTCAGCCACAGTCGCCGCCTCCTTTTCGCGTGTGTCATAGGCCCGAGCACTCCAGCCCACGAGAAACAGATTACGAGCCGAAAGGATGGGATGGAGGTACGGATTCTTCATACCGGTTGGTGCTCGAAAGAGGCATGGAATCGGGAAGTCCAGGCTGGCCAGAGTCTCCTCAAATCGGTCGATCTCGTGTCGGAGTCGTTGCGGTCTGAGCCTCCAAAAATCGAACTGCGGATGGGTGTGAGTGTGATTTCCAATCGAATGTCCGCCATCCAATATCATCTGAACGAGATCGGGAGCGTCCATTGCTTTTTGGCCAATCAGAAAAAACGTCGCTCTGGCATCAAAGCGATTGAGCAGATCCAAAATCGCAGGGGTTGTACGCGGGTCAGGGCCGTCATCAATCGTTAACCAGACTTCATCACCGTCTTGGTCGAAAACGGTCATAACCGGCCCGAAGCCCTGAAATGAGGGGATGAGCGTGGTCGCGACGAGTATCACGTGGGAGAAAAATAAAATCCAAAGCCCTTCCAACAATCCAAACCCGAGCAACATCAGTGTGACAAACGGAGCCAACACAATATACCAGAGAATCGGTGTAGGACGCGTCGACATCCTCTCTTCTAATGGCTTGCTGGAATGCGCGAAAGAAAAAAGCGTCCCAATGAACGGGAATGCGCAGTGTGGATTGGAATGCGGAATACGATTACGAAATCGAAAGAGGATCGCCAATCTCCAATTTGAAGGTGTGAGCGATCGGCTCCTACTTTTGGTTGACTCCATCAAGGGAATCGAAAACGATCTTAATTGGCATTCGCTTCGCCAACCGTGACAAATTACCCGAACTTCGCTTCTCCGCGTCCCCAAGTAGCGCTGCTAATTGAAACGTCCAACGCTTATAGCCGAGGGTTGTTGCGAGGAATCCGAACCTATGTGCGGGAGGGTGCGAATTGGGAAATCCATTTCACAGAACAAGGTCGGGGAGATGAACCGCCTCCTTGGTTCCACAACTGGCATGGACACGGTATTGTTGCGAGGATCGAGAACAGCCGAATTGAGGAGGCTGTCGCGGCGACGAAATTGCCGGTAGTCAACGTCAGCAGCAATGCCGTCAAACGAAACTTCCCGACGGTAGCTAGCGATAGCGACGCCGTCTCCGCGGTTGCGGCGGAGCACTTGCTGGAACGTGGCTTCCGCTTATTTGGTTACTGCGGAGACATCCGATTTGATTGGTCGCTTCGTCACGAACAAAACTTTCGCAAGCATCTGCGTGAGGCCGGTTTCGACGTCAGGGTCTTCGATTCGGAGATTGGCGATGCCGAAGACTGGCCTCGCGAACAGAGTAAGCTGGTTAATTGGCTGCTCGGTCTTCCCAAGCCAATTGGGATTTTTGCTTGCTACGATATTCGTGGCCAACAACTCCTTGATGTCTGCCGGCAAGCCGGCGTACGCGTGCCGGACGAAGTAGCCGTCATCGGCCATCATAACGACGAACTTCTCTGCGAACTTTGTGATCCTCCGCTCTCTAGTATCATCCCAAATGCCCGGCGCGCCGGTTATGAAGCTGCTGAGCTGCTCGACCGCATTATGCAGGGTCAGCAAATACGCAACCAAACTCGTTTAGTCGCCCCGATCGGCGTTTTCGCTCGGAAATCAACCGAAGCAATCGCAGTGCGAGACACCGAAATCGCTCAGGCCATGCGGTTCATTCGAGATCACGCTTGCGAGGGAATCGGGGTGGAGGATGTGCTGAGGGTGGTACCGATCTCTCGGACGGTATTGGAACGTCGTTTCCAGAAATTTCTCCGCCGATCACCCTACGAGGAAATCGTGCGACTTCGCCTCGAGCGAGTTAAACAGTTGTTGACCACCACCGATCTTTCAATCGCGCAGATTGCCGATCAGGTGGCATTCTCAGGGGTAGAGTATCTGAGCGCGATGTTTAAGCGAAAGCTGGGCATTTCTCCACGTGAGTTCCGGCGATCAGTGATCGCCAAATGACGCGGTTTGCCCTTTGATCGCTCTGTACGACTTTTCGCGGAGAGATCCGACGGCTGCGTGAGCGGCTCTCTGGTGAGCGACGTACGCGTTTGCGCCGTGCGCGGGCCGGATATTTTTGTATTGTCTCTTTGCGCACTGAACGCATGAAAAAATCGCCACTGGCAATCATTCTCCTAATCGTTTTCATCGACCTGATCGGCTTCGGGATGATCATCCCCATTTTGCCGCTTTATGCCCAAAGCTTTGGAGCCCTGGAATGGCAGATCGGTCTGCTCCTGGCTTCTTACTCGTTCATGCAGTTCCTGGCCTCGCCCGTTTTGGGCGGAATCTCTGATCGGTTCGGTCGCAAACCGGTCCTGCTTTGTAGCCTGCTTGGTTCCGCCACAGGGTACATTCTGATGGCCAACGCACACTCTTTGTTCATGCTTTTTTTGGCCCGAATAATCGCCGGAATCTCCGGCGCAAGCGTCGGCACTGCGTCTGCCTATATAGCCGATATCACGCCACCGGAAAATCGTTCTCGGCGGATCGGTTTGATTGGTGCCGCCTTCGGAGTTGGATTCGTGCTGGGTCCAGCTATCGGCGGATTGCTTAGCCTTATCTCACCAGCAGTGCCGTTTTGGTTCGCCGCAGTAGTAGCCCTGCTAAATGGACTGGCGGTGATCGCGCTGCTGCCTGAACCGAAGCAGCATGCCGACCGGCTGCAAAATTTGGAGAGTGCGGGAGAAGTCTGGTCGGGATCTTTCGGTCGATGGCTTGGTCTCTTGGTTTTGACTTACTTCGTGGCGATCGCCGGTTTCGCGGTTGTCACGATGATTTATCCCCAAGTCAGTCACCGACGTTTCGATCTTAGCCAATCACAGATCAGCTGGATTTTCGTGGTTCTGGGACTGGTGGGAGCGCTCATTCAAGGAGGGGCGATCGGTCGACTAGCTAAGTGTTTCGGTGACTACAAATTGGCCGTCGTCGGTTTGGCGGTAATGGCAGTAAGTATGGCCCTAATGCCGTTTGGGACGACTATTCCATTATTTGTCTTGTTTACTATCGGCTTGGGCATCGGTAACAGCTTGGCTCAACCAACGATCAATGCGATGGCTTCCAAGGGTGCTCATGCCGGTGTTCAGGGGCGAGTCTTAGGCATCCTACAATCTGCTGGAAGTCTGGGCCGGGTTTGCGGACCGGCAATTGGCGGATTCCTTCTGGCCAGCGATCATGGCCGTCCTCCAATCGAGTATGGTAATACGCCCTTTTTGATTGGTGGACTAATAATGGCGGTGGCTTTCGTCGTCAGTCTGTCGCTCCGAGGAGTGGAACGAGCGTCGACGGAGCCTGCGATCAATGTCGGTCGCGAATTGTAGCGGCGTGATTAGGTCATGCCTAGCTGTCGGGCTTCGAAATCGATTCCGTCAGCGGCGACTGTCCCATCGGATTTTCTTCGTATGGGTTGCAATCTAGCCAATCCACTTCGCTACTTCCCGTGCCCAGTAAGTGATGATGAGATCTGCGCCTGCTCGCCGGAAAGAAGTCATCAACTCCAGGACTGCACTTTTTTCATCAATCCAACCGTTCTGGGCTGCCGCCTTGAGCATGGCGTATTCACCGCTCACGTTGTAGACCGCAGTCGGCATCTTGAACCGGTCTTTCACCCGCCAGAGTATGTCCAGGTATGGCAGACCAGGTTTCACGATCAACAAATCGGCACCTTCTTCGAGATCCAGGGCGATCTCGCGCAACGCCTCGCTGGCGTTAGCCGGATCCATTTGATAGCTGCGGCGATCGCCAAAATGTGGGGCGCTTTCGGCCGCCTCTCTGAATGGACCGTAGAAGGCAGAGCAGAATTTTGCCGCATAGCTCATTACCGGAACCGTTTGGAAGCCCCGAAGATCGAGTTCGCGGCGGATTACCGACACCCGACCATCCATCATATCGCTGGGGGCAACGATATCGGCTCCCGCTTCCGCCAGGCTGACTGCTGTGCGGGCGATTAGTTCCACCGAGGGATCGTTTACGATTTCGTAGCGGTCCTTTGATCGTTGCACGACTCCGCAGTGGCCGTGCTCCATGTATTCGCAAAGGCATACATCAGCAATAACGATTAGATCTGAAACCTCGTGCTTTAAACGGCGAATCGCCCGCTGAACAATTCCCTCCTGAGCATAAGCACCAGAAGCCGCATCATCTTTGACCGCTGGTATTCCAAATACCAGAATAGCCCGAACTCCGTCAGAATACGCCGTTTTGGCCTCTTCCACCAAGTGCTCGACGTCATATTGGAAAACGTTGGGCATGCTCACAATCGGGGTTTGGCCAGTCACTTTTTCCGAGACAAACATCGGGTAGATGCATTGCCATGGCTCAAAGGTGACCTCGCGAACGAGCTGTCTGAGAGTCTCGCTGGAGCGAAGGCGCCGTGGGCGACGAAGCAGATCAAGCATAGCTTAGTCTATTTGCCAGACGCCTCGCTGCAAATGTGTATAAGTTCCCTGTCCCGGATAATGAACCGACTCTTGCTGGTAAATCTGAATAATACTTCGACGAAGATCGCCTTATCCGATCAGGAAAGGTTACTCAAAAAGAGCGTGATTCCGACCAACCGATTGACCGCCGATGCCGTCAATCGCGTCTTGGAGAGGTGGGTGTTTGATTACGCCATTGTTGGCTCGGTTGTCCCCAGCAAAACCGGAATATTCCGGAAGAAATTACGAGGGCGCCTGGTAGAGGTCAGTGCTGCGCTCGATCTGGGAATCGGCGTCGATTTTCCCGAACCGCAAAGCATCGGAGCGGATCGTTTAGCGAACGCGGTCGGAGTCACCTCGCGGTTTGGTGCGCCGGCTGTCGTGGTAGATTTTGGGACCGCCGTCACGTTCGACATTATTTCCCACTTGCGACAATATATCGGAGGCGTAATCGCACCTGGCCTCGGCGCGATGACCGATTACCTTTACCAACGGACGGCGTTGCTCCCTCGAATTGATCTCTCAGAACCTGGCAATATCATCGGGAAATCAACCAAGGAAGCGATGTTAGCCGGAGCAGTTTTTGGATACCGCGGGCTGGTACGTCAAATCGTTACTGAGATCGTCGGAAAATTGGAAGGAAAAGCCCACATCGTTGCGACAGGTAGCTACGCTTCTTTGATCGCGGCGAAACTTCCGGAGTTGCAAATTGTTGATCCTGACCTCACCCTGGAAGGGCTTCGAATCATCGCATTACGAAATACCCCCTTATGAGTTCCGTCACGGCTATCGGATTTGATTTTGGCGCGACGACCATCAAGACCGGAGTGGTTCAAGATGGCTCGATTCTGGAAAGAGGTAAGATCATCGAGACCCGGCAAGATGGCAATACCGATGGTTTGATCCAGGAAATGATCGATGAGATTCAAGCCCTGAAAAGGAACCATCCAGAAACGAAAGCAGTGGGCTTCGGCGTACCGGGCATCATCAATCCAATTACCGGCGTCGTCATTAATCTGACCAACGTCAAAGGTTGGAAAGAGATCCCTTTGCGTTCAATTGTTCACGAAAAAACCGGATTAACGGCAAATCTCGAAAACGATGCCAAGGCAATGGCGTACGCGGAGTGGAGGCATGGCGCCGGTGCGCAGGTTCCTAATGTTGTTTGCGTCACTCTGGGTACCGCGGTGGGAGGCGCGCTGATTCTGAATGGAAAACTGTATCGAGGCGCGACATTCGTGGCCGGCGAGATCGGTCAGATGTCAATCGATTACCGAGGAGTAGATTATGTTTACGGTAATAAAGGTGCTTTGGAAGCGTATGTCGGCCATTACAAGATCGCCGACCGCGCCAGGGAAATCCATTCTGCCGGCGGAAAAGAGATTAGCGACGAACAATCTGATCCGAAAAACTTGTCCGCTGCCGCCGATCGCGGCGATAATTTGGCCGAAGCGGTTTGGCAGGATATCGGACTTAAGATCGGGGTCGGATTAACCAACGTGATTTGGCTCGTGAATCCTGATCGGATTGTCATTGGGGGAGGCGTTGCTCAAGCGGGAGAACGCCTTTTTAAATATATCCGCGAAACAATCAAGGGTCGTTGCGAAAAGACTTTTTGGGAAAAATTGGAGGTCGTTCCCGCTACTCTAGGCAACGATGCCGGAATCATTGGCGCAGCGTCCCTGGCTCTCGAGTCTGAGTTTCTGCCAAAGAGCTAGCGGCCACGTCGCTTGGTTTGCCTCCACCCGCTTTGGCACAGCCGAACCTGTGCGTTGAGTAACCTACTACAGCTCGGGCGGCGTAGGTTTTGCTTAGTCGGCCTTTTGCTCTACCGATCCCGGTAGTGAGTCAGTTTCATGCCCGCGTCCGCTATTAAGCGATGCCTGTCGACCCAGTTGCCAAACCTCAATAAATCAGGCAAGTTACATTACTATGTCCCTGGCCGAGCGAGCCGCCAAAGCAGCAAAGATTGCTCAGGAGCCTGAGCTCTATAAAGTGTGTGAAGGTTGCGATTCAATCGTCACACGCCGCGTCTCCACTTGTCCGAACTGCCACGGTTATCGATTCGAGGAAGACCCTGCAGAAGTGATACGACAGGCAAAGATCCTCGGTGCGCGAGAGAAGACCAGTGTTCTGACGGAAGATCTTCAATAGCTTTCAGCCAGGAATGCGGATACCGCCTAGCTCGAAAGCGCTCCGCACCGGCAAGGTAAGTCGGTTGCCCTCTCACGGCTCTAACGGCCGTTCCGCCAGAAGATAATTTTGCACGTAATCGGCCACCCCCTCTTCGAGGCTGAATTTCGGACCCTTATATCCCGTAGCAAGAAGCTTCTCAATGTTTGCCTCGGTGAAATACTGATACTTACCGCGCAATGTTTCTGGCATTTCGATGAACTCGACGCGGGGCGGCGTTTTCAGAGCCGAAAACACAGCAGAGGCTAACTCGTTCCACGTCCGTGCTTGCCCGGAACCCAAGTTAAACAATCCTCGAGCCGAAGGGTTGACCGCCAGAGATAGGGTCATTTCCACGGCGTCCTTTACATAAAGAAAGTCTCTGCGTTGCTCGCCGTGCGCGTATTCGGGCCGGTAGCTCTTAAAGAGCTGGATTT
>WNFQ01000097.1_pt1 | contig 69337 bp, 75 predicted proteins | sample 5400171 | NCBI WGS metagenome assembly WNFQ01 (sample SAMN13153356, study PRJNA577476) | soil metagenome | isolation source: 20 cm soil under Madrone tree | place: USA:California | collected 2016-06-14
CAACAAGAGCACAGCATCAATGGTGCCCCCGCCAGTCCGGCAAATACTTGTGAGCGTAGTGAACGCCTTCCCAACAAGCGCGACAACCACTGCGGTGAGACAAACGTGCTCACGGCTGCACTAATGAGAATGCCAAACACCAGCGCCGGCCAAATCACCAGAAAGTAGTTCAGCGTTCGCGTTAGTACACCGGCGTCCGAAGCACCGACTCGCGGAATAATGTTCCCGCGCCGAGTGATGACTCCGGTAGCAGAAACCTTCCCAATCACACCTAAAGCGGTTGAACTCTTATAGGCGATGAGCGCTCCAACGATGATCAGCACTGGAAGTACAAAATAAAAAATCTGCCGTACGGTAGTCGGCGACGCTTCCCTTGCCGTGTTATCTGTTTGTCCTGCGATCATTAACAGTCCCTTACCTGTCGTCGGTAAAACAATCACTCGGACTCAATCAGGAATATTTCGCTGATCAAATCCGCCCAGGCTTGTTCCTCGCGCGTCGGATCAAAAAGTGGAGCCAGCATCTTACATCGGTCTCTTAATTCAGCGAGATATTCCCGATCAGTTTCGGCGCGCGCCATCAATCGCGCAAGCTGTTGGGTATCTCCCACTTCAAAAACACCAGGGTAGTCTGCACCAAGAATGCCAACGTTGCCATCAATGCGCGATGCGAGAATCGGAACTGAAGCTGTTATCGCTTCTGAGACTACGTTGGCTCCCCCTTCGATGCGAGAGGAAACCACACTAAGCCGGCTCTTGGCCAGGATGCGGCGAACGTGTGACCGAGGTAGTTCGCCCAACCATTCATAGCGCGGATTGGAGCGCGTTTCCTTGCGCGCTCGGGCGGCCATTGCATCGGTCAGTGCGCCGCCCATTTGCAAAATGCGGATGCGAGACGAAAAAGGAAGCGACCTCGCTGCCAGGGCAACGCGAAAAGGATCCTTCACAGCGCGAAGATGGCCGATCACGCATATATCAAAGCTCCCATTTGATCGGTCGTTAAGATAAGCTTTGCATGTTTTTGTCTTGCTTGCCGATCCAGGCAAGGCTTCAACCGACTGGTAAATTACACGCGCCTTACCTCGCCAAGCTGGCCGCAATTCTTCGATAGCTTTCGGTTGTAGTACGACTATCCTGTTTGCGATCTTCAGGGACTTCTGCGCTCTATGATTTGTTCCAAGGTCGCGATAGAGATCCGTTCCGGTGAGCGCAACGATGATTTGGGCCTCGGGGTTCTGCCGGCGGAATTTGATGATGGATGGATAGCTGCGCCGGGCGTGCAAAGCGACTAGCAGATCGTAGGGCGTACCATCGCACGCCTGTAAAATCGACACGCGATTGCCGAGTCGTCTGAGAATCTTCGCCCAGCGAAGGGCCGTGATCCTGTTTCCTGAGCGCGAGTTCGGCGGGGCTGGCGTGACTATTCCTATCCGCATGGCTTCTTCGCGCTACACGGCACACGTGCGAAAGCCCGCCCATACGTCGCGCCGATCCGGTGTGTAGAAGTTCCGATAGTTGTTATGTATCAGGTGCGAGCGAGTCGCCCAGCAACCGCCGCGCAGTACCTTATGGTCCCCAAACCAGGGCGCAGAATATTCTTTGTAAGGGCCGGCGACAAATCCCGGATATGGCTTAAAGTCGCTCGCCGTCCATTCCCACACGTTGCCGATCATCTGCCGGCAACCAAACGCGCTGTCACCCAATGGCAATGCTCTCACATCGACGCAACCCATATTACGCCAATCCAGATTCGCTCGGTCTGATGTAGGCGCTTCATCGCCCCACGGAAACTGTCGCTTGTGCCAAGTGATTGCGTGACCATTCGTGGTCGGCTCGGCACTCGCAGCCATTTCCCACTCGGCTTCCGTTGGTAAGCGACGTCTGGCCCATAGACAGAAAGCATCCGCCTCGTACCAATTGACGTGCAAAACAGGTAGATGATCTTCTAGTTGCACCATTTCATTAAAATTTCGACGCCACCATTTGCTCTCTATGAACCGCCAGTAAACGGGATGCTTTGCGCCGGTGCTTTCACGCCAGCGCCATCCAGCATTAGACCATAGCCCTCGCCGCTCGTAACCTCCATCGTCGACAAAAGCCGCATATTGCGCGTTGGTGACGGCCGTGCGGGAAATTTTGTAAGGCTGCACTTGAACTTCGTGCGCACGCATTTCATTGTCGAATCCAAAACGCTTTCCCGGAATGCTGCCGAGAAGAAATAGACCGCCGTGGATTTCGACATCGCTCAGGGGATCGTCCATTACTTCTTTAACAGGGGAATTTGTTCGAGCACTCGCACCGACCACGTCAAACCGTGGAGCAGAAAACGCAAGCGTCTGGCGCGTATAGGTAATTGCTTCCGCGTGCATGTCCTCATGCAGCAGCACCAGAGAAAGAAAATAAGCGTCATCGTCGCTCAACTCAGCTGCAACCTCTTTCTGACTGTACAGGTCGAGCACTTGATCGAGAACACCCTGCATATAAGTTATAGTTTCCGCTTTTGATGGCAGAGGGAGGTCCCAACGCGTCTCATGAGCAACCCGCGCGGAATCGTAAATATTATCGCCGGCGGCGAGCATCGGGGCGCGTCCGTGCATCTGACGCAAAATCCAATATTCCTGAAACCAGGCAATATGCCCAATCTCCCAACGCAGCGGATTGACGATATTCAGGCGCGGCCCGATCATTTGCTGGTCATCCAAATCTGCAACTAGAGCGAGTGTGCGCTCTCGCGCTTCGTTGAGCAGTTCAGCAAGTATGAATGGAATCGGACGGGAGTTCATAGGGTCTAAATACTTGACGGTGGAAGCTTTCAGACTTCCAATTTGTTCAATTCCAGGGTTTCCGCGCCGTGACTATAATCATCCGCGCGGGAAAACTCATGTTGCCGTTGGGAAAGAATTCTAGCGCAGCTTCTCTGACTTCCCGCGCTACCTGAACGTTTTGTTCCCTCGGAAGATCAGCTAGTTTCTGCCGGAGCGTCGCCGATGTCGCGGAGCGTAGCTCCCAAAACTCATCGATAGAAATAGGAGCTTCAATGTGGAAGCTCAAAAACCGCTCCCGAACGCCGATTGCGCCAGCCTCCATAAGAATGCTCGCGAGTTTGCCCGGTTCAGCGAAACGAAATGCGCCGGGCGCATCTGGATCGGCGGGCAGTGCTTCTACATAGCGCGACAGGACTTCCGTTGCGACATGCAAGAATGGGTTCTGTTCAGTTTCCTGCCACACGGCCAGCGCCAACGCACCGCCGGGTTTTGTCACCCGCAACATCTCGCGCAGAGCAGCAACCGGATCCGGGAAGAACATCACGCCCAGCCGACTCATCACAACATCAAATGAATTGTCACCAAACGGAAGAGCGTCTGCCATGCATTGGCGAAAACTAGCGTTCGTTATGCCACGACGATGCGCCTCGCGTTCGGCCGCCTTGACCATCCCTGCTACAGCATCAGTGCACATTACGGAGCCAGTCGGCCCAACCCTTTCTGCGATCGTTAGCGAAGGCTCTCCCGCACCGCCCGCAACATCGAGGATAGATTGCCCGCTAACAATCCCGGCATCCTCAATGAGCGCGCGGGTAACAGGGGCGAAGATCGCACGAATGGTAGCGCCGTACTCTTCCCAATAAGGCGCTGATTCGGTCCATTCTCGCAGAGTGTCGGTTGTTTGCATGTGGTTCGTCACGTCGGTTTGGTTTCGACTCGCAAATGTAGTGCTCATTTTACTCTTGTGGTCATGAAAGCAGCGACAGATGGCAACTGCATCCGCCAATACTTCGATATCCGATCGTCACGCAGAGGCGGCGCGTTCGGATCGTCTTCTGGCCAAAAAGAAAACTGGCAGGGCTAAGAGCTGCAAGACGACTGAAAAGATTACAATCGCGAAAATAGATTTGTCATACAAGAGGCCCATTGCGGCGCTGCCGAGAAACCACGCGATGCCATATCCCGTGTAGAAGAATCCGAAGCCCGTGCTTCGTTTCGCGACCGCGAGGACGCCTGTTAATAGGGACTTCAGGAGAGAATTCTGCGCACCCATTCCGATTCCCCAAAGAACCATGCCAATCAAGCTAAGCCAGAATTGGCCCAGGAAAACCAATGGAGCAAAGAGTGCACCGAGAAAAAAACCCAGGATGGCTATTGGGAAGCCGATGCGGTCGAACAGCCGTCCAAACCCCAGGTTCGTCAAAGCTCCGGCTCCCATTGCCACGGCGTAGAACAGAGGAATCGTTGTCGGCGAAATGACTCCTGCTTTCTGAAAGTGAAAAGCGATCAATGAGAAATCAGCAAACCCGGCGGCAATTAGTGCTCCTGCCGCTACGTATATCCAAAATGCTTTTGGAAAGCCTTTGGCCTTTGAAAAATCTGCCGACTCTGTCTCCAGTTCGTGAGGCTTGGGATACCAGAAGCGCGCTATGGCCAGAGTAATAACACAGAGGATGGCTGGGGCCAGCAGCACGCCAAATCCGGCTCGGTATCCGCCCTTGTAACAGAGAATAAATGCGACGATGAGAGGACTGATTGCCGCACCCGCTTGATCTAATCCTTCGTTCAGACCAAACACCCAACCCCGCCCGATGGATTTTCCGGCGTAAGAGATCATTGCGTCGACCACCGGCTTTCGAATCGCGCGACCGGTTCGCTCGGCAATGATCAAGACAGCGGCGAGTTGCCAATTCCCTGCGAGCGCCAGCGCCGGCACTGCAAACACGTTGATGAAATATCCCAGGAAGACGAAGATCCAATACCGGTGGAACTTGTCCGCGAAATAACCTGAAACAGAACGAAGTGAATAGCCAAGCAACTCGCCAAAGCCGGCGACGAAACCGACGATGGTCGCGCTCGCTCCCAGCGATCCCATGAAAGGACCGGCGATGCTTCGCCCGCCTTCATAAGCCATGTCGGCAAAGAGGTTGACGATGCCGATGACAAGGACAAATCCAAAAGCGGTTTTCGCGACATTCCTTTTGCTCTTAGTCATTGTTCGTCAGGGTGTCTTCTCATCGGTTTGCGATTTGCTTGAAGCAAGCCGCGCGTCCAATGACCAAGCGCCGGCGCCAACAATCAGCAGGAAGATCGCGCCGAGCAGCATCGCGAAGTCAACACGCGCTTCGTGCGCCATGCTCCAGAAGCCATACGATGGCAGTTTGCTAAGGCTGAATCGCCAAAAGCCATGGCCCAGAAGGATCGGAATCTTGGTAGAGATGAGTGCTACACACATGTCGATGATGAGCGGAATTGCCGCTAATCTAGTCAACAGCCCGAGAATGATTAGCGAGCCACAAACGATTTCAACTGTGCCGACAAACGGACCCATTACTCCCGGCGCTGGAATCCCGATCTTAACGAAACGCCCTGCACCGAGTTCATTCGGAAAGAGAAACTTCTGAATGCCCTCTGAGAGGAGGACACCACCAACGACGATACGGATCAGGATCACGGATGCAGGTGCAGTCGTAGTAACAAGTCTTCGAAGTGAACTCATGGAATTCATCCTCCCGAATGTCTTACGCCTTTGGGGGAGAAGGCGCGGTAAACTGCGAGATATCAGCCAGTCCGAGACCTCTCTCGATGGCGCTGATCTGTTTCACTGCATCTTCAAAACCGTCCTCACCAAACTGCTCATGCTCGATGTCCTCAAACTTGTCGTTCATTTCGTCGAGCTGTTTGCCGGTCATCGTCTGTTTCCACGCGGGGAAGATAATTGTGTCTTCTCTCGCAGCATGATTGCGATACATCAGCACGAAAGCTTCCAGAGACTTCGCCAATGCTTCAGCGTTACTTGTCCCTAACTTCGCTCCCTGGGTCACGCTAATAATGTAATCCGTGATCTCGCGTCCGCGATTATGCTGCGCGATTAGAATGTCCGGGTAAGTGGCCGCCTCGCCGCCGACTTTTTTTACGGCCGGAAAAATGTAGGCCTCCTCGAGTTTTTTCTCGTGGTACTCCTCGCCAAACGTCCGAAACAGCTTCGCCGTTTTCTGTAGTGCGTCAGGAGCAATCGAGGACGGGGTAGCGCGAAGTTTCATTGCCACCGCGCTGTAAATGAGCAAGGCGCGCCTCAGCACTCCGTGCTCACGCATTAAGTCTTCAGTGGCGGTGACTTCGCCGCCCATTTGGTTCTGGTCTGCCTTCCCAGGAGATTGATCGCTCGTGGTCATCCGCGAGTTCTCACCGGAACCACTGCGGCAGCCTGCTAGCAATAGGCCGGCGCTGACTATTGTAGACGTGTGAATAAACTGTCGCCGCGTGCTGTTCGAATTCATCGTGGCCCTCCTCATCTACTCGATAAACGAATCCTTGCTCCTGCGACAAGAGAATTCTCCCCTCATCGAGCAGGATCGTGATTTAGGTTTATCAGATTACTGTAGGTAACAATACTGCGGTCGATCTGCACGGTCAATATTGTTGTCTTAACTGATCAATCGCGTTACTAGTCGTTATCGGTGTCTGCCGAATGGACAATTAGCGCGGCCAACTCAATCGCGACTTGTAGCTTCTCTGATGGTGGATCGATAATTCAGGGACGGAGGTATTTTCTAATGGTTAAGATGTTTGTTCTTCTTTTTCTCTTTCCACTATTTGTCTTTTGTGCTGCGCGACCAGTGACTAATGATGTGAGAGTCACCATTCGAGAATACGACGTGCCGACGCCGAATTCGCGCCCACATGATCCTGCAGTCGCTCCGGATGGTGCGTTGTGGTACACGGGACAGCTCGCAAACAAGCTTGGCCGGCTCGATCCAAAGACCGGAGAAATCAAAGAGTATCCGTTGAAGACGCCCGGCTCCGGGCCGCACGGGCTCGCTGCTGATAAGGACGGCAACATTTGGTTCACGGCGAACTTCAAGGCGTATATTGGCAAGCTCGATCCGCGCACGGGAAATGTAACCGAATACCCAATGCCTGATCCGCGTGCGCGTGATCCGCATAGTCTCGCCTTTAATCAAGAAGGGTTGATCTTTTTCACTACTCAGAACAGCAACTTTATCGGCAGGCTCGACCCAAAGACAGGCAAGGTCGAACTCAAAGAAGTACCGACTCCACATGCCCTTCCCTACGGCATCATAATTGGGCCAAACGGAACTCCTTATTTTTGCGAATTTGGCAGCAACAAGATCGGTAAGATCGATCCGAAAATGCTGAACGTCACTGAAATCGTCTTGCCGGACCCAGGCGCGCGGCCACGGAGAATCACAAACAATCCTAACGGATTGATCTATTACAGCGACTTTGCGCGCGGCTTCATTGGGAGGTTTGATCCGAAAACAGAGAAGGTTGAAGAATGGCCTTCACCCGGTGGTGCGAGTTCACATCCATATGGAATTGCTTCAACGCGAGATGGTGTTGTTTGGTACAGCGAATCCGGTGTCAAACCAAACACGTTAGTGGCCTTCGATCCAAAAACGAAATTGTTTCAATCTTCGCCCATTCCGTCCGGCGGCGGCGTGGTGCGTAATATGGTAGCCACGCCTGATGATAAGCTTTACTTGGCTTGCAGTGGCGTAAACAAAGTTGCCATAGCGGAAGTGAAAAAGTGAGATCTTCATGGTGATCCAATGTCTGGAAAAATCATACCGTCGAAGTAGCGAAGAGGTGGTATCGTGAAAAAATGGTGCGCGTTTTTACTCTGTTTCATTGGTGTCGCGATTGGAGGTTATATGAATCAACAAGTATCGTCCGAAGCATCCGAGGCTGGCTCAAACACAAAGGAAGGCCAAACCGTTGTCTTGGGTCTTTGGGGTGTTCGGTATCAAGTGAAAGACGTGAGCCGCTCAATCGACTTTTATACAAAACAACTTGGTCTCAAACTGGATATGCAAAACCTGCCTGCTTTCGGACAGGTCTCCGTCGGCAATCTGAAGCTCATTCTCAGTGGTCCAGGCGCGTCGGGTTCTCGACCGCTGCCTGATGGTCGCCAACAAGAGCCGGGTGGGTGGAATCGGATAATTCTGCACGTCAAAGACCTGCCCGCTCGAATTGAAGCGCTGAAAAAGGCTGGTCTGCATTTTCGGAATGAGATGGAGGTAGGTCCCGGCGGCAAGCAAATCCAATTGGAAGATCCTGACGGCAATCCGATTGAGCTATTTGAGCCGGCATCACGACCCTAGCGCGACTGAAAAATGATGGACTGCGCCAACGACACTAGACGCGGCCGAAACCAATTAAACCCTTACCCTTGAGATGTCGCGACGAAACAAGGTCGAACGTATGGTGCAGGTCAGGGCGGTCATCTGTAGAACCGTTCGCACGGCTTGGAATCGTGACCATTTCTCACCCACCTCCATCCAGTTCGACGGGGAAGAATTGCTGTTCCATGTCGTTATCTGATTGATGATCGGGACGTTTCCAAAGATCGTAATTAAGGTGCGGCTATGAGGCAGACACTTGCAGCAATCAAGAGGTAGAAACTGAAACGATCACGTCGCGCGAGGAAAGTTGAAGCGAGAGTGAAGAGAACACCTAAAATCGCTACCGTGTTCAACGGAATTGTAAATACCCGGATTGCATGTTGCATCTTCTCGGCATAAAAGATTCATGACAAGCCGGAAGGATTAGTGTCCAACCAGATAGCAAGGCAGCCCCAGATGTAAAGCGACGAAAAACAGTGCCAGGAATATTACGATCTTTCGTGCCATATTATTTCCTCGGGTGAATAATATTAGTGCGCCAACGATTCAGTTGACACTGGCTTGCCTTTAATTGTGATCAGCGCCCTTCATATCCTAATGCGACGTAAAAGCAAGTTATCTTAGAAACACGGTTGAGCGTAGGCATTGCAGGAAGTTTCAGAACCAAAGACGAGCACTTATTCCTTCAGGTTGAGCCGAACCACTCAGCTCTTTGCCGAGTTAGTCTTATCGAGTGCGGCGCGGATGCCGCGCGCCAGCTTCAATGCATCATCATTGGCCCAGAAGTGCATGAAGAAGAGGCGCGGGGATTCGACGAGCATGTGGCTGTGCACAGCAGTTACCTCGATGCCATTGGCGCGCAACGCGCGAATCACAGGGTTGACCTCGCTGGCAATCAAAACGAAGTCTCCGGTGATGGCTGCTTTGCCTCCCCCGGTCGGCTGAAGATTGATCGCATGTGCTACGCCCATCGAAGGGGGCACTTCCATGTCGTTATCCATGATTTTTTCAGCGCGCGGAACGCTGAATTGATAGACACCGCCGTTTACTTTTCCACTCTGCCCCATGATCTGATCGATTTGCTTCGTATCGATTCCCAGATCCTGAGTCTGATTGCTAGCGGCGGGCGCGGCGAAAGGAGTCTTGCTGAGCGCGAGCGCGTCGTGGATCGCCTTGGCGATCTTAACGCCGTCGCCCATTGCGCTGATGTGCATGTACATGACGCGGGGCGATTCGTGAAGCACGTGATTGTGGAGCGCAGTCTGCTCGACTCCGCCTTCTTGAAGTTTCGTTAGCACTGGTGTCACTTCATCTTCGGTTAGCACGAGATCGCCCATGACCATTGTCATGCCGCCCGCTTTTTTGAAGGCGACCCACGAGCCGAGAGCAAGTGGCGCCTTAACCTGAATGCCGCCTACACTGACCTGAAGATCGCTGCGTGGCAGACTGACCTTGTAAACGTCTCCTTGTTGCACCGAACCGGCTTTGCCCAAGGCCTGCTCAACTGGTTTCCAATCTGTCGCCCCGGCTTGTTGCTGGTTGTTCGATTGACCGGACTGGTTCTGCGGCGCAGAGCAAGCGACCAAAACGAACACAGTCGCTACCGCGAACCCAACAAGACTAAAGACAATTGCTCTCGTCTTTCGCGCAAGAACTAAATGGATAAGTGACCTGCGCCCTACGTTTCTGTCTCGTCTCATCTTCATGCCTGCCTTTCATTTCGCTTAGATGTTATCTGCTCATCATTAATCAGGGGCTTCGTCTAGCTTGATAGTTGCATACAGCGCGTCATAAACGAACGAGGCGCGCTCTGCGTTCTCATGATCGTCGTGCGTCACCAGCGGGAATCCGCGGCTAATCAATTGCAAACCGTGAGCGGCCGGGTGATCGTCCAACTGGCCTTTGATGTCTGCTGCTTGCACGATGCGGGCCATCTCCAGCAATGCCGAATCTTGACCCAACCGCTCACGCACCAACGCTGCAAAGGAGCAAAAGCCCTGCGCATCCTGGTGAGGATAAGTTGCGCCGGGAGCATCAAAGCCCCTCGCGCCGCTTCCGCCTGCATCGATGCAACCTGGTCCGCTGGCACAAAGAGGAATTCAGCTTTCGGATCGAGAAACCGCCGAATGAGCCAGCAGGTTGCCGTGCGGTTGACTCGAATTCCCTGATACGCAGTCAGCCCAAGCGATACTTTGATCACCGCTAGGCACGTAAATACTGGCTCGTATCGCTTCTAAAGGCTAGGCACCGCGAGCAATTTGGAAATCGAAGCGCGAACACCGGAAGAAAGTGCCGGAATGCCCTGGCATGACAACCCGTTGAGAGCGGGACTGAACTTGACCCGACAAGTTGTCGGCTCATTTAGGATCACGATCGAGGAGAAGCAGAATGGCGATGCTTTGTTCACGATCACCAATACAACCAGCACTAATTCCCTTCTTTATGATACTCCGGGTGTACAAAACCATCAGCGCTCGGAGATGAAGGTGATGGGGAACACCTCTCAGGAATTTTGGTGGTATCAACAAGGTGTCATTAAGCACTAAATGAAAACACCTAGTTCAGTTTTCAAACGCCCAGATGCGACCCCTCTCGGTTTTTTGGCCTTCAGCCTTAATAGGCTTTGCCTTATTCTCATTCTCTGTCGCGTGTCGTCTAACAACGCTGGACCAATTGAATTATACCCGGCAAGAGCCAAAGAAAGCCGACCTCGTCGGGATCTGGGTCCCGGATCAATCTTCTTTGGAAGCTAGGCGTAGGAAAGGCGGTTATGACGCCTCAATTCAAACCAATCTGGTCTTGAAAGCCGACGGCACATTCGAACTAGCCAACATGCCTGACTGGTGGAGCGACAAATTTGGGGAGTCTCACAAAGGATTCGAAAGCTATTCGGGCAATTGGACGGTTTTTAAGCCCGACGGCAAAGTCTGGGCCGTCTCCTTCAAATCATCATTCGGAACGCGATTCGCTAATTTGATCGGGCAATCGCCGCCTTATCGGATTGATTTCATCATAGGCGACGCCGATGAAAATCAGTCCATGATTTTCATGCGCCGGTAAATTTTCAGGTTGGCCCGTTGCGAGACAGCAATTCTCTCAAGGCCGGATTCAAGAGTCACTCTTCCTTACACCCGATTGAAAAGTTTTCGCCTGGTGGCACGCCGATGGCTATCTCGCCTTAGATGCTAACAGTATGTGGACGATTACGGTGATCCCACTTATGACAAGAATAACTGTTATAAAAGCTCCTCTAAGTCCTCCGCTTTGACCGTTGGCTATTCCAATCGTTTGCCACGAGATGGCGGTGAGTAACCAGATAAGCTGAGCTTTGACTGCTCCGACTAAAGATCTCGCGATGCGATATTGTTGTTCGGCGTTGCTCTTAGTGAGTACCCAGGGGTAATTCAACTTATCGGGATGACGCGCAATCCAGGTTAGCCCAATATACGAGAGAACACTCAATACAGGAAGTTCCAGAAGCTCAATCTTTCCTCCCCACGCATCGGGTTGACCTGAGAGTCCATAGTGAACGGGAATCGTGCTTGGCAGGCTAGCCCACGCCCGAGTTACTAGCACTAGGTGGAAAAGCAGACCCGATACCGCCACGACCTCATAAGCTACTTGTAGCGGGGACATTTTCCGCTGACTGAGGTTCTGCACGATATTGTCTTCTAAACCAAGTCGCAAATTGAGGCATTGCTACTTTAGAAAAAGATAAACCAAATTCCTTTTCTACCGGACGAAGGTACAGCACAAGAGCGGCCGTCATCGCGAGACTGAAGGAGATGAAGCCCATCGTGAGAGCAATAGCGCAATGAAAAAGAATGCCGGCGATTAACATGATTCGCCATTTCTGTTTCGCCATCACGAGTGCCGCAAACATCATCAATTCAAGAATGAGAGAGCACCATGTGAAAATCGCCACGACCGGGCTTCAAGCTCGTGCTTCCGGAAGCCGCACATCCCCAAAACAGCAGCTTCATACAAATCATCGAAAATTGTGAAAGAGAATGACGCCTGCGCGCAGTTAGAAATTGAACTGGCATCCGACGTAGGCCAGCAAAGTCGGCTGCCCTGTCACCGCGCGAAGCCTCCTGCCTATCGAGAAGAGCAACGTGTAATGCTTGCTCGTCTTGAAGCGACCACCGACATTAAGGATCAGCTCGTTGTCTGCAAAGTTGCGTTTGGCTGTGCCGTGGATCTCGCCTACCAACTCGAGACGTTTATTGATCTCGCCTCCGACAACTAACCCGTAAAGCACTTCGTCCTTATCGCGCTGGACCACCTGATAGCCAAGCTCGCCATTGATTGTCACAGGGCCCAGTTCGCGACTTATCTCAACGGGTAACAGCAATTCACTGCCTTGCTCAATCAGTCCGCGCCTGGCTGACGAAGCGGAGGTCCTGATTTCAAGTTGCGGGTATGTGGACATCGCAAAGCCATGTCGATCCTTATCCAGGAAGCGCCACTTCACGCCGAAATTCGCACTCCCGATACCTGATTGGGTTTTAGCTCCGCGTTCTCGCAGCACTAACCAGGGAACTTCGGCCTTAAGCTGAACATGCTCGCCGACTCCATAATTGACGTCTAGTAAAGGAATCGCAAAAAGACGCGCATTTCGTTTTTGTGAAAGCGTCCAGGCGATGTTAATTTCCCAATGACCGTTTCCCGGCGTCTCCGGATCATCAGTGATGAGCGGTGGTCCACCTTGAGCTACGACCCGCCGTGGGAGAGAGGCCGCGCACATAGCCACCAAAAACAGCAAGAGAACCATTGAGCGCATAACCTGTGTTCTGTTCGCCTCCTGTGAACTGGAATTGACCACATTGTCGTTCTTGGCGAAATTGGCCAGCACGATTTATGCTCGCACGCGACGATATTGTTTTAGAAGGCAACTCTATCATGGCACAACGCCAATATGTGTCTGATTCTTGATTAAATTTATCATCATCTGATTTTCCTTTATCGCGTTGTCCTAGTACAGACGAGTGTGAGATTTCCTGCTATGAAGCTGGGGTCGTGTTCAGCAATGCATAGAGATTTCCGTCATCGCTTCCAAAGTAAATCATTCCATTGGCAACAGCCGGAGATGATCTCATCCAACCAATAGGCGCATTGAATCTCCACTTCCTCTTCCCGGTTTTTACATTGACTGCATAAAGATGACCATCGGCGCAACCGAAGTACGCAATGCTATCAGCGATTGACGCCGATGAGATGATCTGGCCTCCTGTTTTGATTCGCCATTTCTCTTTTCCAGTCTCAGCGTCCAGCGCATAGAACTGGCCGTCATCGCCGCCGAAATAAACTGTGTGATTTTCAATGGCTGGAGACGATCTAATTATCTCATTCGTTTCGAATCTCCATCGTTCATGTCCCGATTGCGCAGCGACCGCATAGAAAACGCCATCCATGCTGCCAACATAAATCGTGCCCGCAACGACAGCCGGAGAAGAGAGAATTCTATACCCTGTCTTAAATCTCCATTTCTCCCGTCCAGTCGCCATATCCACGGCGGCTTGCGGTTTTCTTCGACGCTTTGCCTTTTTTTGGCGCAGGCAACTTCACCCCGGCCCGCCGTGCTTTAGACAAACCGATTGCGATCGCCTATTTATTGGAAGACTCGATCCAAAGACTGCGAAGGTTGAAGAGTGGCCTTCACCCGGAGGTTCGAATTCACATCCTTATGGAATTGCTTCAACGCGCCACGGTGTTGTTTGGTACAGCGAATCCGGTGTCCAACCAAACACGCTAATCGCCTTCAATCCAAAAACAAAATCGTTTCAGTCATGGCCCATCCCTTCAGGCGGCGGTGGTGTGCGCAATATAATGGCGACCCCTGGCGACAAGCTCTACTTAGCTTGCAGTGGAGTAAACAAAGCCGCTATAGCTGAAGTAAGGCATTGAGATCTTCACCCGGGCCCGAATTCGAGAAGTCAGATAACGCTTGAGTTAGTTGTCAGTGCTGATTGTTTCGAGACTTCTTACATGCTTTAGAGTTTTGATTCGTTTGTCTTGGCTTCCGTTTTTTCCACGTGATATTCGTTGATGCTTTCATAGACTTCCGGTGGAAATTTCAGATCCTTATAGACATTGCACGCATCGGGATCTTCCGGATTTGGGCAGATGAGAAATCGTTGATGCTTTTGAAACTCAAGCACCTTCTCACGGCTTGGGGGACTGTAACCCTTACTTACCACCTGTTCGATCAAGGCGCGCGCCTTTGCTTCATCCATATCGGGATCTGTTTGAAGGAGTTTCAATAATTGGTCTTCCGGCAGGAGATACCTTGCGACCATCACGAATACAAGCCTACCGTAATGGCCAATGTCTTGCCCCTGCGCGAGCGCGTCCAAAAGGTGCGACATCATTCCATTTTTTCCAAGCTCTGCTACTGACATAAACAACGCCCCTAGAACCGAATGTTTTGATATTCCGAACAATAGATTATCGCAGTTTGCTCGTGCGGTCATGTTCTTTGGTGGTGGATATTTTCATCTATCTGATTAACTCGAGGCGGATCAGTCGAAGCCGCCTAAAATCTCGGTTGCAGGGAGTTCGGAAGCGCTTGCTGGTCTCTGCCTCATTAAAGCAGCGATGGTGTGCGCCTGCGGCCTTTGGCGTACACTCTGGATCAATAATCAATCAGGAGAAAGGAAACGAGTGTGGCGGAGAGTGCTAGCTACCGATCCATCGTCGTGGCTACTCAATACTTGTCGTGGCTTCTGGCTCAACTTCTGCGCCTCCGTTATTCGATCCGCTCACATTGTCCCGTGGGATTCTTCGACCGCGATCCCGGACACTGTCTTATTCTTGCCGCGAATCATCAAACATATGTTGATCTCGGTGTGATTATGATCGCGCTAGGTTATCGCCGCTTCCGAGCATTGGCTCCCATTCGGACGCTAGGAACGCAGGACTTTCGCAGTCCTCTTCTTGAGAGTCTTAAACCTTTCATCAAAGTCATATATAAGTTGGAAGGTGTGATCGTTCTGCCGCCTGAAGAACACGACGATAGATCGCTACCCGAGAAACTGCGGGGCATGCTGGCGGCGCTGCACGAGGGCGAGGCGGCAGCAATCTTTCCTGAAGGAGAGATCCACAAGAAGCGGGAGCCGCCGGTCGGGGAATTCGCGCCCGGAGTTGTCTATCTCCATCGAAAATCCGCCGCGCCTATTGTGCCGATTGCGATGTGGATGAGCGATCGGCGCTGGCCGCGCCGGCGCTGCGTCGTTCAGTTTGGCCGGTCTGTCAATATTCCTGACGACTTAACTCAGGAAGCTGGCGCAGTATGGCTCCGGGAGCGTGTGCTGGAACTGTACGCAGAGGCGGAGCAAGGGGAGCTGGGATGAACGAGCGGCCGACTTACTATAACGATGTAGAGAGCTGCGTTGAGGAAACTTTGACCAAGGTTGGCCGCCGCATCGCTCTTGGCACTCCACTCGGACTAGGCAAGGCGAACCATTTAGTCAACGAATTCTTCCGGCGTGCCAGCGAGGATTCATCAATCAATCTGCACATCTATACCGCTTTGACACTTGCCCGCCCCCACTGGAAAAGCGACCTGGAGAGACGGTTTCTGGAACCACTCGCGGAGCGCCTCTTCGACGGCTATCCCGAACTTTCATATGTGGAACCACTCAAGCGTGGAAAACTACCGGATAACATTCGGGTAACGGAGTTTTATTTCCGACCGGGGAGTTTCCTCAACAGCCCTCTCGCCCAACAGAGCTACATGAGCAGTAACTATACCCACGTAGTGCGGGACCTGCTGGACGCTGGCGTCAATGTACTGGCGCAACTGGTTGGAAAAACTGAAGAAGACGGGAAGGTTCGTTACAGCTTGAGTTGTAATCCTGATCTGACGCTGGACGCAGTTCCACGCCTGCGTGAGGCGGAGCGTCACGGGGCAAAGATTTCCCTGCTCGCTCAGGTGAACCCGAACCTCCCCTTCATGTATGGTGATGCGGCGGTCGCTCCTCCTTACTTCGATGCCATTGTTGACGAGCCGAGATATACCTTCCCTCTCTTCGGCACACCGAATGAACCCGTAAGCACGGTAGAATATTTGATCGCGCTTCACGTCAGTGCCCTCATCAAAGACGGAGGCACGCTACAAATTGGGATCGGCGCGCTTGAGGATGCCATTACCTACCTGTTGAAGCTCCGTCACCAGCAAAACGATCTCTATCGTGAGATTCTCACGGAGTTGGGCATCATCGAAGGGTTCAATAATGTAATTCAACGACTGGGTGGAACCGAAAAGTTTAAGGATGGCCTCTACGCTTCGTCAGAGATGCTGGTTGATGGATTTCTCGACCTTTATCGATGTGGAATTTTAAGTCGGAAAGTTTATCAGCATGCCGGCTTGCAGCAATTATTGAATGATGGCCGGATCGGCCACGAAGTGACCTCGTCGATGCTTGACGCACTCATGGACGCTGGAATCATTTCTACGCAATTGACGCCTGTAGATTTTGCACTGCTTCAAGAATTCGGAATCTTAAAGTCGGAGTTGGATTACGATGATGGAGCCATTAGATTAGATAATGGAGTCTGCCTATCAACCGATCTCGCGAAAGAGAACGCGAAGAACGAAATCATCCAGCGCTGCCTCGGTACAAAACTAAAAGGGGGCCACTTCGCTCATGCCTGCTTTTTCTTAGGACCTCGCAAGTTCTATGAAACACTTCGTCAAATGGACGTTGCAGAGCGTGAACAGATCGGCATGACCGGGATCTCTTACGTGAATGAACTCTATGGCCAGGAAGAGCTCAAGCGATTGCAGCGGAAGTCAGCCAGATTCGTTAACACAGGTCTATTCGTCACTCTTACGGGCGCCGTTGCTTCTGATGGGCTTGAAGATGGCCGCGTTCTAAGCGGCGTCGGGGGACAATACAACTTCGTGGCCATGGCACATGAGTTGGAGGGCGGACGCTCGATCATAATGATCCGCAGCACTAAAGAGGAAGATGGAACGCTTCGTTCAAACATTCGGTGGAGCTACGGCCATGTCACCATCCCTCGGCACCTGCGAGATCTCGTGGTAACTGAGTACGGGATTGCCGACCTCCGAGGTCGTAGCGATGAAGATGTAATCACCTCGTTGCTTGAGATTGCTGATTCTCGTTTCCAGGACGGACTTCTTAAGAAGGCAAAGCGCGCCGGCAAGGTCCGGGAGACCTACGAAATTCCTGACCATGCCCGCAACAACCGGCCCAAACGACTTGAGAGTGACATGGCTCGCTATCAAGCGCGGGAATTGTTTCCGGCATTCCCGTTCGGGACAGATCTCACCACCGAAGAAGTAGTACTGCGAAAAGCGCTTCGGAAAGTAAAACGAACCCTCACTTGGAACAAATTACATTTGCCAAATTTCACGGAGATTGGCAAGACAATCGCTATTCCACATCAAACTCAGCCATACCTGAAGCGAATGGCGCTTGATCACCCGCAAACCTTAAAGGAAAAATTCTTACAGAGGACGGTGGTCTATGCTCTGGCCTCTGTGGATGCAATCTGAGTTCGCCTGGTTTCAGACTCATGAAAGCCTTCGTTTGGAGTCGAAACTGCGGAGGCGATTGTCAGACTTTGGGGTAGAAGAAATCAACTTGATTGGCGCAAGACTTCATCCCACCAATACGCTTCATATCCTTCGGCAAGTACTCGCATTACTATCCAGCGCAGCAGATCGAACGAGCCACAGATGAAGCCGCGCCGCCAACCGTGAAGCGCGCTCAACAGCACGACCACCACCAGCAGGACGTCAATTATGTTGAACGTCATCTAAAGCAGAACCAAGATGAGGCGCGCCATGCCATTTCTTTAGCGTTCGCGGAGCTTGCTTAATCCACTAACTCCTAAAGTCAGTTTTAGTGCGTTCGTGATTGCATCTGCATAAAGGAGGGCGCCTTTTTTATTGGGATGACCGAGCGAGGCATAACGACAAAGCAAGTTCCTTCTTTGTCGATCCGTCTTCTGTTCGGAAGTCTCGTCCGGTTGGCGCTTGAAGAGATTATTGCAACTGGCGCGTCTCTGGCTACGCACTTCATCGTTTGGAGGCAGCAGGATTTTTCCGAATGACAGTAGAACGAACATCATCCTGAATGGTGATCGATCGAAACCCCACAAACGCGTTCCTTTTGTGGCGAAGGAATAGTCAGACGGAAACTCAATCTTAGCGAACATTATCCGCTGGCGCCCGGCACCGAATTCGATATTTATCTTTCGCGCTACTTCGGCCAGCGTGCGATTTGAGGTTTGATACCACGTTCTCGAATTCGCGGTTAGTTGTTTGAGGACTTCTTTACGGCCTAATCTGGGAGCGCCTGGGATCGTTTTAAAGAACCTTCGCGCGAGAGCTTTCATGATGAAGTCGTTGCGGGTGTCCTCGGAAAAAAATGGATAATATCCAACGACGATTACCTGCGCAGCCGGAAATGACGTAGCGATCTTTCGAAGCAGCCGCTCCATAGGCGACCCGCACTTCGCCTGCGTCATCCGATCTATCTCCTCGCTGCCAGAAGCATTTAAGAGGTTCTGCACGCCAACATCATTTCCGCAGCCGCTGATTAGAACAAGATCGACTTTAGAACCATCAGAATAGAATCTGAGAGCGTTATCTATTTCCTCATTCACCGTTGGAAGCGCAACATCTACTTCACCATTCGTTGCGGTGCGGCTATCGTCGACTGAACCACGCTCGATCACTGCGCCCGAATGAGCTTCTATTCTTTCAATGACCGAACGGCCGGTGTTTGTCTCCAGCCAGGTCTTCACCTGATACCATGACTTATGCTCCATCTTTAATCCTTCGCCCCATAATATCGAGTCGCCCAACACCAGCATATTGAGCTGACGATTGATTGAATTGACCTGCCCAGCGCTTTCGGATGTTTGAGAGGAAGCGAAAGGAGAGAATGCGAGAATGACTCCCACCACGCCAGCCAGCAATCTGGGATTAAGTCTGAGCATAGAAAAACAGCGTCCGATCTCTCTTGGCTATTGCCGAGACATCTATCAAATCAGGCTGCCTTATGCCGTGGCTTTCCATACAGAGCGCGCAATTCTTCTTTAGCAGCTTCCAGACGCTCTCGCCGCGCCATCGAAAGCTGATTTCCCGCGCGATTGATGTAAAAAGTCAGCATCGACATTGCCGAGCGAAATGGATCGCTCTTGGGCCGCTTACTACGATCCGCCGAGCGCTTTAGCGACCGTGCGATACTGCGCGGATCATCTTTAGAGAAAACTCCTTGATCCAAATCAAGAGCGTTGCTCGTTTGCGTTACTCGCTGAGACCAGCGTTTTCGTTTACTTGTGGCCATGCCAAGTTCACCTCAGTCGCCCTAACATTGATGATTGCTTCCACGTGGCCCACTATCCTGCACTGCTCGTACACTTAACGTACAGATGTCGAAGCCGCGGCTGACAATCCAGTCAGTAAAGCAAGATTCTTTGACAAAGACCGACTGATAACAAGCATGGGCAATAGCGGTGCCGGAAAAATTCAGAAGAGGTGTTTGAGTCAAAACCAACAGGGGGAAACGATACAAATACGACGAGTCGATGGGTATTACTACGTTCTGCAAGTCTATGAATTGCTAGCACGACCGTCTTTACTTTCCTTCAAATACTACTTCTTGTGGGCTCCCAGGCAGGTTGTGTTAGGTTAGCGACATCTCGTGAAATAAATATGAAGAATTAACAGAAGACAATAGTTGACTTTGTTTCTAGGCGGCGTTAATCTCCTGGCCAGTTCACTTAAGAGCGGCGAATAACTTCCCTTTCAATTAACCTCCGTCATTCGACTCGCGGCAAGTTACAGCGACCCCGCAAGTTCCCGATCCTTTATCGTCAAGCCCCAAAGACCATTTCTGTTCTCCCGTTTATTACTGAGCGCTGTTCTCCCAAGATGACCTAACAGCCTAACAGCAAAATTTCCACTGGTATTTCGTGGTCTTATGGACACCCGGCGCCATATTGTTGCACGCTCAGGCTCGCCAACTCTCATAGCGGCCCTCAGTATTCCACGCGATTCCAGCTTTACCTCGCCAACCGACTTAGCCTGGTTGCCAACGCGTGATCGGGCATCCATCAAGGAGGAACCATGAAACATTCGAAAATCCTAATAGTATTGCTATTGGCAACATTTGCCGTCTTTCTGGTCTTCGATCAAATCGTGAACAGTCAGGGCCAGGACCTGAATCCTCTGACTAATCAGGCCGACAAAGTCTCGGGCACCGGGAATCCCGTGGTGGCCAGGCAATTCAGATTTGGCAGCGATTGCGGCCCGGATGTCGACTGCGAGGGGGCCGATCCATTTTCGAGCGACACTTTTACCTTTGATACCGACGAGAATGCGCGCCCAGATGCCGCTGATCAGTGCCCAGTAAGATGTCCCTGGCCGATGGCGTGCCCGGAACCCATTTGCGAGGATCCTCCACACGCGGAAGAAGCCCCGACCGGCTTTGACGATCAAACCAATGGATTGGTTGATCAGGACACACACGATAGGGACCGAGACACATTCGAGGAGGTTGACGATATAGCAAAGGGGCTGGGGCCCGTCTATAACGCGCAGTCCTGCAAAGAGTGCCATCAGAATCCTGTTACCGGCGCGATCAGCCAGATCACTGAATTAAGAGCCGGGCACAACGACGCGGGCAACAACTTCATGGACGCCCCGGGAGGCTCTCTAATCAATGACCGAGGCATTCCTACTCCTAACTTTAATGGCAATCCAAATAAGAGCGCCAAAGTTCAGGAGCGTGTGCCGCCGCTTTTTACAGCGGCCATTATCCCCGGAGGGTCAGAGATAGCGGGTGAGGAACCGGTACGGACTTTTCGCACCTCGCTTAACGTCCTGGGTGACGGTTTCGTCGAGATACTGCCGAATGGGATGCTCCTCGCGATCTCAAACGCGCAGTCTGCGATTAGCAACGGACAGGTTCACGGACAGGCGATCGCGGTCCCCGTGTCTGAATTAAATATTCCCGGCAATCGTGACTGCAAGAATTTCCAGGACAGCCGGTGCCACCGACGCATCGGGCGTTTTGGTTGGAAGGATCAGATAGCCACTTTGCTTTCCTTTTCCGGCGACGCCTATCTCAACGAGATCGGCATCACTAATTTCCTGATTAAGGATGAAAACACTTCGCTGGGCCGCTTTGTCGGTTTCGGGTCGGGATTTGACCTCGTGCCCGACAACACACCTTGTGATACGCCGGTCGCACAATGTCCGAATCCGGCTGACTGCCCGTGTGGGGAGGACAAAGCGCGAGACATTGATGTCTTCACCCAGTTTATGCAGGCAACGAAAGCTCCGCCGCAGGACAAAGACATCCAGCATGACTCGCGATTTCAAGCGGATATCAACGCTGGACGCGTCCTTTTCACCCAGATGCCCAGCCTGTCCTATAGTTGTAGCGCCTGTCATGTCCCGGCGATTCTTACTCCCGGGACGGACGGACCGCTTAACTTCAAAATCATTCGACCGTTCAGTGACTTCCTGCTACATGACATCGGCACGGGCGACGGCATAGTGCAGAACGGCGGCCAGACGACGCGCCTTAAGGTGCGCACTCCGCCGTTGTGGGGGGTTCGCACTCGGACGCGGCTGATGCACGATGGATCGGGAATGAACGCACCATCGCTGACGTTCAAAGAAGCGATCATGCGTCACCAAGGCGAAGCCGCTGCTGTGACGGCCGCTTTTCAGTTGCTGACGGACCAGCAGAAGAAACAACTCATTATGTTTCTTGAATCGCTCTAAGAAGGATCGCTGGTGGCCAGGCTAAATGAGTGGCCTGGCCTCCCTGATCAGGAGTTCTTCGGAGTTCGCTCAGATGCCAACCGCGCAAAACCGGTCGCCGGCAAATAGCTGGAATCGAATAAGAATCTATCGCTGTGCCGTAGTGGTTGTCATCGCCATATCAGCGATTTCGCTCGGCTGCACGGCGGGAAGATCGAAAGCGGGGACGAGTAACATCAGCAGAGTACAATCTGATCAAGCCAAATCTCCCGCAAACGCCAACAACGAGAACACAAGCGCAAACTTGACGGCGCCTACGCTCACGGAAGTGCAAGCAGCGCTGACACCCATATATCAGGACACTGTGACGATTGATGTCGGCAAAAGCGAGCCCATATTGCTGGGGGACTTCAACGGCGACGGCTCGCCGGACTTGGCTGTAGTTGTCAGGCCCGGCGGCGAAGGAGCACTGTCCAAGCTCAATAGTGAATATGCCAACTGGATTGTCGAAGACCCGCGAACAGTTGTTCTGCCGGATACCAATAAAGGTGTGCAGCAACTACCCAAACCGGAAGCGCCTCCGCGCATTCAGTCAAACGATATCCTGCTGGTGGTCGTGCACGGTTATGGCCAGTCAGGCTGGCATCATCCTTATGCTCGCCAAACCTTTTTACTCTGCAACTCCGTTGGGGAAAACATGCGCGCGCGACCGCTACGAGAAGTATTGAGGGGTGACAGGAAAAACATTCAACCCCAAACTCAGGGGGATGTTATCGGTGAGAAACTGTCAGGACATGACGGTTTTCTTTACTGGACCAACGGCAAATATGCCTGGCACCAATAGCTTTCAAGAGTTCGGGTCCGCCCGTCATGTTCCCCCTCCGCTTCCGAGATGCACGCTTCGAAGATGCAACCTCAACCGCGGCGCGCCGCCTCGATTGCAGCGATGTCGATCTTTTTCATCTGCATCATCGCATCGAACGCGCGCTTGGCGACAGCGGGATCAGGATCGGTGACCGCTTTGGTCAGGACGATCGGCGTAATCTGCCAGGACAATCCCCATTTGTCCTTGCACCAGCCGCACGCACTCTCTTCTCCGCCGTTGCCGACGATCGCGTTCCAGTAGCGATCCGTTTCGGCTTGGTCAGCGGTTGCGATCTGAAACGAGAATGCTTCGTTGTGTTTGAATGCGGGTCCGCCATTAAGACCGAGGCAGGGAATTCCCATCACAGTAAACTCGACCGTCAACACATCCCCTTTCTTCCCGTCCGGAAAATCTCCCGGTGCGAGGTGCACCGCACCAACGGATGAATCGGGAAAGGTCTTGGCGTAAAATCGCGCCGCGTCCTCGGCATCGCCATCGTACCAAAGGCAAATCGTGTTCTTTGCTGGATTCGTCATATCATTTCTCCATTATGATGAGCCGCCCAAAGCCGCAGTAAAACGATGCGCTCGCAGTCAAAGGGCATTGGCTCGGCCGACATTTCCGCGTCAATATGTGGCAAAATCCCTACCATTCCGGCGCTGCTTCGCTGTGCTTCGCATTGGCGGGATAACGCCGGAATTAACCGGCGAGCAATCAACTTGGAAGATAAAAGACGTGCTAATTGCAAGTCCGGTTGAATGAGTTATTCGGCGGCCCGACCTTTGGATCCCACCCATTGATTTGAGAATGCTAGACCCGCTCGCACGGATGTCCATGCCCTGACTTCTCTACGCACGCGGAAAGCAGCTCGGTCGTCGATGGGCTCCTTGTCCTTAATGAAGTCCTTCATTGTCTGGATTTCCTCCGGGGAGTGTCCCTGCCAATCCAGGTGTTCGCTCACGCATCTTTCAAATCACATATGCAACGCACGCACCGTGGGTTTTGCTAATTTCTTCATTGGCCCGTTCTGCGTGTATTGCGCGCACTCATCCCGGCGACATCATGCGAAGTAGGTTCGAAGCATTGTTGCCCTCAAAAATTACTCTCCCGACCAACCGGAGTCGGCCCTCTGTTTGCTCGAATATCTTGACGAATGCCGGATCGTTCGGACGATGGGCGATCGTGACCCAGAAGCGAACATTTAGGTGTGTAGGTGTACGCGAAGGGGCCGGTGAATATTGAGATTCCTACGCCGCATTAACACAAGCACGGCTATCATCGTACTTGTTTGCTTCTTTCTGCCCTGGCTGCAAGTAAGTTGTGCGGGGGCCAAAGATACGATGAGCGGACTTGACCTGGCCCGAGACGGCCAAGGCATGTTGTGGTTCGTTCCCGTATTGATGGGTGCTCTGGTTCTATCCGCAATCATTCGGATCAACCGAGAAGAGCATCGCGCCTTTGCGCTAGCGAGTGCTATGTGCGGTCTGCTAACCGCATACCTAATGAATCGCGAACGACTGCGGGTACACGACGAGGCTGGTTTTATTAACGCTCAACTTACTGGTTGGTTCTGGCTTGGCTTCATTGCGACATTCGCAGTTGCCATATCTGGGATCTTAATGCTGCTAACGAAACAGCGCGCACCTTAAGCACTGGAGAAAGATCGGTGAGGAATGAAGGCACAGATCAAGCTCTTCAGAATCTTTGGGATTCAAATTGGACTTCACTACAGTTGGTTGCTAATTGCAGTGCTGATAGTGCTCTCGCTGGCCGGTCAATTCACGGCGACTAATCCACAGTGGGGCGCGAATATCATCTGGGGCGTGTCTATCCTGACCGCCTTGCTTTTTTTCGCGACGATCGTCATTCATGAGCTATCGCACGCCGCGATCGCAAAAGCGCGAGGGTTGCCCGTGCGTTCCACTACCTTATTTGCTCTGGGCGGTGTTGCGCAGATTGAGAAAGAAGCTTCCGACGCCAAGACTGAATTCTGGATGGGCATTGCAGGCCCAATCACCAGCGCCTTAATTGGTCTTATCTGTCTCGGTATAGCAGCCGGCCTCGGATGGAATTCGTCATTTCATCATCAATTGCCATTGGCGGCGATGTTGGGTTGGCTCGGTGTAATCAACCTCGCCCTGGCAGTGTTCAATATGGTGCCGGGATTTCCCCTCGATGGCGGCCGGGTGCTGCGCGCAAGTATCTGGTGGAGGCTTGCGGTCGGCTGCTCAGAAAGAAGATGCGGCGCGCGATGCATATGCTCCAATCCCAGCCACCACTGATGTGGGCGGAGCCTTTGGAAAACGCGAGCGTGGCACACCGTCGGACCGAGATCTATCTCTGTCGACTAGCGAAAAGCATGCTAGGCAAGCGAAGCACGAAAAAGAACGGTCCTAAATGAGCAGGAGTTTGGCAACTGGAAGGAGTCTAAAAGGAAGAGATGAAAGTGTGTCCACCATCCCGGCAATAGAGTTTCGCCATGTCGATTTTTCGTACGACGACAATGCCGTCCTGGATGATCTGAGCTTTCAAGTTGCCAAAGGTGAGATCAAGATTATTTTGAGCGGTTCGGGTGAAGGGAAGTCGACGATCCTAAAACTAATTTTGGGATTACTAAAACCGGATGCCGGCCAGATCTTTATCGATGGCGCTGTTTGTGCGGATGATCGAAGATCACTTTGAAGCGCACCAAAGCAGGATTCCGCGAGCACTGCTTCGAAGTTGACTGGCCCCGCCAAGTTTACTCACCTCGTATTTGAGTAACTCCTGGATATTCAACATCCAGCTGCGACCAAACTGCCAGCGGCATGTCCGAGTCTTGCTTAGCACATCCAAGGCTGGCTCACCTCTGCGAGATGGGGGCTCTCCAGCGACTTTTGTCGGGCGCGGGCTTGGTATGTTGTCTGTGACTTCATAGCGACGTTCTTTTGGTACGGGAAATGTGAAGCCCATAGTCAGTCGGGGCCACAGTACCACCACACTATTTCTTTTTGACTGTGCAATAAGTCGTGAGAGGCATCCTACGGAGCGCGCGGTTAGCGTTCTTTTGGCAAGCAAGAGTATTGGAGGCTGCGGACTGTTAGAGCGCGGAATCACTAAATCTCTCCTGTATATATGGGAAGATGACAAGATCCCATAGTAGTTGGCCCAATGATGATGATGGGACCACACGCATACCTGATGGCTTGATAGGAGTCCTTTTTGCAGCCTCGTCGATCACCGCTCCAGTGGGGGTTTTGAATAGGATGCTCACGTGGCTGCTGCCGAAGTCACTTATCTCGGGCAACCTTGCACGCAGTTGCGATGCGCTTCATTCGCAGCGCGCTCGCAAGCAGCACGGTCTGCTCCCGTCCGGCCGCGACAGGCGCGTACCGCATTCTTGTGTGCTTGGTTGCAATCCTTGGTACAGCGCTTGTGCTCCCGGCGCCTGTCCTTTGCCACAGACTTCGCGTTCTCCCTTGCGGCCCGTGCTCGCTCTCTACCGGCGTCTGAGCGGCCCTTCGACTTATCCGAAGCGGTGCCACGGCCCTTGTCCGCACGGCCTACCGACGCGTCAGAAGATTTTCCAATTCCCCGGTCGACGCCTGTCCCGGCAGGTGGGCCGCCTTTCGAACCACCGCCGCCACGTCCGCGCCCTTGCGCCGAAGCCATTGCCTGGAGCCCAATCACAAGTAGGCACACCAGCCCGAATCTTGTGACCATTCTCAATGTTGCTTGCATGACTTTCCCTCCATGTGTTGTTGTCAAACAAATTCTCATGCTTGAGGGGAGCAAGAGGAGGAGAGCATGAATGATTTTAGCAAAACCTTTTCCGAGATAAAAGGTGCCGCCCTGACGAAATCGTTCTTGCCTCGCAGGCGCGACTGCAAGAGTGACTGTCGACACAAGCAATAATGCGGCTGCAATATTGAAATAAGGTGCACGTGGCCGCGCGGAAGGCATTTAACAATCGTGAGAGTTGTAGATATGTAGAGCTGTCTGAGCCGCACCAGAACGAGAGCAGGACTAGAACTATGTATTTCGGTTTCAGAAGCCTTGAGTCGTTAATTCTTTCGATAAGCATCCTTTTGCCCACGGTGTGCCTGGTCGTACGAATCGTAGATATTGGGACGCGAAAGCACGACGCGATATTCAGCTAACGCCTCGGTGCGCATGCCCGCCAGGTCGAAAGCTTGAGCCGCTCGAAGATGGGCCCTTGAGACCGTGCCAGCGTCCGCCCCCTTTACGTTCGTTGCTGCCAGAAACTCTCTGGCGGCGCGCTCGGCCTGGCCCATCAGGAGAAGGGCCTCACCATAGCGAAAGTGGATCAGATCCGAAGCCCGCGGGGCGACGCCTACCGCCGGGCGCTCGTGTAACATCGTCTCGAAAGTGCTCACGGCTTCGCTCTCCATCGCCGCTGCCTCCTTAGCCTTGCTTGCCTGCCGCTCAATCGCTGCCTGTGAAGCCAGACTGTCCGCAGTTTCCAAACTGAAAAGATAGTTGCGCGGATACTTCTCGTGCAGCTCTCGCGACAGCGCCAACGCCTCCGGGAAACGCTTCTCCTTTTTGTATATCGCGATGAGCAGGACCTTGGCATCGTCGCGCGCCCACTGACCCTCCTTCGCGACACGCTCGAGCGTCTGAATCCCGCGCTTCTTCGAACCGTGTACTCCGGCGATACTTGCCAGCATCTTTACGGGTAATGGCAGCGTGCCTACGATGTAGTCGTACATCCCGATGGTTAACTCAGCGTCATGGAAGCTCGGAGCCAGTCTTAACACATCCCGCTGCGTGTCGATACTGTCTGAGCCGGAACGCAGGGCAGCCATGAATCGTCGCTCCACGGTCGCTGCGAACGCAGCTTTCAATGCTTCGGTGGCCCCCAGCACATAGAGCGCCTGTGGATCGCGAGGATTGCGCTGCAACCTGGCCTTTGCAAGTTGCGTTGTCTGGCGCGTGAGATCGCGAAAGTCCCGGACCACGCTCGGATCAGGTTTGTCTTCGGCCCCCGCGTAGAACGACTGCGTGCTGTATATGGCCGACTGCAAACGGCGTGCTTGATTCAACGTCTCCAGCCAGAGCGTCGTGGCCAGCATTTCTGGCCCTGTTGGATCGTCCGGATACAACCGGCGCATCTCCTTGAACCTCTGCCGCGCAACGTCATAGTCAAGATTGAAAATAGCTTCAGAGCCCTGCTCTTGTAACAGCTCGAGCTGCGGACTAACAGCAGGTGTTCCCTTCTTGTCGTCTCCTGATTGCGCAAGAGTGCTGACGAACGGAAACGAGGAAAGCAGAAACAGAAAGATTAATGTCGAATACTTCGTTTGCATTGGTTCAAGGCTTCGCGCCTCTGCTCAGGCCCTAATTATTTCAGGTATCTATTAGCCGTGTCTTACTCTGTCCAAGTGCCAGGCAGTCACAATCCTCTTACGCGTGCTGCCAAATCCGCGGCGATTGCTTGCGCGTCCTGTTGGCGCGAGTATTTGACTGGTTCGCCGATGATCACAGAGACCTCACCCGGCCAGGCAAAATGTCTGTCTGCTTTCTTAAGTTCCCACAATCCGTTAATTCGCATCGGAACCACAGGCGCATCCAGTTTCTGAATTAACAAGCCCGTGCCAGGCATGAAAGGATTCAGCGCTCCATGCTTTGTCCGTTGCCCTTCCGGAAATACCATAAGATTAAATCCATGGTCCATCGCTTCACCAGCAAACATGAAGCTCCGCCGAAAGCCACTCTTTTGCGGCATCGCAAAGACATTGAAGAAGAAAACGACGGAAACATATTTAAGAAGAAGGAGCAGGCGAGTTAACGCTCGCGTGCCTGCCGCGGGATGACGCCATTCTCGCAGCTGCTCTCCGTCCATGGCGATGGCCATTCTGGTTCGGAATCTTCGCGGAAGCGCCAACAGGACGAACGCGTGATCCGCCATGGTTACGTGGTTGCAGATGAACACTAACGGCCCCCGAACGTTGCGCAAGTGTTTCTTTCCCCTGATTCCGGGCCAACCCATGACGCGCGTGGCCGGCAGGACAATCAGGTAAAGCAGAACAATTCGCAGCCAATTCAAAGGCCAACGCTGTTGCCATTTTGGATATGGATATGGCGCAGCCTCTTCATGGCTGCGGTTGCGAATTATCTTCTCAACCTCGGCTAGTGTGGTTGCGTCGTGGAAAGCAGCTTCATCGATCTCTAATTGATAGCGATCCTCGAGCGCACTCAACAACTCGACGCGGCCGAGCGAATCAAGTTTTAGATCCGCTCCGAGCTTGGCAGATGGATCAAGTGTTGCTGATACGTCTTTGCTGATGCGCGCGATGATCTCAACGAGGTCATTCGAGTGACCGACTGCAGAAGCAATCGCAGGGTCGGAGATCTGAGCCGCTCGCGCTAACTCAGCTCTCACGACTTCTCCGACAACTTGCTTGCGGACTTTTTGCGTTGCAGTACGCGGAAAATCTTCGCCTGGCCAAATAAACCAGCGACGGAGTTGCTGGTGGGGCGCCAGTAATTCATTAACTCGGCTGATCGCAGCTTCCGCTTTCGCGCGGATATCGCGCAGTATCAAAACAGCGAGCGCCTCCGGTCCGTGGGGGCCTTCGAATTCTATGACCACACCCGCTTTTATCTCAGCTTGCCGGCCCAGCACGCGTTCAATGTCTGCCGGGTAAATATTCACGCCGGCTGAGGTGACAATGATCTCTTTTTTTCGACCCTTGAAATAGAGTCTGCCTTCCTCGCCGATCTCGCCCACATCACCCGTGGGAAACCAGCCGTTCGTTGCTGCTCTCGATTGCCCTTCTTCCTTCCAATATCCAGACGAAACGTTCTCCCCGCGCACCAGAATCTCTCCGTCCTCCGCCAGTTTCACTTCCTGACCACGCAGTACTTTGCCGATGGAGCCGCGCCCCTGCTTGAACGGGTGGTTAACGCTGACGAGCGCCGCCGTCTCGGTCATGCCGTAGCCCTGAATCACGGCGAATCCGAGGCGCTGCCAGAACTCCTCGGTATCAGGATTGAGCGCCGCGCCGCCTGAGACGAAGGCCCAAAACTTCCAACCGAACATGCTATGAATCGTGCGAAACGTCCACCAGCGTCGCAGAAAATTTCGGCCCGCCGAGGAGGCAATCGCGCTGCGAAGTCCTGACAGTTTTCCGCGCGTGTCATAGTCACTCTCGATTTTCTCTCGCAGCGCATCGAGAATGCGCGGGACAGCGATGACTACGGAGATGCGCTCGCGTCTGACCGTTTCCATGATCTGTGATGGGCTCAGAGACTCTTGAAAGAAAACCTCGCCACCGAGCAATTGCGGCACAAAGATGCCCATGAATTGTCCGAAGACATGGCTTAGCGGCAATAGATTGAGAAAACGAACGGGGTGAAACAGGCGCTCCCATTTCAGATAGCGTTTAATTTCCTGCTCGAGCGGCGTCAGATTCGCCAAAAGATTACGATGAGTAATACGAACGCCTTTAGGCTCAGCCGTCGTTCCGGAGGTAAAGACGATCTCGACGGTATCGTCATAGCCAATGTCAGTTGTGGAATAGGGTTTTGATGAATGATGCGCGATCTGCGAGCTTAGTTCATTGAGATCGATCACCGGCAGAGGTTTTGCGACCAGGGCAGAAGTTGCCGTGTCACAGAGCGCAAGCTTTGCTTCAACCTGCTCTTGAACTCGCTTAACGAATCCAGGCTCACTCTGAAGATCAAGAGGCACGACGATCGCCCCGCGAAGCAGGCATCCAAAGAAGGCTGAAACCCACTCGGGACTGTTCCTGGCCCAAAGCAAAACGCGATCGCCTTTTGCGATCCTTCGTGCTTCCAGTTCCCGGGCAAGCTGGAATGCGGTTTTTGCACTCTGACTGTATGACCAACGCTTGACTCTTAGTCCGTGCCTGTGCGCGAACGCAGTCTCATCATCGCGTGACAGAAAATCGTCGAGGTAACTCGCGAGGGTTGTGCGCATCAGTCCTGTATCCAGAGAATTGGGCTCTCGTCTTAATCGTAGAGCGATCCGGAGCCTACTTCAATTCAGCTCCGGGCGCGCACCGCCCAAGAATCCATGATTAGTCAGGATACTCTTATTGACGGAGTGCGGGTGAGAGCGCGTAGCCACGGCCTCGCCGTAGAGGGTCTTTTTCCTCATTTCCTTTCAATTTGAGTAATGCCGAAGAAACCGACTTGACTCTGGACTCGACTCTAGGGTCTATACTTCTGCTCCACGAGGTAGCAGCAACTGGATGCCAAGGCTACACTACCGAGCGCCGCCAGACTGGCAACGATCCGGTGGGTTTCGTCTTGTTCAGACCCGAACGCGTTGTGGAATTAGACCAGCAGAGCAAAATCTTTTCTACACAGATTCCGGTTAATGCCATTGAATCGGTGGAGATTGTTACCGGCGCCGCAGCCGCAGAGTATGGCAACAAAACGAGTCTGGTAATTCAGTGACTGGCTGGCCGTCGAGCACGATTTGACTTTGAAAGTGATCACCCTCGGGATGAAATCCACCGTTCGAGTCCGCCGCGACCCCCGGTGCTGTTAGTGTCACCACCGTACTCAATCCACTGCCGGGATCTCCTGCCGGCAATCAGTTGATGAGACCCTTGTCAAACATCGATGTGGGCTGAAGGAACATTCTCCAGCAGGTCGCTTCCGTCCGATGTGACCGTGACTGAGGCCGTCGCGGTTCCCAATGTAAGCGGAATCGTCAACGTGATCGGAACTGAGGTACGTATAATTTATGCCGCCGCGAATTCCGGAAAAGCCTGTTGCGGCTGCGCTGTATACATAGTTATTGAACGGCACGTTATCGAAACGAAAAGACCCGTCCGCGCCTGTGTTCATGGATCGGTTATAGCCCGTCACGGCATTTTCAAGGGTGACCGTTGCGTTCGGAACAACCGCCTTGTTCGGATCCACAACGACGCTCGTTACTGTCCCTGAGGTTAAGCCCTGGGCCAAAACTGATACGGCGGAAAGACCGCACATGATGAGGATCAAGACTATTCTGCAAGCCTACTTTCGATGACATGCCTTATCTCCCGGTTTGTATGGATTGCCAATATTGCTTAGAGAAAACACAGAATCCCAGCGGCCAGAGGCTCTTTGCGGCACTTCAAATTTAATGGACAGCGTGAAATTGCTGGTGAACGGCTCGAACCAAGCAATGAGTGGACCTCGCTTCCCTCACCGGCAGCTCAACTTCAGCGCTTCTACTAGGCTGAGGCTTGTCTGCTGCTCCGACCAACTGTTGGGTCCTTGCCGTTCACCTTCCGCTTTCGCCGTTCGTGTCCCATCTGAAACAGTCTGCTGAATATTGAGTGTTGCCATCTGGCAAGCGACCTATTGTTCCCGCAAAAAAAAGAAAATAGGCTCGACGAGACTTACCTCGTGGATCTTCCTGGAGCCGTGCATGCGGCGAGCAAGCAGATGACAAGTTATCGTTCTCCTTCATGAGCATGGCGAACATGGATTGGAGAACGTTCCTTGATTCGCGGTTGGTCTTCTCATTTTCGTAGCCCTGGTCATTCATTAGCTGGCGGGGTCCTGAAGCGCTTGGACAGCGCAGGACGGAATCAAGAGGCAAAGAAGCGAAAACCCAAGCAAAGAAAGTGAATGCCGCTAATCATCGGTGCGAGATCGTTTTGACTCTTAACCAGAAGAGCAAGAACGACTGACCGATTGTGTGTTTGCTCTGTATACTGCTGATGCCTCGACCAGGAACAAAGTGAGCATGAAACGCAGGAACTTCTTGCACAGCGTTGGCGCCGCCCTCGCGCTTCCTTTGATGACAAGGGACTTAATCACCGCTAGACCCTTTGTCGCCGATGGATTGATTCGCCCCAGGGCTTTGAAAGCGGGCGATACCGTGGGGCTGATTACTCCTGCCACTTACGTTCCGGATCCCGATCGGATCGCGCTCGCCGAGCATACGATCAAGTACTTCGGCTTACAGATGAAGATTGGAAAGAACGCCGGGAAGCGGATGGGTGACTACCGAATTTCGATTGAAGAGCGTCTCGATGATCTTCATTCGATGTTTCGCGATACGGACGTCGATGCGGTCTGTGCAATTCGCGGGGGTTACGGCTCGATGCACATCCTGGATCGCATTGACTATGACCTGATCCAACGCAATCCGAAAATCTTTCTCGGTTACAGCGATATCACGGCAATGCATCTCGCAATCAACAAACATGCGAAGCTGGTAACCTTTCACGGTCCCATCGCACTATCTCGGTTTACGGACTACACCCAGAAGTATTTTCGCAAAGCGCTGTTTTATAGCCAGCCCATCGGTGCCCTCACGAACCCACCCGAGAGCAACGAACTACGTCCGAGTCACCCGTTGCGCACAATCCGATCCGGAATCGCTACCGGTTCATTAATCGGCGGTAATCTAACGCTCATCTCAAACACGATGGGAACGCCATACGAAATCGAGACGAGGGGCAAGGTTCTATTTCTCGAAGATGTTGACGAGGAGCCTTACAGCATCGATCGGATGTTGACTCACCTGCGGCTGGCCGGAAAGTTCGAGGGTGTCGCTGGAGTGATCTTTGGCGAATGCCAGGATTGCAAACCGAAAGACTACAAACCATCTTCGACAATCCCCTACGGTTTAGGTGAAGTGCTCGACAACATCCTCGGCAATCTGAAGGTGCCGGTGCTTTATGGTTTGACAATCGGCCATACCGATGACCAACTCACCCTGCCATTAGGTGTCGCCGCCACACTCGACTCGACCAAGGGAACGCTGACAATCAATGAAGCGGGTGTCCGGTGACACGGTCGCGATTATTTCATTCAGGCTTACCACCTAATTCAAAAGTGAACTTTATGACTGCCCCGACGCGGTTCGTTGAGGGATTAACGCCAAATGGAACTCCGAATAACAGTTCCCTTCGTCTCGCCAGCCGCCAAACATATGACGGAGTGAGAGATACTCGAGCCTCATTGCCCCTACTCGTGAGACTTCTATTGAAGGATATCTCACCGACTGCCCATCCGCGTCCAACTCGAACCGACAAGCCACTATTCGAAAACATCGAGTTGCCCGAAACCTCCTGCGTAGGATCGAGTCGGCGATGCTTTGCGACGAACTCTATACCTGTGGTCGAGAATAATTGGTACTTGCCCTGCCGGAGTTCGCGCGAAATCAGTATGGAAGGCGAAACAGTGTACGCTCCTTCTCCAAGTCCGCGTCGAGGATTGCCGGTTGGAAAACCAACGTCTAACGCTACGGCTAGATGCGCGAATTCAGAGCCCACCTCGTCCCATGTGTAGCGCGCCCGACTTCAAAATCACCCATCCCTGTGGTCCTTGGACCGAGTATGTTGGAGCTGTCAACCAATTGGACCAGGGTTGAAACTTGCAGCCGATCTGATATTCCCCATTCTACCTTCTGGGTGAGCATTGAGCTGCGCAAGTGACCGCGCTGAAAATACCATGCTCCGGTTGTGAACATCGCTTCATGGCGGTCTTGCGGAACTATCGAATCGGCATAAACCAACTCCAAAGGTTGGCGCTGCTCCAGCGATTGCTGTTGCGCATAAGCCGGTCGGCCAGCGACACAGCAGAAGATTAGCAATACCAAGAGCGCAATCCTGGATTCAAGATCAAACAACATTTTTCATTGCCTTTCCAGAGAGAGAATCGTCTGAACACATCAGAGCGGCATGGCAGCTCCTTTGGGTTCACACGAGCTTATTCTTGTGAGACTTCTTAAGTCGCGTATTGAAAGGCTAGATGGATCGGGGAGGGTGATATGGGCTCTCAAGCGAAGGGTCGGTGACTTGTCGATCGGTCCTAATGCCTGATGATGACGTCACATCGAGAACAATGATGTCGGTAAGTGCAATTGGCGGCAGCAGGTGCGCACAACCAAAACAGCAATCCTCGTCCCGACACTTGTTTTCGGATGGGCGACTTGAAAGGCAGTCAGTTGTTGCGCTGGCAACCTCCGAAACTGCCGTTGTACGACTCTGCATAGCAGCGGCCGAGGCATTACTGCCTGCAGACACAATCTCTGCGGCCTCGGAACAGGGTGGTGGACAAGCAATATTGACGCAAGTGAAAAGCAAAAAGAAAAGCGCGAACACCCGGAGCAGGCGTTCACTCATGATCGGCCGATTGAGCATTTTGCTAGTCATACCTATACGTGAGCTTCTAGCAAGACCTCTTCGAGTAGTCAAAAGTCACTCGGAAGAAGAAGGGCTATCGACTGTCATAAAGCGGGCTCAATCGATACGTTCTTGTGCTCCCGGTTTGAAGTGAAAGAGTGCGACTGAAACAACAAGCTTCTTGTCCACACCAAAGTGCATGAAGATTGGAACCACGCGCCCATTATAAGCGGAGACTCCGCTATAGTCTCCGAAGAAAACTTTCGGATCGCAGGCAAATGGCGGCACATCGATCTTGTAATTTACGAATGAACGTCCGCCGTCAACGCTGCGCGCCAAAGTGAGTTTGGTCAGGGCGCCCTCAGTATCGCGGCGGTCATAAAAGACTGTGTTTACCGAACCGTCGATTGGATCCACGGACATCCAGGTGAAGAACTGCACCTTGCCATTCTTCAAGGGATCGTCATTAACGCGAACAGGCTCGGACCATGTTTCGCCACCATCGTGCGACGACGCAATGAAAACATCCGGGTCGCCGTTGCGGGCGTCGATCCAGTTAATGTAGAGCGTTCCCTGGTTCGGGCCGTTGCTCAAATCAACCCCAGTCACCGGCATTCCGTTCGCACGATCGAGACCTGCAACTGAAAAGTCCCAGCCACCCGGCATCGTTCCAATCACTTTGTCTTTGCCGAATGTTAGACCACCATCAAGCGATTTTATAAAGACAAGACCGAGTGGTCCCACCCAGACTACGTAAACCTCGCCCTTTGGCCCGACCGCAGGCACGGCCCCTTCGACGGTATTGTCACTGTCGCGGCAATCGCCTCCGGCATTTGAAATTCGAAACGGCATTGAGAAAGTCTTGCCGCCATCTGTCGAGCGCGAGAAATAGATCTGAGAGTGGCATTCGGGATCGGCGCTGCCGTAGATATCAAAGCGAGTCCAGGCAAGGTAAACATTGCCTTTGTACTTTGACCCGGCTGCGTTATCGACAACGATGCCGGGTTTGTCTTCAAACGGAATCACGGAGTTGATATGATTGATTACTGGAACGGACTGGTTCCAAGTTAAGCCTCCGTCCCTTGATGCCTCAATCAGGATGCCGCTCTCGGCGCGGGGCGGTCTGGCCACGCGAATACCGACAAAAGAAAGATGAGTGTGATAAACCGTGCCGTCGTTGCTAAAGTAAACAGCGTCGTCGCCCTGCATCAGAGCCTTGGGGTCTTCAACTGGAATGGTCTTCCAGTTCTTTCCGCTATCCATCGAAACGTAGTTGTAACTGCCGGCGCGCGGTCGCGGAGGCCGCCCAGTCTGAAATGAAGTCGCAACGATGTTGTCGGGATTCTTTGGATTGATTGCGATCGAAACTTCGGCTGGATTGATTGCGTCAGCGTTACTGACTCTTACCACTTGCTGTGCGAACGCGGTAAGCGGAACCAGGCACGCAAGCGCCAGGGAGATGGTCAGTCTCTTCCTTAACGTCATGCTTGGTTGCGCCTTCTTCGCCCTTGCTTCACTCACCTGGAGTCTTGGTGATTACCGCCGGTTGCGCTTTCTGCTTCAGCTGTTGTTCTAACTGTTGCATAAGAGGGATGGCCCGAGGAGAACTGACCCTCTTGCTGGCCTGCTCGAAGACTTCCAGGCCACGCTGGTCGCCGAGTGCAACCAGAGCGCGCCCGGATGCCCCGAAAAGAGCGGCATTGAACGGCGAAGTAGATTTCAAAAGAGCTTCCGATACGATCGGGAAGACACGAGGATCGTCCTTGCCCACAGCACCCAGCAGCGTTATGGCCACTGCCCGCTCTTGAGCAGAGTTGCCGCTGGCTGAATACTTGAATGCGATGTCGAGCGAACGCTTATCGCCAAGCGCAGCCAATCCGCTTAGACCAGAAACTCTAATGTTGTCACGCCAGGAAGAAGTGTCAACCAGTTTCACGAGCGCGTCATAGCCTGTCTGGTCCTTTGTTTGGCCAAGGGCCTCGGCGGCCGCGCGGATAACACCATAGCTTTCATCGCCGAGTGCTTCCTGATACACAGCCACCAGCGCCGGGTCTTTACGCGCCCTCAGCGATTGGATCGCCCGTGCCCGTACACGCGGATTCTTGTCCTTTGCGGCTGCAAGTAGGGCTGACTTTACCGCGTCACCGGTTGCATCCTGCAAAGCTGCGGCATCTTCGAACCTCATTCCCCAAAACTTGTCCTGGGTCAGAGAGGTTGAGATCGCCTTTGCGATCGTCTCCTTTTCGGTAGCTGCAATGTTTACGGCTTGTCGTTTCAGTGAGAGCTGATTCAGAGCCCACATGCGGCCCATCACGTCCTCATCGCTAGTCAATTGGTAGACAAGCGCGTCGGTAGACTTTTCGAACTGCAGCTCTTTAATGAGCGTGTCTCCATAATCAAAGTTGACAAGCTTAGGTTCGGTCTCCGCCTGGAAACTAAATGATTGCTCCTCTTTTGGCTCAACCATCACGCGCTCGATGCGCGCACCGCTGACAGTGCCGATTTCGATTTCCACCGGGGTTTGGAAGAAGGTCGCCTGCGGGTACGCGTACGCCGCGTCAGGTTTTTGCTCCTGCCTTACTTTGAGCGTTAGCGTTTTCGTGCCCGGATCGTAAGCCTGAGTAACGTGGAAAATAGGGTGGCCCATTTTGTAGAGCCATTCATCAAAGAACCAATCCATCGACTGGCCTGTCGCCTCTTCGATCGCAATCCGGAACTGTTCTGTAGATACCGGCTGATGAGCGTACTTAGTGAGGTAATGATTGATGGCTCGCCACCAATTATCTTCACCCAAAGTCTTCCTCAGCATGTGGAGCACGGCGCCACCGCGCGGGTAAGCATAGTTATCGAAGACAGCGTCGGGGTTGGCATAGTTCTCGGTCACAATAGGACGACGAGCACCGCGAGCCCAGTCGCGGTAATAAGTGTCTTGATTCGACTTCACGTCGCGATAAAGAAAATCATCGCGGCCCAGACTGTGTTCATCCCACATCGCCTGAAAGTAAGTGGCGAAGCTTTCATTGAGCCAAATGTCTGCCCACGAACGGCACGTTACGTAATCACCGAACCATTGGTGGGCCAACTCATGAGATTCCAGACTATCGCTCGTCTGATCGAGTTCAGCGCGCGCATCATGGATCATGTTATCGGTTTGTGTCGTAGCCGAGATGTTCTCCATGCCACCGCCAAAGTCGCGCGTCATCGTCTGTGAATATTTGGCATAAGGGTATTTCACGCCGGTCTTTTCCGAAAAGAACTTGACCATCTCGGGCAAACGGGAAGTGGTAGCGCGACCTTCAGTCAGCTCAGACGGATAGACGTACGAGATGACGGGAATGCCCGCGTAGTTTCCTTCCACACCCGCATACTCGCCGACCACTATTGAGGTTAAATAGGTTGCATGCGGCTGATCGATCTTCCAATCAAAGGTGCGAGTGTTGTCCTTATTATCTTTCGTGCTTAATAGTTTTCCGTTGGAGATAACCATCATCGGCTTTTCTACAGTCGCGATGATTTCAGTAGTGGTGAAATCGTTAGGATGATCGTAGCAGGGGAACCAATAGTGGTTGTACTCCGTCTCGCCTTGCGACCATATCTGGCGCGGTCGTGTTGAATCATCCTGATTCGGCTTGATGAAGGTAAGCCCTCTTCCGAACCCGGCAATACCCCGCGCGGTGGTAACTCCATTTGTGTGGTAATCAATGACGATGTTCAATTGAACGTTTGGTTGATACGCGCGATCGAGGTTGATGCGTAGCTTTTCCTGCTGAGTGTTCGCCTCAAATTTAAGCGGCGCTCCGGAAGCGAGTTTGATCGAGGTGAAGGTCATGTTCGCCGCGTCCAACTCAACAATCCTGAGATTGGCGATGAGCGGCGCTAGAGTAATTGTCTCTGTGCCCAATGCTTGTTCGTGTTCCCAGTCGAAACGGAGATCGAGCTTGATGTTCTGCGTGTCAAAATCATGGCTGGGTATATAGCGGGGCGCGGGAAGCTCTCGCGAACTTTGTTGCTGCCTCCGTTGAGCCATTGATACGGTTGGCTGAAATAGCGTGAGCGCTAATAGAAAGGCCAGGGTCGTAACCGATAAGCAAAGGAGGCGCCGTGATCTCATAAGTTGTTTCTCCCGATCTTCAATAATAAAGGATGTGATTTTCTTAAAGGCGAAGCAGGTTTTCGCGCAAAATCCGCGACTGCAAACGGCTGGCTTGCAGCTGCTGATTGTTCTTGAGCAAGACTACAAAGGTGCCGCCAGGCATCGGGCTTACTCGGGCAATCATTTCGATGTTGACCAACGTGCCGCGCGCCAGCCTGACAAACAGATCCGGATCGAGCCGAGCCTCAAGCTCCTTCAAACGATAGTTAATCGAGTAGCGGTCACTTTCTGCAGTCGTGATTTCCAGAAGCTCGCCATCGGCGACCACCGAGGCGATTTGACGCACCGGCAGGAGGATTATTTCGTTGCGCTGGCGTACCGGAATGCGCTCTATATAGAGTGGACGAGTCGCAGTTTCATAGGCTTCGGTTGCGGCCCGCAGATTCGAGACTTCGGTAGAACGAAAGTCGTCCCGCTCGAGTCGTTCGTAAGCGCGGTTTAAGGTTTCGCGCAGGCGCCCGCTGTCTACCGGCTTCAGCAGGTAATCAACCGCATTCAGTTCGAAGGCGCTTACCGCATACTCATCGTACGCCGTCACAAATCCGACCAGAGGTGTCGCGTTCTTACGGAGCAGTCGGACCACTCCCAGACCGTCTACTTCCGGCATCTGCAAATCCAATAGCGCCAGATCCGGCTTTTCACGCTCGATCATCTCGACGGCCTCGGCGCCGTTGGTGGCTTCGCCGACTATCTCAACGTCTTCAAAGTTTCGCAACATCGCCGCCAGGAACGAACGTGCCGGGCGCTCGTCATCGGCAATTACAACTCTTAGTTTCGCGGTCAAGCCTTCTTCTCCAGTCTGCTTGACAGCGGCGCTCCGGCATTGGGCAGGCTCTCTATGCATTTGGTCGGCATCCTGATCTCAACTACGGTTCCTGCGCCAAGTGTGCTCTTGATCCGCAGCGAAGCTGATTGCCCTCCGTAGAACCGCAATCGCTCTTCAATGTTACTCAAGCCTACGCCACGCTTGCGGCCTCGGGCCATTTCGATCTCACTGGCGCCAATGCCCGTGTCTATGACGCTAATGCTCAGCAACTCGCCATTCGGATCCTGATCAGCGAATGATTTCTCGAGTCGAGCACAAATACTTACCTCGCCGCCAAAACGTGAGGGCGTAATGCCGTGTTTGATTGCGTTTTCAACCAACGGTTGGACGAGCAGCGAAGGCAAACGCTTGGAAAGCAATTCTTCGGGCACGTCGATGGAGACCCGCAACCGCTCCTCGAAACGCGCGCTCTCGATGTCCAGATACGAGCCAATAAGTTTCAGCTCTTCCCCTAGGGTAACGAGTTCGCCTTCCGTGCGCAGCACACCGCGCAGCAGACTCGTGAGTTTCATCAGAGTCTCTAGCGCACGGTCGGGCGCAGTCTGGACCAGGTAGCCGATTGTGGTTAGCGCGTTGAACAGAAAATGCGGGTTGACCTGCGCCCGCAATGCGCGCAGTTGTGCTTCAGTCGCCAGCTTGTGGATTTCCTGCTCGCGCAGGTTCTGCTCGCACCTTTCGTGCGTGACGCGCAGTGCGTCAACACGGCGCGCTACTGAAACGGCCACCGAACAGAGCATCGCGATATCATCCGAAAGAAGACGACGCCCGCCGGTAAGCTTGCCAATATTGAACTGGTAGTATGGCGGTTCGGCGGTCGGCACGAAGACCAGCGCACTCTTACTCCCTGAGCCTTCCAGCAACGTCACATAATCATCGCCTAAGGGCTCTGCGAGCGGCCCGTCCTGAGCAATAAGCCTAATGCCGGGAACTTCACCCGCGCTCACTTCGAGGAGATCGCTCTTGAGTGCGGTTGGTGCGTGCTGCAAGTCTGCGTCATTCGTAGGATCGAGTTCCGACCAAGTGATTTCTTGCGCCGAGAGCGCTGGCGCCAGTATCCGACAAACCCCTTCCAAAACATCGTGCGACGCTTCATTTTGGGTTAGGAGTTGGGCTATATCAGTTCGCAACTTGCCGTAATCAGCTCGACGAAGGACTACACCGTCGACAAACCAGGTCGCTGCCCTGCGCAAACCGGGATAGAGCAGAGCCGTTATTACCCAAAGACCAACAACTAGGCCCACCGAGCGGGACTCACTCCCACCGTGACCGGCCAGCAGTGGAGAAGCGACGCCAAGATATAAACCAAACGCCACTGCTACTAAGGTGAGCAGGGCCAGCGCACGCTTCAAAAAGAGGTCGGCAAAAGCAAAGCGATAATCCTCGTAGAGAATCGCCAGCGCGAGTGGCAGCGAGGCGTGGTGTCCGCTCAATTCCGTGTACCATGTGTCTGCGCCTCCGCCGCGATGATGTCCGAGGTGCAGCGCCGATACCGCGAAGACTGCCAGTGCGCTCGCCCAGATCGCCTTCTTCCAGCCTTCTTGGCGTCGGGTTGAAAGAAACAAGGCCACGAGTAACACAATGTACCCGAAGGTCAATAACCTTAGAGCCCATAGAGAAGGGCTCGTTCCTATCACGAGAGCGTCATAGAAATGCAAAGCGCCGGCGATCGCGCTCAGTGCGTAGGCCGCGATGGAGAGATCGCCCGCGATATCTTGCCGTTCGTTTGACCAAGTCTATTAAGCAGCACTGACTGCACTACAACGGCGGGCAGGAAGCCAAGGGCCGTTAAGGAGATCGCGGAAAGTGTGGGAGAGGTATTCGCAAAACCAAATCCCCGCATTCCGTAGGTTGCCAGCGCGCCAACATTCCAGAGAAGTCCGAGAATCGCCGTGGCCAGCATGAGCCCGTTCACTGACGGCCCTGATTGTTTCCCAGTGCGAGATAAGTCTGACGCGCTAGCGACCTGATTCGGATGCCTCAACACAATTGCCAGCAACATCGCGTACAGTGCTATGCCCATCGCATAGCCCAGCAGGTTAATCAAACCGGCGAAATTGATGGCATTCATATAGTGTGGCGTGGTCTAACCCTAGATCCTTAAAGATGAATGTAAGCCGCATGAGGCTCCATTGCAATTCGCAGGACACTCACCTTCTTTATGGAATCACATGCTATAGCTTACACGCCGATTCAGGCAGCTTTTTCTAATGAACGGTCGACCAGGGCAAACGAATGGTTGCTCGAAGCAGCTAAATTGATATTGCGCAGGGGCAGTTCTTCGGCGAGTTAGAGAGCGCTGGCATCCTTGTGGCTGCCAGCGGGGCCACAAGGGCGACTGCTCACCTTGAAAGAATTGCCGTTTGTTGAAAAGCAATCGAAATGGATCTCAAAACTAAAGTAGGCTTGCCGCTTCTCTGAACCGGCGGCGACCATTACTTGGAAAGATTGCTCAGGCTGGGAGCAACCAGAAAAATTGATTGCTCCGAGCGATTGCTTCGAGTGCCGGTCGCCGCCTTAGTTGTGAATACAGGAGAGCGGCCCTTGTTAATAAACATATCCTTCGCAAACAACAATGCACTTGACCGCATAGGAATGCTCGCGTCTTGTGTCTGCGCAGTGCACTGCGCGGTGATGCCCTTCATCATTGGGTTGCTGCCATTGTTTGGACTCGGCGTGTTCGTAGACCAGCGCACGGAATGGGCTCTCATCTCCATCTCCCTAATTGTAGGGCTGTCGAGTTTGCTTCCTGCCTACCTTGGGAAGCACAAAAGGACCAGACCACTCTTCCTGTTCATGACAGGTCTGGTACTAATCTTCATCGCTCGTGTCAGTTTTGAAAACACACTCCGTGCTGAAATACATTTGTGGTTTTTGGAGCCTTGCTCATCGCCGGGTCTCATTTTCTTAATCGTAGACTTTGCCGAGCGTGTCCGGTTTGCCCTGACGACTGCACGTAGTTCCTCCGTGTCTTTCGTCGGACTCCGGGTTTATGGCCTGGCAACCTACCCTCCCATTACCACCACTCAGCTTCTGTCTCCGACGTTCCATTGAAAATCGGTGTTCACGCTCCACGCTTCAAGTTAGGATCAAGAGTCCCCAGAATTGTGCATCTCGCTCATACCCAAGGGGAGTCTTAACATGCCTAGCCGCAATTCCCGTTCAGTCATCTCGTTCGCTCTTATTTTCGTTCTGTTTTTCGGCATTACTGGCGCGGTAGCAGCACAGCAGCCACAAGATTCAAAGTCACCCCAGACTCAGCAGCAAAGCCAAACTCCAGCGTCGTCGATCAAGCCGACGACAATTCCCAGCAAGACGAACACAAAGCCGCTCTCGGAAGATGAAGATCCATCGCTGATCGGTAAGCGAAAAATCAATAAAGGCCTTATCGCCAAGATGAGCATGTCAGTAGAGAAGGAAGTGGCGATGGGCCGGCAACTGGCTGCTGAAGTTGATAAGCAGGCGAAGTTCATCGATGACCCAATCATAACTGAGTACGTCAATCGCGTGGCGCAGAACCTGGTCCTTCATTCCGACGCCAAGATTCCCTTTACCGTCAAAGTGATTGACTCGGATGAGGTCAATGCCTTCGCGTTGCCGGGCGGCTTTTTTTACGTCAATAAAGGTTTGATATTAGCGGCCGACAATGAAGCTGAACTTGCCGGCGTCATGGCCCACGAAATCAGCCACGTCATTGCGCGGCACGCAGTCGAGAATCAAACCAAAGCCAATCTCATGCAGTACGGGATGCTCGCTGGAATTCTTCTCGGCGGCCCAATTCTAAGTAACGTTCTTTATAACGGCGGCGGCTTCTTCGAAGGAATAGCCTTCCTGAAGTTCAGCCGTAATGCCGAATCCGAAGCCGACAAGCTTGGCACTGAATATCTATATGCGGCAGGTTACGATCCAACTGCCATGGCAACCATGTTTGAGAAACTCGAGGGTAAGGAGAAGAAGAAGCCGGGCACGATGTCAAAGCTATTTAAGGATCATCCAGCGCCGGCGGATCGACGAGCTGCATCACTGGCTTTGGCGGCTCGCTTCCCCGAGCGCGAGGAATACGTCATCAGCTCTTCCGAATTTCAACGTGTCAAGGCGCGTCTGCTGCGACTGTCAAATGCGCGCGCGACAGCCACTGGAGCGATTGGCGGAGCCGACGACGGAACGCCGGGGCGTCCCACGTTGAAGCGCAGACAACCGACTCCGAATGATTCGACAACCACGCCGGATGGTACGACGAAGCCGGACAGCACCAAACCGGCTCCGCCTACATTGAAACGCGAGCCGGAACCGCAAGCGAAACCAACCCCACAACCATGAAACGGGTGGCCAGTAGTGAGTGAGAGCGGTCGCGGTAGCAAGCGGGTGCCAACATTGAGTCTATCACCCGGTCGTTATCGCTTCCGGTTCTGAATCTCTGTCACCCGTTTCACGAGCGAGAGATTGAGAGTCGCGGAGTCCGGATTGTTCAAAAAGAAGATGGTCGGACTTCGAGTCGGTTATTGAATCCGCTCCGGGTCATCTTTCAAGATACAAATGAAAAGCCCGTCGATACTGAGATTAGTTCTTAGGCTTGGCCCGATCATAACCCTGGGCTTTGTGGCGCCGACTCTGATCATATTTGGCATGCCTGCGATCCTAAGACCATCGGTCGCGGCGATCCTCGGAGTCGACATTGCGAAGAGTGGCTTCTTCTATTTCGGCGTGGTGACGCTTTCGCTGATCGTTTACCTAATCCTAATCGTCGCCGTCATGAGGTTTTGGGAGGAGTTTCTGAAAGCGTTACTCCTGAAATCCTTCAGGTACGTATGTAAGGAGACCAAGCGTACCTAAAGCCTCACTTTTTCTTCAGCGGTCTTTCAAAATGCTGATAATCCTTTGGCGAAGTCCAGTTGCCACCCCAATCCCAACCAAGCTGAAGGAAGGCTCGCACAATCGGATGATCTGAGGTGAACGTGCCGGCGATGCCGGGATCATATTTCGCGCCATGCGGGAGAACGATACCGTCCTTAATGTAAGGATTCTGCAAAGTGTTTATGTCGATCGCTCTGCCGTATGCGTGGTTCGATAGACGGCCGCCGCCGGTTATTTCCCGGTAGTTGAACGCAGACGTGTTATTGGCTTCCATGGAAAGCTCGTCATCCCACCGACCGTCTTTCCGAAAGCGTTTATCTGAAATTGGAATAACTGAATAGATCGGAAAGCGTGCCTTCAAAGCGAGAGCGAACACCTTCTTGATGTCATTTTTCAACTCGGTATCAATAACCAACTGGCCCTGATGAATCTTTCCGTCAGAAGAGTAGTACTTAAGCTTGACGACCCTCTGTCTCTTGCGAATGTCGGGCGGGCACTTAAGATCCAAACCGTCGAAGGCTTCCCCCTCGGTCATCCTGCTGTCGACGATTGGATGTTTCGAAGTTCCAGTGCGCGGACTTTGGCCGTAGATCTTGCTGGGTACGTGGATCACGGTGAGCGCTAACATGAGCAGGAGAAGCGCGCGCAAAAATCGATTGGAGATGATCATAGCCGTGCAAATTAGATTTTCATTTTTCGGTTCTTGATTCCTGAGCATGAAATTATCCTATTCAGTTACCCGTCCCAATAGTCGCTTGGCGTTGATCGGCTGCTCCTATAGTTCTCCTATTCGACGCAGTAATGGTGTGATAGTCAAGCCTTGCACAAGAATTGAAAGGGCAACGACACAAAGGCGACGGAAGGCAACAAGTTACGGTTCATGAACACCGATACCTATATGGTTGTCACTGACGGTCAGTCAGGCGAGGTGAATGTCCTTGTTATGCCGGTTGGACGGCGGAAGTGAGTTAGACCTAGTTCGCAATTGAACCACCAAAGCGTACTGGGCCGAATGTATCTTCAACACTGTGATGTCTCCAGAACTGCGTGCTGACTCCTCTCACGAACGGACAAGATGGGGCTAAGATGGTGGCGGTACGTGTTGATACGAAGCCAGACGAAGCGATACCTTGACAACCGCTAGGCGCGTAAATACTGGTTCGTATCGTTTGGTAAGACTAGGTGATGCCGTCTCCAACGGACTTAAAATCCGTTGCCAATTTCAAAAGGGCATGGCTGTTGCGATGTTGCGAAACGAGGACACCGTGCTCTACGCCTGCAAACGTCCCTTAAGTCAGTTTCTGAAACGTAGTTTAAGTTCCAGATTTCTGTTGTAAACTTGCTGTAATCTTCCATGCGCTATATGCGCTCCCGTGCTTTATATTCTGCTCAAACGACTGTTTTTCCGCGGAAAATGCTGGTTTTTCGTTTGGAAGCGTTGTATGCAGCGGCTGATTTAGTCTTCATAACCCCAAGGTCGGCGGTTCGATCCCGCCCCCCGCTACCAATTAAATCAGTAGTTTACAGCGGCCAGCAGTGGCCGCTGTTCTCTTACTGTGGGGACTTTTGCGTCGGTCTGCTTTTGTCTCTGCGCAAGGGTTTCAATTGCTCGACGTAATCCATCATCAGTCGCGTGTGTATAACGCGCCGATGTTTGCATACATCTATGGCCCAATATCGCCATGATCCTTCGCGTGTCAACTCCAGCATCCCCTAACCTGGTTGCTGCCGTGTGCCGCAGGTCGTGAAAACGAAAGTCTTCGAGACCTGCATCTCGACATGCCGAACGAAAACCTCGCTTAACATCGGTTCTCGGTTGGCCGGTCTTCCGATTCACAAACACATATTCCGTGTCACCGGATTCGGTTTGCAGCGAAAGCAGTTGCTGCCTCGCAACCCTGTTCATGGGAATACTTCGACTGTGACCTGATTTGGTTTGCTCGCGATGCGAGTTCATCACGTGGACTAAGCCACGCTCGAAATCGACATTCGCCCAATGCAGACTCAACAGTTCACCCCGACGCATTCCTGTGTGAATCGCCAAAACGACAAGCGGACGAAGGCTTTCTCTTCGCCCGGTAAGCACGGACAACAGCCGGGACTCCTCTTCATCCGAAAGATAGCGATTACGCTCGTTGTCTTCTCGGAAACGTTTGACCTTCTGGCAAGGATTGTGAATTGCCAAGCCGTGATCAATCGCTAACGAGAAGACTTTTGAGAGTAGTTCCAACTCTCGGTTGACCGTGGACGGGGCACGCTCCGTTCCCCGCACTGTCTTCGACGCTCGCCGATCCCGCTTGTACTTCTCAACCAGTATCGGCGAAATCTCGTCCATAGGTTTACTGCCCATTGCTTCAATCAGCGGACGCGAGCGAAACACGTCGTGCACCCACGTTCGCTTGTTAGCCTTTGCCCACGGCAGAAACGTTTCCGCAATGAAGTCGCGCAACTTCGGTGCGTCAACGCTCTTGCCATAAATGCCCTCGTAGACAGAATCGCGGATTGTGACCTCTGCGCGTTCTGCCTGGGCCTTCACTCGCGCTTCTGGGATCGATCCGCGATACCGCTTGCCGTCTACCCAGAAGTCGTATTGCCATTTGTTACCCCTCTTGAACACTGACATGGCTGTTCCTTTCTCGCGGATCGCAGCCCGTTTGAAGGAACGGCGCAATCCTAGCACAAGAGGGTAGTTGCAGATTTGTTCATTCCCTTTCGCGATCCGGCTTTGTCCAATCCAATATTTCGTCGAGCAGAAAGATCGTGCGATCTCCTGCCTTGCGATAGGGAATACGTCCCTCGCTAACCATGTCGTAAATAGTCCGTGTCTTGAGCCGTAACATCTCGGCAAGCTCCTTCACGTCGAGAAACCTCGGACGGCTCACTCCGGCATCCTTACCTTTGTTCATTACTTCAATTCGACTGCTCATCACTTAACCTCAACAATGTCGTGCACTTCTTCTTCAACACCGACGCCACGTGCGCTGCGCCAGAGTCCGGTTGTCTCTCAAGCAATGTGCCAAGCTGTTCTTCTGGCCGGTTTCGCTGCGAGAAAAGGGAAGGATCGATTTTCACATTCGCTGAACGTGAGAAGGCGAGACAGAACTACCGAAAAACGGAAAGCGCGAAGCAGGACGTGTTGTAAAACACTTCAGAGTATGTATTTCACAACACGATTGACGATTGAATGATTGAGGTTGAGACTCCGAAAAATCTCTCTCGATCTTTTGCGACTGGGATGGATTGCCTGGCTATTTGCTGCGAGATTTCTTCTTGGACGGTCGGCCTGGCTTCCTGGCTTCAATATTCGCCAAATCCGATTTCTTGATGAGATAGACGCTGGCGACTTTTGTTGCCTTCAGTCGCTTCTGATGAATCAGTTGCAAGACTCGCTGCCGACTGACACCCAGAATCTCTGCGGCCTCTGGGGTCGAGATATAGTCATGGTTAGCCTTCGCCACGCGTGGATTATAGGCAAACCTCTTGTCGATCCAAAAGAGATTATTAACCACTTGTCTATTGACAAGAGGTTATGAGCGCGTATAATGACTTGTCTTAAGACAAGCCGTTATTACTGCCGAACTCTGGTCAGACTGGGGGAAACATGAGCGACCAAAACGAACCTCAATGTAATTGCAGAGAGCTACTTGCTGATCAGGAAACCTGGGAAATCATTTTCGACCCTGCATTCTGTAATGACCCCGGCGCGGCTGACTGTCTGGCTCATCTGCTGTTCATCCTCAAGAAAGCGATCGCGAGCGGCCCGGAAGGAAGCATGAGAGTCATCAACACACTCGAAGACGGAATCAGAATGGTCTGGCCCTATACCGAAGAACACAAACTCGCGCGTGAACTGTATGAGATATACCTGTCGGGCGACCTGAAACCTTGGGACGAGCCGCGACAATTGCTTGAAGGCGCGCTTGAGAGGTTCAAGACTAAGCGCAAGGCCAAAAGCCCCAAGGCGGCAGGGCGCGGAAGCGAGCGGCGAAAGAGCGGTGCAACCAAAGCCAGACGGTAAAGGGGTCGAGACTGGAACTCGGATCCAGGATAGCTCGCGGAAAAGTTCAATCCTAGCCGGATTTCTGCCTCCGCGAAAGTAGATCGTCAGCGATTACCTCTCTGTGGTAATCGGCGTCCGCAGTCATCTTCTTCCACATTTCAGCCGTTGCATCTTGCCCTCCGATTAGCATCCTGAATCCATGCCCGACAAGATAGCGGACGCGCGCGATCTCTTCGTAGATCAGTCGGTCATTTTTCGTAAGCCCAAAGCCTTCTGTCAATTGGACGAGTGCGACCTTCCGGCACCAACTGTTAGGGTCTTCGCCGGCTGCCAGAGCCGCGTTCTCCACTTGCTCATACTGCTCATTCGTCAGGCGGAACGTGATGTTTCGTGATTTCTTAGTTTCCTGGCTTTCGTCCATTTCCATTCTCCAAGTAAGCGAAAAAAGGGTTTGTATACAGGCCCCTACCCTGTCTACACGTTTGTCTACAATGTCTACAAAAATTCGCTAACTCCTTTAATTGTCAAAGTAGACATTGTAGACACGGATGTCTACAACGTAGACATCTCAGCCCCGAATTCAGGGGGTGACGTGTCAAATACATCTCAGGTGCGTAGCACCTACTGTGCCTTTCGATAGTTTTGGTATCAATCGACTACTGCGATTACCACACCAAGCTAGCCGGGGGCCGTGATGGTCTCCTCATTCGCGGAAGTGTGTCTTGATTTTGAGGTTTTTGTTCAGGACAAGTATTTGCGCCGGCGAGCGCATAGGGAATAAACTCCCGCACTATGGAAACCTCAACACTCCTTCCTTGCCCTTACTGCGAACGCATAGTCTCGCCCGATGGAAAACCGTGTACTCTCTGTGTGGAAGCCGCTAACCGAGCAAAGGTCGTTGAGCCAAGTTTCCGTCTCAAGACCGGTCTGTATCTGATCGGAAGTTTAGAGCGCGGGCTTACTGTTTATAAACAGCAAATCCGTGCGCACAATTTGGTTTGGTCGCTGTGGGAGTTACATAGGCGCAAAGAAATAAATGTTGATCACGTGGCGATTGTGGGTGGGGGAATTTCTGGGCTGACTGCTGCGGCATGTTTCTTGTCGCGATTCGATCAGAATGTCAAAGTAACACTGTTCGAACAGCTATGGGATTTGTGTCCACTTCAGCAAGGATCTGACAATCGTTGGTTGCACCCAAAGATCTATGATTGGCCAGCTGATGGCAGCAGGGCACCCGGTGCGTCGTTACCTGTTCTCAATTGGTCAGAAGGGCGGGCATCCGATGTTGCACGGACAATCGTACGCGAGTTCAGTAGATTCAGCGAAGCTTTCGACAAATCAGAAGAGCGGCTCACCATTTACCTTGGCTTGAAGCACTTTCGGATAGATGCAGCAAAGAACAAGATTGAATGGGTTGCCAGTAAATCGAAGCGGGCCGGAGCATTTCATCCTATCAAAGACAAGCTAGGTAAGAACGAAGTTTTCAACACTATCGTGCTCGCAGCCGGTTTTGGTGTAGAGACGAAATTGGCGCAGTGCCAAACTAACTCTTATTGGAGAAACGAGCAGCTGGGCCAGCCCAGGTTGGACGGTAAACATCAGACATTCCTCGTCTCCGGTTTCGGCGATGGGGCTCTTATAGACCTCTGCCGCCTAACAATTGAGCAGTATCGCCAAGACACGATCCTCTATGAGCTGTTCTCTGGCAATTTAGAGAAGGTTGAGAAACATTTGGCGACAGAGCGGCTCAAACTGGATCAAGACGCAAATCTCTTTGAATTCTTCAGCGAACTTAAAGAAGTGTTAGAACCAGCGCGAGAGGAGCTTTTGAAGAGGATACGAAAGGATGCGAGTGTTGTGCTACATATCGCTGGTAAACATGGCAAAGTGAAGTCAATCTCAGATATATTTGGAGCTTCTAGTTCATTTCAGAATCGGATGATGGCATTTCTTCTCTATAGCTGCGGCGCTTTTTCACCTAATTTCGATAATCTTGAAACTGCGGTGAAGGAGTCTCGGATCCCAAAAGCCAACGTTCTTTGCCGATACGGCACCGATACACTCGCGCATTTGTCATTAATGTTTGTGGAGATGGATCAGATTGCCGCCCGTCTAACGCAACTCAAGGAGAATCAGGAACAGAAGCCCGAACTTTTTTGGGAACCGGGCACCTTTCGGCAGCCACCTTTAAAGGACAACCCCAAATGACAAAACCATACCTGAATCCAGAGCCCGTGCCACCAGCGAGTCAACTCTCAGTTTTACCGTTCGCTGCTGCGGTTGATGGGTTACTAAGAGAGGAGTTAAACATTCCGAGTCTGCGAATTACCGTGCATCGTGCAATCAGCCGACAAGGCGAGGGCTACCTTCAGCAAGTTTGTGCATACGTGCAAGGCGAAAAGGCTGACCCGCGTGGAGTCGGTCGCGTTTTTCCAGTAGACGAAGGAATCATTGGAGCGGCCTTTGGAGATCGTCGTATCTGGCGAACGAAGGCCTATAAGACAAACCCTGAATTCCAGATTGACCTGCGAGAATCGATGCCCGCTTCGGGCGATAAGCGAGCACCGTCAGAAGTAGCATGGTCCTATCTCGCTGTCCCCTTCTTGGGTCCACAAGACCAAGTGGTGTTGATCCTATATGCGGACTGTAACGAACTCAATTTTTTTGCTGATGATGATCGCGTCCGACGTGTAGTAGCGATGTGTCGTGGTTTCTGCCGTTTGTTTGATTGGCTCGAGAAGAATGATCCATTCCCTAACCTTCGAAATTTCCCGCTTCAGAAAGGCGAGCCAATCACGGGTAGCGATCGTACGGTGTATACAAAGATTCAAGAAGCTATTGACTTCATTGAAACTCCAAGATTCAACGAAGTACCCTCCTTTAACTACGAAGCGTCAGCCGCCTGATAAGCGGAACTTCGTAGATAACAGAGCGGTGGATGGGTCATCGGAAGAGTACCAGACGAAAACTCAGACTGGTGCACAACTCAAAACTCCTTCGATAGGTCATCGAGGGCATTTCACTGGAAGTAGGAGTGTTGGATTCCGAATGAACCGCAGCCAACTTCGTGCCTTGATCACTGAGTCGCTCTCGTCGCAGGGCTTCCGCTTGCGAGGAGCTGAAATACTCCCGCCCCGCAATCTCACGAAGGAAAGATTGCGTAAGTTGCACTCAATGGCGGTCAAACATCGCATTGAGAAATCGAAAGGAGGCCTTTCACGACACGAGGACCGTTTACTTGAATACATAGCGGCTGGCTCAGAAGTAAAGCCGGAAATGATTCTTCCGCAGATGGTCGAAGTTACGCCTGACTCGGAAGAAGAGTTGTTATTTAGACACGCCAGCCTACATTGGAGTATTCCGGTTTCTTCTGGGTATGGGCGCCGCCTCCGTTTTGTTGTTTTCGACGAGCAGAATGGCAAGCTCATCGGCCTCATTGGATTAGGAGATCCGATCTTCAGTCTAGGAGCACGGGATCAGTGGGTTGGATGGGATATGCACGGACGAAAGCAAAGACTATTTAACGTACTGGATGCTTTTGTCCTCGGTGCGGTTCCGCCCTATTCGGCGCTTCTAGGTGGCAAGCTAATCGCTATGCTGGCGTCGAGTAATGAAGTGAGATCGGCTTTTGAACGCAAATATGGAGCTCGTAAATCACTGATTGGTGAAAGAAAGCTGGATAGACGTTTGGCCTTAATTACGACAACCTCAGCGCTTGGGCGATCCTCAGTGTACAACCGGATCCGATACGAGGGTCGTACACTCTTTAAGAGCGTTGGATTTACTGAGGGATCTGGCGATTTCCATTTTGCAAATGGGCTTTACGACTCAATCTGCCAGTATACGGTGCGCTACTGTCAGCCAACCGCCAAACAGGAAAGATGGGGAACAGGATTCCGAAACAGGCGGGAAGTCGTTAGAAAATGCTTGGCTAAGATCGGGCTCTCACCGAACTGGGCTTATCACGGAGTGCGTCGCGAAGTCTTCGTCGTTCCTCTGGCTAAAAATACACAACAATTCCTAGCTGGCCAGCATTCAAGACTTCAGTGGTTTGATCAACCTGCCTCAGACTTGTTTGCTGCGTTTCGTGAAAGGTGGTTACTTCCACGTGCTAGCCGGGATCAAAGGTACAGAGATTTCATTCCGTCCAGCTATAGGCTTTGGGGAAAGGCGACAAACAATGGCGGATGAGGCCGCGCCATTCGCCGACTTACCCGCCGCGTTGGTTGAGGAAGTGTTGGAACAGACCGCGGCGGTCGGAGATCTCCTGCTGAAGACTTTTCGCGAAGTGAAGCAGGATCGAGCCGCCTACCGCCAAGCACTTAAAGATCGAAACCTTATTCTTCACGAGTCCTCCTTGGGCTACCCGCCGTTGCCAACGACATGTGCCACAGACGGCTCTTATGCTATTGACCGTCTGCTTACAGTCGATCTAGCAGCTGCAGCGGCAGTTGCCGTTGAAGGCCTTACTCCGCCGTCCGAAAAGCGCCATTGGGATAGGCCGTATCACTCGACGTACGTGGTTGCGGAAGTTCATCACGCCGATACTGCGACCGTATTACGGGCGGTCATGTTAGGGCGGGAATTGTTGCTCGCGGTTCGCGCGCCTCACGATCTCGTTATGCTCGATATGACACTCACTCTCCCGATCATTTATTTTAATCAAGCTCTCAACCAAGCCGCGGAAGCCTCAATGCTTCAGTGCTCACAAGAGTTCCTATCGAATTGTTGCGACTACTTGGAAGCCTATAATTCTATTCTTCGCGCTGAGCGTTCCGACAGAAACTATGTGGGTTTGCCAAAGTACTCTACGCGTCGCGAGATCGGTCGCGCTGTTGGATGGCCGGGAGCTCACGACGATCGAGGATTTCTGACACTAATATTGCAACCCGGGGAGTTGACTAGTCCGATGGATATAGAGCAGCCACCGCAAGAATGGCACCTGAACACCTCTCGGGTCCCGCTACCGATTCGGAATAGAGTTCACGACTTGGCGTCGGAGATTGTTGAGGGCCTCAGGGGCCTCCAGATTTTCTACTACAAGCCACACGAATGGTTGCCGGCACTTAGAATAGAATTAGCCCGCAATGTCGGAGCCAACAAACATAGACTTGGCTCCATAATTCAGGGCTTGAAGCATCAGTGTGCGACTGCTTCAATGCTTGAACCGTATCCGCTTTACCTTGCTGATCGGACAGTAAAGGCCTTGGCTAGGGCGCTTCCAAGCTTCCGACAAGTGACAACTCAACGAATCTCTGATCAGTATGAAGGCGATATCGGCGAAGTATTTTTTGCTATGCATGGCTACCGCAGCGAAACAGGAGGCTAACGATGACGGACCACAAGAGCGACTTAGACACTCTCGTAGATGCGACAGAGCGACTCGGAGTAATTGGCTCACCATCGTCTACGTCGCAGTTAGCCCTCGATATTCTTGGCTCAGCGGTGTCGCGAAAACTCGTGGGTGAATTGGCACTATTTCGATTCGTCCAAGACTCGTCTCCGCACTACGCGTTGGGGCAAATCACTGAGGTTCAGCTTCGTAACATCTGGCATGAGGATCCTACAATGCGTAGTCTCATTCGTCAGCGCGGGCGTGTGGATGCCGTAAGCGAACGACAAGATACACACCTTGGCAAGATGGTAATCAGTGCCGTTTTTCGGAAGGGTGGTCCTGGCGGATATGAGCCCAGCATTCTGGGCACCGTTCCGTCTACAGGTACGACTATCCATCTAGTAACGGACGAGGTGCTCGAAGAACTTCTACGCCCATATCAAGAACAGATCTTTTATCTGGGCCACGTATATGGGTCTAAGCCAAAGCTACCACTTTGGTTCAAGCACTTCGATAGAGGGCCAGACGGCGCGGGCGAAGCTTACCACTTAGGTGTTTTTGGCAAAACTGGTTCCGGCAAGTCCGTCCTGGCCAAGATGATCCTTCTGGCCTATGCGCGCTATCCGAAAATGGCATTACTTATTGTTGATCCTCAGGGCGAATTTGCAAAAGACATACAGGGCCGCTTCACTGGTGAGTTCACGTTGCCTGTGGGAGATGTTGCTAAGAAACTCGGAAAGCAAACAGTTATTCTAACGGTTCGCAATCTGGTCTTGGACACATGGGAGCTACTTGAACAAATACTCTTCGAATCGCTATTCTTCGAGCGATTGACCGTACCCAAGGGAGAGAACCGGCAGCTCGCGTGCAGTATCCTCGCAGATAAATTACGAAAGGCGCATGTGAAGCTAAAGGATTTATACACGCGCGGCTCGTTCGATAAGGCTTGGGAAATTCTCTGCGATGAAAAGGTTCAGAAAGTTTTCTACCGTACAGAGGGTTCGAGGGCAAGATTTGATAGCGCCCTCAAGGAAGCGGACCAAGAAGAATTCTATTCCCAATATTGGAAGGGCGTGACAGAACTGTTCCGGGCAGATCGGCAAGGTGCCAAGAGCATAGAGAACGCATTGTCTTGGCTTCTTAATCCCGATGCCGCAAACCGACCAATCCTAGTAATCGATTTATCTAAGGAACAGGCAAAAGACCTATTTTGGAATGACCGGATTCAAGCGCTTGTCATTAAGCGGCTACTGGATGGCCTGAGCCAAAGCGCAGAATACTTCTACAAAGAAGGGCAGAGTCTCAATGCTCTGGTCGTTATCGATGAGGCACACAGATTGGCACCCCGTGAATTACCGAGGGACGACGACGCGGCGAGAGGAGTTAGGGCCGTACTGGTAGATGCTGCTCGGACAACCAGAAAATATGGATTGGGCTGGCTCTTCATCAGCCAGACACTTTCGAGCCTCGATTCGGAAATCATTCAGCAACTTCGAATCTTCTTCTTTGGTTTCGGTTTGGCGCTTGGTCAAGAGTTTGTTTCGCTTCGGCAGCTCGTCGGCTCGTCGGGAACAGCCCTGGATCTATATCAACTCTTTCGCGATCCACATTCAGCTTTCGACGCGGCTAGTCGCCAGTATTCGTTCATGACGATCGGTCCAGTTACGCCATTATCATTTTCCGGGAGCCCTCTGTTCCTGAATGCCTTCAACTCAGTTGAGAAATTCCTTCTAGCCAATAAGTTACACAGCGCTGCGATGCGTTAAGAGTTTCTCGGCCAGGATTTGGATTCATCGACGGCAGAGATCAATTCCGCTTCATGCCGAGAAACTCGGAACACTGATTATTGAAAATCGCAGAATCGCAGGCCCGGCCAGGGCCTTCGTGTTGACTAAAACTGGAGGTTGAATAGCTGCGCTAGGATGTGCTGAACGGTTTCAGCATAGATATCAATGTCTTCATCCGTCACACTTGCCGTCGCTCGCTCATGAATCAATTTATTCCTAAGCTTGTAGTAGTGGTTAATTTTTGCTAGGTGAACTGGATCCAGTGTAATTACCTTCTGAACCTCCTTAATTACATCACTGCGCCGGTCGAATAACTTCTGCAAGGCATTGTCGCTTATAGTTATTGAGGGTGTATGAACGAGGAATTCTTTCAATGATATTTCGAGAGTGCTATCCAACAGAATTAGTGCGATTCGGTTCTTAGTTTGATACTTCTGGCGCCGTATCAGATCTACGGCCGCGACCGACTCGATCGGACCAACCAGCCACGGTTGATCCCTCATCACTTTGAGGTTGTAATCCCTCAAATGATCAATTCGGTGCTTGAGAACTTTCGGCAATGGAGGTAGATGGGACTTCTTTATTGCTCTTACGTTCTTCACTTTTATTTGTAAGGGCTTGCCAGTCTCATGCGCGAGTACCTCACTGTCCCAGACCTCTCGCAGTCGGCGAGACAATTTAGAGAATTCGGAGACCACCTCAATCAAACCGTCTTGAAGGGCGATGAAAGTAGGATGACTGTAGACAATGCCGGATTTTGTGCTATTCCAAGGCATGTGTTTGGCAGAACCCCTCAACCTTGCGATAACTCGGCAGAGCGAGGCGTCGGAGTGCGGAATCCCTGCTTTACCTGAAATATACCCGACGCTTCTATCCTTGAGTTCTTTGGCGATTAATCGATCGTTGCGATAGAAGTACGCCCCATATTCGTCACCGCCGGCTTCGCGTGTCCTAACCAGTCCACCTGTGATGCTGACCTCAACCGTTCCGCCGTCATCCGTAGGCAAGTCGAATTTGAAGTCCCTTGGAAGAAAATTCGGAGGATACGCCCAGGTATCAAACGTTATTGAAGTCAAACTCTTCTTATTCAGAACGATTTGAAATTTCCGACTAGCCAAGTACCGACCATAAGTGGCGCACAAGTGATTTCGAAGAATGTCTTCGTCCTCTGCCGTAATCCGCCTGCGCAATTTTGAAACTTCAACCATGGTAGTTCGCTCAGCGATCGGCTCGATCTCGTACGCCGGAATCTCCCATGACTCGCTTTCTAGCCAGTCGTAATCTATGTCGATTTGAAACGACTTTGCCTTTTCATAACGAGAGCGGATCGTCGTATTTTCCCCTAAAGCTACCACTGCGCGCTTGCTGCCAACGCCAAACATTCCGATAAGGTCCTCATCCCGGCTGTTACCGGTTCCACCGGGACGCACCAATAGCTCCAAATCTGATTCCCGAACACCACCGGCATTATCTTCAATGCGGATGATTTGGCGGTCGGTATCTAGATCGATCTTTATGAAGACAGGGGTTGCCTGCTTCCCTCGAAGATAGAGGTCTAACGCATTGTCAACTAACTCGCATATTGAGGTCTCTAACGAGTAGTCTTGAATGATCGACCAAAACAGGCGCTTATTCGGGGTGCCGTCAAGAATCTTTGCTTCACGCTTCAATAGAGACTCCTGGGTGAACGGAGTGGATTAGAGCCTGGACGAAATAACTTATACCCCGCATTGGACGAGTGCAAGAAAAGACGCTTGCTTCTGATCACCTGAAGTGCCCACCTCGTTGTCACGAGGCGATGCACCTGCCACGAATAAACCGGCCCGTCATGGGATCGAGGCTTTAGGTGCATGATTTCGTCTGTGCGCATTCAAGTGATCAAGTCTATTTACTTGAGGCAAATCGCCCAAACACCGAAATGAGTGGCCTTTCCTTTTTTGTACGCAAATCTGTACAATGAACTTTGATCAAGGCACATGAAACAAGAAACTACAACAGACGACAAAGCGGCGGCGTTGCTGCGAGTGGCCTCATATCTTGGCCGCCCGCAGAAGTTCATGCCGGTGGGGGATGCGCGGGCGGAGATGCGTCGCACTCTAGATCTAGTTACAAAGGGAAGCGTTGTTCTTACCACGCACGGCGAGCCAGAGGCGGCGGTTGTGCCTTTCACTACCCTCGAAGACATGCGACGTGCTCTCTTACATCTACTCGTTGAGGAAATGGGCGCAAGCTTTGAGCGTTCTCAGGAGAGAGCGCGATCTCAAAGGGGAGATACTCCTGCGACCAGCGAAGAGGAATTAGAGGCTCTAGTCGGAGAGGCCGTCAAGAAGGCGCGAAAGCGGAATGGTAAGTCTTCTCGTAAGGTATCGCGCGGTTGAGCATGCCGCCTGCTCCTGATCAAACGAACACCATTGAGAATGAATTACGCATCGTTGTCGATGCGCAGATTGTTCTCGCAATGTTTCTCACGCGCCGCGACCGTCCGAAAGCGGCTTCGCCTAAGCGACACCTACTGGATCTCTTAACTCAACCAAGTTTTCGCTGGTCGTGGAGTCCTGACATTATCGACGACTATGAGCGCGGCGCAAACGCGGTCGAGGCTGACGAACGTATCATCCGGCGCGCAGAATTTGATCGCGTCGGATTTGAACTACTGCTTGCTGCGCTGCAACTTGAACCAGCGGTCGCTGTGTCAGTCAAGACGATGCGCGACGCTCGCCGTCGCATATTGCAAGCGCCGCGAGCGGCTGAACGCGATCTTGACGATGCGGTCTATCTAGCCTGCGCGGTGGATGGGCACGCGCAGTTTCTTGTTACTCAGGATTCGGATTTGCGATCGTTGGGAGAGACTTACCAGGGCGTGTATATTGTCGCTTGGAACGCACTCGAAGTTGAATTGGCGAAGCGAGGACTGTTAGTAATGGGTGACCGTGGGTGATGAAGCCCCAAGGCCCCTGACCGTGGGGAAAATTGTGTCGGTCTTGAACTGAAACAGGCTGATTTAGGCGCGCATAGGCGCAAACGAAAATGGGCTGCGATCCGCGTAAACGTTGGTTGATGTGGTTACAACGTCATAGGCGCGCTATCACGTTGCTGGATTCATAACCCCAAGGTCGGGGTTCGATCCCGCCCCCCGCTACCAACATCCCGCACAATATCAATGATTACAGCTCAAGCCGCAGAAAGCGATTTCCTTCTCGGGGAAGGGAACTTGAAAAGCTTTTGATTGCTGGTCTTAGCTCAACCATTCGGATCAACAACGCAGGCTCGGAAGTTCGTTACTCTGTCTTTATAAGTACTGCAATGCGTAGGCCTCGTCAGCCGTATCGGTCGAAGGCTCTAGCGTCCTCGGACTAGCGGAAACAAAATGAGCGGGATTTGACCGCCTCTCTCTAGTGAATTAGCTGAATAACTCGCTAATGACCCTTAGTGAGGGTACACGACTCGGCCGCTACGAAATCCAATCGCCCGCTCGGCATGGGCGAAATGGGTGTGTCTAGCGCTTGATAGGGATCTGGATCAGACAGTCGCGAATCAAGATTCTTCCTCCAGCTCCAGCCTCGCACCAACAGCGATTGCAGCGCTCGGAAGCAAGAGCACTTTCGGGCTTTGCATCATCCGCACATCATCACAATCCATGAGGTGGCACCGCCTCGTGTCTTGCCCTTTGAGCGCGACTAAGTTCATCAACTGAGATACACTGCGCCAGCGCAATGGGTTCAAGCTGGTTGACAGCCTTAGGATTAGGCTTTCGGTTCGGTTGGTTCTTCCTTTGGCGGCATAGAAAGCGGCGACAAGTCACGGCACTTCGCCACAACTGCTCTTCGAGATCGAAGGAACCAATTATGCGTCAAGTAAAGAGGGACAGCGCTTCCTCGTAAGCGTGGTAACCGAGAAGGCATCCGCGCCGCCGATTAATATGGTGCTAAATTGGACCGCGCAGTTGAAGAAATGACCCTCGTCAACCAAACCATCTCGCATTACAAAATCGTCTCGAAAATCGGCGCGGGCGGGATGGGCGAGGTCTACTGTGCCCACGATTCGCGGCTTGATCGTGAGGTTGCTATCAAGTTACTTCCGGCTGATTTCGCGAACGACCAGGAGCGATTACGCCGATTTGAGCAGGAGGCTAAAGCGACCTCGGCTCTTAATCATCCAAACATTCTGAGCGTTTACGACATCGGCGAACACGAAGGCTCGCCATTCATCGTCTCTGAACTGCTTGAAGGCGGGGAACTTCGCGAGCGTCTCGATGAAATGCCGATCCCATTGCGAAGAGTAGTCGAATACGCACAGCAGATCGTCAGCGGTCTGTCGGCCGCGCACGAAAAAGGAATCGTCCACCGCGACCTGAAGCCCGAGAACGTCTTTATTACCAAAGACGACCGGGTGAAGATCCTCGACTTTGGGCTTGCTAAGCTGCGCGGACCCAAGAGTGATGAAAGCAGTTCAGAGGACGCGACGCGAAAAGCGATCACGAATCCCGGCGTTGTAATGGGAACCGTTGGTTACATGTCGCCGGAGCAGGTGCGCGGCCAAACAACGGATCACCGTTCAGACATCTTTTCATTCGGCGCAATCCTGCACGAGATGATCACGGGGCGCCGTGCCTTCCGGCGCGAAACGATGGCCGAGACGATGACGGCGATTCTCAAGGAAGAGCCGGAAGAATTAAGCGCAACAAATCCCAATATCAATCCAGCGCTGGAAAGGATCGTGTCCCGCTGTCTCGAAAAGAAAACCGAGCGAAGGTTTCACTCAGCGCACGATCTCGGCTTTGCATTAGAGTCGTTGTCAGCACCAACAAGCTCCTCAGGGAACACGATGACAACGGCAGCGACGGCTGCAGTTGTCGAAACGCGATGCAGCTTGGCTTGCGCGCATTCCATGGCTGGCGTTTGCAGTTGCGGCAACCGTTGCGATCGTCGCTTCCTTTTTTGCATTCAAGAATTCCCGGCGAACGGGTGACGAATGCGGCGCGGTTCGCTTAACCGTCACCTTCGGACAACGTACGACCGGCCTTGGGCAAATAGCAATTTCACCGGATGGTCGTAACCTCGTCATTTCTGCCATCACTGAGGGCAAGCCCCAACTATGGCTGCGACCGTTGAACTCATTTACGGCACGGGTGATTCCGGGCACGGAAAGCGTCCAGGGTTTTCCGTTCTGGTCCCCCGATAGCCGATCCGTTGCTTTCGCAACCGGCGGCAAGCTCAAAAAAATCGATCTGGCAGATGGTACAGTGCAATCCCTTTGCGACATACCATTCGGGGACAGAAGAGGTTTCGAAGGCACCTGGAACCGTGATGGCACCATTCTCTTTTTCGTCGGCGGAAAAACCATTTATCGTGTTCCAGCGACCGGCGGAAAACCTGAGCCGATTCCCGGCATGGACCAGTCGCGCCAGGACGTGCTCTTCCGTTGGCCACGGTTTCTACCTGACGGCAAGCACTTTCTCTACCTTGTCACGACTGCTCAGGAGGGCACGTCAGAAGTTTTTGTCGCCACACTTGATGGTAAAGAGTCGAAGCGTTTGCTCACAGCACAGTCAAGTGCGATTTACGCTAATTCGCCGAATGGCGGCGGGTATCTGCTCTTCGCGCGCGATGGAGCGCTGCTGGCTCAGCCCTTTGACGCGAGAAATCTTACTCTTACCGGCGACTCTATACGTGTCGCAGATCAGGTAAGAATAAACTCTAATAGTCGTGCATTCTTTTCAGTTTCAGATAACGGCACCCTGGTCTACGATCAGTTTGCTGAAGGTGAGAATCGTCAGCTAACGTGGTTTGATCGCGCTGGCAAGCAGCTCGAGACATTTAGCGAAAAGGGAACGTTTATCGGACTGAAACTATCGCCTGACCGGAAGAGGGCGGCGGTATCGCGACGTGATCCGAGAACAGGCGTTTTCGATTTATATGTGATTGATGTGGTAAGGGGAGCGACCACCCGCCTCAGTTCAGGGCCTTTTGACGTTGCCGATTTCGTTTGGTCACCCGACAGTAATTACATTGCCTGGGTGTCAGTTAAGGGATCCACTTATCAACTCCTGCGAAAACTTGCCAGCGGTAGCGGCCAGGAAGAAGTCTTGCTGGAATCAAGCAAAAACATTGGGCCAACAGATTGGTCCGCGGACGGTAAGTTTATTCTGTATACGGACATTGATCCGAAGAGCAGAAGGGATATCTGGGTCTTACCGCTTGAGGGCGACCGTAAGCCCTACGTGTTTTTCCAAACGCCTGTTGACGATACCTCGGCGGTGTTCTCACCAGACGGACGATGGATCGCATATCGATCGAGTGAATCGGGAAATCCAGAGATTTACGTTCAGACTTTTCCTGCGTCAGGTGGTAAGTGGCCGGTGTCAACCGCAGGAGGGCTAAGCCCCGTCTGGCGTCGCGACGGAAAGGAATTGTTCTACATTACGCCCGATGGAAAGTTGATGGCGGTAGAGATAAAAATTGGCAGCACATTTGAGCCAGGTGTTCCCAAACTTCTGTTTGACGTCGCGACTGCGCGAACGCTGGCTACCAGTGCCTACGATGTTTCGACTGATGGGCAACGGTTCCTTTTCATTAGCGGGCAACTAGACACGAATCCTTCTTCGCTCGCTGTCATCGTTAACTGGACCGCGGAATTGAAGAAATGACGGATTGACATAGCACCTTACAAATTGGAAGGAATTTGATTAACGGGTAGAAATGCATCCATAACCCCAAGGTCGGCGGTTCGATCCCGCCCCGCGCTTCGCCTAGCTCTTGCGCCAAATGAAGACTAGTCCCGCATGACCAGAATTAGTCCCACGAGACAGAATATCAGGCCGAGAATATTTCGCAGAGACAGATGATCTTTGAAGATGATGATGCCGATCGGGACCAACATGAGCGTGACCGCAACATTGGTCGCAACCGCAGCCACGCTGATTCTCCAACCCGATCGATACGCCAACAGGAAACCCACTTCAATACAGGCAGCGGCAGCTCCCACAACAAAGACCGCCCAGTTCGATTCCCGAAAAGAACTAACAAAAGATTTGTTACCCGGAAAGGCGAAGACACAGACGGTCAAAACCACTATGCCTGCCACATAGGCGATGATGGTCGCATAGAATGGATTGATTTCTTTCGGTATCGATTTTTGGGCCAGATGATAAAAGAGCATCCCGCCCACAGCCAGGCCCAATGGAAAATAGAAGGTTGTTCTCATCGTCGTCATGATGTCTCACCAGTCTTGAACGTGTGGGGAAACGATCGATTCGATTCAAAGCCAGATCGAAAACAGATTCGAGACCTCCGGTTCTGATGACAGTTCTAAGGAGCAGCCAAGCATCCACGAACTCAGACGAAATAACTCAAAACAGACTCAGGCTTTCGTGTTGCTTCGGGTGGTTTCGTGGATGGTTCTATTATTCCGATAGCCCCTACAGCTTCCTCACGTCGATGTAATAGAGTTCGGTCGCCACCTCGAAGTCGTGTTTTGTGAGCCCCGTCTTCATTGTCTGCCACTCGGTTGTCGGTTGAATAATCTGCCAATGGGCTTTCGTCCCGACCTGCACCGGCATCGCGAACTTTGGTTCATCCGCTTGCCAGCGATAGGAAACAGTGCCGTCGCCGAACTTCAATTCCAGCGCGGGTAGAGCCGTGTGGCGCAGGTATTGATTAAAGATCGGGGTCAGGTTCATCCTCGTCTTTTGGTTGAAGTAAGCCACGATGTCCTCAGTCATGATCGATTGATATTTGAAGTGCTGATAAAAATCGTGCAATAGCGCCCACCACTTCTGATCGTCATTCAAGACACTGCGCAAAGTATTGATGAAGAGCGCGCCTTTGAAGTACATGTCCTGCGGAGGCGTCGCATTGACGCCGCGAGGTGCAATGACGGGTTGCTGATTCCTGACTTTGGCTTTCAATGCGTTCGTGTACTTCAGGCCATCCGCTTTGCCATACATGTACTCGACATAAAGGCACTCGAGATAAGTGGTCCAGCCTTCATGAATCCACATGTCGGACCGGTCTGCCGCGGTGACGCTGTTGCCGAACCATTCGTGTCCGCTTTCATGAATGATGATGAAGTCGAACCTCGTTGAAATGCCGACCCCGGTCCAGTCGCGTTCGAGATAGCCGTTCGCGAAATGATTTCCATAGGCGACCGCGCTTTGGTGCTCCATGCCTGCGTAAGGCACCTGGATCAACTTGTAACCATCCTTCTTGAACGGATACTCGCCGAAGTAATGCTGGTAGGCTTCGAGCATTCCCCTGGCCTGAGCAAATTGTCTTTTCGCCTTCTCCAAATCTTCCGGCAGCGCGTAGAAATCCAAAGAGAGATCGCCAAGCCGATCCGCGAAGTGCGCATAGTTCCCGATGTTCAGCGAGACGTCGTAGTTGTTAATAGGATACTGCACCAGCCAATCCCAACGTGTGTATCCGTCGTGAAGATCAGCCTTGCCGATGAACTTTCCGTTGGAAACATCAGTGAGATTGTTCGGTATCTCGACGCTGATCTTCATCGACTCGACTTCGTCTTTCCACTGATCTTTGTTCGGCCACCAGATGCTGGCGCCTTCGCCCTCGCAAGCAGTGAAAATCCATGGCCGGCCAACTGGGTCTTTGCCGAAAGTGAATCCCCCGAAACGGCCAATCGTTTGCGGCGTGCCGGAATAATAGAAGTCAAGCGAATAAGTGCGCCCGGCTTTCAACGTTTCGGGAAAGTCGATGAAGACCGCGCCTGAGTCGCGTTCGTATTTGAGTTCCGTCGACTTACTGTCCGACTTCTGACCTCTGATCTCTGACTTCTGAAACAGAATCTTATCGACCTTCAAATTGTCGTAAAGATCGAGTTGAATCCGCGTATCGTCCTTGAGCATCTTGAAGCGGATCGTGTTCCTGCCGCTCACAAACTTCTTCTCCGGATCGACGCGGATGTCGAGATCGTAGTAGAGCAGATGATTGTTGGCCCGGTACCGCCCGTATTCACCGCGCAGGATGTTGGCGTGGGTTGGGGTTGGCGAGGCTTGCTGTGATCCAGTCGCCCTAGTCTGTCGTATTGATTGGGCAAAGAACACCCCGGTGAACGTCAGCGAAAGGAAAAGCCTCGCTACGGATTTGCGAAGGATGAAATCACACATCAAGCTACCTCATCGGCATTCAAACCAACTTTCCATACCTTGCTTCAGCGTCAGTCTCAAAGAGGACTACTAAGCGCTTCCTTCAGAACTTTGCAGGTCGCCTGCGACGATTCATGTAAATCTTCAATAACCGAACATCCGACCCCGTCGCCGCTTATTTGCATATTGCCGAGCCGAATGGCGTCGGGTAGCGGATTATTGTCGTTGTATTCATCAATGGTCCCTGCAGCAATCCTAGTGGGCTTGATGGTGTCGTGCAGTACAATCAGCCATCTCTGCAGGGGATCGTCAATTTCGAAGCGTAATCCGAGTCGCTGAATCACCTCACCAGCCCTTTTGGCTATGCCCTCGAAATGTTTCCAAGTCGATATGGCGCTATTTACCGATCCATCTTTTATTGTTACCCAATGCTTACATGTCCGGTTCGGATAAAAACGATTGTGTTCGGTGTCATACCAGCACGACAACCAGAATTCTGGACTGAGATGCACGCCGGAAACAGTGAACAATCCTCGCCATCCTTCAGAAACACTTCGTCGGAAACGCCATGACCAGCGACTCTTTTGAACTTCATTTTAGTTGGGTCGCTGGAACCTTCGAGCCAATCTAGCTTGATATGCATGAGTGCTACGTAATCTTCTGGGCGACTCTGGAACTCACGCTCCAGCAACGAAAGCGAATCGGCGTCTGCGGCCGACATGTCTGCGCTCACGCCGTTTGACGGGACATCGTGCCGCATGACTGGTCGTCGGCACCCTTCGAGGAGTTTCGCATATCCCTGCTCACGTTCCTCTAGGAGCCAGTTGATGTAATGGAATTGTGCCAGTGAGCCTTTGATGGGGGTGTCGTCGAGCCGCAGGGGAATGAAGCGGCGCTCCTTGTTCAGCGGATCGCGGAAACGGAATGTGTAGCTCTCCAACCCCGCCCAGTCAGAGCCGAACGCATTCGCCGACATGCACAGCACGAGCACCCGTGACCCCTCTAATCCTTCCTCGATCTTTGCCGGGATGCTGTGGCCGGGCTGGACTTCCCATTCATCGAACCAGACGCGTAGCCCATCCGCCCGCAGCCGCTCTGCGATGACGCGAACCACGGCTTTGTCTTTTGAGCTGTGGTTGAGGAAGACGTCGTAGCGGAAATCGTTCATCAAGGTAGCCCGCTGACCCGGGCTGAGGTTGGCGGTAACGTTTACAGACTTGAAGCCGCCAATAATGCCTGTTCGACGGCCGGGGGCAACGGCACGGGATGGAAGCGGTCCGCGAGAAAGGCATAGTCCTCACCGCTTTCGTCGACAACGCGCAGGTAGCCTTCGGCGGCCGCATCCTCATCAGGAATGACGCGATAGAGTTTGCCTACTTCGAGCGAAGCCGGATAGTCGCTGTTATCGAGACAGACTGCAAAATGAATGGCTTGGTTTTCCATGTTACTGTTCACTGATCTAGAAACGGCAGCTTGATTTTGAACTCTCGCTTACCGATCCCGTGCGCCTCGTACCAATGAATCTCGGCGAGACGCATTCTGCCACTAACCAGGCGAACGTTGGCAACTCCTTTCAATTTACGCCATCGGGCTTTGCCATACCGTTTTCGCAAACGAGCACCGTCACGAACGCCTGGCCCGGCAGCGATGGTTTCAATGTCAGTTATCTCGCCAACGATCTCAAAATCAATCACGACGTATGTTGCTCTAAGCTATCGTCGTTTTCAAGCGTTTCGCGCGTGAATTGATTGCCCTCGTCACCAAGAGGCCCTCAATCGGATCAAGCACCACGACATTGCTGCCTTGCGCGAAACGGCCGGCATACTCTCCGCGCACACCATTGCTGAAGTCATACTCTTCCAGCATGTCCGCATCACGCTCGCTACTTGCGTCCTGACTCATATCTGCTCTTTTCACTCGCGCCAGCTAAGCGGGCACTAATAATTTGTATTCTATCACCTCGATCCGCGTGCACCACGACGAGATGTCGTTGCTGGTACGATAATCCAGTAATTACGAAACGGTTGGCGTCCTCGGAATGCAACGGTCGACCACGGTTATCGAGAGCAAGTCGAAGAACACGGTTGCTGCTTCAGCAAATGAGACGCCGTGCTTTTGATAGTTGGATTCCGCTTTTGCCGGGTCCCACTCGAACTCAGTGTCCATGGCGAGAATATACGTAATATGAAGAGCGAAGAGAAACTTGCCCGGACTGGCGGTATGCATTACCTACATTACCAACGCTAAACCGCCTGACCTGCCGCGTAACCCGAAGCCCAGGCCCACTGAAAATTGTAGCCGCCCAGTTGACCCGTCACATCGACAACTTCTCCGATGAAGAAGAGTCCCGGGACCCGCTTTGCGGCCATTGTCTGCGAAGACAGTTCAGCGGTAGAGACGCCACCCGCAGTCACTTCCGCTTTCTTGAAGCCCTCGGTCCCCGCCGGCGTGATTTGGAATCCTTGAATCTTTCCGGCAATGTCGGATAGTTGACGGTCGTTGAATTGCTTGAGCGGCCGCGAAGGAAAGTAAAGATCGCACCAGGCCTGAGCGAAGCGCCGCGGCCAATGCTGCGCGAGGAGATTCGCCAGTTCGATCTCGGCACCTTGCCTGTCCCTAAGCACTTCCAAAATATCTTCGTCGGGCAGCAGGTTGATGACGATCGGCGCGCCGCGTTCCCAGTACAGGGAAATTTGTAGAATCGCGGGGCCGCTCAAGCCACGATGCGTAATCAGAATATTCTCGCGGAATTCTGTGTCTGCAAATTTGACTGAAGCGTCGAGCGAAATTCCGCTTAACGAACTCAACTGCCTTTGCACAGTCGAGCTCAGGGTGAAAGGCACCAGCGCCGGCCGCGGTGGTTCGATCTTCAGACCAAATTGCCGCGCGACGTTGTAACCAAAATCGGTCGCACCCAGCGGGGCGATGGACAAGCCGCCGGTTGCGATGACTAGTGAAGCTGCCTTGAAGACTCCCTGATTAGTCTCAATGGAAAAATCGCTTTCCTGGCTTATGCGGCGCACCTGACATCCGCAACGAATCTCGACCCCTGCCTCAGCGCACTCGCCGAGCAACATATCAATGATCTGTTGCGAGCTTTCATCGCAGAAGAGTTGGCCCAGCTTCTTCTCGTGGCACTTGATACCGTGTTTTTCGACCAGCGCAATGAAATCGCCGGGCGGGTAGCGCGCCAGCGCGGATTTGCAGAAGTGTGGATTTGCCGAAAGAAAGTTAGCGGAGTTCGTATGAATATTAGTGAAGTTGCAGCGACCGCCGCCGGAGATCGCCATCTTCTTGCCGACTCGATCGGCGTGCTCTAAGACCAGAACGTTGCGCCCGCGCTTGCCCGCTTCAATCGCGCAAAAAAGACCCGCAGCGCCGCCGCCGATGACAATGACATCTGGATTGGACAATGAGCCAGGCAAGCGAAACACAAAAGCGAATAACCGTCGCTACCTTTGCCCTCGTCTTGAAAGCGCCATGCAGACCGCGCCGAGTATAAGAAGCAGAGGCGCTGCCCAGGGCAGACCAAGGTTGGCCACGCGATGTAGATTAAGGATCGCTACTACTGCTGCACCCATCAGCAAGAGGATTCCAAACGGTCTCAGAACATTCGTCATCAGGAATTACTCCCTCGTCGTAAAGAAGATTCTACCGAGAGTCCAAAATTACTCCGGCTAGTCAGCATTGGGCACCGGAATGCCGTGCACCTCTTTTCGCTTTCGCAGAGCATGTCTAAGAGTCCTAATCGTACCTCCGCCTTTACCTGACCAGAAGCCAAAAACAATCTGCGAAAGGTCGACCATATAACGGTTTCTGAAAGTGCCGGCGCTCTGGCGCCTGGGAAGCCGCAGTTCAATCACCCGTTCAACCTGCGCTAGCAATGTCCGTATTGGCCTGGGCTGGTCTTGCAGCGTGTAGGGAACAACGGCCCAACAGCTTTCATTCTGCTCAGCCAACCACTCAATGGCCCACTGGTCGATCCCGCGCGCGCCTCCAACCAGCCAGGTGCGGCCCTGATGCAAGAGCGGCGAAAGATGTTGTTCAAAGAGATGGCGAGCTGTCTCGTGATCGACGTCTCGGGATCCGGAGATCGTCACGGAGCCGGTGCGGACCATTGGATCAACGTCAATATGAACAGCCGAGCCGCTGCTCAATGACGCTGCCTCCCATGACTTCATCAGAAATGATCGCTCATCGGGCTATTGAACTAGTTAAGAGTTCCAGTTTAGCTTGCGTCTGCAATTTGCTGCTTGAACGTTGATCTCTGAACGCAGACCTAAGCTATACCGCTCAACGGTTATTGTTTCGCTTATGGACGCGGACAGTACGGGGCTGGAATTTGGGCGCCGGTTCTCGATTGCCTCGGGCTTCGGTGTTAACCTGCGGCTCCGCGGCGGGCGTGGGGACCGCCGAGGCAGTCCGCGCAGTCTCACCCC
>WNFQ01000186.1_pt1 | contig 67656 bp, 57 predicted proteins | sample 5400171 | NCBI WGS metagenome assembly WNFQ01 (sample SAMN13153356, study PRJNA577476) | soil metagenome | isolation source: 20 cm soil under Madrone tree | place: USA:California | collected 2016-06-14
TTTCATCGGGTGGGCTTCAACGGCAGCAGCGTCGAAGACATCACCGACTTGGCTGAGGTGCCCAAGGGGTCGTTTTACAACCACTTCAAGAGCAAGGAAGCACTGGCGCTCGAGGTCATTGATCGCTACATCGAACAGGCCCCGAACGCATTGCTCAGCGATACCAGGGTTGCGCCCTTGAAGCGGCTGAAGGCTTATTTCACGCCACTGGTTCAGGAGTTCGTTGACTCCGGCTACAAGAAGGGATGCCTACTCGGGAATTTCTCGGGCGAGCTCGCCGATCACAGTGCCCCTGTCCGGAGCCGTCTCGAGGGCGCGTTCGACAACTGGGTGAAGCTGATTGCGAACGTGATCCGGGAAGCCCAAAGGGCGGGTGAGGTGGATTCGAAAGTGAAAGCCGAGCAGCTCGCGGGTGTTCTGTTAAGTGCGTTTGAAGGTGCGCTCCTGCGGGCGCGCGTAGCGGGCGACTCGGCGCCGTTGAAGGAATTCATGGCGATCGGTTTCGGTCGCTTGATCGGGTAGGGCGATTTTTTTGAAACGGGCATCTCGGTGCTTGATTTTTCTGGCACGGGCAACAGATTTTTAAAGGGTAAACCGAGTGGACATGCAAACGAAGCCAAAGACTGTTCGAGTACCGGAGGGTCGCGCGCAGCGTATGGGGAGACGATCGCAGGTCAAATTTTGGATAGGCGCTGCAATACCGATCGTCGCCATCGGGATTGGATGGTCTCTGCATTCGCGTGGCGCAAGCGCCGCTTCTGTTGCCACCCAATCCGCTCTTCCGCAAGTCACGGTGAGCAAGCCGCTCATGCACGAGCTTGATACGCGGCTGGGCTTCCTTGGGCAGTTTTCCGCGGTCGACCAGGTCGAACTGCGCGCCCAGGTGGGCGGCACACTGACCGGAATATATTTCAAGGATGGGGACATCGTGCATAAGGGAGATCCCCTTTTCACGATTGACTCGCGTCCCTACGAGATCAGGCTCGCTCAGGCCAAAGCTCAGCTTGAAACGGCAACTGCGCGGCTCGTGCTCGCTGACCGTGAACTGCACCGGGCCCAGGAACTGGAGCGCAACGACGCAGGAACGGTCCAGAACGTCGAACAGCGCACGTCCGATCTGCAGGCCACCCAGGCTTCAGTGGACGACGCCAGCGCCCAGATCCGCGACGCCCAATTCGATCTCGACCATTGCGGTATCACGGCGCCATTCACCGGACGTATCGGCGCGCATCTTGTTTCGGTGGGCAACTTGATCGCCGGCAGTCGTGCGGCCACCAGCCCGACCACGTTGCTAGCCACACTTGTCTCGCTCGATCCTATCCATCTGGATTTCGATATGAGCGAGGCCGATTTCCAGGCCTTCTCCCGATATCGGGCGCAGTTCAAGGGAGCGCCCGTTGATAGAGTCGATCTTGCGCTTGCCAGCGAAAAGGAATTTACGCGGCAAGGTGTCCTCGACTTCATAAACAACGTGCTCGACCGGTCGAGCGGGACCATACATGCGCGAGCCACGGTTAGGAACCCCGAGCTTGTGCTGACGCCAGGCGAGTTTGCCCGCGTCAGGCTGGCCGTTGCCCACCCCGCGCCGACTCTCCTCGTACCGGACGCGGCGGTGCTGCCTGACCAATCCCAACACGTCGCCATGACCGTCTCTCCGGACGGCACCGTTGCGCCAAAACAAGTCGAGATCGGTGAGATCCGCGGTGGTTTGCGCGTCATCCGGTCCGGCCTCACCCCAAACGACCGGGTGATCGTAGATGGGCTGCCCTACGCAGCGCCGGGAGCGAAGGTAGCGACACAGGACGGCACGATCCGGTACGCCACCGGCCAGGACTAAGACACCGAGCCCGGACCATGCGCCTCTCACACTTTTTTATTGACCGTCCGCGCTTTGCGACTGTTGTAAGCAGCTTCTTGGCACTGATAGGACTTGGTGCACTTTTCGTACTTCCGATCGCGCAGTATCCGGAAATTGTCCCGCCGACAGTACAGATCACGACGTCCTATCCCGGCGCATCGGCTGAAACCATCGCGCGTACCGTGGCGACACCGCTCGAGCAGCAGATCAATGGCGTCGAGAACATGGCCTACGTGAGCAGTCAGTCGACCGGTGACGGAAAGCTCGCGATAACCGTCACCTTCCGGATCGGCACTGACCTGAACGTCGCGCAGATGTTGACGCAGAACCGCGTGCAGGACGCGTTGCCGCGGCTGCCCGAGGACGTCCAGCGACTGGGCGTGCAGGTGAGGAAATTGACGCCCAGCATACTTCTGGCCGTTCACCTTTACTCGCCGGACAAATCACACGACATGCTGTACCTATCGAACTACGCAAGCTTGCACGTCAAGGATGCGCTTGCCCGACTGGAGGGTGTCGGCGACGTGCAGTTCTTGGGTGGCCGCGAATACGCGATGCGTATCTGGCTCGATCCGGACAAGGTTGCCGCAAACAATCTCGATGCCAGCGCGGTGCTCACGGCATTGCGCGCCCAGAACCTGCAAGTCTCAGCCGGCATTCTGAACCAGCCGCCAACGGCAGGGAGCGAGGCGTATCAGGTCAACGTCGAGGCACTTGGCAGGCTGTCTACGCCTGAGCAATTTGCCGACATCGTCGTGAAATCCGACGAACAGGGACGCGTAACGCGCATACGTGACATCGGTCACGTCGAGGTTGGTGCAGCCGATTACGGTTCGACGGCGTTCATGGATCGTAGCGACTCCTCGCCCTTGCTGATCTACGCAGAACCCGGTGCGAACTCGTTTGCGGTCGAACATAAAGTCCTGTTCGCCATGCAGGGCCTGAAGCAGGACTTCCCCCAAGGGGTCGACTACAAGATCATCTACGACCCCACGATCTTCATCGGCAAATCGGTCCACGAGGTGGTCCGCACGATCCTTGTCGCGACCCTTCTCGTGGTCGGTGTTGTGTTTCTGTTCCTTCAAAACTGGCGCACCACGATCATTCCGGTCGTCGCCATCCCCGTCTCTTTGCTCGGATCGTTCATCGTTCTGTACGCGTTCGGGATATCGCTCAACAATCTGTCTCTCTTTGGCCTGGTACTGGCGGTCGGCATTGTGGTCGACGACGCGATCGTTGTCGTCGAAAACGTGGAGCGCAACATGCGTTCCGGCATGTCGCCGTCGGAGGCCGCCCACCGGACGATGGACGAAGTAGGGGGAGCGCTGCTCTCGATCGCGCTGACGCTGTGCGCCGTCTTCGTCCCAGCGGCGTTCCTGAGTGGCATCTCCGGGTTGTTCTTCCGGCAGTTCGCCGTCACGATCGCAGCCTCGACCGTTATTTCCTGCTTCGTCTCACTGACCCTCAGTCCTGCCCTGTGCGCCGTGCTCTTCGAGGCGCACCAACCCCGTGATGCCTCGCGTGCGGGACTCGCGCAGCGCCTGCTTCACGCAGGTTTCGATCGTTTCAATCGCGGCTTTGACGGGTTGTCGCACGGGTATGGAAATTTCACCCGCCGTCTCGCGAGGGGACTGACTGTCGTTCTCGTGATCTATGTAGCGCTGATCGGTGTTGCGGGCCTGGAGTTCTCGCGCACGCCCACCGGCTTCATCCCGGAGCAGGATCAGGGCTACCTGATCAACGTCGTACAACTTCCGCCCGGCGCCTCGTTGGACCGAACCGAGAAAGTGATCAGAAGGGGGATCGACATCATCCTGACGACGCGCGGCGTCGAACACGTCGCCCCATTCGTAGGCCTCGATGCCACCACGTCTACTGTGGCCTCGAACTCCGGAACGATCTTTTCCGGTTTGCCATCGCTCTACAGCCATCACATTCCCGGCGTGACGGCGAACTCGGTATTGGCCGACCTGCGCAGCCGCCTGTCGGTGATCAAGGATGCCTATGTTCTGACGATCCCACCTCCGCCGGTGCAGGGCATCGGCAACGCGGGCGGCTTCAAGATGATGCTGGAGGATCGGGCGGGACTTGGTTCGCAGGCGCTCGAGCATGCTGCGAAGACCCTGGTTGCCGCCGCCAACAGAGATCCGAGCTTCGCCGGCGTGTTCACACTCTTCAATGCGGGCTCGCCGTCGGTTTTCGCGGACATCGATCGTGTGAAAGCCGAAAAGGTGGGCCTCACACCGACCGACGTGTTTTCCACACTGCAGGTCTATCTGGGCTCACAGTATGTGAATGACTTCAACTATCTCGGAAGAACCTACGAGGTCATCGTCCAGGCTGACGGGCAGTTCAGGCGTACCCCGCAAGACATCACCCGTCTGAAGGCGCGCAACCAGTTCGGTCAGATGGTGCCGATCGGCACGGTCGCGCAGATGCAGAATCGCACGATCCCATATCGCGTGCCGCGTTACAACCTTTATCCCGCGGCCGAGGTGCAGGGGGTGGCGGCGCCCGGCATTGCCACCGGTACAGCGCTGCACCGGATGGAGGAACTTGCCCACCAGGTTCTTCCACAGGGCATCGGCTTTGAGTGGACCGAGCTTGCCTACCAGCAGCAGCAACCCGGCACCCCGACGCTTCTCGTCTTCGGGGCAGCCGCTTTCTTTGTATTCCTCGTTCTGGTCGCGCAATACGAGAGCTGGAAGCTGCCCCTGTCGATCGTTCTGATCGTGCCGATGTGCATCCTGGCCTCGGTCACCGGCCTACTCGGTCGGGGTATGCCGATCGATATATTGGCGCAGATCGGCTTCGTCGTTCTTGTAGGCCTGGCCGCCAAGAATGCAATCCTCATTGTCGAATTCGCGCGCCAGAAGGAGGACGACGACTCTTCCCCGATTGAAGCCGCAGTGCATGCCGCGCGCACACGCCTTCGCCCAATCCTGATGACGTCGTTTGCTTTCATCCTGGGGGTTGCCCCGCTGGCGGTTGCAACCGGCGCCGGCGCTGAAATGCGACAGTCGCTGGGAACGGCAGTGCTGTTCGGGATGCTGGGTGTGACCGGCTTCGGGCTTGTCTTCACGCCGGCTTTCTACATTCTCATTCGCAAATTCGGCCGCAAGGAGCGCACATGACGGACACCACCGCCTCCACGCTCCAGTTGTACCCCGCTCTCGAGGCCTCGCAATACAACAGGCTGCGAAGCGTGCTAGGCGCTACGGCGGCAGCCGTGGCCTTCAGCGTCGGCGTATCAGGCTGCGCCGTGGGTCCGGACTACGTGCCGCCCACCACCCGTTTCGCCCCGTTTCACAACCGCGTTACGGCCAGCACTCAGCCATCAGCGGCCGCTGCGCCCCGCCTCGACACTTGGTGGACGGGATTCAACGACCCCATGCTCGTCGCGGTCGTCCAGCGTGCTCTGGCGCAGAACCTCGATCTTGCGGCAGCATTTGCCCGTGTTCAGCAGGCCCGGGCTGGAGCGGCAGCCGCGGGCGCGCAGCTTCTGCCGACCGTCGATTTCGACGCCACGGGAATGGCGCAGCATCAAAGCCTCCTGAGTCCACTCGGAACGCTCGCAAAGACCTTTCCCGGATACAGCCGCGATCAGCGGGAATACAACGTCGGAGGCGCGGCGAGCTGGGAGATCGACCTTGCGGGAGGGCTACGCCGCGGTGCCGCTGCAGCGAGCGAAGAGGCCGAGGCTGCCCAGGCTGAACAGGTCGGAACGCGCATTACAGTTGCTGCAGATGCTGCAGATGCATACCTGCAGACCAGGGGATTTCAGGCCAGGCTGGCGGTAGCGCAGGATCAGATTGATACCGACACGCGTCTGCTGCAGCTGGTGCAGGTTCGCCGTCGTCTGGGCGCTGCACAAGACCGGGAAGTGGCCCAGGCCGAGGCGCTTCTCAAGCAGGCCAGCTCCACTGTCCCCCCGTTGCGAACGGCGCTGGAGGCGCAACTGAATCGGCTTGATGTACTCATGGGCGCACAACCGGGAACGTACGCACAGGAGCTGGGCAGACCCGGCGCGATTCCCGCAATTCCCCCGATTGACGATAACGATCAGCCTCTAGACGTTCTGCGACGCCGGCCGGACATCATCGCGGCCGAGCGCCGGCTAGCTGCCACAAACAGCCGCATCGGGGCCGCGATCTCGGATTACTACCCGAAGATCTCGCTTTCCGGCGCGCTCGGGTTCGACAGCGTTACCGCCAACCACCTGTTTACCGCGAGGGGGTTCCAGCCTGTCGGGGCGGGAGCGCTACGGTGGCGTCTGTTCGACTTTGGCAAGGTCGACGCCGAGGTCGCCCAGGCGCGCGGCGCCAACGCCGAGGCTCTCGCCCTGTACCGCCAGGCGGCTCTGAAAGCCACCGAAGACGTGGAGAACGCTTTCATGGCGCTCTCGCAAACGGAGGCACGCCGGCAGGAACTGCAGGATGAAGTTGCCTCGCTGACGCGCGCGCGCGATCTGTCCGAGCGAGCCTACAAGGCAGGCGCCATAACGCTCACCGACGTGCTGGACGCGGATCGTCAACTCCTCGTCGCTCGTGACGATCTGGACAGCACCCGGGCGGATGCGGCGCGTGCAGCCGTGAGCACATTCCGCGCGCTGGGCGGCGGCTGGGATTTGCCCTCCAATCCACGTGTTGCAAGCGACAGCCCGACAGCACTGGTTCCGGCTAGGTAGAGGGCGGACGTCCCCGAGGCGCAGGCATGTTTGCCGCTGCAAACGCCGCGAGAACCGCGTCGCGCCCACCTGCGACCACCTCCAGATCGAGCCAAGCTCAGTGAATCTTCAGGCCTGCGGTCTGGTAGCTTGACAATACGCGTATATGCTCCTTATAGTCGGCCGGATGTGCGCGTATTGTGTTGTCGACGACGAAAAGTGTTCAACCGTGCGTGCTCATGGTGTTCTATTCAAATGAATGTGTTTGCGAGAGGGCACGTGCATGCGGCCGAGGAAACGGGATATGCCCAGTGGGCCCAGGGTTGCAACGCGCGAAATTGTGAGTCGCGTGGGCGGCAAGTGGGGAATCTGCGTCATCGGATATCTGCATGACGGACCGATGCGGTTTAGCGCACTACAACGAGACATCGAAGGTATTTCTCAGCGCATGCTGGCTCTTACCTTGCGCAACCTACAACGAGACGGCCTTCTGACGCGGAACGTATTGCCGACAGCTCCACCGCGTGTCGATTACACGCTCACTCCGCTTGGCCGTACCCTCGTAAAACCGCTGCTGGCCCTGACGACCTGGGCCGAAAGGCATCGCCTACAGATCCGTCGCGCGCGCGATGCATTCGACGGAATGGAGCGTGCGACCGGCCCTGGAAAGGCCGTCACGCAACAACCACTTCGCTGATTTGAATGACCGGCGTGAGATCCGTGTAGTTGGGGATGTCCGCCATGATCTCCTTCGCATGGGGACCGAAGCCGGCCTGGAACGCCTCCATGGAATTACAGAAGATGTGACACATTCCAACATAGATGGCTGGCGCGCCCGGAGCGCCGCCGGCGAGTCCCCTATCGACCGTATAGTGTGTGCAGGCGTCGCCCATCTTGCTCTTGACCATCGGCATGTGCTTATCTTTGTAGTATTTGTGGTCAAAGCGCGCCCCGGGGGTGTTTGGATACATCACGCTCACCTTAATCATCGTCTCTCCTTCGACTTGGGTTGCAAGCAAAACGATCTGTGGTGCGACACCGCCCCATCATTACATGCCGAGGTAAGCTTGCTTCACCTGCTCGTTGTTCAGCAGATTCTCTCCAGTGCCCGTAAGAATCGTGCGTCCCGTCTCCATCACGTATCCGACGTCGGCGATGGAAAGCGCAGCGTGGGCATTTTGCTCGACCAGGAAAATCGTAATGCCCTCAGACTTCAATTGCTTGACCACACGGAAGGTCTCCTCGACCAGCAACGGTGCAAGTCCCATCGACGGCTCGTCCAGCAACAGCAGTCTTGGCTGTCCCATGAGCGCGCGGGCCATGGCGAGCATCTGCTGCTGGCCGCCGGACAGCGTCCCAGCCGGCAGCGCACGCTTTTCCTTGAGAATCGGAAACAACTCGTACATTCGTTCGAGGTCGGCGTCGAGATTGTTGCGGGCGCGTGTATAAGCTCCAAGCCGCAGATTGTCTTCGATGCTCATCGGGCCAAAAACGTGGCGGCCCTCCGGGACCTGGCAGATACCAAGCCGGACACGCTCGTAGGGGGGAAGGCGGGTGATGTCGCGACCGAATAGGTGTATGGATCCGGCCGAGGCCGGCTGAACCCCGGAAATGGTCCGCAGCAAGGTCGTCTTGCCAGCCCCATTGGCGCCGACGAGAGCGACCAGTTGCCCTTGCTTTACGTCCAGGTCAATGCCGTGCAGCGCTTCGATGCGGCCGTAGCGGCTGGAAATACTTCGGATCTCCAGCATGGTCACGGCACTCGCGGGTTCGCGTGCCGACCGAACCTGATTTCGAGTGCGCGCATGCCCTATCTCTAGGCGGATGCACCGAGGTAGGCCGCAATGACCTCGGGATTGGTGCGAACTTCGGCTGCCGTGCCTTCAGCTAGCTTTTTGCCGTAGTCGAGTACCAGAATGCGGTCGGAGAGATTCATCACCAGCTTCATGTCATGTTCCACCAGAACAACGGTGACGCCTGATGCTGCGACCTTCTGGATCAATGTATCGATTTCGGCGGTTTCAGTGTGATTCAGCCCGGCCGCGGGCTCATCGAGGAGCAGCAGCTTCGGCTTGGCGGCCAGCGCCCTGGCGATTTCCAGGCGCTTTAGTGCACCATAGGGCATCTGACTCGCATGCGCCCTGATATAGCTGCCGACGCCTGCAAATTCCATCAGTTCGGAAGCTTCTTGGTGACATTTTTTTTCGGCCCGGCTGAGGGAGGGCATACGCAGCATGCCGGCGAACAGTCCACTGTTCAACCTCAGGTGTGCACCGATCATCACATTTTCGAGGGCACTCATGTTCATGCACACCTGTAGATTCTGGAACGTTCGGCTCATGCCACGGCGCGCAAGCCTGTCCGGACTCTCGTTGGCGATGTTCTTGCCGTCCAGCAGGATCTCGCCTTCGCTTGGCGTGCAGATTCCGCTGATCAGGTTAAACAGTGTGGTCTTGCCGGCGCCGTTGGGGCCGATCACGGAGTAGATCGTTCGCTCCTTGATAGAAAAGGAGATGCCTTGCACTGCCTTGACGCCGCCGAACGTCTTGGAGACCTCGTTGACGACAAGCATCAGCTCTCTCCGCGGCTGAATCGGAGGCGCAACGTAGGCACCAGTCCCTTGGGCAAGAAAATCATCGTCACCATCAAAATGACGCCAAAGACGACCGTCTCCCATCCTTCGAACGCGGACAACAGTTGCGGCAGCATGGTCAGGATCACGGCGCCCAGGATGGAACCGAACACCGAGGCCATGCCCCCGACGATGACCATGGTTACCAGTTCGATGGAGTGGAAGAAGCCCGCCACGCTGGGCGTGACAAAACCAACGTAATGGGCGCTCAGGCTGCCCATGGCGCTGGCCAGTACTGCGGACAGAACGAAGACTCGAACCTTGAACGCGGCGGCGTCGACACCAACCACCCGTGCGGCAACTTCGGAGCCGCGAATCGCCTGCAGTGCCCTCCCGGCCGGGGCGTTGATCAGGTTCAAGGCAAGCCACGTAACGACCAGCAGTAGACATGCCACGACCCAGTACCACGAACGCTCGCCGGCAATCTCCCATCCAAAGAGCTGGAAGGCACCGACCGGCATGCCGTCGGGACCGCCGGTCCAGGCAGCCTCGTTGACGAAAATGATTGTCAAGATCATCCCGAGACCGAGCGTGGCCATCGCCAGATAGTGGCCCTTTAGCTTGAGAATCGGCCGTGCGACCAAGAACGCCAGCAAGCCGGCTGCTGTCGCCCCGGCCAGCAATGCTCCCGCCGGTACCCAGTCAAAGTGAGCGGTGAGGATGGCCGACGTGTAGGCGCCGATGCCGAAAAAGCCGGCATGCCCGAGGCTGATCTGACCCGTGTAACCGATCAGCAGGTTCAAGCCGATCGCGACACAGGCATTTATCGCGATGCGGATTGCAACGTCGTAGTAGTAGACGTTCGGAAGCGCCAGTGGCAGCGCAAGAAGGACCAGAGCCAAAACGATCCAACCGATCAGCGTCCGGTTCATCGTCACACCCGGTCGGTGGCCTTTTTGCTGAAGAGTCCTTGCGGCAGGAGGAAGAGTACGAACAGTATCAACACGAATGGAGTTGCGTCCTTGTACGCAGAAGAGATATAGCCGGCGGTCATCGCTTCAACAATCCCGAGGAGCAAGCCTCCTGCAACTGCACCGACGCCGCTGCCCAAACCGCCGAGCGTCGCGGCGACGAAGCCTTTGAGGCCGAGCATGATGCCGACGTCGTAGCTCGTGTACGTGATCGGCGCAACCAGGATGCCGCCGCTGGCTCCCAATGCGGCAGCAAGGCCGAAAGACAACATCAGGATAAAGCGCGTGTTGATACCGACCAACTGTGCAGCCAGTTTGTCGTGTGCGGTGGCCAGCATCGCTTTGCCGGTGAGTGTCTGGCCGAAAAACCATGTGAGTGCGGCAACGATTACGGCGGTTACGCCGAGTACCCAAAGGCTCTGGGGCAACAGAGCCGCACCCAGAACGGGGATCGGTGTCTCCCCGGAAAACGCCGGCAGGGCGTGCGCGCCTTTGCCGAAGAAAACCTGCGCGAGGCCGCGGATCGCGAGTGACGCGCCGATGGTGATGATGATCAGCGTTCCCACCTCCGCATCGCCGGCCGGCTCGATGGCCGCCTTCTCCACCAACATCCCAACCAGTGCAGTGATCAGCACCGCGAGCCCAATTGCAATCGGCAGCGGCACCCCGACCTGGATCAGCATCAGCGCCAACATGCCGCCAAGCATGATGAACTCGCCTTGGGCGAAATTGATCACGCCCGAAGCGTTGTAGATCAGGGTGAAGCCCAGCGCAGCCAGCGCATACGTGGCACCAACTGTCACGCCCGAGAACAAGATCTGCAGCAATTGAGCAAACACGATGCCTTCCCTCAGGTCAAGCGTACCCGGCCATGCAGAACAGCCGGGTTGCTTGGGAATTCCGGTGCTCCTTGGAAAGCGCCGGCCTGAGGCCAGCGACCGAGTCCGGGAAAAGACTGGGCTATTGCGCCAGGGTCCATTCGCCGCCCTTGACCTCCAGCATGCGGAACGAAGACAGGTCCAGCCCCAAATGATCGGTTGCGGACATGTTGAAAGTCCCGCTCGTGCCGACAAAACCCCGGGTCGCTTCGATCGCGTCGCGTACCTTGACTTTGTCGGTACCCCCAGCCTTCCTGATCGCTTCTACCGCAAGCATCAGGCCGTCATAGGCGTAGCCGCCGAATGTCGAAACGTCCTGCTTGTAGACTTCCTTGAACGATTTCTCGTAGGCGGCGACCACGGGCTTTTGCGGATCGTTGGCGGCCAATTTCTCCGGGATCAGTTGGGCCGGGGATGGCAGGCGCACACCCTCAGCGGCCGAGCCGGCAAGTTTCAGGTACTCGCCCGAGGCGACACCGTGTGACTGGTAGAGCGGCAAGGTAATGCCCAGCTGGCGGTAGTTGCGGGTGACGATGGCCGGACCCTGACCAAGACCGAATACGAACACGGCCTGCGCGCTGGCAATGCCCTTGATCTTGCTCAGCTGCGGACTCATGTCCGTATCTTTGGGGCCATACGTTTCGTCGGCGACCAGCGTGATTCCGTACTTGCCCGCCACGGCCTCGCTTTCCTTCCTACCGGATTGGCCGAAGCCGCTGGTCTCGGACAACAGCGCGATGTTGGTTAAACCGCGTTTTTTCATGTCCTCGAAGACCTTCTCCGCGGCCATGCGGTCGGTGTGTGGTGTCTTGAACACCCATTTCTTGACCGGCTCGATGATGACCACGGCACCGGCGAGCGAGATGAAGGGGAGGTTCGCCTTTTCTACCAGCGGTACCATCGACATGGTGGAACCGGTGGTCGTACCTCCGACCAGAATGTCGACCTTGTCGTCTTCGATCAGGCGTTTGCCGAAGCTATTCGCTTTGGCGGCGTCGCTGCCGTCGTCGTAATAGACCAGTTGCAGGGGACGGCCAAGCACGCCGCCCTTCTTGTTGAGGTCTTCCACGTACATTTGAAGTGTCTTGAGCTCCGGATCACCCAGGAATGCCGCCGGGCCGGTTATTGAGAGCACAGAACCGATCTTGATCGGCTCTGCATTGGCAGACAGAGCACCAAGAGCGAGAACGGTGCCGGAAAAAAAACTCCTCATTGTTTTGTTCATGCGTGATCTCCTCCGTGAAAAATCAGAATCATTCGAATAGGACGGCCATGCTCTTGCACGCAAGCGCGCGCTTGTCCCCGGTGCCGACAGCAGCAACGCGGAACGGGGCAGGGAAGATCATTCGCCTTTGAACTCTGGAATGCGCTTTTGCATGAATGCCGCCACCCCCTCGGCATAGTCCGGGCTCCATCCGAGTTCGCGCATGAACGAGCCTTCCATGGAGAGTTGCTGTTCCAGCGTATGGATCGGTGCGGCATGCATAGCCTGGCGAGTACGTACCAGGGCCTTGGTTGCGGCGGTCGATAGCTGTTTTGCCAGCCGGTCGATTGACTCTGCGAACTGGTCGTCTTCGACAGCGGCCCAGATCAGGCCCCACTCGGCGGCCTTCTGGGCGGGCAGCTTTTCTGCCAGAAGTGCGAGCCCCATCGCGCGTGCCATGCCGATGCGCTGAGGCAAGAGCCAGGTACCGCCGGTGTCCGGAATCAAGCCGATTCTGCTGAAGGCTTGCAAAAATGCAGCCGACTTGGCTGCGACGACCAGGTCGCAGGCCAACGCGATATTTGCACCGGCGCCTGCGGCGATGCCATTGACAGCGGCGATGGTCGGCACGCGCAGGTTGGCGAGACGCAGTATCAACGGTTTGTAGTTGCGCTCGACCGTGTTGCCGATGTCGGGCATCTTGCCCGACTGCATCTGCATGGCGCGGTCGCCCAAATCCTGGCCGGCACAAAAGCCCCGTCCGGCGCCCGTCAGCACCAGCACGCGCGCAGACGGATCAGCATGAACCGCGTCCAGCGCACTGCGCAGCTCCGCGTGCATTTCCTCAGTGAGGCTGTTCAGCTTGTCGGGACGATTGAACGTGATTCTCGCGATACCGTCCGCGAGTACGTACAGGATGTTTTCGAAATTCATGCTGTCCTCTATCTTCAAAGCGACGCGATTTGCCGGGACCTAACTTCGCGGTGTTTCCAGCAAAGGGCGTACGTGGGGCACCCTGAGAGACGGTCGTCCCGAATCCAGTGCGGTCAGGGGTGAGACTTCCCTCATCGTTGCAAGACACCGCTCGGTCAGGTGCTGGTAGCTCTCGGTTGCCACTTGCTTCCAGGCAAGTTCCTGCGCACCGAGCGCGCGCATCAGTTTCGCGGGCGTTCCGCCGACCAGCGTACGCGGAGCGATCTTCATTCCCGCACGGACAAAGCTATTCGCGGCGACGAACGCCTCTTCGCCGATATCGGCATCGTCCATGACGACGGAATTCATGCCGACCAGGGCGCCGCGCCTGACGGTGCAACTGTGCAGGATCGCTCCGTGCCCTATGTGGCCGTTCTCTTCCACCAAGGTGTCGTGGCCGGGAAATCCGTGCAGTACGCAACCGTCTTGCACGTTGGAACCGGTTCTCATCTCGATTCGGCTGAAGTCGCCTCGCAGGCTAGCCAGCGGTCCGACGTAGCAATTTGGTCCGACGACGACGTCGCCGATCAGGATTGCGGACGGGTGAACGTAGGCGTTTTGGGCTACGACCGGAACCACGCCGTCGATTGAAAAAAACGACATATTTGGCCCCCGTTAGACGGTATTAGATAGAGTTGGCCGAACATTCCCATGTTTCCGCCAACGGAAGACGACTGATTTGCGCCCAAAAATGACTTGCACAGAACGCGAATTTGTTGATAATGATATGCATTACCGACCGGTCGGTCAATTAATTTATGACCCACTGAAACCTTCGTCCAAATCCCCAAAACAACCTGGCGCCAAGGATTCGGTCATCGCCGAGACGCCGGCCAACTGCCGATCAGGAGTTCCGCTACGTGACGGATGAAACAAGCCAGGCGCAGAGATTGGCCGTTGCGGTAGCGGACTTCTTGCTCGCCCACGACAAGGCTGCCTGCGGTCTGGGCATCTCGGTTTTCAGGGTAGGGATCGGGTCCGCCATCATGAAAATGACAGTTCGATCCGACATGCTGAACGCCTTTGACATTTGCCATGGCGGCGTTGTGACTGCCCTCGCAGATACGGCATTCGCCGTCGCCTGCAATAGCTATGACCAGCTCGCAGTCGCGTCCTGTATTTCGGTCGATTTCACGAAGCCTGCACGGGAGGGCGACTGCCTGACCGCTACGGCGACGGAAGTGGCAACGACAGGTCGAACCGGCCTGTACGACGTCGAAGTCACCAACCAGGATGGTTTGGCGGTCGCCGTTTTTCGGGGGCGCTCCGCCCGGATTTCGGGTCGCACGGTCCTTCCTAAGAAACAGCAGTGATTCTTGTAGCCGCCAGCGCCTTTCGGTCGCGCGAACAAGACAAAACGATGGGGAGACCGGGATGCCCGTGAGGAACGCCGTACCGGCAGATTTGGAGCCCATTGAACGGGCAAGTCGCGACGAAGTCGAGGGTCTGCAGCTCGAACGATTGAAATGGTCGCTGCAGCATGCGTACGACAACGTAGCGCACTATCGATGTGTCTTTGACGAAGCAAAGGTGCATCCGTCGCACTTGAAGCAATTGAGCGATCTGGCGCGATTTCCCTTCACGACCAAGAAGGACTTGCGCGATAACTATCCGTTCGGAATGTTCGCCGTGCCGCGCGAGCGCGTCGCACGTATCCACGCGTCGTCGGGGACCACTGGAAAGCCGACCGTTGTCGGCTACACGCTCAAGGATATTGATACGTGGGCCCATCTCGTGGCGCGCGCGATTCGCGCTGCTGGAGGCCGGCGAGGGGACACGGTACACGTTGCCTACGGCTACGGCCTTTTTACCGGCGGGCTCGGCGCCCACTACGGCGCCGAACGCGCCGGCTGCACGGTCATCCCGATGTCCGGTGGACAGACGGAGCGCCAAGTCCAACTCATTGAGGACTTCAAGCCCGACATCATCATGGTCACCCCGTCCTACATGCAAGTGTTGATCGAAGAATTCGTCCGGCAGGGCCTTGATCCAAAGGCGTCTTCGCTGAAAGTCGGAATCTTTGGAGCCGAACCGTGGACCGAGGCGATGCGAAAGGACATCGAGCGATCCGCCGGCATCGACGCGGTCGACATCTACGGGTTATCGGAAGTAATGGGTCCGGGTGTTGCAAGCGAGTGCATCGAATCCAAAGACGGGCCCGTGATTGCAGAAGATCACTTCCTGCCCGAGATCATCGATCCGGAGACTGGGGAAGTCTTGCCCGATGGCGAAGAAGGTGAATTGGTCTTTACGACACTGTCCAAAGAGGCGTTGCCGGTCATTCGCTACCGGACACGTGATTTGACGCGCCTGCTGCCGCCGACGGCACGCTCGTTCCGGCGAATTGCGAAGATTACCGGTCGATCCGATGACATGCTGATCGTCCGGGGCGTGAACGTCTTTCCGACCCAGATCGAAGAGATCGTCCTGCAGAGCGAGCGCTTATCCGGGCAGTACCAGATTGTCGTTAGCCGAGACGGGATCCTCGACGAAGTTCAGGTTCGCTGCGAATTGCGGGAGGCCAGCGCCAGGCTTTCAGCGGCGGAGGTTGGCAATGTCGGAAGCTGGCTGGCGCACCGCATCAAGACTTTGGTTGGCGTTTCGTGCAAGGTCACCGTGGAGGCGCCGGGATCCATCGAGCGAACACTGGTTGGCAAGGCGCGTCGCGTTGTCGATCGGCGCCCGAAATAGTTGAAGATTTCCGTAGATTGTCATCGCCAGGAGACGCGGATGTATACCCAGGCAATGGACCTTGTCCCGCAACAATCGGAGAGCGGCACTAAGGAAACCTCGGTAGATGAGAACGAGCTTCAGCTGCAATTCGACGCGCGCATCGATGCCGGAGAGTTCATCGAGGCGAAAGACTGGATGCCCGAGAATTTCCGCAAGACTTTGATTCGCCAGATCAGCCAGCACGCGCACTCGGAGATCGTCGGGATGCTGCCCGAAGGCAACTGGGTCACCCGAGCTCCAACGCTCAAACGCAAGGCGATCCTGCTTGCCAAGATCCAGGACGAAGGCGGGCACGGGCTCTACCTCTATGCTGCTGCCGAAACGCTGGGGATCTCGCGTGATCAGATGCTCGAGGCGCTGCACAGCGGCCGGGCCAAATACAGCTCGATTTTCAACTATCCCACGCTGACCTGGGCCGATATGGGTGTCATCGGCTGGCTTGTCGACGGGGCGGCGATCATGAACCAGGTGCCGATTTGCCGGTGTTCCTACGCACCCTACGCGCGTGCGATGGTCAGAATCTGTCGAGAGGAGTCCTTTCACCAACGGCAAGGATTTGACGCGCTTCTGACAATGATGAGCAAGGGCACGGCAGGACAGCGCGCGATGGTGCAGGACGCGGTGAATCGCTGGTGGTGGCCATCCCTGATGATGTTTGGCCCTCCGGATGCGGACTCGCCGAATTCCGCCCAGTCCATGCGCTGGGGCATCAAACGGATTTCCAATGATGATTTGCGTCAAAAATTCATCGATGCCGCTGTGCCGCAATCCGAGGTTCTTGGCGTGCGGCTACCGGACCCGGATCTGAAGTGGAACGAGACCCGCGGTCACTACGACTATGGTCCGATCGATTGGAAGGAATTCTGGCAAGTGGTCGGTGGCGACGGGCCGTGCAACCGAGAGCGCCTTGCGGCCCGGGTGAGCGCCTGGGAGGACGGCGCCTGGGTGCGTCAGGCTGCCATGGCCTATGCCGAAAAGCACGCGGAACTGCAGCCGGCTTCGTGAGGGTCAGGAATTCTTTGGGAGAGATGGACGTGAATAGCGAAAGGAAAGAATGGCCGCTGTGGGAAGTTTTCGTTCGAAGCAAGGCGGGACTCGACCACAAGCACTGCGGCAGTCTGCATGCGCCGGATGGAAAAATGGCCCTGAAGATGGCCCGCGATGTGTACACGCGTCGTATGGAGGGCACGAGTATCTGGGTCGTGCGGTCCGACCAGATTTTTGCGTCCGATCCAGGGGAAAAAGGCATGCTGTTCGATCCCATGGAAAGCAAGGTGTATCGGCATCCGACGTTTTACGAATTGCCCGAGTCGGTAAACCACATGTGAGTCCCAGATGAATCCTTCTATTCAAATCTCCGAGGATTCCTCACTGCGCTACTTGCTGAGCATCGCCGACCTGTGTTTGATCCATGCTCAGCGGCTTGGCGAGTGGAGCGGACACGCCCCTGTCCTGGAGGAGGACATCGGCTTGACCAACATCGCGTTGGATCTCATCGGCCAGACGCGGGCACTGTATTCGCATGTCGCCAAGCTTGAGCACGCGGGACACGATGAAGATCAACTGGCTTTTCTGCGTGACGAGCGAGATTATTTCAACCCCACCATGGTGGAGTTGCCCAAGGGCGACTTCGCGCACACTTGCCTGCGCAATCTCGCCGTTTCGACGCTCCTGAGTCTTCTTTGGGATGGTTTGCAAAAATCCAACGACCCCGAGGTTGCGGCGATTGCGGGCAAGGCGATAAAAGAGTCTCGTTACCATCAACAACATGCCGCGGACTGGTGTGTGCGTCTTGGCGACGGTACGGAAGAATCGGCCCGTCGCATGTTTTTGGCTCTGAACGGCCTGTGGCCGTACGTTCCGGAGCTCTTTGAGGCGACGCCGGAAGATTCAGCTGCCCGGGCGTCCGGATTGGGACCTGCCTGGGGAGAGGTTGAAGGGCCCTGGCGGACAGAGCTGCATGAAGTGCTGAAGGAAGCGCGCCTCTCGGCGCCACCGGCGGTCGCTTTTCGATCGTATGGTCGACGCGGCCGGCATAGCGAACACATGGGTTACCTCCTGGCCGAGATGCAATATCTTCAGCGAGCCTTCCCGGAAGGAGCATGGTGAGCATGGACGCGATCATCCGCACAACGCGCGTCGAACACGCATGGAACGTGCTCGCTGAGGTGCCGGACCCGGAGGTGCCCGCGATCTCGGTTTGCGATCTTGGCGTCGTGCGGAATGTGATCGACGCTGGTGAGATGCTGGAGGTCGTCCTTACGCCTACCTACTCCGGGTGTCCGGCGACCGAAGTCATCGAACGCAGCGTTGTTGAGGCGATCCGTGCAGCGGGATTGGGTCCGGTTCGAGTCAGCCTGCAGCGCGCTCCGGCGTGGACCACGGACTGGATTAGCGAACGCGGCCGCCAGCGTTTGAAGGATTACGGCATCGCTCCTCCAGGCGCACGGCAGGTTTCAAGCCAGCGCCCGGTGCGTTTCGTGCCGACGCAATCGAAGGTCCATAGTCCCGCTTGCCCCCGATGCGGCAGCGCCGACACCGAGATGCTATCGAGCTTTGGTTCAACAGCGTGCAAGGCGCTTTGTCGCTGCGTTAGTTGTCGCGAGCCGTTTGAATACTTTAAGCCGATTTGAGCTGTCGATGGCGGCAAGCCGATGAGCACGGACTTTCATGAATTGAGAATTGCGGACATCCGCCAGGATACGGAGGATGCCGTCATCGTCTCGTTTGAGCTTCCATCGAGCTTGCGCGAGACCTATCGCTTCGAGCCGGGGCAACATCTCACGCTGCGCGCGCTGGTGGAAGGAAGCGATCTTCGGCGCTCGTACTCCATCTGCAGTGGGGAGAACGACGATTCCATCTTCATCGGCGTGCGCAAGGTGCCGGGCGGCGTGTTTTCCACCTGGCTGCACGAACAGGCCAAACCGGGCCTGTCCATTCCTGTCATGCCGCCGCAGGGACGCTTTTGCGTCAAACGCACCGCCCCGGCCGGACGCCACTACCTGGGTATCGCGGGAGGCAGTGGCATCACGCCGGTCCTTTCGATACTCAAATCGGTACTGGCGCGCGATCCCGGCAGCCGCTTCACGTTGATCTACGGTAATCGCTCGCAAAAGTCCACGATGTTCAAGGAGGAAATCGAGGACCTGAAGAATCGCTACATGACCCGTTTGGTGCTTCACCATGTGTTCTCCCGTGAGCAGATGGATGCACCGTTGAATTCAGGACGAATGAATCGCGAGAAAATTGCCGAGTTCCTGGGCTCTGTCGTCGATCCCGCTGACATCGACCAGGTCTACATCTGCGGTCCCCATGATGTGAACGATGAGGCCGAAAGGGCCGTGCGCGCTGCCGGGATCGACGAGTGCAAGATCCATATCGAGCGGTTTGGTGTGCCCGTCGCGCGCCCTGCGGGTGATATGGGGGAGCCGGATGTTGCCGACGAATTGACGGGTTCCCGACTGATCATCATTCGCGACGGATTGAGCCGGGAGATCGAATTTCGAAAAGGAGACAGGAGCGTCCTCGACTCAGCCGCCAATGCCGGATTGGACGTCCCGTTTTCCTGCAAGGCCGGTGTTTGTGCGACATGCCGCGCGAAGCTACTTGAGGGGGAGGTGCGCATGACGCGCAATTTTGCCCTGGAAAAGGGCGAACTCGAGGCCGGTTTCATCCTGACATGCCAGGCGCACCCTCTCACGCCGAGAGTCGTGGTCTCTTTTGATGAACGCTGAACGCCGGGTCGCGACACTCCGCTTCGCGCGAGCGCGTGACGCGCAGTGCGAATGTGTCCGATCTTATCCAAGGTGATGGCTCATGGCCCGCAGACGTGCGCCAGGTTTCGAGATCCAGCGCGAGCAAATCCTTGCAGAGGCGGCGTTGCTCTTTGCACAGCGTGGATATGCCTCGACGTCCATGAACGAGGTTGCCGAGCGCTGCGGCGTCTCGAAGCCGGCTCTTTACCACTATTTCAAGGACAAGAACGAACTACTCGCTTTCATTTGCGAAGAGCATCTGGCCCGACTCAAGGCGGTCGTGCTGGAGGTCGAGGCGCTGGGACTCGATCCGGAGCCGGCGATCCGGCTCATGATTCGTCGTTTCGTCGAGGAGTACGCCGATGCGCAAAATGAACATCGCGTCCTGACGGAAGACGTGAAGTTTCTGGCCTCCGAACACCGCACCCGGGTCCTGGAGGGAGAGCGATTCATCGTGCGTGCGTTGGCTGCGGCCGTGGCGCGAATGCGGCCTGACCTTGATGCGGCCGGTTTGGTCAAGCCGTTGACCATGCTGTTGTTCGGAATGATCAATTGGATGTTTACCTGGTTTAAGTCCGGTAGGCGGGTTACTCATGCGGCCATGGCACCCATCGTGGCGGATCTGTTTTTCGGTGGATTGGGGGCTGTAGTGGAGACCGCTCCCCTTGCGCTCGAATCTGAAGGAGACAAGGATGGCAGTGGCCGGTGTGGCATGGATCGTTGATGGTATTCGGACCCCTATAGGCCGGAGGTCGTAACGAAAGCGCTGGAAAGAAAGGGAAATCATGAGTACGGATACTTCCACTACCCTTCGCAGCTTTTCGGCGGGGCGCTGGGTCGGCCGTGAACGAGCGCAGACGCTGAGCAGTGCAGTAACGGGTGCGCCCATTTTCTTTACACACGGCGAGTCGATCGATTTTGACGAAATGCTCGATTTTGGCCGAAGAACCGGCGTACCCGGACTTCTGGGACTCGATTTCCAGCAGCGCGCGACCATGCTGAGGGCACTTGCGAAATTCCTTCAGGAACGAAAGGATGCGTTGTACTCCCTCTCTTATTTGACAGGAGCGACCCGCTCGGACAGCTGGGTCGATATTGAGGGGGGAATCGGGACCCTGATGGCGTATGCCAGCATCGGCAGCAACGACTTACCATCGGGCAATGTCGTGCACGAGGGGCCCGCCTTCCCGCTTGGAAAGAAGGGGGGATTTGCCGGCACGCATATCCTGGTTCCGCGCGGCGGGGTTGCCGTTCATATCAACGCGTTCAATTTTCCAGTCTGGGGCTTGCTGGAGAAGTTTGCTCCGGCGTTTCTGGCAGGCATGCCTTGTATCGCGAAGCCGGCAACAGCCACTAGCTTTCTGACCGAAGCGCTGGTAAGGCAAATCGACGATTCCGGCATTTTGCCCGCGGGCAGCCTGCAACTGGTGATCGGTAGTACCGGAGATCTCCTGGATCGGCTGCTATGCCAGGACGTCGTCACTTTTACCGGATCAGCCGACACGGCGGCCAAGTTGCGGGTCAATCGAAATCTGATTGCGAACGCGGTCCCCTTTAACGCTGAAGCAGACTCGCTGAATTGCGCCATTCTCGCGCCGGATGTGGGTCCAGACGATGAGGAGTTCGAGTTGTTCGTACGCGAGGTCGCCCGGGAGATGATATCCAAGGCGGGCCAGAAGTGCACGGCGATTCGCCGGGCAATCGTTCCGCGCCGCCATGTGGAAACGGTTGCAGAAAGGTTGCGGGCCCGCCTGAAGAGCACTGTGGTCGGCGACCCAGCGGACAAGTCGGTGCAAATGGGGCCGCTAGCCTCAAAGGCGCAGCAGGCGGACGTCGCAGAGCGCGTCGCTCTGCTGCGCAAGGTCACCGATCTGGTATTCGGTGCCGAAGACGGCTTCCAACTTCATGGAGAGGGCTTGAAAGGCGGCGCATTCTTCGCACCGACCCTGCTGCTTTGTCGCGACGGCTTCAAGGCCGACGCAGTGCATGACGTCGAGGCCTTCGGTCCTGTCAGTACCCTGATTGGCTACGACGCGGTCGAGGAGGCGCTGGCACTGGCAGCACGTGGACGCGGCAGTCTCGTCGCGACGCTAGTTACCGGGGACCCGGCGCTGGCGGCCAGCGTTGTTCCTGCGGTTGCCGTCCTGCACGGTCGCATACTCGTCTTGGATCGGGAAGCCGCGGTCGATTCGACTGGACACGGATCGCCGCTTCCCCAGCTCAAGCACGGCGGCCCCGGACGGGCTGGCGGCGGCGAGGAGCTTGCTGGAAAACGCGCCGTGAACCATTACCTGCAGCGCGCGGCGGTTCAAGGATCACCAACGATGCTGGCAGCCGTGACTCGCGAGCACGTGCGCGGCGCTGCCGTGAGAGAGTCGGACATACATCCCTTCCGTCGCTACTTTGAGGACCTACAGATCGGTGATTCGCTGTTGACGCACCGCAGAACCGTTACCGAGGCTGATATCGTGAATTTTGGCGGTGTGTCGGGCGATTATTTCTACATGCACTTCGACGATATCGCGGCTCGGGAATCGGCGTTTGGTCAACGTATCGCTCACGGGTATTTTGTTGTCTCCGCCGCAGCTGGACTTTTCGTCTCGCCAGGCCCGGGGCCCGTGCTGGCAAATTATGGTCTGGACACCCTGCGTTTCGTGAAACCGGTAGCCATAGGTGACACCATTCGAGCACGCCTGACAGCCAAGCGCAAGATTGACCGAAACAAAAAGGATGAAAAGGGGGTGGGGCAGGGCGTCGTTGTGTGGGATGTCGAAGTTACCAATCAGCGAGATGAATTGGTGGCGAGCTATGACATTCTCACGCTCGTAGTCAAGCGGGCCTGATATGAAAGTTCGTTGAAGTCAATGGCACGAGACTGAAGCGCGAGACGTTTCATGTGAGGCCTCCGAATCGGTGATAGAACCACGGCGACAACTCCGCCAATGCACCGCCGGATGACATCACTGTTTGAGAAAGGAAGTCCTCGGCATCTCGATAGATCGCTTGATAGATTTGATGACAAAGTTGGCGCGCTGCGAGACCTGGCCAATCGTCCGACAGTAAGGCACCTGGAATCTGCGGGTCGTGCAGCGTCACGCGACGAAACCAATGAATAAGTAGGGTTCTCACCACGAAAGACTCGGAAGGTGCAAGTCGAGGGAGGCTTTGCATATCGGCGAACATTCCGAATCGTTGCGTGAAGGCGCGATAGCCGTTTGCGAGGCTATCGAGATTCCAGGATTGATCGACGAGTTTCCGCAGCGGCAATGTCGCCAATACGTCGAGTGGTCGTGCAGACAGAATGAAGACGCGATTGGACATATCCAGCCCGTCGAGGAGTTCGCGCAATGACCCCAGTTCAGGCGAAGGATGGCCAAATACATTTGGCGCGAGCTTGCCAAATCCCTCCCACTCCAACTCGCGCTCCAGACGATTTCGTTCGGGTGCGGGATCCTGCTTAGGAGGCACATATAGCAGGGTCCACGACCCGTCCCACTCCCGTTGCTGCTCGGAATACACGCGCTTGTACGCGCGCTGGAACCGCACCGCTCCCTGCTTTGTGAGCGAATAAACACTATGACGGCCTTGGCGCCGGGAGACGAACCAGCCCTCCCCCATTAGACGAAATACGCACGTGCGAACCAGGCGTTCATTGACGCCGAACCAACTCAAGACGCTGATCAGGTCGCTCAATCGGATCGCCCCGCCGCGCGGTTCGATTGCGTCCCCGAATAGGGTGATGACCAGAGACTTCGACTTTGGGGGCGACGCTTCCCAGGTTCTTCGAAACCAGTCGGATATGGATGGCATGAGTCACGTGCACTGAGTTGAAGCTACATGATACATGATGCAAACATAGCTGTATCGGATAATTGTGAACAAGAGGTCGGTTGACTTTCAATTTACCTCACGCTTAAGCGGTTATTGGGGGTCCGCCGATGCCCGCATCGGATGCTGAAGCGATACGGAATGTGAGAATGAGTAAGTAGTTTTGTATTGTATTGTTGGGGCAAGGCTGATATCGTCGGCAACGAGATAAGCCATGCCTTTCCTTCTTGATCAAGGTTGGCTCGGGCGGCATCTCGCGAAAACTACAAGGAGGAGCCATGAAGATCAAGCAGTCCGACGGCGTCGGATACGGCGTAGCGGAAAAGTTTCCTTTGTCGTCGTGTGTCCCATTCGTCGCGTCAGTACTCTTCGCGTCCGGTGCGAACGCAGGCCAAGGCGATTGCTCAAACCTCACCGCGCTCCAGATTCCCGACACGACGATTACGTCGGCCGAGTATGTGGCAGCGGCCAACGGTCTGCCGGGTTACTGCGATCTTCTCGCAACGGTCGCACCCCAGACCGACGTCGAGGTGCGTCTTCCGGATGATTGGAGCGGTCGTTACTTGCATTTCGGCGGCGGCGGTTTTGATGGTCGGATCCCCAACCTCAACTCTGCCGCCATGTCGTCCGGGAACCCGCTATCGAACCACTTCGTTGTGGTCGGATCGAACGGCGGTCATCGAGCAATCAGCTATCCCGGCGCCAGCTTTTCCACCGACAAAACGCTGACGCTCGACTATGCGAGCGGAGCCCTGCAGGAGGCGGACTTGGTGGGCAATGCGGCAGTTCTCGCTTATTACCGACAGCCGCCGAAATACAGATATTTTGACGGCTGTTCCAACGGAGGCAAGAACGCCTCAGTTGTGATGGCGGTGCTCGGTGACAACTATGATGGTGTGGTTGCTGGCGACGGCGTCTACGGCCATTCGAACGAAAACACCGGCGGCAGCGACATGTCAGGTATGACAGCGGCTTGGGCGCGTGCGCAGCAACAGGTGCCTTTGAGCGCGGCAAAGGGTGCGTTGGTCTACCGCGCCGAGCTGGCGGCTTGCGACGCGCTCGATGGCATTGCGGACGGCATCGTTTCTAATCCCGAAGCATGTCATTTCAATCCCGAGGTCTTACTGTGTGCCGGCAGCTCCAACGACAGCTGTCTTACCGCGGCAGAGATCCAGGCCGTCAATGCGATACGGAGCGATCTGAAGGATGCAACAGGACGTGTTATCGGCGCACCCTACGGTCTGGGCGATCCGTCGCAAGCGGCGCCATTTACCGGCGCGCTTTCCTCGGGCTTTCTGGCAATGGCATTTCGTACGACGACCTACGATCCGACGACGTTCGACGTCGATCGTGATTTCACGACCGTGATGCAAGTCCTTGATGGCGTCTACGGAATGAGCGGAAGTATCGAAGGTATTGGTAATTACCTGAAACAAGGCAAGAAGCTGATCGTCTATCACGGTTGGGACGATATGCTCGTACAACCCTATGTGAGCACGCGGCTATACGCGGCGCTGAAGAAGCGAGTCGGTCCAGACCTTGCGAACGCGCGTCTTTACATGTTTCCGGGAATGGGGCATTGCGGGGGCGGTGTTGGTGCCTCCACCGCCGACTTGCTGAGCGGCATGGTCAATTGGGTCGAGCACGGTATTGCACCGGACGACTCGCTTGTGGCCGCGAAGCTGAATAGCGCCGGCGGTGTCCTTTTAACCAGGCCACTCTGCGAGTATCCGAAGACTCCAAGGTATGCAGGGGGCGTGCCAAGCGACGCGCGAAGCTTCAGTTGCGTGGCACCGCGCGATAGCGAGTGAACGCCACCGTCGGATCGCGCCAGCCGGCCGATCGCCTGCTCGGCGTTTCCACCGTTTCCTGCTGAATTGCGCTATTGACGACCGTTAGACGAAATCACTCGCGGGGGCCACCATGAAAACGAACCCGTTCGTCCTTCTGTCGCTTACCCTTGCCGCCGGCGTCGCGTGCGCAGCGGACAATGTGCAAATTTACGTTCTCTCCAACCGCGCCGACCTGATCTCCGGCGGAGAAGCACTGGTGGAGGTAACCATTCCCGCAGGAGCCGACCCCGCGGCGATGCGCGTGGCGGTCGGCCAGCGCGACGTTACTTCCGCCTTTGCAGTGCGCGCCGACGGGCGCTATCTCGGCCTGATCGAGGGGCTCGCGCTGGGCGAGAACGTCGTCACCGCGCAGCTCCCTGGCGGCGGCGCCTCGCACATCACCATTGCCAACCATCCCAGCGGCGGGCCGGTGTTCAGCGGCCCGCAGGTTCAGCCCTGGTCGTGCAATCCTGGAGCGACCGATGCGCTCTGTACTCGGGCGCCGAGTTACCAGTACTTTTATGTTCCGGCGGGCGTTGACCCGCAGGCGACGCCGGGACTCATCGGTGGGCCTGGCGGCCAGGATACGTATTTTGTGCCTTACAACCCGGCCAGTCCTCCACCCGCTGCGTTGATTGCGCAGACCACGACCGATCAGGGGCAAACAGTTACGTTCATCGTTCGAGTGGAGACCGGTTCGGTGGACCGGGGGCAGTACCAGATCGCGGTCCTGTATGACCCGTCCAAGCCCTGGGACTTTGGAAATCCACAAGTCGGCTGGAACCGAAAACTGTTTCTCGTCGGAGGTGCCGGATGCGGTATCTCGTACCAGGAAGGAGCGGCGCCTGGCGTGCTGTACGGCAAGGTACTGGGACGTGGCTTTGCGACGATGTCCACCGACTTGGAGGCCACCGGCAACAACTGCAACATGGTCGTGCAGGCTGAGTCGCTGATGATGGCCAAAGAGCACTTTATAGAAGCGTATGGTCCAGTCCGCTACACGTTTTCCATCGGCGGATCCGGCGCAGCGGTCGTGCAGCATTGGACCGCTAATGCTTATCCGGGCATCTATGACGGGCTGGTCGTCGAAGCCAGCTTTCCAGATGCCTGGACCTTGATGGGGAACACGGAGGATTGCATCTCCCTCGTCAACTACTGGACGGATCCAGCGCGTTGGGCTCCGGGGGTAGTCTGGAGCCCGGTCGATCAAAGCTTCGTGGAAGACGGCGATGCGCCGTCCAGTTGCGTGGCATGGGTCGCGGGTTTCAAGGGGTTGTTCACGCCCGCGGACGAGACGGGTCAGGTACCGGCAAGCGAAGTCTACGATCCGCAAACGAATCCAAATGGGGTCCGTGGGACGTTATGGGACTACAGCGTTGCTCAGCTTGGACGCCGGCCGCCGGGGGCGTGGGGTCCGATCGAAAAGACTATTGGGCACGGCTTCGCGAATCGCCCGCTTGACACCGTCGGGATCCAGTACGGGCTGAAGGCGTTGATGAATAGGCTGATTACGCCCGCGCAGTTCGTTGATCTCAACGCCAAAGTGGGTGGGCACGACATCGACTACAACGCCCAACCCGACCGTACCCTGGCGGATCCCGCCGCATTGACTGTGGTGTATCGATCGGGGTATCTCAACCAGGTTAATAACCTGCACGTCCCCATCATCGACATTCGCGGCACCAGCAACGTCGAGCTCCACGACACTTATCATAGCTGGTCGATGCGTGCGCGCCTCGACCGCGCCAACGGCAACCACGACAACCAGATCATCTGGGATTCGTTTACCGCCTCCGGATTTGTGATCGATCCGGCTCTTGAAGCACAGGCGTTCGATCTAATGGATCGGTGGCTGTCGGCGATCGAGGCGGACACGAGCGCCCGGACACTCGCCGAGAAGGTTGTTTATGGCAAGCCGCCCGATGCGGTGGATCGGTGCACCGTACCGGGCACGGGTGTCGCGGGTCCCTGCGTCATTCCTCAGAGCGGGTCGCCGCGTCTGGGCGCGGGCGAGCCACTCACCGACGACACCGCGAAATGTCAGCTCAAGGCGATGAACCGTACCGACTACTTCCCGAATCTTTTCACCGATGCGCAGTGGAGCCAGCTCCAGCAGACGTTTCCGACTGGGGTGTGCGACTACGCCCAGGCTGGCGTAAACCAGCAGGCGACGGTGCCATGGATGACCTATGAAAACGGGCCGGGAGGGCAACCGCTGGGCGATGCGCCTCAGTCCGTACCGTTCTGACCGTACCGAGACGGCCGCCCGATCATCAGGTCATCTACCCCGGCAACTCGCTCTGCCGGGTGATGATTTTCGAAACTAGCCCGTACTCGATCGCCTCCTCGGCCGACATCCATCGATCGCGGTCGATATCCGCGAGCACCGACGCTAACGAGCGCCCCGTTTCCCGCGCAATCACGCCCGCGATGCGCTGGCGCGCACGTACCAGCTCGCGCGCCTGGATTTCGATATCCGAGGCCTGGCCGCCGGCGCCGCCGCTGGGTTGATGGATGAGGAATCGCGTGTTCGGCAGGCAAAACCTGCGCTCCTGCGGGACGGCAAGATAGAGGTGCGTCGCGGCGCTTCCGACCCAGCCCGTGCCGATCATATTCACCGGTGCGCGGATAAAGCGCACGATGTCGTGGATCACGTCGCCGGATTCGACGTGCCCACCGGGCGACGAAACGAGAAGATTGATCGGGGCATCCGATGCCGACGAGAGCGCGATGAGTCGCCCGACCGTAGCGCCGGCCAGCGTATCCGTGATCTGCCCGAAAACCAGGACCGTTCGGGCCCGGAACGTCTTTTCCTCCAGGAATGCGCCGACCGACCCGGCATCTGCCGCTCTCTCTTCATCCATGAACCTGATCCTCTTCAGATGAGTAATGGCGCAGCTCGCTGGCGTCGACGCCGACATGCGAATATAACGGACAGACCTCGCGGTTTCGGTGTCGGCGGTTGCTCATTCGCATCACCCGGGCAACATGCGCTGGAACACGCTGTCCTTGTCCACCAGCAGGTGCTTCAGCGCCGCGGCAACGTGAATCACAATCAGCACTGCGAACACAAGAGCGGCCAGCCGATGTACCGCCGCAAAGTTTCCCCGCAGCGCCGCATCCTCCCATCCCCATTGCGGGAGCGGGATGCCGAAGAGCTTCGGGCCGTATTTGCTGAAGGAGGACGTGAGATAGCCGGCGAGCGTCACGAGCACCATGAAGACGTAGAACAGGCGATGGCTGAGGACGGCCGCCGTTCTTTCCCACCTCGGCATGGTCGTGGGCAGCGCCGGCGCCGCATGCATGATGCGCCAGACGATCAGCGTCACGATTACGAACGCCGTAGTGATGCCGAGCGACTTGTGCAGGTTGAAGAAGAAGGCGCGTTCGGGGGTGTTTTTCGCCGTGCCGACCATGTACCAGCCGGTCGCCAGCAAGGCAATGATCAGCAGCGCCGCGATCCAGTGAAGGACCACGGCCATGCGCCCGTAGCGGGCGGACGGCTTCATGCCGACAGTCTCCGTGGTCATCACTGCCCCGTTACTCTGGCGATCATTGGATTGTTTTTTTGATGTTTTCAGAAAATCGCGGCCTTGGCTACGAATCAAGGGCTCGTGGGTTCGATTTCTGCTGGGCGCACCAAGAATCAAGCACTTACGCACCTTTTGGGGTGGCGTTGTGCTATTCACGGCCGCTTGTGCTATGTAGCGCGATCGCCGTCGAACGGCGGGAGGAAGGCAGGTGAAATCGAAACTGTCGCGGAACCTCGCAGATTCAGATCGTCGATGCTCGCCCCACAGACGGCGGGCGTTGTTCGGCTTGCTTGGAACCGCGGTGACGGCATTGAGGGCTGGGCCGTCCGCTGGCCAGAGCACCAAGCCCGGTCACGACGGCGCAGCGCTGATGTGCGTCGCCACACCCGAGCAGACCGAGGGCCCGTACTTTGTCGACGAACATCTGAATCGATCGGACATTCGATCCGATCCGGTCGATGGCTCGGTCCGGCCCGGCTTGCCTCTGAGACTTCAAATCCGTGTGGGCCGGATCGATTCGACCGGATGCCGACCGCTGGTCGGGGCCACCGTCGACATCTGGCACTGCGATGCGCAGGGGGTGTATTCCGATGTCAGCGAGCGTCCCTTCAGGACGCTGGGGTCCCGATTCCTGCGCGGCTACCAGGTGACGGACGCGAGCGGGTCCGTGCGCTTTGTGACGATCTATCCCGGCTGGTATCCGGGGCGAACGGTGCATATCCATTGCAAGATCCGCACGGGAACGGATGCGGCGCGAGCCCTGCAATGGACTTCACAACTCTACTTCGACGACGCAATCACGGATCAGGCGCATCGGCATATCGCCTACCCCCAACGGGAAAGACCCAGGACGAGAAATGGCGGGGACGGCATCTTTCAGGATGACGGCCGCAGCCTGATGCTGACGCTGTCTGGCGCCACCGAGGGCTACGATGCACGCTTTGAGGTTGGACTCAAGTCGCATTCCTGACAGCCCGCTGCAAAACGGCTCCGCGAGCGACCGCGTTGATCGGAGCGGACGGCATCCACCTCACGCACCGGATTGGGTGCTCCTGCGCACGGCTGCGACGAAGATCCAGACAAGGAACAGCGGGATCAAGAGTGGCAGCAGAAATGGAAAGGCGAACCAGACCGCCAGCAGACCTGCAAGCACCAACACACCGAGGACAATCAGTCCTACTCCGGCGAACACGAAAACAAGCAGGATCGCCACGCTGAAGAGCGCTACGATCGCCACCAGCACGCCCCAGCCTTCGGTGGCGAGCTTTGCTGGCCCAACGAGCCTCTGCCCGTTTACGATGATGGCAATATCGCTCGACTGAAGCAGTACCACGGCGAGCAGCGCAAGAACCAGAATCACCAGCACAATCGCGATCTTCTTCATCGTGCCTGTTTCTCCTCGTGGGGGGAGTCACGTTTCATGCTTGATTCGATGAAACGCCACATTCTAATCGCCCATCCCACGCTCCAGCATACGACGATGCGGCTCGCTGACCTGCGTGCGCAACCACAGCGCGAAGCGTGCGACGTCGCGGCGCGAGCTGCGCTCCAGCCACGCCTGCATGCCCGTCTCGGTGAAAGCCAATTGCCCCGTCCTCGGCACTGTGCGGAGACCATCGCGGCCCACAATTGCCCGGATGCGCTCGGCCTGGCGGCCGCGTCCCTCGATGCCCAGCGCATCCAATACGTCGGTGGCCACGATTAACAGCCGGTCGTCCTCGTCGACCAGCACTCGAATCTGGAAGTTCCCGAATGCGTAGTAGCGTCCCTGCCAGGCTGCGAGCGGAGCTTCGCGCATCTTCTGCAACACGAGCCTTCCGCCTTGCCACAGGGGCCACATCAACCGCCGAGTGCGCCTGTCAGGATCGTCATCGAGGCGCAACCCTGTCCTCCCCAGCAAGGCTTACCGGCGCTGTACTTGGCGACTATCAGCCTCGATTGAAGCATTGGCGGCGGGCTCGCCTCCAAAGCTCGCGCCCACAACGGAGACAGTCTTCGCGGCGGCCCCACGAAGATAACGGACCGCAGCCAACACCTCGTACTCGACTGCGGCGTCCGCCGGACTCGGGTTGAGGTCCGTGCGAGCGGCCGCGCCACCACCCTGGGCCTTTACCAGGTGATCAGCTTCACCGCTCGCAGAAACCTAGGTGGGGCTCCTTATAAAGAGATGGACGAGGGGAGCCCTTCTCCCCGAGCCACCAAGGTTTGGCGCTGTCCTCAATGTGCAGCGCGAAGCGAATAACTGGGCAACTCATCCCAAAGTCAATTTGAATACTCCCCACCAATATGTGAAATCGCGTCCAGGCGTGACCATCCGACCGGAGCATCGCCTGCGCTGTAGCCGGTAGTCCGTTCGTGCCACACCATCCAAACGACCGTGACCCCGAGCGAACCCGAAGCACTGAGACCCTCATACAGGGGCGCTTCGAGCGACAAGAGATGCAGCCGATTTCATGGGCGTCAGTCCAAATTCCCCACGACAACGTCGAGGTCGTTGGTTCGAATGCTGCCGGGCGCGCCATTAACTCAAGGGCTTGTGAGGTGAACACGATGCTGCGACCAGGGTCGGGCCGAGCATTGTGGAACCGACCTTGCCGAGGAGCCGCCTACACTGGATTGAGACCTCGGCCTTTCCCGAGAGTCAGTCCGATCAGCACCGGCATCGCCAGCAGCACCATCGGGAACTGAATCAGCAAACCCGCGACGATCGCAAGCGCCAGCGGCTGCTGAATGGCGGATCCCTGACCGATGGCGAATGTCAGCGGCAGCAGAGTCAGGATAGCCGCGAGCGTGGTCATCGTGATCGGGCGCAAGCGGTTGCGGCTGGCTCGGCGGAGCGCCAGCCGCGGCGACAACGTCTGCCTCAGCTCGGTGTACTCGGACACATAGAAGATCGCCATCTCAGTTGCGATACCGATGATCATCGTCATGCCCATCAAGGCCGTGATGTTGAGCTCCACACCGGTCAGCCACAGGATGGTGAAAACTCCGGTGGTCGAGAGCAGCGAGGTGCCAATGATGATGACCGCCAGCCAGAACTGTTCATACAGTACGAGCAGCAGCACCAGCTCCGCCACCAGAGCGGCGAGGAATACTTTCGCCAGCCCGGCAAAGGCGATCTGTTGCTGCTGGTACAGGCCCCCGAGTTCGTAGCTCACGCCGGGCGCAAGCATGCCTGGCTGCGCCAGTACTTTCTGTACGTCAGCGACGGCGGCGCCCATGCCGCGGTTCTCGATGCGGGCGGTGACCGCCACCATCGGCTGCAGATTGTCACGCGAGATTTCCGGTTGTCCCGTGACCGGCGTGAGCGAGGCCACCCGCCGCAGCGGGAACAGGTGGCCATTCGGTGCCCGGATAGGCAAATCGGCCAGGCCGTCTTCACGCAGGCTCAGCGCATCCGAAAGACGCACGCGGACGTCGACAATCTTGCTGGTTTGCGGCAATTGCGCAGCGATCGAGCCCGTCAGAGCAGCGGCCACCGCCTTCGTCACGTCGACCGGAGTTGCCCCCTCGTATGCCGCCTTGACCGGATCGACTTTCAAATCGATACCGTCGCCCGCCAGCACCACGCCATCCTTCACCGCCACGACGCCGCCGACTTTGCCGATAGCATTGGCGACCTGGCGCGCCTGCGGGATCAACGCAGACGGGTCGGTTGAGAACAGCTTGATTTCGATCGGTTGCGGCACGGCGGTCAGATCGCCGATCAGGTCCTCCATCAACTGCGCGAGCTCCACCTGCACGCCGGGGACCAGGCTCTCGATCTGTGTCCTTACGTCCGACATGACGTCGGGCGTGGCGCGTGCGTGCTTCGGCTTCAGACGCACGAAGAAGTCCCCGTGGTGCGGCTCGGCGAGGGTGCCTCCGAGACCCATGCCGGTGCGCCGCGAGAAGGTGTCCACTTCCGGCACACTGCGCAGGATCGTCTCCACCTGCGCCAGCTCGCGCTCGGTTTCACTAAGCGAGGTTCCGGGCCGGGTAAAGAAGTCCAGTACGAAGCCACCCTCGTCGACATTGGGCATGAAGCCGCTCGGCACCTTGGTATACGCGATACCGCCTACCAACAGCAGCGGCACCAGCGCCGCGATTAGCAAGGCCGGCCGGCGGAACAGTCGAGTCAGCCAGCGCGAGTGTTGGCGGGCGAGCCAGCCTGCACGTCCAGCATCGGGATCGTGCCAGTGCCGGAAATCGATGAAGCGGCGTGCCAGCACCGGTACGACGAACGCGGCCATCAGATACGAAATGACCAGCGTGACTCCCATTGTGACCGCCAGCGCCTTGGAGAAAGCACCGGTGATGCCACTGAGGAAACTCAGCGGCAGGAACACGATCAACGTGGCAAGGCTGGACCCGGTCAGCGGCCGCATGAATTCGCGCGCTGCCGGCAAAACCGCTTCGCGGCCGTCCTGCACCGACGGTGCGCCGGCGCGGCGCGCGATGTGCTCAACCATGACGATGGCATCGTCGATCACCAGTCCTACCGCGGCGGCGATCCCGCCGAGCGTCATGATGTTGAAGCTCATGCCGAACACATTCAGCAACAACACGCTCGCGGCCAGCGTTCCAGGCACCACCAGCGAGGCGATCAGCATCACGCGCACGTTGCGCAGGAACAGGATCAGCACCATGCCGGCCAGCACCAGGCCGATCAACACCGCGTCGCGGACGCTGACAGCAGACTGCACGACGAGCTCGCTCTGGTCGTACCACTTGGCGAGCTTCACGCCGGCCGGCAGCTTGAATCCGCCCAGGCGGCGCTGCACTTCCGTTGCAATCTGCAGTGCGTTGCCGTCTGGCTGCTCATAGACATTGAAAAGAGCAGCGGGCTTGCCGTCTTCGACTACGCGGGTCCACTGTGGGACGACGCCGTTGCGCACCTCTGCGACGTCACCCAGACGCACCACACCGCTGGCACCGGACTTCACTACCAATTGCTGGAGCGCGTCAAGCTGCCGCAGGTCGCTGTTGGAAACTACCAGGTAGAGTTTGTCGTTGTCCTGCACACGGCCGACCGACTGCAGCGCATTTCCGGCGGAAATTGCGGCGACCAGGTCGCTGAGGCTCAGTCCGTACGCGTCAAGACGATGTGGGTCGGTCAACACCTCGACTTCGGCTACCGCGCTGCTTTGCACGGTCACACGTGCCAGGCCGGGCACCGAGGCAAGCAGAGGCACGATCTGAAGTCGGGCCAGATCGTAGAGCGCTGTCTGCGGCACGGTGTCCGAGGTCAGCGCGTAGGCGATGATCGGGAACACCGTCGGGTCCATGCGCCGAACGTCGAAACTGGTGCCGGGCGGCAGGCTCGCGAGAACCTGAGTGATGGCCGAATCGACCAGCAGCGTGGTGGCGATCATGTCGCGGCCCCAGCCGAAGTCGATGGAGATCTGCGCCGAGCCGCGCGAAGTGGCAGAGCGCACTTCGAGCACTCCCGGCACCGAACGGATCGCCTCCTCCACCGGCCGGGTCACGCTCAGAGCGGTCTGGTCAACGGGGCGGTCGCCGGATGAAAGGTCCACCACCACGCGCGGAAAGGACACCTGCGGGAACAGACCCACCGGCAGCGAAATCGCCGCGACGAGTCCGGCGACGACCAGCGCGAGAGCAATGACGGTGATCGAGCGAGCGTGCCGGTCCAGTGCGGTGATGAAAGTCACGAGCCGGCACCGCTTTGACGCGCGATCTTGCTTTCAGGCGCGGGACCGTTTTGGCGCACGGCCATGCCGTCGCCCAATTGGTAGTTGCCTTGCGTGACCAGCAGCCGGTGCGGATCGACAGGACCGTCCACCACCGAGGTGGCGCCATCGCTGCCAAGCAGCTTGACCGGGATGCGCACCGCCTTGCCTTCCGCCACCTGAAACGCATACGCGCCGTCCGTGTCGCTGAGCACCGCATCGCGCGGCACCAGCCAGCCTTCGATGCGGCCAAGTTCCACGCGCACTCGGAATGCCTCGCCCTGCAACAGCGTGCCGGACACGGCCACGTCGGCGTCGACCAGACGGGTCGTGGGATTCAGCACGTGGTCGATACGGACCAGCTTGCCGCCCAGTGCCGGCTCGGCGCCGCCCAGCGCTTCCAGCTGTGCAGACTGGCCCAGCTGCAAGCGAAGTCGTTGGGCCGGTTCGACGCCAATGGTGACGACCAGACCGCCAGTGCGCGTCAGCGTGATCAACGCAACGCCGGGCTGTACGCGGGCGCCCTGCGCAACCGGGACGGTGCTGACCACACCATCGAACGGGGCGGTGAGCGTCTGCCGTGGCTTGCCGCCGTACTCCCGCTCGAGCGCGCTGAGCGAGGCCTGCGCATCGGTCACTGCTTTGTCGGCCTTCGCCAGTTGGTCGCGAGTGGCGAGTTGCTGCGAGAGCAGCCGTGCAGTACGGGTCTGTTCCTCGCGCGCCAACTCGAGCGCCGACAAGGCCTGCTCATAGTTGCTGCGGGCTGCTGCGGAGATTTCGAACTCCAGCAGCCGCTGCCCCGCATGCACGGCTTCGCCGGGCGTCACGAACAGTTGCAGTACACGGCCATCGGCCTGCACGCTGAGGGTCATGCCGCCGTTTGTCGCGGGCACAGCGGTCCCGTAGGCAGTGATCGTGTCGGGTATCGAGCCCCGGACCGGCGTCTGCGTCCGCACCAGCACGCTCGGCGTTCCGGTGGCAAAGGCGGGCGGCGCTGCCCATCCAGAAAGCGAAAGCACCATTGCGACGAGCGTGGCACGGACGGATTGCCTGTTCATGATTTCATCTCCTGCGCATCCATCGTCACCGGTGGCATCCCGGCGCCAATCAAGGTCGCCACCGCAATCTGCTGTTCGAGCAGCGTCTGCTCGATCAAGAGAATTTCCTGCTGCTTGGCACTGCGCGCCGACACGACATCGACGTAGGTGCGTTCGTCCAGATCGCCGGCCCGGTAGGCGCCTTGCGCGCGCGCCGCGGTCTGCTCCAACTCAGTCAGCTGCGGCCGCTTGGTGGCCAACTGGCTTTGCAGCAGCGCGATATCGGCGAGCAGGCTCTGTACCTCGGCTTTCGCTGTCATCAGACGTGCCGTGAATTCGTCGCGCAGTTGCTGGCGCGTCGCGATCTCGACTTCGATATTGCCCTGATTGCGGTTGAACAACGGCAGGTCGATGGTGATCTGCGGGCCGAGCGTGCGCACATTGGAGTTGTCGTGTCCACCGGCGATTCCGAGCGAGAGCATCGGGAACTGGGCCAGGATGGCGCCGCGGACTCTCTCGTCCTGCGATCGGTAGCCGAGCTGTAGCGCGACCAGATCCGGGCGCCGGTCCGCCAGGTTGAAAAGGGCTCGCTCCGCCGCGGTGGCATCAATCACCGGCAGATCCAAGCTGTCGCTCAGAGGCAGCGACGCCAGTGGAGACAGGCCGAGCAGGACGTTGAGGTCGCGCCGCCGGGTTTCCTGCTGGCGCTGGAGATCATCGAGTTGCTTGCGCGAGCCGGCTGCGGCGCTCAGGTCAGGTACCAGTGCGGTGAGCGTGGTATCGCCTTGAGCCAGCGCCTCGCGGTTGCGCGACAGCAACTCCTGCAACAGCTGCGCATTCTGTTCGAGCACGCGGTGCTGCTTTTCGCCCTCGACGAGATCCGTTGCCAGCAGCCGCGCTTTGGCGACGGTCTGCCACTCCTGCCACAGCAACCGGGCATCGACCTGGCGAGCCGCGTGTGCAGCGGAAACGCGCCTGGAGGAGAGCGTAACCAGCGATTTCAAGTCCTGGCTGAGACCGGCGGCGAGTGCGCCGATCGTGCCGGGTCCGCCGAGCAGGAACCCGTAGCTGCCGTTGAGCGAAGGGTTGGGCGCTATACCGGCGGCGAGCATCTGCGCTTGGGCAAGGCCGCGCTGGGCGCGGGCGGCAACAAGGTCCGGGTTGTTACGCAGTGCCAGCAGGGCGATATCGTCGATGCCGAGCTGCGGTGGTAGCGGGTGCGCTTCGACATCGAGCTGCTCGACGCGATCCTTCATGGTCGCGCTCTTGTTCAGCGGCAGCGGGGCATAGCTTGCGCAGCCGGCCATCAGGCCGAGCACCAGCGTGACCGCGGCGCGAGCGTAGGGTTGAACCACTGTGAAAAACGAGACTCTGCGATTTCATATTGGGCGCTGGCCGCGTTTCAACCAGGCTTCGCCTGCGGCAGCGCGCGTTGCAGCTGTAACGCAACGGCGCGCCCCACATTTATCAGGAAAAACAGGAGCTTACTGGCGACGATTCCGGCTTCGAATCCGTTCAAAACCCTGACGCGAACGCCTCCGCGGTCGTCGGTTTCGTGTGCCGTCAGTTCCCGCCGTCGAACTCCGGGATCACCGCTGCCATCTTCGAGACCGTAAAGTGCTGGACCCTCAGGGTCCAGGCCGAATCCACGGCCGGCTCCGCGCCCGCATAGGGCAGGTAAAGCGTCAGGTTCGACACGTAGAGCGTTTTGCCGTCCAGGCTGAAGGCCGGGCTCGCCGGAAACAGAAGGCCGCGTGCGACGCCGCGTTCGTCGATCCCGTTGAAGTCGCCCAGTTTCGCGATCACTTTGCCGGTCTTGTCGACCACGATGATGTCGTCTTCCTGGTTGGCGCAGATCCAGAGATTGTCGTGCTGGTCGACCGCAATGCCGTCCGGCGCATTGATGCCGGTGATGAAGATCGACGCGGTTCCAGCGCTTCCATCCGGGTTGACCGGGATCTTGATGATCTGATGTGAAGCCGTGTTGGCCACATATATCGCGGTGCCCGCGTTGTTGAACTCGACGCCGTTCGCTCCGAATGGCGGCGTCAGGCCAGTTCCGGGGCCGAGCAGCGGATCGTTGCTCCAGGCCGTCGGCGACCCGCCGTTCGGACCGACTCTCCAGATGACGCCGTTGAAGGAGTCGGAGACGTAGACGTTGCCGACTCTGTCGAACGTCAACGCGTTAAGGCCGGAGCCGGCGATCGGGCCCATGAAGACCGACGAGGCGCCGGTGGTCGGATCGACATGCAGAACCTTGCCGGCTCCGAAGTCGAGCACCAGCAGGAATCCAGTGACCGGATTGAATCCCAATCCCAGCATGTGGGGACTTGAATTGGCGATAGTGACCTGGCGCAGCAACTTGCCGTCCGGCCTGATCACGTAGAGCACGGCGTTGCCGGTCAGCGCGCCTTTGGCGTTGAACCCGAACGTCGGTACGTAGATATTGCCGTCCGGCCCCACCGTCAGGCCCTCGACGCTGCTGGGTTGGCCGGGGCTAGCGTCCGGCAGCACTGCCAGCACATCGACTTCGCCGCGGTCCCACGCAGCTGCGGGCGCCGCCGTCAGCACACCGAGAGCAAGACCAAGTGCGGTCGTGACAACTCGAAACCTTGACATGTCGCTCCTCCCCAATTGGGCCGATACGCGCAAGGCTGCTCGTCCCTGGCCTCGATAATTGGAATTCTGCACCCGTTCGGATTCACCAACAACGCCGACGCCTGATCCCGCAGGAACATCGAAATGGCGAGCCTGAGCGCGTGCCGGCGAGGTTGACGGGTGTGTGTTCGGTTTCGACCATGAATCCGGTAAGCGTGATCACGGTCACGTCGGAGGTGATCCGGCGGACAAGGCCTATGTGAAGTCCGTCGGCGCCCGCACGCGCGCGGCCCTCGGCGACGCAAGGTTTGAGCGACTGCTCGCGACCGGGCGCGAGTTGGCTCTCGATGAAGCGCTCGCGCAGATGCAGCAGTACCTCAAAGAGGAACCCTGAACCCGCAAGCGCCGGTTGCGATAAGTATGATTAAGAATCAATAGCTTGTCATGCATACTTAAGGTCGTTTCTCCTGATTGTTCGATTCGACGCGCCGGACGAGATCGACCCGGTCGGCGGGCCGCCTTGTTTCGCCTCTACGGAAACGTCGCGTCGATCACGACGCCGGCGTCGGTCATCAGCGTCACGTTGACGGGCATCTTCAGCAGAACCTCGCAACCCAGCAAGGCATAGGACGCCACGTAGCGTTGGGCCATGAACGTGAAGAGGCTGTTGGCCATCAGCGGGAACGGCGAGTTTTGAGCGGCGAGCAAGCTTCGGTCCAGCGCAAGCCTGGCCGGATGGATCGAGCGCAGGTTCGAGCAGTACGCGGACGGATCCGCGTCCTTGTGGGACCGCGCCTGCGGCTGGTCGACGCCGCGACGGTAGGCATTGACCTTGACGAGGCTGTCGGCGCCGTTGTCCAGTGCCATCGGATCGTTCAAGGGCACCAGCGCGACCGGAGCTGGCTGGAACGCGTGTGCCTGCAGCTCGTTCAAGGGCAGCGCCGGGACGTCGACGCCGGGATTGCTCAACTCCGGCGCGGTCCACGGGGTGCATTTGAGCGCCGGATCCAGCAACAGGTCCACGAGCCTGTTGTCGCTGGGGTTGCCGAACTTCTTTGCGCCGGTCAGCGCGGCGAAGTTGGCCGCGTTGAACTGCGCAACCTGGCCGTTGAAGGCGAGGTAGTTCGTCGGCACGTTGTCGCTCTGGTCCTGGTCGACAACCGTGAAACTGCGCACCGACGGGCACAGCTGGCCGTCGGCGCCTGTCCCCAGCGGAGGAATCACCAGCTTGCCGGCGGCGACGGCCGCGTTGGCCGCCTCGAAGAACTCGACCGCATTGCAGTACGAGAACTGACTGAACAGGCTGCCTCGGTGGCCGTTGACGCAATGATTTTCCACCAATGGCGCCTCGTCGTCCCACGCGTCGGGCCGGCCACCGCTCGCCTTCAGCTTCAGATTGTTGCCGTTGAAGCCGAACCAAAGCGCGACCACGGCGTTCGGCGGCAGCACCGGAGCGATCGGCGCGACCGCGGGCTTCGTGCCCTTGTCGACGACCAGTGGAGCATAAATCGAAATTTGGCCGGAGTGCGGATCGAGGATCGCCGCCTGCACGAACGCGGACTGGTTCGGATCGAGCTCGTGGCAGACCTCGCCGGCATGCAGGTTCGTGAGTTGGAACGGCGTTGACAGTCCTGCCGCGGTCAGCGGGTTTCTCGGCAGAATCAACTTGCAGTCGGTCGCGGGCGTCTGCGCGTGGCCGGTAAGTGCAGTCGATGCTGCCAGCGCCGCGACGAACATCGAGAGTCTGTTCATGAACGGATCTCCTCCGCGGGCGCGCCTTGCAAGGGAACCGGATCATCGGGCACCGCGCAGACCCATCGACTGCGGAGGATTATGCGTTGCAACTATGGGTCGCGAAATCATGCCGATTGCCGACGCGCCTGACGCTCAGAGGGTCGTCAGGATCATCCGTATTCATTGCGGAAGCCGCAGCCTGCGCGACGGCTCCGTGCATTCAACCGCAGCAAGTTGCGGTTCTCAAAGAGATTCCCGAAAGGTGGACACGTTCTCGATACTCCGCGCAATAAATCAACCCAATTGAAGGAGTAGCCGCACCACTCGGTCGAAGCAGCGCAAGCACCGAACCTTGCTCTGGATGTCGCTGAAGCGCTTTGACGCTATGCCGCGAGCTTGCCGTGTGCGAGCATCGCCGGGTTTTGAGTCAGCGAGCGATCACCTGGCGCAGAACGTTCAAGGAGTGCAACAAAGTCCTTTGCGGGGACGGCAGGGCTGAAGTAGTAGCCCTGGTACTGATCGCACCCCAGGGTCTTGAGGAACTCCAGCTGTTCGGCGGTTTCGACTCCCTCGGCAACGACCTTCAGACGCAGACTGTGCGCGAGGGAGACGATGGCTCGGACGATGGAAGCGTCGTCCGGACATGACATGACTTCGCGGATGAACTCACGATCAATCTTCAGCTTGGCGACAGGCAGTCGTCTCAGGTAACTCATGCTCGAGTACCCGGTACCAAAGTCGTCCACCGACACCAGAACACCCATCTGGCTCAACTGTTCGAGAATGGTGACGGACGTTTCGGGTTCAGTCATCACCGCGCTCTCGGTGAGCTCCACTTCAAGAAAGCGGGCTTCGAGACCAGCGTCGTCCAGGGCGTGCCGGATCGTCGCGAGCAAATTACCGTGGCGAAACTGGGTGGGCGAAAGATTGACGGCGATGCGGATGGGCGGGAGCCCGGCGTCTTGCCAGGCCCGTCCCTGGCGGCACGCTTCGCGCACCACCCAGTCGCCGATCGGGCCGATCAGTCCGCACTCCTCCGCGATCGGAATGAAGTCCGCCGGGGGTACCAGCCCGCGGTCTGGATGGCGCCACCGGATAAGGGCCTCGGCGCTGTCGACTTCTCCGGTCGCCGTGTCGACTTTGGGCTGATAGTGAAGCTCGAGCTGTCCCAGCCGCAGTGCGCTCTCCAGTTCGCTCTCGACCCTGAGCTTCTCCTGCGTCATGGCGTTCATACCCGACGCGAAGCACTGGACGTTGTTGCGTCCACGCTGCTTCGCGCAGTACATCGCGACGTCCGCGTGGTTCAGAAGCAGCGCCATGGAATCGCCATCCTTCGGATGAAAGGCGATTCCGATGCTGGTGGAGGCGTGAAGTTCGACTCCTTGGATGCGGATCGTGGGGGCCAACGCGGCCAGTGCGCGTTCCGCCACCCGCAGGCACTCCTCACGCTCCGTTACGGACTGCAGTACCAGGACGAATTCGTCGCCGCCGAGACGCGCGACCGTGTCGACCCCGCGCACGACGCTGCGCAGCCTTTGCGCAACTTCCTTCAGCAGTTCATCGCCCGCACGATGGCCCATGGAGTCATTGACGGATTTGAATCGATCGAGATCCAACAGCATCAATGCGAAGGGCTGGCGCCTCCCGTTGGCAAGCGTCATCGCCTGGCTGATCCGGTCCTCCAGCAGGGCGCGATTCGGCAGTCCGGTGAGCGCGTCATGGGTGGCAAGGTAGCGCAGCTGCGCGTTCGCGGCCTCGAGTCCCTCGGTGCGATCCGTGACGACTTTTTCGAGCGTCTCGACCTGGCGGCGAACGACCCACTCGTTTTGCCACTTGCGGGTCAGCGCGTTGGCGCATTGCAACACCTCGATCGGCTCGAAGGGCTTCTTGACGACCAGCAATTTGTCCGCGTGCCCGAGCCGGACGACGAGCTCCGTCCAGTCATAGCCAGCATGTGCTGAGCAGATGACAACCTGCACGTCGGGGTCGACTCTCCACAGTCGCTCGATGGTTTCGAGCCCGTCCCACCCGGGCGGCATCTGCATGTCGACGATCGCCATTGCATACGGGCGGCCCACGCGCAGCGCTTCGCGCACGCGCTCCACACCCTCCTGCCCCTGCAGCGCCGAGTCAACCTCGAAGTGGGGGCGAGTGGACGCCAACGCGGGTGCCCCGAAAAGCGCCTGCTCGTCGGCCTCGAGAGCCGCGGGCTCGTCGAGCCCCGCGCCCAGTACCTTGCGGAAATCTTTGTGAATGGCCGGATTGTCGTCGATGACGAGGACTCGGCGGTTCACAATCGCGGCGGATTCACCCATGGCCGGCCTGCGCGGGTGTCAACGGTAGATCGAGAGTGAAGATCGCGCCCTGCTCGCACCCACCGCTTTCGACTCGCAATTCGCCACCGAGCTCGCGGGCAGTCAGCGCCCCGCTGTGCAATCCGAATCCATGCCCTTGCTTCTTCGTGGTAAATCCGTGACTGAATATACGAGTCAGGTTCTCGGCAGGGATACCGACGCCGTTGTCTCTCACGCTGACTTGTACACCCAGCCCGCTCGTGGTGACCCGCACGGTCACCATCTTCTCGGCGCAATCGGACTCTTCGCAGGCCTGCTTGGCGTTGCGGATGAGGTTAACCAGTATCTGCAACACCCTGTGTTTGTCGACGACGATCGTCGGCACATCCTCGAATTCGCGACGAAGGGCGATGCCGTGACGCGTCAGCGCAGCTTCATTGAAACGCAGACTGTCTTCCACGAGACTGGTCACGTTGATGACGTCCGCGACGCCACCGAGCCTCGCGTAGTCTTGTTGCATCGCCACGATGTCCTTGATGTGGTCGATACCGTTCTTCAGTTCTGCGAGCTCCGCCAGGACCTGCTCCTGATCCACATCGACCTGGCGAGCCAGCTTCCCAAGGTAGCCCGGCAGGCGCTTGCCTCGGTCGTCCTGCCCAAAGAAGGCGGTCAAATTGGCTTCGTTCGCTTGAAGCAGAGTTACGACCCGATGTAAGTCCAGAAGCCGTGAGTTTCTGATGCGGGAGGTTGTGAGGTCCGCCGACACGTTGACGCTGTTCAGGACGTTGCCGACGTTGTGTAGAACGCTGGTCGCAATCTCGGCGCGCCCAGCCAGTCGCGAAGCATGAACGAGTTGCTTGTGTAGCGCCTCAAGCTCGGCCTGAGCCCGCTTGAGCTCGGTCACGTCCGTGATCGTACCGACAAATCCACTGACGCCCTGGGCGGTCACTGCAACGACGTGCTCCGCCATATGGCGGATCTCACCCGCGCTCGCCTGGGTACGATATTCAAAACGCACGGACGTTGCCCGACGGCGAAAGAACTCGGCCCACGCCGCTTCCATCCGAGGCCGATCGGTCGGATGCACGGCCTGTGCCCAATCATCCAGGCTCTGCCCGGGTATCAGTCCGAACATCGCACGATACTGGGGGTTTCCATAGGTGAGATGACCGGCGCCATCGGCATGGTAGATAGCGACCGGGGCGCTGTGGGCCAGAGCCCTGATCAGGTGTATGTCACTCAGGCGCTGCTCGCGTGACACGTCATCCGCAATCGTCGGGCCAGCGTCAGCGCAACCATCGGCTGCGGGCGTATCGGGTCGCGAACTCTGTAGGGGCGTCATGTTTGCCGCGCGGCATCCATCCAGGATGGCAGGGCCACCCCTAAGTTCATCGGCCCGGACTAAGATATCTTGAACCGCGACGGCGCCGAGCGACCCAAGTAACTACTTGTTTTCCCATAGTTTTCAGACGATCACCGCGTTGCCGGCTGGCCAAAGATCGTGGCTTCGAATCCTGCCGGGCGCGCCCAATACAATGCGGCAAATCAAGGGCTTAGGGGGATTGCCATGGCCGGTACGAACCAGGACGCGTGCCAAGGGCACGCACGAACGGATTGACTAAGCGGCACGTAGCCCCAGGCCGAAGCTCGGGCCCGTCGTTGCGAGGCGCGCTCGTCGGGAGTGCGGCCCTCGCTCCGGAGGACCTGTTCGCGGGCGGCGGCGAGATGAGCGCGCTGATGCGCTCGACGGACTGGTCCAAGACAAAGCTCGGTCCGGTCGAAAACTGGCCGAGAAGTCTAAAAACAATGCTGGGTGTCGTGCTGGGCAGCCGGTTCCCCATGCTGCTTTGGTGGGGCCCTGAACTGCTGCATCTGTACAACGATGCGTATCGCCCAATCTTGAGGGATAAACACCCTGCGTCGCTCGCGGCTCCTGCCGCGCAAGTCTGGTCGGAGGTCTGGGACGTCGCCGGGCCTATGGCCAGGAGTGTCCAAGAGGGAGGGCCAGCCACATGGACCGAGGACCTGCAGCTGTTCATCAGCAGCGGTGGAATGGCCGAAGAGACGTACTTCACCTTCTCGTACAGTCCCGTGCCCGGGGACGACGGAGCGATCGGCGGCCTGCTGAATACCGTGCAGGAAACGACCGCCAAGGTCCAGAGCGAACGCCAGATCCGGATGCTGCACGATCTGTCCGCGCGCGCCGCGGAAGGGAAGACCGAAGAGGAGGCGTATCGCGTTGCCGCCGAGACTCTGTCTGCCAATGAGCTGGATCTCCCATTCGTCCTTTTCTATCTTCTCGACGAAAAAGGCGAGGACGCGCAGCTTGTCGCCGTGAGCGGATGGAAGGACTACCAGGGTCCCGCCAAGCCGGTGCATCTGCCGATTGCGCAGCACATGACCGCGGTTTCGTGGCCCCTGGCCGAGGTGGTCCGGACCCCTCGTGAGCTTGTGGTCGAGGATCTGGCCGCACGCTTCGGGCCGCTGCCGGCCGGCCGCTGGAACGCGCGGCCGAATCAAGCGATCGTCCTGCCGCTCTCCCGCGCGGGCCGCTCTACGCCATACGCGCTGCTGGTCGCCGGCGTCAGCCCCCATCGCGCCCTCGACAACAGGTATCTGAGATTCTTTCGAGCCACCGCTGCTCAGGTCATGTCGGCCATTGCAACCGCTCGCGCGTATGAGGCGGAGACGAACCGTGCGGAAGCGCTCGCAGAGATCGACCGCGCGAAGACGACATTTTTCAGCAACGTCTCGCACGAATTCCGGACGCCGCTCACACTGCTGCTCGGGCCGCTGGAGATGCTTCTCGCCGAGGCGACGCTGGGCGGAGAGACCCGGGAACGGCTCGGCCAGATGCAGCGAAATGCACTGCGCCTGCTGCGGCTGGTGAACGCGCTGCTCGACTTCTCGCGGATGGAGGCCGGGCGGCACTCAGCACGATTCGTTCCGACCGACCTTGCACGCTACACCGCGGATCTGGCGAGCGCCTTCCACTCCGCGTTCAACAAGGCGGGGCTTTCGTTCGCGGTCGATTGCCGGTCGCTGGCGGCGCCGATCTACGTCGACCGCGACATGTGGGAAAAAATCGTGATGAATCTTCTCTCGAATGCGCTCAAGTTTACGTTCGAGGGTGGAGTCAGCGTGCGACTCGCGCCGGCTGAGGGCGGCGCGCTGCTGATCGTGAAGGACACCGGCATCGGTATCTCCCGGGGTGAGCAATCCAAGCTGTTCCATCGGTTTCACCGGGTCGAAGGCGCGCGGTCGCGCTCGTACGAGGGGACCGGCATAGGTCTTGCGCTCGTGCACGAACTCGTGGCACTGCACGGGGGCACGATTCGCGTCGCCAGCGATGAAGGCAAGGGCACGGAATTTGCGGTCATGCTGCGCGCGGGGCGAGATCACCTGCCGCCCGAGCATGTGGCCGAAGCCTCCGACGCCTCGACGGCGCCCAGAAGCGCGGCCGCCTATCTCGATGAGGCGTTGCAGTGGTTGCCCTACGAATCGCGGGCGGTTGCCTCGCCTCCCGCCAAGTTGAGCGCTCGCGTGCTGGTGGCGGATGACAATAGCGACTTGCGGACGTTCTTAACCAGCCTGCTCACACCACACTACGAGGTGCAGGCCGTGGTCGATGGGCGCCAGGCGCTTGCCGCCGTGCAGGCGAGAAAACCGGATCTCGTATTGAGCGACGTGATGATGCCCAACCTCGATGGGCTGGGCCTGGTACGCGCGCTGCGCGAGAATCCGGAAACGCGCACGCTGCCGGTGATCCTGCTGTCGGCGCGCGCCGGGCAGGAAGCTTCGCTGGAAGGCCTGGCCGCCGGCGCGGACGACTACCTGGCCAAGCCGTTCACGTCGCAGGAGCTTCTGGCGCGAGTGCGCACGCATCTGACGATGGCACGAGCACGCGATGAGCTGGTCACGAAACTCACGCAGGCCAACGAGGATCTAAGAGCTTTCAACTCCTCGGTGTCACACGACTTGCGAGCGCCGCTGCGGGCGCTGGATGGATTTGCCGGCATTCTCGAGGAAGATCATGCTGCTGAATTGAATGACGAGGCCAGACGCAAGATCAGAATTATTCGAGACTCCGTACAACGCATGGCAGACATTGTCGACGCCTTGCTCGCCCTTTCTCGAATAGGGTACCAGGTGGTCAAGAAGGAGCGATTCGATACCGGCGCTCTGGTGGCGCGGATCTGCACGGAATTGACCACGTCCGACACGGGCGCGGACGCGGATATTTCGATCGGTAGTTTGCCGCAGACCTTGGCCGACCAGACCTTGCTGCGCCAGGTCTGGGTGAACTTGATATCGAACGCACTGAAGTACAGTTCGACCAGGGTTCGCCCACGCGTGCAGATATCCGGATTCGACAAGGGCGAAGAAAGCGTCTTTTGCATCAAGGACAATGGCGTCGGCTTTGACATGTCGAATATCGACCGGCTGTTCGGCGTGTTCCAACGCTTGCACCGGAGCGAGGAATTTTCCGGCACGGGGATTGGTCTGGCCATCGTCAAGCGCATCGTGGAAAAGCATCTTGGCCGGGTCTGGGCCGAGAGCACATTGAATGAGGGCGCCGCGTTTTTCTTCAGTCTGCCGCGGCAGAACGAGTCGGAGCGTTAGATGGCATCGCTCAGGCCACGAACCTGCATTGCGACGCAGGCGTACGGGTGTCCATGTTCCGGCCGCGGTTCAGGTGGTCGTCGATTTCCGCGGCGCAGCCCAGCATGCGCGGGTACAGGAAGATCGTGAATGCGGCAGTTTCCAGCGCTTTCTCGCTGAAAGCTCCAGAGCGGTAGGGCTGCCACAGGATTTTCAGCAGCAGCGCCGCGATCACCGCGTCGATGTTGACGCAGTAGACGCTACGCGATACGCCGGCGTCGAACAAGGCCTGCACCAGGGCGTGGTAGTACTCGTGGAAAACGTTGTATTCGCCCCGTTTCCGGAACAGCTCGCGTACGTAGACTTCGCGCGGATCGAAGTTGACCGGCCGATCCTTGAACACCGGGTGATTCACGCCCGGTATCTTCTGAATGTCGAGGCTGCCCACGGCCTTCTTTTTCGATTTGTAGTGCGCATATTCGTCCACATAACGCATCGCCAGCACCCTGAGGTCGATGCCGTGCTTCGGGTCGGTTGGGTCCCGCAGCCCTGCATCGCGGAATTGATCGAGCAGAAATGCAATGCCCTCGTAGCCGTTGCCCCCATGAGTAAATCCGGAATGGGTTAAGAAACCGACCAGCGCCTTGTTGAGCTGTACCCGCTCGGGCGATTCAGGTCCGTCGGCCGACACCGCGCCCTTTGCGCCTTGAGCCGAAATGGCACCAGGGCCGTTGGTCAGCAGCAGGCCGACCAGCGTCTGGAACGCGAACAGGTTCGCGGCTTCGGGTTCGAGTCCCAGCAGCGCAACGTAGGCGACTTCGGTCAGCGAGCGTTTGCCAAGGATGTCCTCCATTGTCATGCCGCAGAAGCGCCTGTCTTCGTGGCGATCGGCGGGCACCGAGGCGCCAATCAGCGTGCCGAAGAGCCGCATCCACCACGGCAAGGCCTCCGCGGTCGTTCTCGAGACGCGCTTGCGCATCAAAGGCCCCCACGCAAGCGTCGCCGAAATGGCGGCGAGAACGGCATCCGCGCGCAGATGGCCGCCGAGGCTTTCGAGATAGCGCACGAACACGGACTTGGCTCCCCGGGCCTTCAGCGCGTCCAGCATGGCCCGGGCCTTTGGATCGTGTTCGCCGCCCAAGAGAAGATCGCGCAGCGTCTTTTCGGTCGCAATGGCATCGATATCGAACGCCTCGTCCAGTGCACTTTTGAGCCCGGCGACCGCAAACAGGTCGATGAGCGCCGAACACGCTTGGCGCGCGCGCTGCGCGCGAAACGGTCCGACGATGCTGGCTGCTGCGGCGAGAACGCTATTGGGTGCGTTGCCGGCCTCGCGCGCGGCCTGCGCGGCCGCGAGCACGGGGCTTGCATGTAAATTCAGCTCTGCGCCTATCGCGACGTTGATCAGCTTTCTGTCGTTTTCCCCGCCGAGTTCGTGCAAGAGGGCGAGGTTGACGTTAGCCTCGAAGGGGTAATGTGCGGCGTCGAGCATCGATACCTGGTGCAGGCTGGTGATCTGGGTCCCGGCATCCATCTGCGACGCACCGGAGCAATCTTTCATCGATTGCCGGGGCAGGACGGTGCCGATCTGCCGGGCTAAGGCTGCGATCTGCTCGTTGTACGGAGGTGCCGCCTCCACCACCGGGATATCCAGCTCTGGGGCGAGAGAAAGACCCTGGCTCGAGCCGAACCACGGCTTCAACGCCAGGCTGCCTTCGGCCGCGAAATCCGGCCGCGTCGCGTTCTGGAGCATCAGCGCCGTCAACGCCATCGGTATGTGCGCGATGTTGACCACGACCGCGCCCTTGGGCGACAGGATCGGCTTCTCCGGCGTGAAGATGCCGTCGACCCCGAACTTCTCAATGAACCACCGCTCCTTACCCGCGGCATCGTCGTTGCCGCCTGCCATCGCACCCGCATGCCCGACCGCGCGGGTGAGCTTCGCCTTCCATCGCCCGACCACGCAGGCGACGACCGGCTTGGTGAACTCCGCATCCAGCTCGTAGTAGCCGCCCGGTTCGACATAAAGGACTGCGCCCTTGGTGCGCGCGTCGTTGGCGAGCGCGAACGCGAATTCGGGCGCGGCGTAGTGGATGTAGACGTCCTTGCCGCTGGATATCAGCGTGGTAGTGCCCCAGCCCGCCATCCGCAGGTACGTTGCGATCGTCGTGGTGAAATTTCCCGAGTTGGAATAGATCGCGATCGAGCCCCTCCTGAGCGCCTCCGAGGGCGTGTCGCCGCCGAGCGCGCCGCCGATGCGAACCTTGTTCCACGCGTCCGCCACGCCAAGGCTGTTACCGCCGAAGATGTCGATGCCGTTCGATTGCCCCATCGCCCGGATCTCGCGCGCGTCATGGACCGACATCTTCTCGGTGACGATGAAGATCTTCTTCAGGTCCGGGTTCACCCGGATCAGCTCGGCAACGCCGTCGCGTGCAGCCGACGGCGGCAGATAGACCACGCCACAGTTGAAGCGGTGTCCGTCGGCGAGCCCTTCGCGCACGCTGTTGTACACGGGAACGTTGCCGATCCTGGTTTCCAACACCTGGCCGCGCCGCCCGGGAGATGTTCCGAAAACGACGTTGCCGCCGGAATACTCGTGTCCGACCGGCGTCACCTCGCTCGATTCGCCGCCGAGGATGTTCAGCACGCACACGCGATCCTGACGCGTCGCGATCTGCGCGAGCGAGCTGATTCCGACGTAATACTTGAAGTCGCCTACGCCCTGCCTGTACATGCCGATCTCCTGATCCTGGCGCCCCCGATCGATCAGGCGGCGGTCGCGGGCTGGCCTATCCTGAGTCGCGCCGCAAGCTGTTCGCGGCCGCCCGACTGCATCCATTCATTGGCTCTGCGCGCGTAGTGCACCACCTCGCTCATGTCGGAATCGAAGCCGAAAATGCGGTACGGCAGTCCGAGCGCCTCCATGGTGTCGCGCATCGTGCTCATCCCGCGCACCAGGTTCGGCCCTCCGCGCCCGATGACGACGTAAACGGGAGAGGGTCCGAGTTGACTGAAGTGCTCGCGCAGCGCATCGGCCATGGCGCGGAATGTCTCGAAGATGTCGGTGTTGTTGGACTTGCCGCCGATGATGAACAGCACGTTGGTCTGTTTGAGCCAGTGCTTGAAGCAGATGCGAGCGACCTCCTTCATCTTCTCGTATGGCGGATTGCCGCCGAAGTCGGAGGAGATGATCGCGTCGTCGCCCAGCATTTGAGTCACCAGCGAATTGGCGCCGCCGCCGAAGGTCGGTGCCAGTATCGTGCCCTTTGCATTGATGACGTAAACGTCGCTCTGGCCCTGATACGTGCGCAGCTGGTTGATCTCCTGCTCAAAGTCGGAATGATCGACTGCAAATACATGTGCCGGCAAATCGAGGCGCTGCCAGCGCGGGTCGTCCCGATCGAAGCCGCATTTGAAATCGCATGCCACCGGGGTCAGCCGCCCCTGACGGTCCGGACGCATGCGGATGGGATTGAGCTCGAGCGTGGTCATTCCGAAGTTGTGATAGAGCTCCCAGAGCTTGGGAAGCTGCTGCACCAGGGGCGAGATCAACTCTTTCGGAGCATCCAGCTCGGACAGCGCGTTGGCCACGACGAAAGCCTTCAGTCCGGTGAGTGGGTCGAAGGGGATTTCCGCGACCTGGCCCTTGTCGAGTTCTTCGATGTCCACGCCGCCGTGGTGGGTGAGCATCATGGTCGGGGCACGGAAATGCGTCGAGTCCGTGATCGAAAAATAGACCTCGTGCTTGGCGGGCACCGCACCTTCGAACGTGACGCCGTTGGCCTTCGCGATCTGATTGCCGTGGCGGTGCTCGACGAAGTAAAGCCTCTCTTTCTCCTTGAGCGCGGATTTCAAGTCCTTGGCTCGCCCCACCAGCCCCGCCTTGCCTTTCTTTCCTACGCCGCCCTTGAACACCGGCTTGATGATCGTCTCGCCGTGCTTCTCGATCAGTGCCCTGATCTCGTCTTCGCTGGCGGCGGGGCCGAGCACTTCGGAGGTCGGAAATCCGACGAACCGGAGCATCCGGGCGCCATACAGCATGCCGGTCACTTGCATCGGGAGCCCTCACTCGTGCGCGCGCACGAGACCTCGATACAGCAGCACCGTTGCCGCGAGCCCGCTCACGGCCGCGCACGACATCCAGTAGCCGGGCGCGGCTTTATCGCCGGTCAGCTGGATCAGCCACGTCGAGACCGCCGGGGTGAAACCGCCAAAGATGGCGGTCGCGAGGCTGTATGCGAGCGAAAATCCGGCGGTCCGCACGCTGACGGGCATCACCTCGGTCAATGCAACGACCATTGCGCCGTTGTAACTGCCGTAAAGGAAGGACAGCCACAGCTCGGCCGCCAGCATCTTGGCGAACGTCGGCTCGGCCACGAGCCATGCCAGCACCGGGTAGGCCGTCAGTACGGTGAGGATCGTGAAGGCGACCAGAATCGGACGGCGTCCGATGCGGTCGGACAGCGAGCCCATCACCGGCAGCCAGAAGAAATTTGAGATACCGACGCAGAACGTCACGATCAGGCTGTCGGTGGTGGACAGCTTGAGCACGCTCCGGCCGAAGGTCGGCGTGTAGACGGTGATCAGATAGAACGACACGGTGGTCATGACGACCAGCATCATCCCGGCCAACACGACCCCCCAGTTGCGGATCATCGAGCGGTACACCTCGGCCACGCTCGGATGATGGGTCCGGGCCAGGAACTCGCCCGTCTCCTGCAGCGAACGCCGGATCACGAAGATGAACGGCACGATCAGGCTGCCGACCACGAACGGAATTCGCCAGCCCCATTCCGAAATCTCGTTCGGCGACAAGCTGACGTTCAGGCCATAGCCGATCGCGGCGGCGACGATAATCGCGACCTGCTGGCTGGCCGACTGCCAGCTGACGTAGAAACCCTTGTGGCCCGGGGTCGCCATCTCGGACAGGTAGACGGAAACGCCGCCCAGTTCGACGCCGGCCGAGAAGCCCTGCAGCAACCGGCCAACCAGCACCAGCAGCGGCGCCGCGACGCCAAGCGTCGCGTAGGTCGGAACGAAGGCGATCATCAGGGTGCCACAGGCCATGATCGACAGCGTGACGATCAGACCCTTGCGCCGCCCGATACGATCGATGTACGAGCCCAGCACGATCGCTCCGAGCGGACGCATCAGGAAGCCGGCGCCGAACGTCACAAAGGTCAGCATCAGCGAGGCGTATTCGTTGCTGACCGGGAAAAAGGCCTTGGCGATGTACGTCGCGTAGAAGCCGTACAGGAAGAAGTCGAACATCTCCAGGAAGTTGCCGCTCGTGACGCGCAGCACCGTCGCAAGCTTGGAGCGTCTCGCGTCGTTCGTGGGAGGGGCGATTCCGACGGTCATCGCATTCATTCGAGTCTCCTCGGGTTATTTGGGCGAATACGTGAGGACGGTGAAGGTGTCCGGGAAGTAGCGGTTCGGATAGAACGGTGCGACCGCCTTGTTGATCTTCTTCGCCGGATCAGCCGTGCCCTCGGCAGTGACCAGATAAAGCTTCTTTGTTTTCGGATCCAGAGCCATGGTGCGCGCGTATGGGCGCGTGGTGGTCGCCTCGGCGAGCTTGTAAGTGTCCGGCGTGACCTGGTCGTAGATGACCAGATTCGCGTCGACTCCGTTGGACGTGTAGATCTTGCGCGTTGCGCCGTCGTAGATGACGCCATCGTTGCCGTGCCCGATCTCCAGCGTCGTGATCAGCTTGCCGGAATCGGAATCAAGCACCGCAAGGACAGGATTCTTACCGCGGCATCCGACGAAGATGCGTTTGTTGGCCTTGTCGAAGGCGACGGCGGTCGGCTCTTCGCAGGGCGCCGTGTTCCATTGGCCGGTCACCTTGCGTTGCGCGGCGTCGATCTTGACTACCAGATTGCGATCGCGGAGCGCCATGAACAGGTTGCCTTCGCCATCGGGCACGGTGCCGTCGAGTTTCTTGCTGTCCATCGGCAGCTCGCCGAGGATCTTCCCCGTCTTGGCGTCGACGAAGGCGATCTTCCTGCTGTCGCCCATGGTGAAGGCAAGTTGCTTGGTTGCCGGGTCATAGAACGCCGAATCCGCATCCTCGCCGATCTTGATGCGATCGATCGACTTCAGCGTGGAGAGCTGGAAGGCCGTGGTCGTGCCGTCGCCGTTGATCGTGTAGCCGCGGTCGAACTCGGGAACGAGCACGGCGGCGTTCGCATCCTCGGACTTGTCGATGTTACGGACGACCTTTTGCGCATTGACGTCGAAGACGGTCACGCCGTCGGCGCGGCGACCGATGAAAAGATAGCCCCGCGCCGGATCGAGCGTGACGTAGTCCCACTCCGGAGCGGCTCCAGTGAGCGTGACCGCGGAGTCCAGGTGATAGAACGGCTGCGCCTGGGCTGCAGCACCGAAGGCCGCCAGTCCGGCTAGAGCGCACACGGCAAGTGGCTTCATGGCGTCTGCGGAACTCATAGTGGTGCCGCCACGATGTCGTAGCGAAGGATTGCGCCACCGGTATTGCCTTCGCCGGGCGAGACCGCGACATAGAGGCGCTTCAGTTCGGGCACCAGAATTCCCGTCTTGGCGCCCGCCGCCGACCTGACGCGTGCAAGCTCCACGTAGTGGTCGGGATCCTTTTGTTGAAACACGCCGATGTAGCCTTCGCCGCCAAGCGCGTAGATCCGCCGATTGGCGGCATCCCAGATCACCTGGTCGCAGCGTTCGGGGGCCTTGAAGCTCGCGACGGACGCGCCCGTGTCGGCATTCAGGACGATCAGCGTGCCAGGCTTGCGCGCAATGATGAACAGGCGCTTGCCGGGCTCGTCGAAGGCAAGCGGGGCGTTCTGCTCCGCTTCCTTGATGGGCCAGGTCGCGAGCACGGCGAGCGTTGCCTTGTCCACGACAGCCATGTAGTTCTTTCCGGTGACGTTGACATAGAGCCTGTTGCCCTTGCTCTCGATCGCCATTGCTTCGACCTTCTCGGAGTCGAACTTCAGGTCGCCGTGCCGTTTCAAGGTGACAGGATCCACGACGGAAACGTACGTTTCCCGCATCTTGGCATCGCGCCCTCCGTTGGCAACATACAGGCGCTGGCGGCTTGCGTCGTAGCCGAGCGAGTCCGCGCCTGGTGCCGCCAGCTTGATGGTGTTTGTCACCTTGTAACTGCTGGCGTCGATCACGCGGGTCAGCATGTCTCCGCCGCTATCGGTCACCACCAGACGGTTTTTTTCCGGCACATAGACGATGCCATGCGGAGTTGCCACGATTCCCTTGAGGCTCATTTGAGCCTTCAGGGTGTTCAGATCGAAGACATCGAGTGTTCCGTGGTCCTCGGCGGCAAGCCACAGCCGGTTGCCCTTCAGGTCGTATTCGAAGTGATCGAAGTCGCCGGTGTACCCGGGCAGGTCGTGGCGATCGGCAAGCCGCAGCGCCTCGTCCGCGGCGGGTGCAGCAACGCCGGTTGCGCAAAGCATTGCGCAGCCAATGATCGAAGCGATTTTCGAGTTCATCCGATTCTTTCTGGAAGTGGAAGCCAGTCGAGAACACCAGACTCAGGGATCGAGCTCGACGAGGTTGTCGAGCGAGGGAATTTGCGTTTTCAGCTCGGCGCGGAGCTGTTCCGCCTTCGACAGGAACGCCTTTGCGTCGTCGCCGCTCTTGTAACGGAAGCCCACGCTCAGCGCGCCGATCGTCTGGCCCGCCGCGTTATGTAGGGGAAGCTCGACACCGTAGCGTTTTCCTTCCCCGGACACCCCGACGATCGGCTGGCCGGAGCTGATCACCTTCATGTCGTCCGCGTCCGCTTTCTTTCCGATTCGGCCGAAGTTGGAGGCCAGAATGATGTTTTCCTTGGCCTTCGGCCGGGTCACGTGCATGGCGAGCGAGATGATCTCGGGGTGCTTCGAAAGCATTCCGTCGACGAGCTTTTGCGCGTGAGTCTTGGTCGTCGCAAGCGGCTCGTAGGGATGGAGTTCGACGAGGCTGCCGGAGTTCAGAATCCGCCTGGCCAGCCCGTCCCGGATGCCGATGGCCGTCTTCTCGAGCGCCTCCTTGTCGTCGCCGTTCTTGAACGGAAAGACAAGCCCAAGCGCACCGATATTCGTTCCGGCGACATCGCGCAGCACCAGCTCGACCTCGAAGCGGCCGCCACCATGAGCGACTTCGAGGTTGGTCTTTTCCGTCGTTATCACCCGCATGTCATCTTCGTCCGCGAGCTTGCCGATGCGGCCGATGTTCGATGCGACGATTGGATAGTTCGGAACGTTGGGCGGCGACGCGTGAAAGACGATCACGAGCAGTCCGGGGTATCTCGCGGTGACCTGGTCGACCAGCTCCTGGCCGTAGCTTTTTACAGGCAGCTGCGCGTGGAGCGGCAAGCCCAGCATCGAAGCAAGCAGGAAAAGCGCGGCGCGCGTCATTGGCTGACCTCTTTCTGTCCTTGATGCGAGCAGCTTAGTTTCCCGGCCTGAAATCAATCTGACTGCATCGTGAATTCGCGTTCAGGGATCCGAAGCGAGTGCCCTCCAGGCCGACGACATGCTGAAATGCCGTTCAGGATCCCTTCAGGCTGATGTCAGGTTCGTCACGCACTGTCGATTCGAAGGTATTTGCTCCGAACGGGAGAAGACGATGATCCGACGGGCCGTGATGACGCTGATCGTGGCCGCACTTGCGACGCCCTTGGTCCATGCGGCAGAGGCGGGCGAGGGGGACTCGGTCGAAGTGCAGGCAGCCCGCGAGAAGTGGGTCAAGAAGAAGGGCTACAAGGTTCACTACACGAAGAAGTTCGACCTGAGCGATCTGCCGCATTACAAGCCCGAGCAGAAGGCTTCCGGCACGATCCGCATGTGGGGATCGAATTACTTCACGGACAGCCCGCTCGCGAATTACTGGATCGAGGAGTTCCACAAGTACCAGCCCGACGTGAAATTCGCGCTGCACCTTAAAACGACGTTGCACGCGATTCCGGGGTTGATCTTCGGCATGTCCGATATCGGGCCGATGGGGCGTCAAATCACATGGGACGAGCTTCTCTCCTATCAGCGCGAGCGCAATCATTTGCCGCTGGGCATCGTTGTGGTTACCGGAAGCTACGATGTGTCGGGCTGGAACCCGCCCATCGGCGTGTACCTGCACAAGGACAACCCGCTGTCGAAGCTGTCCCTTCAGCAGCTCGACGGCATTTTCGGCGCGCAGCGGTCAGCCGCCTGGCGGGAGCTCACCTGGGATAAGTCGCTCGCCCGGGGGCCGGAAAAGAACATCCGCACCTGGGGCCAGCTGGGTCTCACCGGCGAGTGGGCCGACAAGCCAATACACGTCTACGGCTACAACCTGCAGTTTCATTTTCCGCAGGAGATCGAATCGAGGGCGTTTGGCGGCGTATCGGGAAAGTGGAACGAGAACCTGGTCGAATACGACAACCTGCTGCAGCCCGACGGCAGTTTCAAGCTCGCAGGGCAGCTGATGCTGGAGGATCTGGCCAAGGATCCCTATGGGATCGCCTACTGCGCCGGAGGCAATGCATGGCTGACGCCGCAGATCAAGGCCATCGCTCTTTCGATCAAGGACGGCGGCCCGCATTACGAGCTGACGCTCGATAACGTGCGCAACCGCACCTATCCGATGTATGCGGATGTCTTCTTTTACATCGATCGCGATCCGAAGAAGCCCGTCGATCCCAAGGTGAAGGAGTTCCTGCGTTATGTCCTGAGCAGCGAGGGCCAGGCGCAGGTGATGCGCGACGGCAAGTATCTTCCCCTTACCGCCGAAGTCGTTCGCGCGCAGCTGAAACTGCTCGATTAGCGCGAGCGTTGGAGAGGCTGTCCGCCCGCCGCGAACCGCTCGCGGAACCATTGCGCCAGCATCCTCTTTTCGTAGACCAGCGGGTCGTGCTCGTTGTATTGCGTCTCGAGGGGCCGCAGATAGTCGGGGTCGCAGACCCGCTCGCGTCGCGATTGCAATACCTTGTTGCCGGCTTCGAGCGTGTAGCTGAGCTCGATGCACGGCATGTCGGCCTTTCCGGTGACGATTCGGATTTCCGTAGGCAGATTCATGTAGGGGCGGCCCGCACGGTCGAGGTCGAGCACCTCGATCTTCAGATCGCTCTGCTTTGGCAGGTAACGGTCGCCCAGTTCCTGCAGATATCGCTCGAGCGTCAGCATGACCTTGCGCGGATCGCTGTTGCGGTCGCCTGCATCCGTGAAACGGTCCGGATCCCCGTAGGAAACGGTGACCCCCGCATGAAGCGGCAGCGCCACGAGCAGCATGGCGCCTGCCGAAGCGAAGACCAGGCGGCTAGGCACGGGACAACTCCGACGGCTGCCTCGAGGCATTCTCGAATTGGCGGTTACAGGAACACTACTCCAGTTTCTTCAGCTGTTCGCGCACCACGTCGGCAGTGAGCGGAAGGTATTTGCCGTCGCGCATCACGTCGGCCTGTCCCTCCTGGCTGAGGACGTAGCGCAGAAACTCCTTCGCCTTCGGGTCCATTGCCGTGCCGGGCTTGACGCTCGCATAGAAATACTGCTCGTTGTAGAGCGGATAGGTGCGGTTCTGGACAGTGTCGAGCGTGTGTTCGATGCAGGCCTTGCTTGCCCCGGCGGCGACGGCCAGGCGCTTTACCTTGGCGCGATCGCCCCTGAATCGGTTATAGGCGATCCCGTAGCGGTCCTTCCCCAGGTTGTCGGTGATCTGGTCTGCCTCGATGTAGCGCGAGCCGTCGGGGTTCACGATGTTGCCGTAGCCGTGGATGTTCTCGTTCCATTTGTCGCTCGATTTCAGCACTCGATCGGAGAAGTCGGTGGCCGTGTTGTAGCGCAGGCTGAATCCGTAGACGTTGATCGGCTTGTCCGCCCATTCTCCTGTCAGTCCCAGCTGGCCCCAGGTGCGGATGTTCTTCTCGGGACCACGCGCCCAATCGGACCGCCAGTTCGTTCCCGCCCAGCCGCCATCGCGCGCTGCGCCGAACACACCATCGAGCTGCTCCATGTTGATGCACTTGAGCGGATTGTCTTCGTTCACCAGAATCGTGAGGGAATTCTCCCAGCCGCCGACGTCGAATGATCCGGTGACCGCGGTGATTTCGACCGGATCGAAGTTCATCACCCGCTCATACGCCAGCAGATCGTAAAAGCCCGGTCTGTGGCCCATGACCAGATCGGCCTGGTTGTAGTAGAGCGCGGCAAAAGCCAGCGCCGACGTCGGGAGAAAGTACGAGATCCGGATGCCAGGCTGGTATTTTGCAAACCCCTGCTGCCACAGCTCGCCGAGCATTCCATCGCTGAGATAGTTGTTTCCGTGGAGGCGGATCCAGCCCGTGAGCTGCTGCTTTGGCACATAGTGCGGCATCCCGCTCAAGTCGAACTTCTGGGTATAGTGCGCCGCCCTTCCGCGCTCGTAGATAACCCTGGCCCGATCCGCCTGTGCACGCAGCGCCTTTTCGGTGTCTTCCGATTGCGATTGCTGCGCCAGTGAAATGCCTGCGGTCAGCAACGCAGACAATTCAAGGATCACCGCGATGTAACGGATTGTTCGGTTCACTCTGCTTCCTGTGTCATTCGAGTTTCTTCAGCTCTTCTTGCACGACCTCGGGCTTCAGAGGAATGAACACCCGCTCGTCGGCGACCACCTGCTGGCCCTCTCTGCTCAGCACGAGCCTGAGAAACTCCTTGACCTTGGCCGGCAAGGGCTTGCCGGGTGGCTTGTTCACATAGACGTAGACGTATCGGCTGAACGGATACCGGTGCGCATAGACGTTCTCGACGTTCGGCTCGTAGCATGTCCCGCCTTCCTTCCAGGACAGCTTGAGCACCTTCACGTTGGGCGTGACGTTCGCCAGCAGCGCGTAGGTGAGCCCGCCCGCGTGGGTCGCCATGTCCTGCGCGGCCACGGTGAACGCATGCGTGAAGCCCTTGCCCTTGACGAACTGGATGTCGTCCTTGTATTCGCCGCCATCCATCGCCACCATCTTGAAGTACTGCTCGATGCCGTTGACCGGCTTCAGGCCGTACAAATGGATCGGCCGGTTCGCCCACTCGCCTTTTGCGCCCAGGTCGCCCCAGGTGCCGACCTCCTTGTAGCCGAGCTTGCGTGTCTTCGAATAGATCGCGTCAAGCTGCGGCAGGCTCAGGCAGTCGATAGGGTTGTCCTTGTCCACCAGGATCACGCTCGATGCGGTCTTGCCCAGAGAGCCGACGCTGCCGGTCGCAACCTTGATCGCGAACGGCTTGTAACCGTACGTGTCGGCGAAGGATTTCTCTTCCGCCGGAAACATCTCGCGGCCGACGGGCGCCAGGTCGCCCTTGCCGGACACGAGCCCCGGAGCGCCTGCACCCGACGCACGCAGGTCCTCCGTGACGCTCAGCCGCGGGTACTGCTTCCGGTAGATCTTCACCCAGCCGAGCACGATCTCGTCCATGATGTCGGCACCGACGATGTTGAGCTCCTCCTCGGGTTCGCTCTTCACCTCCCCAGGCTGCCAGCTCGGAAGGGTCGGATCGGCCTTCAGATTATGTTCGGGCTCCGCGTACTTGAGCGCGAACGCGGGCGATGAGAAAGCGGCCGACAGGGCAGTCAGGCAGGCGGCAAGCTGAAGCCTTTGGTTCATTGGTCCTCCCCTTGTTTACTTGGCTGGATCGAACAGCGCCTTGTAGGTCGGAATCTGTTTGGCCAGGCTGTCGCGCAAAGCCGTGGCCTTGTCCAAATACTCCTTCTCCGTCGCACTGGTACTGGGATCCTTCGGGTTCTTGAACGCGTAGACGACCAGGCCGACATTCTCTCCGGAGTTGTCGCGCATCGGCATCAGCACAACGAACTTCTTGGTGGTGTCATTGGTCCGGTGCCAGCGCGGATCCAGAATGGTGATGCCTTTCTTGCTCACGTCGATATCGTCCGGGTCGTCCGGATTGCCGATGCGTTCGGGGTAGGAGCCGGCGAACATGGTGTACACGTTGTCCTGTCCAGGCGGGACGCCATGCAAGGTAATACTGAGCAATTCGGGGTGCTTTGCCATCGTCTCGTCCGAGAGCTTTTGCGCGTAGATCTTCTGCGCAGGCGCCGTCCAGTTCTTCTTCGGCGCATCGGCAGCCCAAGGGGCCGTGCTGGCTAGCACAGCGCAGGCGCCAAGAGCAGTGATCGACACGAGTCTTGCGAGCTTCTTCATGAATTTCTCTCCTTGAGCTGCCGGTTTTCCAGAGACAGGGACGCGATCGTAGTTTCCTCGCCTAAACGGGGCATGAATGTGTGCTGAATTCGAATTCAGGCACGCTGGCCGGTGTGCGATCCGTCAAGGCAAGGCTTTCGGCGTTTCACTTGCCAACCAGGGCACGGCTGGTCTGGACCTGGTTCGCTCGCAGGGGGATATAGGTGGCGTGCTCGAGCACGATCTGCTGCCCCTCGCGGCTCAGAATGAAGCGAAGAAACTCATCGAGCGCCGGATTGAGCGGCTGGCCGGGCGCCTTGTTGGTGTTGAAGAACGTGAGGCGGCTCAACGGATAGGTGGCGAGTGCAACGTTCTCGTAAGTCGGCGCCTGCGGAAGCCCACCGGCTTTTTCGATCACGGGAATAACCTTCACGCCCGCATCGATGTAGGCGATGCCAGAGTAGCCGATTCCGTAACGATCTCCGGATACCTTCTTTGCCATGGGGAAGACGACCTTTTCGAAAGCGATGTCCTCCCGCCACTCGCCACGCTGGTCGCCGACGCTGAGGATCCGTTGGCGCACGAATTCCTCGAAGCCGTTCCAGGGTTTGATGCCGTAGAGCTTGACCGGCTTGTCCGCCCACTCGCCGATCAGCCCGAGATCTCCCCACTTCGTAATCGGCTTGCCGCCGCGACGATGCGTGCTCGAGTACATCGCGTCGAGCTGATCGAAGGTGATCTCCTCGAGCGGATTGTCCTTGTTCACGTAGAACGCGATCGCGTCCAAAGCACCAAAGTGCCGGTAGGAGCCTCCGGATACTGGGATGCTCAGCGGGTCGTAGCCGAACTTGCCCCTGAATTCCTTGACGTCGTCGGGTTTGAGCTCGCGCGACACGAAGACGAAATCGAGGTCGCCCTTGACGAGCTCGACGGCGCCGAGACTTCCGGCGTACGGCGGCGAGATCGTGAGGGTTACTTCAGGATGGTAAATCTTGAATTTCTCGAACCACCTTTCGACGAGTGTTTTCAGCACGTCGGACGAAGCACCCTTGAAATTTCCCGTCAATTTCTCCTTGCTCGACTCGAAGGCGGGCAGGGCGGGGTCGAGGATTGGCTGGAGAACTTCTGGCGGCGGCAGTTTGCGGCCGGAGCGTTGCCCTTCTTTCGCTTCCTCCGCTGTCTGCGGCACGTTGCTCTTCAGCGCCGGGATGATCCATTCGACCATCGGCCGGGTATCGGTCGACTGCGCCGGGGCGGCGGCGGCAACGACAACTGCGCTGGCCGATAGCGTGATTCGGGCGGCGATACCTATCCTGTTCATTCGACTTCCTCCTGGTCGCACCCATCAGTGCTGTTGCCGATACGGCGGGTGCCCTGGCTATCTGGCCGCGTCTTCGAGTTTCTTCAGTTGGGCCTTGGCGACTTCAGGCGTGAGCGGCAGATACTTGCCATCGCGCATCACGGCAGCCTGGCCTTCCTGGCTCAGCACGAAGCGCAGGAATTCCAGCACCCGGGGGTCCATCGGTTTGCCCGGCACGCGATCCGTATAGGCGTAGATCCGGTCATAGAGCGGATACGACCGGTCATGCAGAGTCTCCAGCGTGTATGGGACGTAAGGTCCGCCGTCCGTTTCGGCGACAGGCAGGACTTTCAGCGCCGGCTGGGACGCGCCTGAGCCCAGACTGGTGGTCGGCGCTGCAATGATGCCGATTCCATAGCGATCGTTGGCAAGATCGCCGTTCATGCTTCGCTCGAGCTTGCCCGCTGCCGATACGTAGTTGGCATAGATCTTCAGGTGCTCGTTCCACTTGTCGCTGCCCTTCAGCACCATGTCGGAGATCTCGGTCGCCTGGTGGTAGCGCAGGGTCAGGCCATAGACGTTGATGGGTTTGTCCTTCCACTCCCCGGTCAGACCGAGCTGTCCCCAGGTACGGACGTTCTCCTCGGGCCCGCGTGCCACATGGGGTCGCCAACTCGTGCCTTCCCAGCCGCCGGAGCGCTCGGAGCCGAAGATCCCGTCCAGCTGCTTCATCGTCACCTGCTGAACGGGATTGTCCTTGTGCACGACCACGCCGTAACCGGGCTGCCAGCCGGGCACGTCGTAAGACCCGGTGGCCACCTCGATCTCGATCGGAGGGCGGTCGGTGTAGCGCTCGAAGAGCTCCTGCTCCGAGAAAGTGATCTTGCGGCCGATGCCGATGTCGCTCACCCCGAAGATAAGCGACGGGACCGCGGCCAGCGTCGTCTTCATGTGAAAGTCGATCTTGACGTCCGGGTGGTACTTCTTGAAAGCCGTTTCCCAGTAACCGCCCAGGAAGCCGTCGGTGATGTAATTGCTGCCCCACATGCGGATGCTGCCGTTAGTCTTTTGCTTCGGCTCGTACTGCGGCAGGCCGCTCAGGTCCCATTTCGAGGTGTAGGCGATCTTCTTGCCGCGCTCGGTCATCATCTTCGCGCGCGCCGCCTGCATGTCGAGCCCTTCCGTGGACGTCTTGCCCTGCTGGGCCGAGGCGTGCGAAGCGGCGCACGCGAGCAGGGCGACGCTTGTCGCGGCGACGGCAAATTGTCGGATCATGGTTTGCGCTCTCTCAGTTGAGTTTCTTCAGTTCCTCGCGTGCCACCTCCGCGGTCAATGGGAGGTACTTGCCGTCCTTCTGTACCAGCTCCTGGCCCTCCCTGGAAAGGACGAACCGTATGAACTCGCGCACCTTGGGATCCATGTTGGTGCCCGGCTTCACGCTGACCCAGAAGGACTGGTCGCCCCACAGCGGATAGCTGCGGTTCTGCAGCGAGTCGATGCTGTATTCGACGTAAGGGCCGCTGTCGTCCTTCGCCACCGCGAGGATCTTGATGTCCTTGGGAAAGCCTTCGTGATAGCGCGCGTAGCCGATGGCGTAGGGATCCTTCCTTACGTGATCGTAGATCTGGTCCGCCTCCAGGTAGGTGGTGCCGTCGGGTCTGCGGTAATTCGCGTACGCGTGCAGGTCCCCGTTCCACTTGTCGCTCGCCTGCAGGACCTTGTTGGAGAACTCGATCGCCGTGGCATAGCGCAGGCTGTAGCCGTGCACGCTGATCGGTTTGTCGGCCCGGTCGCCGGATAGTCCCAGCTGGCCCCATTTGCGGATGTCGCCCGCGGGACCGCGGCTGAACTCGGGATGCCAGGTCGTTCCGACCCAGCCGCCGTCGCGGGCCGAACCGAAGACCCCGTCGAGCTGCTTCAGCGTGATCCTGGTGATGGGATTGTCCTTGTTGACGATGATCACGATGTTGTTCTGCCATCCGACGTAGTCGTATGAGCCGGTGAAGACCGAGATCCCGGTCGGCTCGAAACCCTTCAGGCGCAGATGCCCCAGGCTGTCGTAGAAGCTGGGCTCGTGATTGATGCCGATGTCCGCCAGGTCGAAATACAGGCGAGGGATGGCGATGGCCGCCGACGGCAGGTAGTACTCGATCCTGATGCCCGGCTGGAATTTCTCGAAGGCTTCCTTCCACCAGCCGCCAAGGGGCGCGTCGCCGACATAGTTATTGCCGGCGATCCGCAACGTTCCGTTGGGCTTGTCTTCCGGGACGTAGTGCGGAAGTCCGCTCAAGTCGAACTTCTTGGTATAGGCCGGCTGGTTCGCCCGTGCGGCCATCCGCGCCTTGCGCTCTGCCGCGGAGCCGGCGGGCAGTTTCTTCGATTCCTCGGTCGGTTGGGACTGTTGCGCTATCGCATGGCCGGTCGCCAACGCGAAGAACGATGTAAGCGATACCGCGCCCAGGATGTATCGAATGGTTTTCATGGCGATCAGTCGAGCTTCTTCAGCTGGTCGCGAATGTACGAAGCGGGGAGCGCAGAGTAGACGCCCGCCTTCTGGATGATTTCCTGGCCCTCGCGGCTCAGCACGAAGCGGATGAATTCGCGCACTTTCGGGTCCATCGGGCGGCCCGGCGCCTTGTTGACGTAGATGTAGGCGTCGCGAATCAGCGGATAGCTTCGGTTCCTGACGTTGTCGGCCGTGAGCGCGATGGCCGGGCCGTCGGCAGCCTTCGACAAGGCGATCACTTTCAAGCCGCGATACCCGGGACACTTCGAGCCATCCGGATTCACGCACGTGCCATTGACGTGCATCAGCGCGCCCCAGCCGATGCCATACCTGTCCTTCTCGAGCGCTTCGTACATGCGTTGGCTGACGACAGCGCTGCCGGCGGCATCTGCCGTGGCCTCCTTCGCCTCGACGAACTCCTTGAAGTTGGGATTCCACTTCACCGACCAGTGCATTACCTGGCGCTCGAAGTTCGTCGCAAAGCCCGGCGCGACGTAGCCGTAGGTCTGGATCTCCTTGTCGGCCCAGTCGCCGGTCAGGCCAAGCTGGCTCCATTGGCGGATGTTCGTCCCGGGGCCGCGCGCGTAGCTGCCCGTGAAAAGCAGATTGTTATCCGCGTTGGCGCCGACTTCCCAGCCGCCGGTGCGCTCCGAACCGAAGATGCGGTCGAGCTGGTCCATCGAGAGCTTCGCGATCGGATTGTCCTTGTTGACAATGATCGCCCACGCGAAGAGCGTGCCGCGCTGGTCGTAGCCGCCGGTGGCAATCGATATCTCGGTCGGCACGTAGCGAAACGTGTTGTAAAAGGGCATCTGGTCGGGAATCTTGGCGTCGTCGCCCATCGGCGCCACGTCCGAAGCCCCGGAAAACATCATGCCGAGCGCTCCCTCGCTGCTGGTCATGAAGTTGGTCGTGACCACCGCGCCGGGGTGGAATTTTTTGAATCCTTCGACCAGCAGCTCGACGTTGCCCTTCAGTTCGCTGCCGGCGATGCGCAGGCCTCCAGCAACGCGGTACTCGGGCTTGTAGGGTGCAATTTCGTTCAGGTTCGGCGACTGCGCATGCGCGCTGAGCGCGCAAAGAGCGAATGCGAGAAATGCCGGCTTCAAGATCGATTTCATCGAGGAATCCCTTGCGTAGGATCAGTCAGTCCAGTTTTCGGAGCTGCGCGCGAACCACGGACGCGGTGAGCGGAAGGTAGCTGGCGTTCTCGGCCACCGTTTCCTGTCCCTCGCGACTCAAGACGTAGTGCAGGAACTCCCGGAGCTTCGGGTCGAGAGGCTTGCCGGGCGCGCGATTTACGTAGATGTAGATGCTGCGCACCAGCGGGTACGTGCGATCCTGAAACGTTGCCTTGCTCGGCATAACGTAGCTGCTTCCTTCGCGCGGTGCCACCGCGATGAGCTTGATGCCGGAAACGCCCTTCGCCTGCGGCATGACCGTCCACGCAATTCCGTAGCGGTCGTTGGCGAGCTCGTTCTTGAGCATGGACCGCAATCCCAGGTGCTCCGCGGCACGGTCCTCGTCGGCGATCATCTTGCTGCCGCTCTCGACATATTCCCGGAAGTTGGGGTTCCATTTGTCGCCGTTCTTGAGCACCTTCCACTGGAAAAAGCGTGCAGTGCCCGATGGCGCGTGGCCGTAGGTCTGGATCTGGTGGTGCGCCCACTCACCGGTCAGGCCGAGCTGACCCCAGGTGCGGATGTCCCGGTCGGCGCCGCGGGCGTCGGATGGGGACCACTTGAAACCGCGCATGCCCGCAGTGCGCTCGGAGCCGAAGATGCCGTCGAGCTGGTCCATTGTCAGGCGGTCGATCGGATTGTCCTTGTTGACGAAGATGACCGGCCCATTGGACTTGCCATCGACCTCAAAGGCGCCGGAGGCGACCGTGATGTCGGTCACCGGGTAGCCGTACACCTCGAAGAACGAAAGGTTCTCGGTCAACGTTGCTTCACCGCCGTCAGGGGCAAGATCGGCGACCCCGGTGACCAGCGCCGGAATCGCCGCGTCGCTGGTCGGCAGCTTGTCGTCGAAGCGGATTCCAGGGTGAATCTTCCGAAAGGCCTCCTCCCATAACTGGAGCACGCCGCCCAATCCGAAACCGAAATTCCGGATGGTGCCGGCCACTTGCTGCTCGGGCTTGTAGCGCGGCAGCTCGTGCAGGTCGAATTCCCCGAGATCGCTGGCGGTGGCGGGCACGGATAGTCCCAGTGATCCGGCGAACAGCAGGAGCAGATAGCCCAAGACGCGCCTCATTTCAACAGCTGGATGCCGAGATAAAAGACGAAGCGCCGCTGATCGTCGGTGTGGGTTCCGAACTCCCGACCGGCTGAGGCCAGCACAATCCGGGATTCGTTCAGCTTAAAGTGGACCCCGACGTTCAGCAGTGTTTGCGAGTTGTGCGGGGCCAGGACTTCATGCACCTCGCCAAGGCATTCGAGGTTCTTCCCGCATGAGTGCGCCACGATGGCTCCCGCGACCCATTGGTCCGCTCCGAACTGAACAAGATTGCGACCGACCTCTGCGTCGAGCGCATACTCACCCGCGACGGTCGCCACTTCGATCGGCAAGAGAAACTGCCCCCCGGGCGCGCTTATTCCCCTGGTCGCCGAAGACGACAGCCAGTTCCTCGCGTACTGAGGGTACGTCGACATCGAGAATCCGGAGTCCTCGATGTCGACGAAGCGCCACTTGACCCCCAGGTCCGGCGCTCCCAGTCCCGATTTCCATGGTTGATCGGTTTCATGGACAAAGAGCCATGGAACGTCGAGCTTCAGCTGGACGTGCTCGCCCCAGCCGTAGTTGATGTCCACATCCGGGGCCGCAATGTCCCATTGTCCCGACGTGTGCGCTCCTGTGGCTGCCAGGTTGATCTCCCAGTGGCCATTGCCCGGCGTTTCCGGATCGTCGGTCACGAGTGGAGGTCCACCTTGCGCAAAGACCGCTTCCGATGCGACCAACGTCAACGCGGCGCCAACAATCCAAATGCAGCTTGCGAGGAGCCGCCGATCTTCGATTGTGAAAGTGGTCTTCAAGGTCCTGCGAGCACGCTGAAAGGATGCACCGGAGCCGGCATGGGCAGCAGGTCAACGGGTCGCTGGAAAGGACTCGACCAGCTTTCCCAGCTTAGGGATTTGTTCGGCAAGCTCGTCCCTGATCCTTTCTGCCCGCTTTTCGAACTGCGACTTGTCATCGCCCGCCTTGTACGGGAACACGATCGCAAGCGCTCCGATCGGTTTCTGAGACGCATCGTGCAGCACCAGTTCCACCTCGAAACGATCTGCGTTCTTGTTGACTTTCGCGAGCGTCTGGCCGGTACCGATCACCTTCAGATCCTCCGCGTCCGCCCTCTTGCCGATCCGTCCGACGTTGGAAGCGATGATCACATTCTGGGAACTTCCCGGCGGCGTCACGTGCATTGCGACCACCCGCAGATCGGGATACTTTGCGACGATCCGGTTCACCAGCTCCTGGGCGTATATATTCTGTGGAGCCTCGGCGTGTAGCGGCCAGGCGATTGCAGCTGGAAGAAGGAGAAAGGCGATCCGCATCGTCGTGGTCATAGCTCCCTCATGGCGTTGCGAACGAATCGATTGTCGTACAGCTGATCGATCTTCACCTTGGAATTGAAGTAGCCGAGGCTGTTCGCGAGGCGAAGCACGATCGGATCCTCGTCGATGCTCATTCTCACCTGGGTGAGTCTTTCGGCGGCCGCGATGGGTGCCCCAGCAAGAGCGCTGCCTGTAGCGGCGAGCGCCATTACGACGAGCCTTGCGGCGGATCGCTCGATTAAGGGTTTCGCCGATGTCGTTTTCATGTTCATTCCACCAGGAGTTCCAGCTCCGGGGGAGGCATCGTCGAGTCGAGCTTCCTGAGCTGCTCTTTCACGGTCGCGAGCGGCAGGGGCAGATAGTCTCCTGCGCGAACGACGTCCTGCTGCCCCTGTTTGCTCAGGATGTAGCGCAGGAACTCCCTCACTTTTGGATCGACC
>WNFQ01000028.1_pt1 | contig 67629 bp, 53 predicted proteins | sample 5400171 | NCBI WGS metagenome assembly WNFQ01 (sample SAMN13153356, study PRJNA577476) | soil metagenome | isolation source: 20 cm soil under Madrone tree | place: USA:California | collected 2016-06-14
TGTTTATCCAGGACGAAGTCAGTTCTGAATGGATTGACGTGACAGTAGCGTCGCTCGATGATCCTAAGACCTTTCACCCGGAGGTCGCGATATGGACAGAAGACAAACTCCCGTGGGTAAAGCTCGATCCGAGTCGGCGCGCTTTTCGCCGGAGCAGAGATGAAAACGCCTAACCATGCGCTGGAGCTAACGGCCGCCCCTACCGTAACCACATCCTCGCCGTATCCAGAACGCTCGATGTCTTGAAAACGGGCCCATGTCCTAAGTTTATTGCCGTACGCACCTGCCTCGTAAAGGAGATAGTTTTGAGCCTTGCTCCGAATTACCCTCGGTGTTAAGTCGGTACCCTTGTCCACAGTATATCTAGGCCATCGCTTGTGGTTGCCGATATCGCAGATTAGGACTCCAACGAAATTCGCAGCTCATTCAACCCTGCTGCACCTCATTCCACTTTTGAGAGAAGGGTTTCAAAAAATTCGGCGTTGAATCCGCTCGCACGCATTTCGTTCGCGGCTGAACGGATGTCTTTGATCGCCCGCTGAAAGTCGATATTCGACCCATCGTGAAGTCTTACAGGAATTCCTCTGCGCAACGCGAACAAGCATTCAGAGCAGGCACCTTTCGAGAATTCCCATTCAGAAGCCAGCACCACCGCCTCGGTAAATTGAGAGATCACCTGACACCAGAATTCACGCCATTGTTCTTGCTTCCAACTCCCTTCCGTCAAAGCGGAAGGATCGATAACCGGCTTTCCAGTTTTGGCGCGGATGGAGGACGCCAAGAGCTTTAGTTGCTTCGTGTTCTCATCAACAACTGTCTTGTCAAAGTCCCCACGTAGATCGCCCGGTAATGCATCAATGTCGTGTGGCTGATCTGGATGATTCCTCGACCGATCCAGCCTCGGCAAAACGAGCCTGGCGCCGGAGCGCGCGCAATGTCCTCGGGTCGGCTTCGACTATAGCCAGCTTCAAGGTGATGCGGCCGCGGTCATCATCACGCAGGAGATCTTCTTGGCCTGGCAAGGGGCCTCCCCTCTCCGCGCCGAAAAGTTCCGGCAACGTCATTCCGAAGCTGGCCGCAACTCTGGTCGCCGGCGCAACCGCGTCGGGGGCGAGCTCGTAGGTATCCAGATAACTTTCGCCGGCCCGATGGGCCGCGACTTGTACGGTGTTCTGAGGATTCGGCATGCGATTGGGTCTCCGTTGGGGGGGCTAAGTGTCGATGTAACTGCTTGATTCCTAAGAGCTTGCACCCGGCAGGGCTCGAACCTGCAACCCTATGATCCGAAGTCATATACTCTATCCAATTGAGCTACGGGTGCGTCGAAGCCGAGAAAGCTAGCGTTGGGAGAGGGGAAGTCAAGACGCCTCGGCTTCGCATTACAAATGACAAATGACAGATGACAAATTGATCTGATGGACCAGGAAAGCGGAAGGGCGCATGGGGGGAGAATGGCGTGATTATTGATCGGCCGCGCCTACGGTGAATAACGCTTTCGCCGAAATGACCAATAGACGATAGGAAAAACGAAGAAAGAACGATTGGGGCCGGCCATCTGTCATCTGTCATTTGTAATGGTCGCCCCGGCTGGCAACGCTGGGAGTTACGCCCGGCATTGCCAGCCGGGGCGACCATGGTATACTCCCCGCTTCGTTTGCAAAAACGCCTATGCCCATTAGTCGAATCTGTTTGTTCACTGGATTGATCGCCTTTGCATCTTCGGGTCTTGCCCAAGAGGCGAGTCCGTTACCTTCTGCTCCGGCCAAGCCGTTCGTAGTGGATCAAACCGGCGCGGAAAAGGAGCTGAAGAAAGAGAAGGCGGGAAAGAACGTGACACCGACGCCGACCCCTGATTTACGGTTTCCAAGTAATCCAATCGCACCTTCGACACCGGCTCCCCAGGCAAATGTTTCTTCTAATGAGCCAGCGGTACCCCGAGCTGAACCGGTCTCCGCCCAAGAGGTGCTGACTCGACTGCAGATTTTCCTGGATCAACGGTCGTTTGGTCCGGGCAAAATTGATGGGCGCTGGGGCGAGTTCACTGCGAAAGCGTTGGTCCGTTATCAACTAGCCAATGGTGAATCGCCGACCGGACAGATCGATCCTACTATGCAACAGGCGTTATCGAAGATTTTTCCGATCTACACGGATTACACGCTGGCGGCTGAGGATCTGGAAAGAGTGGGTGATGTTCCATCGAAACCCTCGGAACAAGCAAAGAAGAAGGCGATGCTTTATCGTTCCGTCGGCGAATTTCTAGGTGAACGCTTTCATGCGGACCCGGATTTCATTGCGAAACTTAACCAGGATAAGAAGATTGATTCGCTGAAGGTCGGGGACACGGTCCGGGTTCCGAATGTCCCGGAATTCAAGATCGAAGATGTGAAAGAAGTTGACCATATCCCGGCACATCCGGAGTTCAGCAAGCGAGTGATCAAAATCGATACGCGTTACCGGATGCTCGATGTGTATGACGGGGATAAGATCGTTTGCTCCTATCCAATTACTCCCGGATCAACGAAATTGCCGGCACCGATCGGTGTTTGGAAAATAGTTGGTATCGCCACTCTTCCCTGGTTCCGTTGGGATGAAGCGATGCTGGAACATGGTTACCGGAGCGATAATTACTTCAATATTCCGCCCGGGCCGCGAAATCCGGTCGGGATTCTTTGGATGGGTCTGAACAAACGGGGCATCGGGATTCATGGGACCAACAGCCCGAATACGATCGGGCGCGCAGCGAGCCACGGCTGTATTCGCTTGGCCAATTGGGATGCTGCTCGCGTCGTCAATCAGGTGACCGAAGGTATAACGGTGCAGATCTACTAGCGGCTTGCGCCGCTAATAGAATAGCCGATAGCCAATAGCCGATAGCCGATGATGGGAGTGGCATTCGGCGTCCTGATGGGGAACGGCTGGCGCCACTAGTAGAATAACCGACAGCCAAATAGCCGATGGCCGATGATGGGAGTGGCATTTGGCGTCTGGATGGGGAATATTATTCCAGGAGGGTGATCTTATTTTGCGAGGATCATTGAATTATGAGATTTGTTCTTTCGTTAGTGGGCGCTCTCGCTCTTTTTCCGACACTGACCGGGGCGGGGCCTCGCGATAACGGTCGGGCGCAACACCATCGGGCGCACTTCGTGACCGGCGTCCGCTGGGCGCATCCTGCGTACAGAGGATATTATTGGTTCAATGGGGCGAATTGGGTGGTGTCTCCGCTGGCTTTCCCCTACGGAGGATTAGGCGTGAACAACGATTTTGTGTATCAAGGACAAGAGGTCTACAATGACGTCTATCCCTACGGAATACCGACTTCCAATCCCGACGTCGTGATTAGTCCGTTTGCGTTGAACAATCTGGTCGACGTCAGCGGAATACCGTCCGGTGCCAGGGTGAGAGATCCGGTCTCTGAAGAGATTTTTCTCAGACCGTGAGCGTGGCATAACCGCGAATCGGCGTGTGGGCGTAACGGCGTAGCCGCAGGCTCTTTGTGATCTGGAGTCTGCCATCAGGGCTCGCGCTATGACGGACAGGTCCGACTTCGATGCCCGTTAGCCATCGTTCGAACATCAGAGAAAACTTACGCCTCCGCGCAAGCTACGTCGGACAAGTTGGTTGCAGATCCCCGGATGCCGGATAGCGCCGGAGGGGCAAAAGGGAGCGCCAGCTATCTGCGATTTGCTTTCTGCTATTTCATTCGAGCTTCAGGCGAGAATGAAGCTCCGCAAGTCGCTGGGCAGGGGTGTTTCGTAGAGGTGCTCCCGTTCGCGGAACGGAAACCGTAACTTTGTCGCATGGAGCGCATGCCGATCAAGCAGCAGCTTTTCTTGGAGCTTCGGAGTCCAGCCGGTTTCGATGAATTCCAAGTAGCAGTTTTCATCAGGCCCATAGATTTTGTCGCCGACCAGTGGAAAACCAAGTGACGCTAAATGAACACGGATTTGGTGAGTCCGTCCCGTGATCGGTTGGCAATTGATCAGTGCGAAACGGCCCCGGCGGTTTTCGAAGCGCTGAACAACCTCAAATTTGGTTCTGGCTGGGTAGCCGGTGGGATGAATGGCCTGTTTTAACCAGATTTTGCTGGGAGTTTGTTCGCCCTGGCGGAGGAGCGGTTGATCAACCTCAAATCTATCACCTTCCGGCCATCCGTAGGTAATCGCCGCATAAAACTTTTCGATTCGATGCCGATTAACTAAGCGACCTAGCTCGCGGGCTGCCGACGCGTTCTTTGCGACCAGGACTAATCCACTGGTTTCGCGGTCTAGCCGATTGATCAATGAGACTTGTCCGCCGTTTTTGATTTCAAAGGCGAGAAGTTCGCACAACTCTGACCAAAGTGTCCGCGGGCCGCCCGGTTTCGTCGGGTGAATCAAGAGATGCGCTGGTTTGTCGAGAACCAGAAAATCAGTCTCTTCATGGATAATTCGCGAAGCAAGGGATCGCATTGCGTTTGGCGTTCGACGTCTGGCGTTCGGCGTTCCGAGGTCGCTAAAGCTAAGCCGGACGAGTTGGCGTTGCGAGTGTGATCGGAGAGACGGGCAAGGGCGGGGAGGGGTTCCGAGTAAAGGGGCACGTGTTCCCGACGTTTCTTTGTTATTTGCTATCTGCTATTTGCTATTGCATCTCACCTTGTGATCGAATTGAGAGCGGTAACTCGAACTTATCGGCAAGGGGATACTCCGGTTGTCGCGCTCGATTCGGTAGATCTTAAGATCGCCGCGGGCGAATTTCTCGCGATTACCGGTGAATCAGGTTCGGGCAAGAGCACGCTTTTGCATCTGATGGGCGGCCTGGACAAACCGGACCGTGGCGAAATCCTGATCGATGGCTGGTCCCTGGTCTCCGCCACCGAAAAGCAACTGACGAATTATCGCCGTCACCGGCTCGGCATCGTATTTCAGTTTTTCAATCTTTTACCGACATTGAATGTGGTCGAGAACGTTTGTCTGCCGCTTCGGCTGCAGCACGTCAGCGAGAAGGAATCGCGGCGTCGTGCAGTCGAGATGCTCGACTTGGTTGGTATGAGCCAACGGGCGAAACACTTTGTGCATCAACTCAGTGGCGGAGAAATGCAGCGCACCGCGATTGCTCGAGCGCTGGTGCATCGCCCACAGCTCTTGTTGGCCGATGAGCCTACCGGGAACCTCGACAGCGAAAACGCGGGGCGGTTACTCGAGGTTTTTCGGACGATTGCGGAGCACCAAATGACTACTCTGGTGGTGGCCACTCACAGTCTCGATGTTGCGACGATCGCACAGCGACATTTGCGGATTGCGAATGGGCGGATCGTTATGGATTCGGCGGCTGTCGCCGCCGAGTCCATAACGAATAGCCGATAGCAAATAGCCGATCGCCTTCGGCGTGACGGCGATCTGCAGGCTCAAAACCTGTAATGGAGAGATTGCTAGCAGCAAATGATCAAAAGAAAACAAAAGATGCGTAAAAAGAAACAAGCGTGGATATGTTTGTTAGCCGATCTGATGCTCCAGAAGCGAAGCACGGTAAACGTGACTTTCAGGTCTAAAGCGCTCAGACCCTCGCAAAGGGAGCCTGTGGCCACAGTGCGACCGGGCCCGATTCGATCTTTTGCTTGAGATCTGAAAGTTTCATGATAAGAAACATCTCGATGTGCGGTATTGTTGGCTTATTCCTTAAGCAAAGATTCCTTGAGCCCGAACTCGGAGCTTTGTTCAGTGAGATGTTGATCTGCATGAGCAGCCGGGGACCAGACAGTGCCGGCTTTGCTGTTTATGGCGCTCCCGCTCCCTCAGGTAAACTGAAAGTGACTCTGCAGCATTCGGATTTCGGTTTCGATTGGTCTGCGATTGCAATCGCATTGGAAAAGCGATTTCGTGATAAACCATCGGTGGAGGTGAATTCTACTCATGCCCGATTTCTGGTGAAGACCGATGCCCAACGTGTTCGGAGTTTCTTGGAAGAATATTTTCCGGAAGTTCGCATCATGAGCGTGGGCCACCGAATCGAGATCATGAAGGAGACCGGGTCGCCGGAGTCGGTCGTCGAGCGGTTCTCGGTTCGAAGGGTTGCCGGTAGTCATGCTATCGGTCATACCCGAATGGCAACGGAAAGCGCGGTCACCACGGAGGGATCGCATCCATTTAGTACCGGGGTCGATCTCTGTCTGGTGCATAACGGGTCTCTCAGCAATCATAACCGTTTGCGCCAACGGCTCTGTCGGGAGGGAATCGAATTTCACACCGAGAACGACACAGAAGTGGCAGCCGCCTATTTCGCCTGGCACCTGGCGAACGGTGCGACGCTCAAAGAGGCGTTGGAAGCTGGGTTAAAAGACCTCGATGGTTTTTATACTTTCACCGTGGGAACCGAAGACGGTTTCGCGGTTTTGCGGGATCCGATCGCATGCAAACCGGCGGTTCTTGCTGAAACGGATGATTACGTGGCGATGGCATCAGAATATCGGTCACTTGCTAATTTGCCCGGCATCGAAGGAGCACGCATCTGGGAGCCGGAGCCGGCCGTGGTTTACAATTGGAGCCGAGGAAAGGGGGCCGAAGTGACTGGTGAGAGGGCTTGCCGCAACCTAGCCTTGGTGGAGTGAGGTGAGAGGTGAGAGGTAGTAATAAGATTCGGCCACCTTCTCGCAAACTGTGATCAGCGGATTACACTATGATGTTTACGCAGACGGTTGATCTGGCGAAGACCAGTGTTCGGGCACTTAACCAGAGGCTGCATGAGCTGAATGCTGAGCACGATGAGGAACGCTGGCGAATACTGAATCCTCGTGGTGCTCATGCGATCGCCTGCGGGCTCCAGGTTCCGGTGACGGTAGAAATCGAAGGGCACGCTGGATATTACTGTGCCGGAATGAATCAGAAAGCGACGGTGATCGTTCACGGAAACGTCGCTACCGGCGTCGCTGAAAACATGATGTCCGGGATTGTCCACGTGAATGGTAACGCGAGCCAATGCGCCGGTGCGACCGCGCACGGAGGTCTCTTGGTAGTCGAAGGGAATGCGTCGGCCCGATGTGGTATTTCCATGAAAGGGATAGACATCGTCGTAAAGGGTTCGGCCGGCCACATGAGCGCGTTTATGGCTCAGACTGGGAACCTGGTGATTTGTGGGGATGCTGGTGATGCCTTGGGTGATTCCATCTATGAAGCTCGATTGTTTGTCCGCGGCGGAGTGAGGAGTCTCGGTACGGACTGTATCGAAAAGGAGATGCGCCCGGAACATCTCAAGGCGCTAGAAACACTCGTGAAACAAGCCGGTTGTGACGCCCGTCCAGAGGAGTTCAGGCGCTTTGGTTCTGCTCGCAGGCTGTATCGTTTTCAAATCGACAATGCATCGTCGTATTAAATCAAAGAGTCAACGCGTCGGGAGGGATCGTGGCGTTCGGACGTTGGTAGGAGGCACACGTGTCAGACGAAGCCTTTCTCGTCCCGGAGTCCATCTCAGATAAACGGGCGAAGTCGGAAGCATCTCCCCTCCGGCGTCAACTGACAAAAATTCTTATGGTTACTGAAATACTTCCCGGAATGAGGGAATCGGCGACGTTCGATCGCCACGTGATCCACGAAATCCAGCGTGCGGCTGAGACCGGTCTGTACGACATTCGCGGTTGGGGTTCGAAACGTCGGTTACCGCACTTTGATGATCTGGTTTTCCTCGGAGCCAGCATGTCGCGTTACCCGTTGGAAGGATACCGTGAAAAGTGCGGTACGGATGTTGTGCTCGGCGCGTTCCACGCCAAAAAACCGATTCATTTACAGATTCCAATCACTATCGCGGGGATGAGCTTTGGCGCGTTGTCGGCCGAGGCCAAGGAATCACTCGGTCGCGGCGCTTCAGAAATTGGAACTTCCACGACTACCGGGGATGGCGGCATGACCGCCGAAGAGCGGAAGTCCTCGAAGATCTTGGTCTACCAGTATTTGCCTTCTCGTTACGGGATGAATCCGGACGATCTACGGAAAGCGGACGCCATCGAGATAGTGCTCGGTCAGGGAGCCAAACCGGGCGGTGGCGGCATGTTGCTCGGCAGAAAGATCAGCGATCGGGTGGCCGAAATGCGTACGCTGCCGCCGGGCATTGATCAACGTAGTGCTTGTCGGCATCCGGATTGGACGGGGCCGGACGATTTAGCGATCAAGATCGAAGAACTTCGAGAAATTACCGATTGGGAAAAACCGATCTATGTCAAGATTGGCGCATCCCGAACCTATTTTGATGTGAAGCTTGCAGTAAAGGCTGGTGCCGATGTGATTGTGGTCGACGGTATGCAAGGAGGAACCGGAGCAACCCAGGAGGTGTTTATTGAACACGTCGGCATTCCTACTCTTCCCGCGTTGCGCCAGGCGGTCGAAGCACTGACCGAAATGGGAATGCATCGAAAGGTGCAGCTGATTATTTCCGGCGGGATTCGTTCTGGAGCTGATGTCGCCAAGGCTTTAGCAATGGGTGCGGACGCGGTCTCGATCGGGACCGCTGCTTTGATTGCGTTGGGTTGCAACAGTCCGAAATACCAGGACGACTATCAAAAGCTCGGAACCGCTGCAGGTTTTTATGATGACTATCAGGATGGCAACGATCCAGCCGGCATCTCTACCCAGGATCCGATGTTAGCCAAGCGACTTGATCCAATGATAGGTGGAAGACGTCTAGCCAACTATCTGCGAGTGCTCACGATGGAAGCTCAGACGATCGCCCGCGCTTGCGGTAAGAGTCACGTGCTCAATCTTGAACCGGAGGATCTGGTTGCTTTAACCGTTGAAGCTGCGGCCATGGCTAAAGTGCCGCTGGCGGGAACGGCCTGGATTCCGGGAATAGCCGATAGCCGATAGCCGAGGGTCGAAATCTCACGCCAGTACGCCTGAGAATTTCACGCAAAGTCGCCAACCGTTCGGACTAGATGATGAAATCTCACGCAAAGGCGCTAAGGTGATTGACGTCTTATGAACGAATCCTTGGATGCCTTCATAGAGCTGCGTCACTAAAAAATCCGTGAACAGTCGCGACCTGTACTCTTAGTTAAAACCTTTGCGTCTCGGCGTGAGGTTTTTCGACCTTGCCAAGGAAGTTTCTTTTGCGGAAACTTTCAGTAGTGAGGAAGGCGAAGCCAAATGTGGAAGAAGCGCCGACTGTTGAGCAGTTTATCGGGCAACGCATTCGCACGCTGCGACTGCAGCGCACGGTGACGCTCGATCAGCTGGCGGAGCGGGTCCGCTTGACCAAAGGTCAGCTTTCCAAGATCGAGAATGGGTTGGTTTCTTCGCCCGTTTCGACCCTGACGCGAATCGCATCTGCACTGGGAGTGGGCCCCGGCTATCTCTTTCAAGTCGACGGCTCGGAGCGTCGGGCAGTACACATCCGAAAAGACGAGAGAAAAATCATTGTCGGTCGGGGTTCGAAAATGGGGCACTACTATCAGTCTTTGGCCTTTGGCCTGCCGTTTGAGAAGGATTTTGAGCCTTACCTCATGAACATCGAAGAACGGAAGATCGATCCGAGCCAGAACATTTTTCGTCATCCGGGTCACGAATTGCTTTTTATGCTGGAAGGAGAAATGGATTACCGGCACGACGATCAGATTTATCACCTGAGCCCCGGCGACAGTCTTTTCTTTGATGGAACCATCGAACATGGACCCGTGATGGTGTATTCGCCGCCGGTCCGTTTTCTGAGCATCATCAGCAATCCGAAGGGTGAGAGGTAGGGCGCTACCCGTCGGTGAGCGACAGCGAGCCAAGACGTGTGAGCCATTAGGTTTCCGGTGACGCTATTAATGGCTCACACACCCTATCTCGCTGTCGCTCGACGGTGTGCCGCCGTCGCTGCGCTATGGCGCGCCCCTAAGCTGCGCCGTTGATGAAAGCCACAAGACTGGCCGCGACATAGGCTTGGCGGAGTCGGGTATCGCCCTACCGAGTTTGGGTGTGTTCAGCCCCTAGCGCGTTTGCATCGGCGAGTTGAGCAGAAAGCAACTGAGTTGAACAAGAAGCGACACCGTATTGCTCTTCGTTAGCGGTTTTATCGGGTGAAAAGAGGGGTTTCAGGCGAATCACGGGTGGCATAATAATTGCTTAATATGCAACGCTGGTTTCGTAATAGAAAACATTTGACCTCATTTTCATCAACAGAGATCGTCTTATGAGCACCGCTAAACCTGGAGGCTATGGGCTAAGGTCCACCTGTCTCTCATTTGTAGAGATCTTATCTCAATCCGTCGCCAATATTTCGCCCACTTTAACACCGGTGGTGATTGTGCCATTTGTGTTCGCTTCCGCCGGCAACGGCACCTGGCTGACCTATCTGGTTGCCACTGCCGCTTTGATGTTGGTCGGACTGAGCATTAACGAATTCGCTAAGCGTTCCGCTTCACCTGGAGCGCTTTATGTCTGTATCGGACACGGCCTCGGCCCAAGCATGGGGTTTATTGCCGGATGGTGTCTGATCGTGGCTTATATTTTCACGGCAATCGCGGTTTTGGCCGGGTCGGTGAATTACGCATTGATCTTGCTGAACATGCTGCACTTGTCAGTTCCGCCGGTATTCCTCTTTGCGATTGGAACGTTTCTGGTCTGGCTGGTGGCGTACAAGGATATTCAGCTTTCGACCCGCATTATGCTTCTCCTGGAAGGCGGTTCAATGGCCTTGATCTTAATAGTGTGCTCGATCGTGTTCATGCAACACGGGACGGCGATTGATCCTGCGCAGCTCAAACTCGAGGGCATGAGCTTCGATGGCTTCCGCTTAGGTCTTATTCTAGCGATTTTTAGTTATGTCGGTTACGAAAGCGCAACTGCTCTGGGCGATGAAGCTAAGCGACCGCTGGTTTTTATCCCGCGAGCGGTACTGATGAGTGCCCTGATCAGCGGCATATTCTTCGTTATCTGCTCGTACACGGCTACGCTTGGTTTTCGCGGGCTTTCGGATCCGTTAGACAAGAGCACTGCTCCTTTCAACGACTTGGCCAACATCGCTCACTTACCTTTCATGGGAATACTCATTTCCATTGGGGCGGTCGTCAGCATGTGGGCCTGTACTCTCGCTTCGGTCAATGCGGCTTCGCGAGTCATCTTCACCATGGGACGGCATGGTGTTTTCCACGGCAAACTTGGTTTGGCTCACGGCAAAAATGAGACACCTCATCACGCGGTGACGGTTTGTGCCTTGCTCACTTTTGTTTTTGCTGCGCTGTTTGGCTGGTTCGGCCTTGGAGTGCTCGACATATTCAACGACTTCAGTACGATCGCGACGTTTGGTTTCCTGATCGTTTACATCCTGGTTTCCGTCGCGGCGCCGGTCTACCTCAGGTCGCTGGGAGCGCTCAAGGCAACGAATATCGTCATATCAATCGTTTCGATTCTACTGATGCTCATGCCGCTCATTGCAGCGGTTTATCCGGTGCCGGCGCCACCGGCGGACAAATTCCCAATCTATTTCGGTATCTATCTTCTCGTGGGAGTCGGGTGGTTCGCATGGCTACGGTTCAAGTCTACCCATGTCATGGAAACGATGCGGAGCGATCTCGCATCGGTGCACGATCGGTTTGAGGTGAAAAGGAAGTTCGCTGGCTCAGAAACGAGCCTAATCAATGCGGTGTATCCATCAGAAGATGGTGCGGATGCTGCTAGTTAAACTTACCCACAACCGGGAATCCGGGCCCGCCTGTGCGGGCCCATCATCATTGGCGAAATAGGTATGTCGAGCTTGCGCGAAAGTGTTCAATCACGTTTAAAGGAAGAGAAGGTCAATTATTTGCTGGTTCAGTTTGTTGATCTGAGCGGCGCAGCAAAGGTGAAAATGTGTCCGGTAGAAGCGCTGGACACTCTGATCAACGAGGGGGCCGGGTTCGCCGGCGCCGCCATTGGAGGGTTTGCCCAGGGACCGAACTCTCCCGATATGATGGCCCGTATCGATCTCGAAACGTACACCCCTCTTCCTTGGTATCCGGGAATGGCTCGATTTGTCGGAGACCTCTATGTAGAGGGAAAACCGTATCCACATTGTCCGCGTCTGAATTTAAAGCGAGTGCTGAAGGAGGCAGCCGAGAAATTCGGATTTTTTCTGAATGTCGGACTTGAACCGGAACATTTCCTGGTCACGAAAAAACCGGATGGCTCGATCGAGCCTTGGGATCCGGCCAATATCGATCAGTTACCCAAGCCTTGTTACGACTTTAAAGGAATCTCGTCGGCATTCGGCTATCTCCAGGAAATCGTAGGTTATTGCAATCGGCTGGGCTGGGGTGCCTATCAGGCCGATCACGAAGATGCGAATGGCCAATATGAAGTGAACTTTCAGTACGCAAACGCTTTAACGACCGCGGATCGTTATACGTTTTTCAAGATGATGACTTCTCAGGTGGCGCCGAAGTATGGGGCCGTTGCCACGCATATGGCCAAACCGTTTGCCGATCGAACCGGAAGCGGCGCGCACATGCATTATCATGTGGCCGACCGGGACGGAAAGAATTTGTTTGAGGATCACGAAGATAGCCGTGGGATGGGGCTATCCAAGTTGGCTTATCAATTCCTTGGGGGCGTTCTCAAACATGCACCGGCGCTCTGCGCGATTTTATCGCCAACGGTGAACTGTTATAAACGTTTACAAGTAGGGGAAGGACTTTACAGTGCGCGATCCGGTTTCACCTGGACACCAGCCTTTATTAGTTACGGTGGGAATAATCGCACCCAAATGCAGCGCGTTTGTGGTCCAGGCCATATCGAGGATCGAACAGTTTCGGCTGGATGTAATCCTTATCTTGCGTTCGCGGCCTATTTAGCGGCCGGCCTGGATGGCATCGAGGAAGGCAGAGATCCTGGCGAGCCGAATCACGAAAATCTGTATGAACTTACGCCGATGGCGATCCGGAAGCGAGGGATGAGAACCCTGCCGCAAACGTTACTGGAGGCATTGTTCGAACTCGAACGAGATTCGGTTATTCTCAACGCGCTCGGCCCGATCCGCGATGAGTTCCTGGATTTAAAACGTCGAGAGTGGACCGATTATCACCGAAGTGTGTCAGGCTGGGAGATTGAGAACTATCTGACACTGTTTTGAAACGTCGGTAGCGCCGGGAACGCAGAACGCTGAGTAGGATTTGAGAATGACTCATCGAAATCTAGGAACCGGCTTTGATGAGGACTTTTGATGTAGCTGTTCTCGGTGTTGGCGGGATCGGCAGCGCGGCTTGTTATCATCTGGCTCGAACTGGGCTCCGCGTAGTAGGAATTGAGCAGTTTTCGATTCCGCACTCTCGCGGTAGTTCCCATGGAGTGACTCGTATTCTTCGTGAAGGGCTACATGAGAACGAAACCTACGTTCCTTTGGTGCGACGAGCACTCGAGCTTTGGCGCGAGCTGGAAAAGACCAGCGGCACCCAATTGTTCTACCAAACCGGCAGTCTGGATATTGGATTACCGGGGTCGTCGATCGTCGTTGGATCTCTGAATTCGTGCCAGCGGTGGTCCATTCCGCACGAAACGTTCGCGGCCAGCGAGTTGCGCCGTCGCTATCCTGTCCTCCGAATCTATGATGAGATGGTAGCCGTTTTGCAGCCGAACTCCGGGTTTGTTTTGGCGGAAGGCTCGATCACGGCGCATGTGAACGGCGCCTGCGATCATGGTGCCGAGATTCATGGGCACGAGAAAATGATTGATTGGGAAGCAAATGGGGACGGCTACGCGATTCAAACGACTCATGATCGGTACGAAGTGGGACAGATCGTGTTCACCGTCGGCGCTTGGGCATCTAAAGTAACTGGAATAAGCGTTCAAGTCCGACCCGAACGCGCAGTGCTCGGTTGGTTTCAGCCTAAGGAAAATGCTGCGCGGTTTGGAGTCGGATCGCTTCCGGTGTGGATCATTGATTCACCAGATGGCGGTCATTTCTACGGACTTCCGATTTTTGGAATTCCTGGTTTCAAGCTCGGCCGGTTATCACGTAACCTGGACGAAGTTGATCCCGATCTTCCCCTGCTCGAACCTGATTCTCGAGATGAACATGATCTCCGACAGTTTTTGGAAAAACATTTTCCCGATGCCAATGGCTCTCTTTTGTCGATGCAGACCGCCTTTTTTGAACATTCACCCGATCGTCATTTTATTATCGGTGAATTGCCAGGTTTTCCTGGAGCGTGGGTGATCGCAGGGTTGAGTGGACACGGGTTCAAGTACGCGAGTGCACTCGGTGAATTGGCCAAAGATCTGTTGGTGCAGCGAAAAAGCGGATACGATTTGTCCCCGTTTCGATTGGATCGGTTCTGATCTTAGAAGTTACAAGTTGCGGGTTTCGGGTTACAGGTTGGGGGTTGGGGCTTGGCGCGATGCGCCGGCGTATCCACACCGCGGGCGGAGGAGCGCGTCCCTCCCGTGCAAACTTGCAACCAGCTACCTGTAACTTGTAACCTGCAACTTGTCGTGCTAACTCGAACGTTCCGCTATGGTCTTTCCGCATCAACAAACGCTGGCTAAGTCCGCAAGCCTAAAAGGGACTTCGCTTCACACTGGCGAAGAGGTGAGCGTAACTCTGATGCCGGCACCAATCGATCACGGGATCAAATTCAAACGGGTTGACCTCTCGGACGAGCCGACGGTCGAAGCCAGAATCGAGAATGTCAGGCTGGTGGAACGGGCCACAACCCTGGCGGAAGGAAACGTCAAGGTTCATACCGTCGAGCATCTGCTCTCTGCCCTTCACGGAATGGGGGTGGATAACGCAATTGTAGAGATGAACGGCAATGAAATGCCGATCGCCGACGGTAGCGCCCGAGCCTACGTAGAACTGATCAAAAAATGTGGGCTTCAGGAGCAGAGCGCTTTTGCCAAGGTCTTTGAAATTCGGGATACATTACATATTGAGACCAAAAGCGGTTCGCTCTTGATCCTGGTACCTGATGAAAGGTTCCGAATTTCTTGTACCCAGGTCGGTCCGGAGGGAAGGTTCACCCAATATTATTCGACTGAGATTACCCCGGAGATCTATGAAAAAGAAATAGCCCAAGCTCGAACCTTTGTGTTTTTCGAGGATGTGAAGCCATTGCTCGATAAGGGATTGATTCGGGGAGGAAGTCTCGAAACAGCGATCGTTATTCGCGGCGATTCGTTGATGAGCAAAGAACCGTTGCGTTATCCAGACGAGTTTGTCCGGCACAAGATCTTGGATGTGGTAGGAGATCTTTTCTTGGCGGGTTGCCGGATCCGCGGCCATGTCATTGCAGTGAAGCCAGGCCATGCCGCGAATAGCGAGTTGACCAAGGCGATATCAAAGCGGTACGCCCAAATGCTGGCGATGGTTCCGCCCCAGGTCATCCCTCGCGGATCAGCGGTGATGGATGTGACCGACGTTCAAGCGGTTTTACCACACCGGTTTCCGTTCCTGCTGGTTGATCGCATCCTGGCGTTTGAAGGCGAGAACAAGATCATTGGGATGAAGTCGGTCACGATTAATGAGCCGTATTTTCAGGGGCACTTTCCTGGTCATCCGGTGATGCCGGGAGTACTGCAGCTGGAAGCCATGGCTCAAGTAGCGAGTATTCTGATGAGCAAGCGGACTTCGCTGAGCGGAATCGGGTATTTCATGAGCGCCGATGAAGTAAAGTTCCGCAAACCTGTGCATCCAGGCGACACTTTGATCATCGAAGGAGAACTGTTACGGGCCAAGGCTACGATCGCCAAAGCCAGTTGTCGCTGCTTGGTCAATGGAGAAGTAACTTCGGAAGCGATATTGATGTTTGCTTACGTTGCGCAATGAACGTTCACCCGACGGCGATCATCGATCCCCAAGCCGAGATTGGCGTCGACGTAACCATTGGTCCCTATTGTGTGATTGGGGCTGCTGTCGTGCTGGGCGAAGGCTGTTGGCTCCAGAATAACGTTACTCTGTGCGGACCTTCTAAGATCGGCGCGCGAAATCGTTTCTACGCGTATTGTTCAATTGGCCAGCAAAGCCAAGATCTGAAATACGCGGGTGAACCGACTTACCTGGAGATCGGCAACGAGAATGTATTCCGGGAATTCGTCACAGTCAGCCGAGCAACGGGAAAAGGGAATGTGACTCGGATTGGTAACCTAGGGAACTTTTTAGCCTACAGCCATATCGCGCACGATTGCGAGGTCGGAGATCGAGTGATTTTTTCCAACAACGGCACATTGGGGGGACACGTCGTTGTCGAAGAATACGCGGTGTTAGGTGGACTTACCGCGGTCCACCAGTTCTGCCGAATCGGTAAGCATGCCATCGCCGGTGGTTGTACGAAAATCGTTCAAGATGTGCCTCCTTTCCTGATCGTCGATGGGAATCCAGCCGAGGTGAGAGGGGTTAACCTGGTGGGATTGGAGCGACGCGGATTTAGCCCCGATACCATCCGAGCATTAAAGGAGGCATATCGCATCCTGTACCGGGCCAAACTAAATACCAAGCAGGCTCTGGAAGAGTTGGGAAGGAACGGCCTTGCGGAAATACCAGAGGTAACCGATTTGATGAAGTTTATCGAGAGAAGTGAGCGAGGGATAGTGAGGTAGGGCTCCGTGTCACGCCAAGCCGCTAAAAAATCTCACGCAAAGCCGCAAAGCCGCAAAGGTTTCGGAGTTAAAGGATAGAGTCTAATTATCCCAGTATATACGGTTTACGGCCCTGCCACTCGGATTGCTAATTAATTTCGGTGAGGCCATCCTCAAAAATGGTATCCACCGAGTCGTCAATAACCTCTCTTCTTAAACTTTTGCGTCTTTGCGTGAGATCCTTAATCCGAAAAACTTTGTGCCTTGGCGGATTCTCAGATGCGTGAGATTTTTTAGCGCCTTGGTGTGAGCCTCTTCATTCGACTCGTGGTCGGAATAAGAGATCGACAATGTTGCGGACGTATTGTTCGTCGGTTAGTCCGATCACACTCTCCTCCGGAAACGAAACGACGGAGCGAAAATAAGCAGCGAGCTCGGAGAATAGATCGATTCGTGCGTCCGGTTTCAATTCATCTCGCCGGAAAATGGCGTCCAGTGCGATGCGCGCCTCTTCTGGCTGAACTACCTGACGCAGTCGAGCAGCAAGATGGGGATGAGAACGCAGGGAGTTATACGAACCTCCGAGAATCGGTTCGAGATCGGGGATGGTTTCGGTATTAGTCCGGATAACAATCGTGTTGGCGGCGATATCACCCAATCGCTGCAGCCTCGGAGAAAGTAATAGAGCGATGCCTCCGACGGTATAGAGACCGGGCATCATATCGATTGTCCGCAAAAGGTTACGAACGACGATTTGCGAGAACCGCAGGCGCAATCCGTCCGCATCGACTACTCGGAGTTTCATCACCCGCTTGCCCAGAGTTTGACCACGGAAAATCCATTCTAAAGACATGAAATAGCCGACGGTCAGGACAAAGTAAGCAATTGTTTCGGTCGCGAGAAATAGGTCGGCACTAATGACCTTAAGTAAACTAAGGCCTGAGCTGATAAATGAAGATAGGAACAGGATACAAGCGAAGTCGATATAGAGCGCGAATAGCCGAGTCGCTGGACCAGCTAACCGGAACCGGAAGCGAACTCCCTCCGGAGTTTGCAGGAGAAGTTCGTTAGTGAGGCTCACACGCAAAGGCGCAAAGGTTTTGGATTAGAGGATAGGATCTCACGCAAAGACGCAAAGGTTTAAGAAGAGAGGTTATTTACAACTCGGTGAATGCCGTTTTTGAGAATCGCCTCACCAAAATTAATTAGCAACCCCAGACGCAGACCTGTAAGCCGGAGGTATGTAAGGAGCTGTTTGAAATGGACGGGCTCCAACTTTTCAACCGATTTGAGCTCTAGGATAACCAGTTCGTTCACGACTACGTCCATCTTGAATGCAAGGTCGAAAGCGATTCCATCGTATACGAGCGGAACTGGTATCTGATTGCGAGTGATAAAGCTGCGCTTCTTTAGTTCATGGTCAGCACGGCCTCGTACACGGTTTCATACACCCCAGGACCGAAATGCTTATGCAGCTTAACAGCAACATCTACAACCTCCCTCGCGATACGATTTTCTTCCAACATTTAGATATCATAACGTAATAATATAACGTGTATAGAGTTCAATCTTGGATTTTATTCCCTTATTCGAAACCTTTGCGCCTTTGCGTCTTTGCGTGAGATTTTATCAGATCTTGCGTCTTGGCGTGACCTGCCGGAAAAACACAAAAACAAAATCAGGACGAGCAACTCGGTCAGACCAAAACCGATCTTCGCCGCATAAGGCACGACTGGTTGGTGGTATTGCGACAGGAACGATTCGATCATTCCGGCCCAAACGAGCATCAGGCCTGCGCCGCAGATCAATGTAACCAATGCGTTTCCAATCGAGCGAAGGCGTTGACCGATCGATTCGGAGGATCTCCAACCAACGAGAGCCTGTCCGAGCAATAGTCCGGCTTGGGCGGCAATGAGAATGGCGGGAATCTCAATCACGCCATGGGGAAGCAACCAACCAGCAAGAAAGATCGATTGACCGGCGCGAACATAGTCAACAATCACTGCTCCCAAGATTACACCGTTGTAGAACAGGAGGATCATCGTGCCGATCGCCCAGGTCATACCAAGAGCCAGAACACCGATCGCTACGCGGATGTTATGGGTCATTAGCATCGCCGAAAAAGTAGTGTGTTCGCCCGCCAAGTGTTGGCTCCCTTGGGGGACTTCTTCCTTGCGCACTCTTTCGTTCGGGTCCCCGAGCAAATGAGGGAAAGTTCCCAGGAGAACAGGCTTCGCTTCCGGATCAAAGGCCAGCGCGAGACCGCCGAAAGCGCCTCCAGAAATGGTCAGAATTAGCGCGAACAGAAAGAACCGCCAATACCGGCGGAAAGTGGCCGGAAATGTCACGAAAAACCAGCGAATGAAGTTGAGTTTCCGGTCCCGGCTACGCACCTCATTCAGTTCCGTGTAGGCGCGAGCCACCAACGACTGCAAGAAGAGCACCAGGCTGGGCTCGGCCGCAAAGGTGGTGATACGGACCAGGGCTGCGCTCGTGCGTTCGTACAAGTAATAAATGCGCTCCGCGTCGGGCACTGATAACGGGGCGTTTGGATCGGTTTCCAGTCGTTGGATCCTTTGAGCAAGCTCGTCCCAGATCTTGCGTTCTGTCTCAATGAACTGGCGAAGATCGATGATCATAGAGCCTGTCGCCGCTTCAATGCGATATATTGGCTGACCACCTCCAAACTGACACTTTTATTGGAGACCAGGCAAAATTGAATGCCGCGTTGATGGAGTTGTCGCCGTAGCTCGGTAAGGTGGGTCCAACGCAGATGTCCTGCGATGTTCTGGTAAATGTCGTCTATTTTCTCTACGCCAGGCGGAGAGAAGAGTGAGCGGACCGAAGGCGCCAGCAGCATGACGGCCAACACCAGGTGACGCCGAGCGACGAAATCCATACTCGACAAAAACGCCTCCGCTAAGACTGGCTCGTCCAGCGAGGTCAGAAAAACGATCAAGGCACGTCGCTTAATCCGGACCATGAGAGTGCTGGCGATGTCGCCGAAATCAGGCGAGACCAATCGAGTCTGAAGCCCGGCTAACACATCTCGACATCGGTTGAAATGAGCAGGCCCACTGCGGGCAGTGACTAAGTGATCGATCTTGTCACTAAACGTGAGTAAACCGAAAAGATCACCCTGGCTTTGTGCTGCCGCGCAAAAGAGCAATGAAGAAGCAATCGTTCGCTCGAGCGTCGGGATTTGTTTGCCGGTTGATCCCGCTGTGGCGTACTCATTTTCGACTAAGCGACCACTCAGCCGCGAGTTGTCGAGCGCGACATAAACCTCCTGCGCTTTCTCGGTCTGATAGACTTTCGTGATCGGGTAGCGGCGTTTTGCGGTCGCCTTCCAATGAATCGTATCGAATCCATCGCCCGGCTCGTACTCGCGGAGTTTTTCAAATTCGCGGCCTCGCCCCAGATGGCGATAATGATGGATGCCCACCTCGTTGCGTTTGAGAAAACGAGCTAACTGACGTCCCTCGATAGTGAGATCCGGATAGATGCGGATCTCGCAACTGATCGATTGCCGTTCGCGGTAGATCCACCAGCCAAGCGGTGAAACCCAATCAAAGAAAAGCTGGGAAACGAGAAAGACTCCCCGGGCTTCGGCGCGCAGCTCCAACTCGATGGCCGGCGGCAATTCTTTCGATTGAAGTTTGAGCACGGCGTCGCCAGTTGCCATCGCAAGGGACGAAGGCAAAGCGAGAGCGGTTCGGATAATACCGGAGTGAGCGGGGGGCGCAGCTAAATGCAAAGAGAGCGGGAAAGAGCGACCAGCAATTGTGCGGATAGTATCGGAAACCATGAATTCGAGATCGCGGTGCTTTCTCCAGTTCCAAAGCAGATCAAGTAGTGCAACCACGATAAAGAGCGCAATGGGCGGCAGCGTTACCGTTCGCCAGCCGGGCAACAGCGTCGAAAGAATCGTGAGCGGCAAAACGATTGCCGTTCCCCATCCAACCAAGCCGGGGCGCGGAGCGATCATCGTGGCACGGGAACCTGGTCGAGAATCTTTCGAATGACTGACAATGCGTCGGTGCCTTCGATCTCGAACTCCGGACGAAGAATCAACCGATGTTCAAGTATTCCGTTGGCTAAGGTTCGAATATCGTCTGGTGTTACAAAGTCGCGACCGTCGATAGCCGCGTTCGCGCGGCCGGCTAACAGGAGAGCTTGGGTTGCGCGCGGCCCGGCACCAACCAAAACGCTGTCGTGTCGCCGTGTCTCACGCACGATATCGACCAAATAGGCGATGAGTTCGGGCTTGATTAATACCTCGGACAGAGTGTGCCGGAGCCGCTCGAGTTGATCTTCCGAAACGACCTGCTGTACGACGCCGCTCTCCAGTACTTTCTCCGGTGCGTTTTGCGAAAGCATGCGGTTCGCCAATTCCAACTCTTCGGCGCGTTCTGGCAGGCCGACGCGGATCTTTAACATGAATCGGTCCTTCTGCGCCTCCGGAAGAGGATAAGTGCCTTCGAACTCGACCGGATTTTGGGTGGCGAATACCGTAAAATTTTTGGCTAGAGAATAGGTCTGTCGATCGACAGTCACCTGCCGCTCCTGCATCGCTTGTAATAGCGCGGATTGAGTTTTGCTGGGCGCGCGGTTCACTTCGTCGGCGAGCAGGAATGTAGTGAAAATGGGTCCGGGTACGAAAGTGAATTCATTCTTCTGTAGATGAAACGTATTCGTTCCGATAATATCGGTCGGCATTAAGTCTGGGGTAAATTGAATGCGATTGAACGGGCTACCGAGTATATGGGCGAGCGTCTTGACCAGCAATGTTTTGGCAACGCCTGGCACACCTTCGACCAGCGCATGCTGGTTAGTGAAAATAGCGATCAGGGCATAACGAATCGGTTCCTCTTGGCCAATCACAACTTTGGCAACTTCCGAGCGCGCACGGTTGAGTATTTCTTTTAGTTCATCCAGGGATGCATTCATGAGCGTTCGTTCAGATGTTGGCTAAGCTGGTTGTATCGGTCGACGGCCGAGCTACGAGGATCGAGAGTTGGAAGCAATTGATCGAGCTTTCTGATTTTGCCGGCATCGTGCATTCCTTTGCGCCAGAGTTCTACGCTGGTGGAAAGTAAATCTTTGGTTGGTAGACTTCGACGAAGCAGGTTCACAAAAACCGTTTCGCCGCCTTGCCCCGGAACAATCAGGTCGCCGGGGGATCGATTCACGGATTTTGGCACGAGAGCGTACCGATTTGCCCAAACGAAGAACAGCGCCAGAATCAGCAGCACAATAAAGGCGGATTCCAGTCCGTAGCGGCGCGCCAAACTGACAATGCCTGGATTTTCGGTAAATCCGAAATGGCTCTCGTCGAAAAGAACGACAGTCTGCTTGCGGAAGAGCCAACCTAGGAAACCGGTCTCCCGATCATTGGCTAAGGAGCCATTGGTGAGAAGATAAGAGTCTGCAATCAGGATCACATTTCCGCGACCGAAGGACCTCTGAATCACTACCGGAAGATGATCCGCTTCTGCAACCACGCGCCAAGAAGACTGAACAAAATAGAGGGGACCGAGCCAAGAACCCGACGTAGCGAACGTGCCAGAAACGAAACGATGGCGAGCCGACGCGTCCGCGTGGCGGAATACATGCACCCCGGCGCCCTGGAGAGTTTCGATCCAGAACTCGTCAGTAGGTGGAGTCAATTTGTTGTTTGGAGATCCCGGTTCTTTGGGCGGAGGTACTACCTCGTAGTCGGGCGATCCAGCTTTACCCGAGTTTCTATCTTCGGCCGTCAGTGCGACAATGAGAGTCCCCCCGGCTTCTACCCAACCGCTCAGAGATTTGCGATCTTGTACCTGAAGAATCTTGGTCTGCGGATTTAGACCGGCAATGATCAAGGATCGACCTTCGGCTGATGGCAAATTGGAGAAGGTCCGCAGGAAACGCGCTGTTTGCACACCGGGAACGCGGCGGAGACTTTCGTAGAGGGCTTTGCAGCCGCGTGCATCCGCACGAAAACTGGACGCGACGGGGTATCCCTCTTGCGTTTCGAGGCGTACCTCGAATGTCTGAAGCGCAACGGCAATGAACGTCCCGATGGTTGCCAACACCAAAAGGTATGAGAGAGCCTTATTTTTCGGCGAGGCAGGCATGTTTCAGGCGCTGATAGAAGGTGGTGGACTGCTCAATTTCGAGATCGGTGACCGGATGATCTCCGTACCAGCAGCGTTCGAACAGCCGGCAATTGCCTCCAAATAGCTCGGTCAATTCCGCTGATCTCCGTCGCCGGAGCTCAGCCTCGTAGTCGGAATTTGACTTTGATCGCCGAACGATGATCAGACGTTGGGCGCCGAGCAGGGAGATGACCGCGAGGAATAGTGCGCGCAATGCCAGACGAGGTTCGCCCTCCTCCAGCTTACGGCGAGCCAGGAGAATCCATTGATCCTCTGGAAGCTCATCGGCAACGGTTGTTTCACTTTCGAGATTCGGAGTAACCGGGACTGGCGAACCAACCGGAACCGGTTGCCTTCTCTTAGACCGACCGAGGATGCGAAGGAGGATGAGAGCCACCGCTATTATCAGGCCGCAAATTATCGAATAGAGCAGCAGCTGATTGATCCAATTCGGCGCAGTTGCCCTAAGCGGTGTTGCTCCTTCAGGATTGGGAAAAAGCGATCGCCACCATCTTGAGATCGTATCAACGAGTCGGTTGATCGCCCGGCTTACCTTGCCAAACGATTTCGCTACCCAGGCGCCTAAACCCTGTAGCCAATTCTTTTCGCCTGAAACCAGATGGTGTTGTGGCTTTCGCCAGCTGTACTCTGAGCTGCTGAGTTCGCGATCGATCCGCTCGTTGAGTTCAGAATCAGGGATTCGCTCCGTTTCTGATGGCGGAGAAGCACGTTTCAAAGAAACCAGGAAGATTGGATAGTGGGTGTCGCCACGCCCGGACGCGGGGACAGATGGGACAGACGGCCTGTGCGATGGATCAGCCCTGGAAATCAGCGTTGGGATGAGCAGGCAAAGCAAGAGAACGCCAACCTTTTTCGCGGCAGTCAAAGACCTTAGCGATCGTTGCAGATCTTTCCCGGTAGTTTGCGCTTCGGCTCGACAAACTTCGACGACCTGAATTGCTTTGGTCAACAGATCGACCACAAAATAAGAGATCAACCCAATCCCGACCAAATAGGAGAAGGAAATCAACCAACGAAAGTCTCGGCTGAGGAACGTATCGATTCCGAATAGCGCCTTCAGCAAATACGGCAAAATCCCAATCGTCAGGTAGACGTTCAAAAAAATGACGATGCGCAAAAACGAAGACAGGAAGAGAAGAGATGCGGCCGCCCGTCCTCGATTGACGCTGAGGTGCCAACACTTCGCGAAATCGCCGGGTTCCCCAGTGATCAAAATGCTGGCGTTCTGGAAGAATGAGCAAATGATGGATGCGGGAAGCATGAGCAGCGGAACGAATGTGAGGAACCCCGGGACCGATGCCAGCGCAGCCATTGGTTTGGCGAATAGGCCAATTGGATGAATTGCGGCCTGATGAATGCAGCTTTTGAGGATACGTCCGAAATTTCCTCGATTGGATAACTCCCCGGTATAGACCATGACAAGCTGCCGGCAGGCCAAGTATTGAAATGCTTTCATCCAGAGATAGGAGAGTGCCAAGGTGGCGGCAAATCCCGGCAAGCTGCTTCCGGCGAATTCGCTGTAGCTCATCTCGGAGCAGAACTGGAAGAAACACAGCACAAACGGTGCGATACCGACCAGGAAAAACATGTACGTCTCGATCGGAGCACGCCGGAGCAAATGGATAGCTTCCTCGATCAGATCAATTGGATGCTGTGTTCGGCTCATGGAGCTAGTTTGAACAGGAACGATCCATCTTGAACGGAGGGGGGAACAAACAAAAGCAAACGGCCTAGTATGTAGAAAACAAACCAAGCCATCGAAAATCCGAAACAGAGCCGAAATGGGAGTGTCAGCCAATTCAGCGAGCGTTTCGGAACCGTCTGCTTCCTGGTGAGTTCACGCAGGCAGGAGGCGCAGACAAAACGGTTGTCGTGTTCAGTGACACATTCACGGCAGAAGTATTCGTAGCAGACCGGACAGCGAACGGCTGCCTCCCGGTCCATATGAAGTAAGCAACGCCGGGCCGCGAGTTTCATGGCACTGTCGCGGAGGCTTGAGTCGGTTGCTGTTCGGCCAGGATGAGGGGCACAACGATCGCGCTGAAGGCTTCGTACTTGCGAGCGCGTTCCACTGCTTTCAATCGCCGAGTTTGAGCAGCGGTTTGGATCTTGACGACATAGGTCGGACCGGCCAGCAGGTTCCAAATAAGAATCGCGCCGGACAAGAAAATCCAGCATGCGCCGACGACATAACACCAATTGGTCCGACCTAAGTACCATAACATGCCCAGCGCGATACAAACTGCCCAGGCAACGGACGCCCATATCCAACGATTGCTTTTTGCCGCAATGATCGCCTCGATGTCGGAAAAAAAGAAGCGATGGTATTTTTCAAAAATTATCATCTGCGTAGCCAAGAGTAGATGATCATCAGCCACATAGAGTGAATTCCGCATGCCGGGCAAAAACCGGGAAAACCAACTGGTGGTAGCGATCTTCCGGTAGGCAGGGGTGATTTCAGGCATAACGCGGCAAAGCTGGGATGAGCAGCAGCAGAAGAAAAATCCAAATACCGGCTCCAGCCAATCCTAGGATCAGAGCAATCCCAAATCGGAATCGCGATCGGCGGACTAGGGTTCGCTGGTATCTCCATCCGACGATCGCCAAGCAGACGGTGAGGAGGCCAACGACCAAGCCTAGTAAGAGATAAGTTAGGGTGAAAACGGAAAGCGCCAGAACGGCGATGGCGATGTTATCGAAGAGGACTGCTTGGTCGATGAGCAACGGATCGCTTTTTTGACGGCGGTTTCGGTAGATGCAGTCCGCACAAAATCTGCGTTTGCCAAAGCTGATCGAGCAAAGGCCACAGAGAAAGCGCCCGCATCCATCGCAGATCGTTTCCGCGCGGTTGTTCGCGTGGAAAAAGCAACTCGATTCTCCTGGTTCGCAGGCAACGATCGAAATTGCGCCAGAGGGAATGGTAATCGCTGGAAAAACCGTAGTCATCACTTGAGCTGAGCAAGCCGGGCAGGCCTGGAAGTGTCCGGAGTTCCAAAACTCCGGTCCCAGCAGACGATTGCAAAGCGGACAGAATGCGCCTCCCTTCATGCGTCTCGTTTTACCACGCGGGTATCGCAGATGTAGTCATGCAATGCCCTTTTTTCCGAATCGAAAGCGGCCATGATGTACCCGAGATAAATGGTGAAGTTGGTCAACGCTTGCGCGAAATAGCGAGCAGCCGCCCTCCAATAAGAGACTTTGGATCGATCGGAGCGGACGATGCGCAGCTTCACCGCCATCTTCCCCGGGGTTGCTCCGTATTTACCCACGAAAAATACATAGTACGCGAAGCTAATGAGAAAAATCAGAAACACGTAGATCCCATAGGCAATCCAAAACGTCTGACTCGCACCAAACGGAAAAATGCGGGGATACTGAGTCGTTATGCTTGCCATCAGCGAAAACGAGTAAATCTGCCACGCGATTTGCAGCGGCACCCTCATAAAGAAAAGGATCACCATGTCGATCAGATAGGCGCCGAAACGGATCCAGAAACCGCCGTAAATCGCTTTTAGATCTGGTGCCAGCCCCTCACGAATTTGCGCAAAGAACGATTCTCTGCAGTCGGGACAGATCGTCATCGTACCATACCGGATAATCGGCTCCTGCGGGACGAGTTGCTTACAGACGTTGCATTTGACCGCGGCCCGTTGGAACGCCTCAGCGAAACTGGTCCATCCGGACATTCCTTGACGCCAAATCAGGGTTCCGAGCCGAATAGCGCCAAATTGAAAAAGCCTTTCTAATTCAGCAACATCGATCGGACCTTTTGGTTGGCCCTCCGTCAAGTAATACCAGGTCATAGCCGCTTGCAGACGCGGCAGCATGGTCATGAAGATTGGATGCGAAATCAAGCGGAACGGTAGGGAGACGGTGTAGCTTGCGTGGTAATGGGTCATATAGGTCACATAGGACATATAGGACTCATACGACCTAGGGGATCAGGCTACCGGAGCGCCCGAATCAACTTCCCCAGTGTCACGATGGCTTCGGCAAAGAGTGGAGAAAATTGGTAACCACAGCTAAGCCGAAAACAATTTCCATATCGGTCACCGCGAGCAGAAAAAATCTTTCCCGGTGCGATCGCGATTCGATAACGATTGAGCGCCTGTTTGGCTAGCTCAAGCGTGTCGCAAGGAACTTCGATCCAAAGCACGAACCCTCCGCTCGGACGGGAAATTCGTGTTTCCGAGGGAAATGATTCGACCACCGCGTTCGCAAAGCGATAGAGCTGTTCGGTCAGGAACGCGCGCATCCGACGAAGGTGCCGGTCTAAGGAACCGCTCTTGAGAAACTCGGCGACCACAAGCTGGGTCAGCGAAGGCGTTGCCAGACTGCCGGACGATTTAAGTTGGAGGATGCGATCCCGATATTTGCCCGGAGCAATCCAGCCAAGACGGAAACCGGGAGCCAAGATTTTTGAAAACGAGTTCACTAGAATGACCGATCCGGTTTCATCGAATGCTTTCGCGACAACAGGCCGCGCTTTACCAGGCTGGTGTAGATCTCCAAAAACGTCGTCCTCGATCAACGCGACTTGATGCTTCGCCAATAATTGAACCAGTTGTTGTTTGGTTTCAGCACTCAATGTGCATCCGAGAGGATTACTGTGATTAGTCACGAAAAGGCAGGCGCGGATCCGAGGAAAGCGGCTCAACGCCCTGGCAACATCCTGGACCGAGATTCCTTGTTCCGGATCGGTGGCCAACTCTACCACGCGCAGGTTCAAGCTCTCGATGATCTCGAGCGTTCCGAAATACGACGGCGACTCCACCAAGACAATGTCTCCGGGATTGCAACATGCTCGAAGAGCGAGGTTGATGGCTTCGGATGCGCCGACTGTTACCACGAAATCGTCAGGTGTAAGAAAGCACCCGCATTCGGAAGCGCGTCGCGCCAGCTGTTGACGGAGCTTTCTGGCCCCAGCCGGCTCTCCTTGGCGGACAACTTCGATCGGGAAACGTCTCGCTATGCCGGTGATAGTCTGGATCAACTGGCGCGTAGGAAGAATGTCCGGACTGGGTAACGTCAAACCCAGGGGAACGAAATCAGTGGCAGTACCGAACAGGATGGTCTGATGGCGTAATGCACTGAGTTCGACATTGGTTGCGTGGAAAACGGTGGATTGGGTGGATGGGGGACGTAACGCTCGGACATCCTTATGGCGAACAAAAAATCCGCTGCGCGGCCGCGGTTCGACTAGTCCGCGATCTTCTAACAATCGAAAGGCTCGGAGTACGGTCTCCATGCTGTAGCTATGGCGCAAAGCCAATTCCCGAACTGACGGAAGTCGATCGCCCGGCAGATAGGTATTTGCAGCGATCTGGGTGCTAAGAAGCTCTGCCAGTCGGCTATAAGCGAGCAGCCTGTCGGTCTTCAAGTTCATTCCAATAGGTCGACGAGCATACGAAAGCTTTTGGAGATCGGTCAGCCGGGGATTAGGCAACCTGCTCCGAATCATTCCGCTGCGCAATCTGTTCTGGTCGATTTTCGCAGTATCTGTATCTGTTCTGGTCAGGAGATCGCGCGAACTTCTTTGCGTGGAAGGAACGCGCTCCTCTTTACCGCTACCGCGAATCGGCTCTGCTTCACTGGACGAACTGCAGGGTTGGATTTTTACTTCGATTGGCGTGGCTTGTTTCAGCCTCTCTTTTGTCACTGCTCGGCTTGCGCTGCGCGGCTTCGATCCAGGGTTAATCGCATTAGCTAGGGGCGCCGGTGCGGGTCTGGTTGCCGTAGTCTGCGTGTTAGCAGGAAAATATCCGCTGCCGACACGCAGACAGATCGTCAGATTAGGTCTAGCCGCGATCGGTATCGTTTTCGTTTTCCCGATCTTTACGACAATCGCGCTACAGACGGTCCCAGCCGGTCACGCTGCTACGATCGCAGCGGTATTGCCGCTTTTGACCGCGCTATTCGGCGTCCTGCGGAAACGAGAAAGGGCCCCATTCGCTTTTTGGGCGATTGCAGGATGTGGCACGTTGGTGGTCGCCTGGTTTTTGATCTCCCGGTCGAACGGCCTGCAGCTGGAACGAGCTGATGTCCTTGTAGTCCTCGCTTGTGTCGCTTGCGCCTATGGTTATGCAGAGGGTGGTCTCTTGGCCCAAGAGATTGGCGGATGGCGAGCGATCTGCTGGATGCTGGTTTTCGCGATGCCGGTCGCGGTCGCTTTGCTAGTCTCTTATTTGATGTGGCGAGGCGGAGTCAATCAGGTTGACTCACCCGCCGCCTGGTTCGGTCTTTTGTACCAAATTGCCGTCTCTCAGTTCATCGGCTTTGCGTTTTACTATCGAGGTTTGGCTCTGGGTGGCGTGGCAAAAATGAGTCAAATCCAACAATTCCAAGCGGTATTGGCGGTACTAGCGGCGAGTTTGTTTTTGGGTGAGCGAATCGACTTTCAGCTCTGGATTGTTTTGGGACTTCTATTGATCGCGGTGGTTGCAAGTCGCTGGAGTCTTCAGTCAGCGAACGGCAACGAACGACAATGAACACCAACGAACGACAGTGAACGGAACCCAATATTTGCTATCTGCTATCTGTGATTTGTCATCTCATTCGAGCCTAAGGCGAGAATGATGGGTGCGGCCTCAATCAACTCAATATTCAAGAGATTGTGATTGGCGGCTATCAATGGGTGGCCAGATCGTGATGGAGTTCTGCCGACTCTATCCGGAGCGAGTTCGTGGAGTCTTACTGGCGGCGACGTTTCCGAGGGCCGAAAAAGAAGAGGGTAAGCGAAACCGAGCGAAAATGGCGGATCGCCAGCTGCGTGAGGGTATGAAGACATACGCCGAAGAAGTGCTGCCTAAAATGGTGGCGCCCCGAAACATAGCGGCCCTTCCGGCGGTAGCTGAGCATGTCCGCTCAATGATGCGGGCGGCACACCCGGCCGGCGCTGCAGCGGCATTACGCGGCCGAGCCGAGCGTCCCGATTACGAAAGCGCACTGGCGAGTCTAGACGTTCCAGCGCTTGTCGTGGTCGGCGACGAAGACGCGTTTACGACTCGGACTGACGCGGAACAGATGCACGTTCTGCTGAGGCGGTCAGAGCTCGTCTGGATGGAAGGGGCGGGGCACATACCCAATCTGGAGCGAGAGGTCGAGTTTAATGCGGCGCTGGGCCGGTTCCTGGATCGCGTAGCAGCGACAAAAGCACCGCGCATTGATTTGTATGGCTCTAGCCTACCGGTATCGTGAGCGTTAGATGGCGTAAGAAATTAGCGCAAAGCTACGGATTTGGACGTTTGTTCCGCAGAAACGGGCTGAAAATAGCCCAGCAACACTCATTGGATCAAAATTGATTCTGCCGCGCCTTCAGCGCTACTCGCCTTTATTTCACATTCCCTGGGCCTAACAGCCCAGGCTATAATCTTGTCTGCGCTTCGCGCCTCTTCATTGCTCTATAGGGAAACTGACTCCAAAAATCCGACAGGCTCCCAAGGCTGACAGATCCTGCTTTCGCCGGATCTGCCGCCTTCGCAGACTACGGCGCGCCCTGACAGTCAGCGTGTGCAAAATCATAGAGCTGAGCCACGACGTAGGCTTGGCGGAGTCGGGTTTCACCCTACCGGACCGGCGCAGTGGACCGGCGGACGATCAGCTTAGGGGTGAACATTTTTCGTTGAGCGCCTCGGCTACCCCGGAGTCGTTTCAACATAAGGTCGATTGTGAAACGGCCCATTGCTTCCACCGGTTGGGCGATCACGGTCAACGGCGGATCGATGTAGCGCGCCCAAAAACCATCGTCGAATGTCACGATAGAAAGTTGTTCAGGCAGCTTGATTCCACGTTCTCGAACCAATGCGATCAGACCGGCCGCCATTTCCATATTAGCAGTGAAAACCGCCGTCGGTGGATGCTTCAGGCTCAGAAGGCGCTGGGTGCAGGAGTAACCCGATTCCGACTGGAAATTGCCAATCTGAATGTAATTGGGTGGAAGGGCAATCGACCGCTTGGCCAAAGCTTCCTGAAATCCAAAAAGACGAGCCCTTCCATTTGAAAGATGCTGGGGCCCGGCAATGGTTGCGATTCGGGTATGTCCAAGTCCGGCGAAGTGTTCGACGGCGAGTTCGGCTCCTTTTTGATTATTTACGGTAATGGTATCGGTATGGTCCAGACCGGACTCGCGGTCAAAGTCGACCAGGATGGCGCCACTTTTGCGCACCAGTTCTAGCATTTCCAGATTGCCGCCGGTTGAGCAGTTGATAACTCCAGCGACTTTCCGATCGAGCAGCATGCGAAGCGCTGCTTCTTCCTTTTCTTTGTCTTCGTCCGCGTTGCAAATCAGGATCGTATAGCCGTTCGCTCTGGCTTGGTCCTCGATGCTTTTGACAAATGCAGCGAAAAAATAATTACGAATGTCCGAGATAACCACTCCGATGGTTCGGGTTTGTTGGGCGCGGAGGGAACGCGGACGACCTGGTTGGTAATGGCCATTACGATGGACCGCGGCGAGGACTCGTTCACGAGTGGCGGGCGCAACATCATCGGGCCGATTCAGTGCGCGGGAGATGGTGGCGATGCTAAGGTTTAATTCATGGGCGAGCTCGACGAGAGTCATTGTTACCGGGCGGGCGATCCGTTGTTCTACGGATTGCTAGAATAGTGAGAAGATGCGAGAGATAAAATTGAATGTAAAGCTTTACATTGCGCCGACCCGCGCGTATCAATCAAAAACCCCCTCTCCCCAGCCTAGTGTCTCGCCCGATTCCAATTGATTTCGAATCCCGAATTTCGGATTTCGAGTTCCGGACTCCAGCATCCGCATTCCGCATTCCGAAATCCGCGTTTCTTATTGCGTATGTCGTTGTCTGATTCGCCCAGCCAACCGCCCCAACGTTTGGCGCTGGAGATGCGGCAAATTTCGAAGTCATTTGGACCAACGCAGGTCCTTCGCGATGTCGATTTCGCACTGAGACCCGGCGAAATTCATGCGCTCATGGGGGAGAATGGCGCCGGCAAATCGACCTTGATGAAGATAGCCGGAGGCCTCATTGAAGACTTCGAAGGTCAGATTCTCGTTGATGGCCAGCCGGTCCACCTCGCTTCTCCCCGGGATGCAACTCGGGCTGGGATTGCGATGATTCACCAGGAACTCAGCTTGGTGCCGGAACTGCAAGTAGACGAAAACATTTTTCTCGGGCAGGAGAAACTCCAATCGCTGTTTCTGGTAGATCGACGGAATCAGATCCAAGCCGCGCGCGACGTCCTGAGAACGCTCGACTTTCAGGGGAAGGTTCAGGTTCCGGTATCACAACTTCGAGTCGGCGAACAGCAATTGATCGAAATAGCAAAGGCGCTGGTCGCCAAGGCGCGGATTCTAATCATGGACGAGGCGACCTCGGCGCTCTCCATTAACGAGACGGATCGCCTGTTCCAAGTGATCCGAAGGTTGGCCGAGGAAGGAGTTGCGATCGTCTATATCTCTCATCGCATGGAGGAGGTCTTTGCCCTTGCCCACACGGTGACTGTTTTGCGTGATGGCCGGCAGATCGGGACGGTGCCGGGAAAAGACGCTACGAGGCGGGAACTCATTCGGATGATGGTCGGCCGGGAAATTCAGGAAATGCTAGCCGAGGATAAGAGCGCAACCAGGACAGCGAAGCCGATGCTGGAGGTTCGTAACCTTTCGTTGGAGCACCCGGCTCCGACACCTAGCCGGCCGATGTTAGTTCAAGACATTAGCTTTTCGGTAGGAGCTGGCGAGGTGTTCGGGCTTGGCGGATTGCTCGGAGCCGGAAGAACTGAGGTTTTGCAGGTTCTGTATGGTCTGCATCCCGGAACGTCTGATGGCAATATCTGGATAGAAGGCAAACCGGTTCGGATCCTTGGCCCGGTGCAAGCGAAGGCGCGGGGCATAGCGTTGGTCACTGAAGATCGGAAGCGAGACGGACTCGTTTTGAGCGCTGGGATTGACCGAAATATTGGGTTGCCGGTCATGCGGACGCTTACTCACCTGGGTATTGTTTTACCAGGGAAAGAGAAAGAATTGGCAAAGTCGATAATTCGCCAGCTCAATATTCACGCGCGTGAACCAGAACAAGTAACGGGTTCCCTCAGCGGCGGCAACCAGCAAAAAGTTGTGGTTGGGAAATGCCTGGTGACCAAGCCCAGGGTGTTCTTGCTCGACGAACCGACCCGCGGAATCGATGTTGGCGCAAAGGCCGAAATTTATCGGTTAATTGGCGAACTCGCCGACCAGGGATTGGCGATTGTTTTAGTGTCTTCTGAACTTCCGGAACTTATGCTGTTGTGCGACCGCATTCTCGTGCTGCGCGAAGGTCGTCCGACGGCATTACTCGACCGATCGGAATTTTCGCAGGAGACGATTCTTGAATACGCCTCACCGGGAGGCGCTATCCAACCTGAATTTTTGAAACTGGAGACGACGGTGTGAAAGGGATCGGCACGGCAGCGGGAAATTTCCTGTTAAAGACGAAGTTGTTTTGGGGATTGGCGGTGCTTTATGGCGCGGGAATAGTTCTATCGCCGGTCAACCGCAAAGGGGTAAACATTTTTTTGGAGCCCGGGAATCAGGCTGATGTCCTTCGACAAGTTTCGAATAACGGAATCATCGCGGTGGGAATGACTCTCGTGATCCTGACCGGCGGTATCGATCTCTCGGTGGGTTCGATGATGGCCCTTGGGTGCATGCTCTGTGCGATGCTTCTAACCTTGACGGGCTGGACAGCTGCGTCTGTCACTTCGATTCCGATTTTAGCGATCGTATCCGTTTTTCTTTGCAGCTACTTGGTACCGCTAGTCGCCACGAATCTGCGGCGTGGGTCGGCCAAACCAGTTGAGCAAGCGGGCATGACTACTCGCCTTTTGGGGTTAGTCCTGGGCGTCGTAGTAGCGGCTTCGTTAGCTTGGTGGACTACTGGTCAGCTCCAAACAAAGTTTGGCGTTTTGAGCGTTCTGATTACGGTGCCCGCTGTCGGTTTAGCGATCGGTGGGCTGACCGGCCTGATCATCTCTAAAGGCAGGTTGCAGCCATTCATCGTAACCCTGGCAATGATGGTCGCCATCCTGGGTGTCGCGCGTCTATTGGGTGGTGAGACCGCGGCTGTTTATCCGGTCTACACCGGTTCTAACGCTACCGACCAGTTTGACATTCTGCGTGCCCTGGTGCTGCAAGTTATTCCCGTGCCCGGAATCTTCTTCCTGGTTGCCGTGCTGACGTTTGGGTTCATTCTTAAATACACCTCATTTGGCCGATATATCTATGCGATCGGCGGAAATGAGCAGGCGGCGCGATTGGCGGGAATCCGCGTGGACCAGATCAAAACAGCGGTGTACGCGATTGCCGGGATGTTAGCCTCTCTGGCTGGTGTGCTTTACACTGCACAATACCGGCAGGGGAAACCGGACGCGGGTACCGGGGCTGAACTCGACGCGATTGCTGCGGTCGTCATCGGTGGCACTAATTTGATGGGCGGCAAAGGCTCGATGACGGGAACGTTTGTCGGCGTGCTGATCTTTGGTTTCCTCACCAACATCCTGCTGCTCAAGAACATTAACAGTAATATCCAATTCGTTTTGAAAGGCGCGATTATTCTTGCTGCGGTGCTGCTGCAAGAGGGGCAGATCGGACTCTGGTGGAAGCGCCTGCGTGCGCGGACCAAGAAAGTGAGTACAGACGGGCCGCGCAAAGATGAAGTGCATTCCCTGCAAAACCTTAGATAAGAACCACGAGCAAAGAAAATACCCCAACACAACTTTCTGGGTTCCCGCATCGGGGATTCAGATCAGAAAAAGACGAACTGTTATACCCCCATGAAACGAAGAACGTTCATTAAAACGAGTATTGCTGCTGCGGCAGCGTCGACGGTGTTTAAGCCGTTCCAATTACGAGCCCAGGGCAAGAAATATGTGTTTGGGTTCTCACAAGCAACCATCGTTGAACCTTGGCGTGTCCAGTTCAATAAGGACATGCAGAAAGAAGCGGACAAACATCCGGAAATACAACTGATCATCACGGATGGACAGGACAAGACGGAGAAGCAGGTAGCCGATGTGGAAAGCCTGATTCAACAAGGCGTCGATGTCCTGTTGGTTAGCCCGAAGGAGTCGGCCGGATTAACCGGTGTCATCATCAAAGCTATTGATGCGAAAATTCCGGTGATAGTCCTCGATCGGAACGTCAATACCGACAAGTACACGCAATTCATCGGCGGCGATAACGTCGTGATCGGCAAAGCGGCCGGCGAATACGCGGTCAAGTCGCTCGGCGGACCGGGAGCGGCAAAAGGAAACATTGTCGAGCTATGGGGAGGAATGGGAACGCAACCGGCGCATGATCGGCACGATGGGTTCAACGAGTTCGTTAGTAAAGAATCGGGCATTAAGTCGTTACTTCAACCCATCGACTGCGATTGGAAGCAGGCGAAGGGCTACGACACGATGACGACGGCGCTCAAGCAATTCGACAAGATCGATCTGGTTTACGGTCACAATGACCCGATCGCTTACGGCGCGTATCTCGCGGCAAAAGATGCCGGCCGGGAAAAGGACATCAAGTTTCTCGGAATTGATGCGTTGCCAAACGAAGGCGTCACCTGGGTTTGCAAAGGCGAACTCACTGCAACCTTCCTCTATGCAACACCGGGAGCGGAGGGCGTCCGCCAAGGATTGAAGATCGTCAAAGGCGAAAAAGTGGAGAAAAAGATCACGCTTCCGACAATGGCGGTCGACAAAACAAACTGCGAGCAGATCCGGAAAGACAACGGTCTGGCATAGCGCTTCGCGAATAGCTGATTGCCGATAGCCGATAGCCAATAGGGAACCGACCCAAAGGGCCTTGGAAGCAGAGCCCAGTCCAGCGGCTGCCAGACTGGGTTTGCTTTCTTCGTGAGGTAAGGCTGTGGCGGACAGGCCGCGATCCCTGCCCGTTGAGGGATAGGTGCTGCCGCGCGTATGGCGACTGCGGTTTGTGGCCGGGCTCAATCGAAAGCTCTGCTCTAGTCCTCTGGCCTGGTCACGCCAGTTGGCTTATCGGGATCCGGCAGCTGCCTAGCTCGGAACATGCCTTATCTTAGCCCCGTAGAGCTGACCCTGGGCAAAGTCCTGGTGTCCCTTTGGGTTAGACTACACACTTCCCTGATCTCGAAGCGCATGGGCAGCGACTTTCCGGAGTCGGGTTTTAACCTACCGCGGAGGCGACAATGTTCGCAACCAGCGGTTCAGCAGTCGCCTCTCATAATAGAAGACCTGTGAGCGCCTTGGATCACGGGAGTGAGAACCCATGCTGGAAGAGTCGACCAGGCGAGTCGAGCCTCTCGCCAAGGACTTGCCGTTGCTATCGGTTAGGGCGAAGTCAAAATTCATTCGAACGGGATGAGTGTCCCGAGCAACTCTGATTGCTCCCGCAGTCGAGTACCGGCCGGCGAGATCGATGTCGGTAAAGCGCAGGACCAAACTGCTGTTTGGATATTTTTGTTTCATCACAGCTGTTAGCTCGGCCGTGACATCGCTCGCGAAGATCCCCGCGGTGTAATTCGCGTCGCGACCTCGAATTTGGAAATCGGTAAATTTAGCCGGATCAGTAAACTGCACTGTGACTGGGGTGACCGGGGCGGCGGAAGCACCGCACGCGGATATCGTTACGAGGAGAGATAGAGCCAGGCTTTTCATGTGGTTAGAGGAGACGTCAGTGGCACACTCCACGATTATCCGAAAAATTGGAGCTGAGCAAAATTGGACTTAAGCAATATGGGTCCGGCCAGCGGAGAGAAGAGCCGTAAGCGGTAAAAGGGCGTGGTCAGGACGTCGGTAACCGGCTCCGTTAGTTTCGCCCTGGGAGAGCGGCGCGAATTGCTTCTAAGAACGCAGCATCGGCAAACGGTTTGGTAAAAAACGCTCTAGCGCCTTGAGCGAATGCGACACTGCCCATCCCGGGATCGTCTCGTCCAGTCATCATGATGATCGGCGTAGCCGGCGCCATATGATGGAGTAGTCGCTGCACTTCCAACCCACTAAGCTCTGGCATCCAGACGTCGATGATCGCGAGGGCAATCGTGTGGTTTTCGGCGTGTTCGAGGAATAATCGGGGGTTGTCAAACGGCATCATTTGCAGCCCAGCCGAGCGCAGCAGACGGCCCAACGCCTTCAGGACGGCGGCGTCGTCATCGACGACACAAATAATCTCTGGTTGGTCAGGCACTCGACGGATTTTCCTTCATAACTTTCGCAAGGATTTCGCCACTGTTTCTTTCTCCGCACAAATGAGCGATACAAAGATCAGTCCGATAGATCGTATACTAGCCGAGTGGCTAAGTAGGCGATATTAGACCTTAGTCCTATCCGGCTGGATGCCCAAGCTTTCCGTAAGCCTCACCAACTCAGCGACTGAGAATACCTGCATTTTTTGCATTACCCGACCACGGTGCACTTTGATTGTTTTTTCGCTGGCACCTAGTTCAGCCGCAATCTGTTTATTTAGTTTCCCGGCAACCACCAATTCCATCACCTCACGCTCCCGCGGTGTTAACTGGTCTACCAGGGTTTGGATCTTTGTTCTCTCAGTATGTTCACGCCAGAGAACTTGGGACCGCTTAAGGGAGCGCGCGATGGCATCGAGCAGATCCTCATCCCGAAAAGGTTTGGGAAGGAAGTCGATCGCGCCCGCTTTCATCGCGTTGGCACAGGTTGGAATGTCCCCGTGTCCGGTGATAAAGATAATCGATTCGTCGCGACCGGCCGCCGCCAGCGCCCTTTGCAGCTCCAACCCGTTTAATCCAGGCATTCGGAAATCCAGAATCACACAAGATGGACTGGTAGATGGAGATCGAGAAAGAAAAGCGCAAGCGGACGGGAAAGATTCGATTGAATAACCGACTGAGCGAAGTAGACGGCCCAAAGCTCTTCGGACCGGCGCATCATCGTCGATAATGAAGACCATGCCGTCAAGTTGGGTGCTCATTTGGATCGATCAATGTAGGCCGGTAGATTGAAATAGAAGACGGCGCCTCCATCCGGAGCGTTCGTGGCATCAAGCGATCCACCAAATGATTCAACGATCGATCGAGCGATCGCCAGCCCCATTCCCAAGCCATCCTTCTTGGTAGAAAAGAAATGCTCAAAGACCCGCTGGCGCACCTTCTTAGAGAGCCCAGTGCCGAAGTCGCGGACCGCCGTGCGAATCACGCCATCGACTGCAGAATTCGTAGAAAGCACCACACGGCGGAGATGAGTGGGCGTCTCTTGCATGGCATCAAAAGCGTTCAACACCAGATTGAGGAAAACCTGCTGGAGCTGGACAGCGTCGGCCTCGACCCAGGCTGGTTGTGGAGCGAGCTCAGTGATAATAGCGCAGGAATTTCTCACCGCATCCGAGTTGGTTAAGCGGACCACATCCTTCACTAATTGGTTCATATCCACGACTTCGCGGGCGGTATCACCCTTCCGTACCATTTCCCGAATACCGCGGATGATTTTACCAGCACGTTCCCCATCGGAAGCGATATCGAGCAGAAGCTCATGCAGTTCCTGGATGTCGACAACGCCTTGATCAATGAACCGCTGACCTGCTCCGGCATTGGTAACGATCGCGGTCAGGGGTTGGTTGAGTTCGTGAGCCAGAGAAGTAGCCATTTCTCCCATCAATGCGACCCGACCGAGATGGGCGAGTTCCTGCCGATGACCCTCGGTCTCGAGTGCGCGCTGACGTCGTTCCGTGATATCGAACGACGCTCCCATCATCTTCAGAGCTTGCCCGCCCGCGCTGTAGATCGTGCGTCCGCGGGCGGCCATCCAACGCACCGTACCATCCGTTCGAACGATCCGATGGATGATATTGTAGTCACAACGGTCCGCCACAGCTTCGGCGATCGCTTTCTCGGTGGTTGGACGATCGTCCGGATGAAGCGACTCCAAAAATCGACCAAAAGTTACTTCGCCGTCGGCGGAGAAACCGTACATGGTTCGGGTTCGCGCGGTGGCCCAGATCTTACCTGTTTGCATGTCTCGGGACCAGAGACCAAGGTCGGCTGACTGTGCGGCCAAGCTTATCGTCGCCTCATTTTCGCGCAATGATTCTTCAGCATCTTTTCGAGCAAGAGCAGAGGCAAGAATTTGACCGATCGATTGCAAGTCAGGGATTACTTCATCCGACCATTTCTCATCCCGGTTCGCTGACGTATACAAAACTGCACGGGTTGCCGCTCCGGCTTGAAAGAAAGGGAAGGCCAATGCCGACTTGATCCCGAACTCCCGACAAAATTCCCTCTCTTCGGTCACTTCTTCCGGCAAATCTTTGTCGACATTGTGGAGGATAACGGCCTTTCCGCTCGAGATTTGTCCGAAAACCCAGGGTAATCGCTGTTCAGAAGGTGGGAAAGGAACACAGCCAGCATCAAGCGTCTGGCTTTTATGTGTGATTCGCAGGTCAGCGCTATCGCCCACAAGCGCGAAAAGTGCGCAACGGTCGAGCTTCATTGATTCGACGACCTGGGCCAAGGCCGTTTCGACCTCGCTATCTACCTTTTCTGGCGGGATATTGACAAACCTCGCCGAGAGACCTGCGATGAGCCGCTCGAACCGAAGGCGATCGTTCAGCTCACGCCGCGTCCGATGCAACCGAGCCAGGCTGCGGAGGAGAGCCAGAATGAGCACGGTCTCGATGATAGCGAAAACAACAGCACCAATCACGAGGGCCCGATGCTCTTCCCAGAGCGAAGGCTCTCGGAAACGGATGGTGGCGTTGCTTGGAATGAGGCGTTTAGGGATCTTCCATTTCTGTAGGGCTCGCCAGTTGATCACTAAAGCATTTGGCTTGGCCGGCTGCAGATGTCCTGGATCGAGATTCCCGCCGGAGAGTACCTTTTGGCATAGTTGGCCGGTTTCTTCCCCATGCGCGGCAAAGTCGAACAGCGATCCGCCGACGATTCCCTGGTCCAGCTGGTTCGACGCCAATCCATATACGGCTACGTTCGACTCCTGCACAACGCGGCCAGCAATCTCCATCGGTACGAAGGAATCCCCGTGACCATCCCGCAAGATGCTAATATAGAGCACGATGCTTCTTGGAGAGAGTTTGTGGATAGCTGAAAGAGTCTCTCCGATCGGTCCGGTTCCGATGAACCGGTAGCGAACTTTTTCTCTGTAACCGTCGAGCGTCTGATGGCATTGCTCTGCCCAAAGTCGATCAAAACCGGCAGTCCCGGCAATGCAAACCACCTCTTCCGTTTCCGGCTGAAGCCGGAAAGCCAAATCTAGGGTGCCACGGAAATCAAAATTGATCGGGAGACCGATCACGTCCGCAGGTAGATCCCGTCCTTCGATTTCGCGTCGATCGACTGCACAAAAAACAATCGGCGCGCCGGCGAAGAGTTCCTGCCGGTAGTCCAGGGCAAAGTTCAGCGCTGAACCAGCGACTGTAACCACCAGATCGAACTTTCGCCCGACATATCGGGATTTCAGATGGCTGGCAAGTTCCTCCCGCTGGGACTGTGTTGGAAAGCGAGCGAAATCGAGGAACTCCGAGAATGCATCCGCCTTTTTATCGGCGCCTAGCGCTATATCCAAGCCGCGCTGGACCGCTCCAATTGCCGGCAACTCCAATCTCTCTCCGTACAGGACCAGCACCGACTTGGCTGAGTCGGCGACGGCTAATGAGATGGTTAGGAAGGGATACGCAAATACGGACAAGGCGGCCACGACAAAATGGCCGCAGCGTAGTCGTCGCTGGAGTAGGCCGTACGTCACATTGGGGGGCAAACCGACACCGTGTTATCCGAAAAATTCAATCCTAGCGAGTGCGATCGAATGTCGCTATCCACTTTCCGCAGTTCTCGTGAAAATCCACGGCGACTAAATCGGAGTCTTTGGCCCTTCTTTCTTGGACGTGTCCGACGTGCTGAATTAGGCAGGCACGAACTCCGATGCTTTACAGCATTCCCTGCGCGCTCACGACCTCGATGCAATCGCGATCGGCTTTTGGGTTTATCGGGCGTCTGCGGTGAGAATGTTGAATCCAGATCCACTGTGGGTTTGGCTGCCGACTGGAGCATTGGTGAGGATCAACGTCGTTCCCGGTTCGATCAGCGCACGAACGTCCTGCAGAAAGGATGGAATAATCGAATGATGGTCCCTAGTTTTCGCTCAATTTACGAGCTCCATTTCGCCGGGTTCCCGGCGGGGTCTTGGGACCAAAGTAGATCGGCTATCGCTATCTCTTGCCGATTACGACTCTAACGGCTGACTGTATCGAGTTTCAGCTCACGGTCCGGAACTCACGCTGGGGCTCAATTTCTAGAGATCCTGCAAAAAATGGAACATGTGCGTTATAGGACTTTGGTCCTATAGCAACGGCACAGAGAAAGGTGACAGTATCTCCCTGCTTAACTCCAGTTGGGAAGTTGAGCACACCTCCAATCGAACCAAGAAGGCCAAGCTATGACCGAACACCTCCAAAAAGATGCCAAGCTGACTAACAGCCACCGACGCGCTTTTTTGCGACATGGATTCGCCCTCGCCGGTGTCGCTTTCGCCTGGAATTCTTTGAAGGGATTGGCTTACGGGAAGGGAGCGCAGGAACAAGAACCCAAAACTGCAGAAGCAGCCTTAGCTGAACTCAAAGCAGGAAATGAACGGTATGCGACAGGGACGCACCTTCGTCACGATTACGGTCCGGAACGGGCAGAGCTTGCGTTGAGTCAACGTCCGTTTGCTATCGTTCTGAGCTGCGCCGATTCCCGAGTTTCCCCCGAGCTGACATTCGACCAATCACGCGGCCGCCTTTTCGTGATTCGTCTGGCCGGCAATTTTCTCGATGACAACGGCTTGGCTAGCGCTGAATACGGCGCAGCCGTACTGGGCGCATCGTTGATCGTCGTTCTCGGTCACAGCGAATGCGGTGCCATTAAGGCGACCATCGATGTAATCACAAAAAACAAGGAATTACCCGGCCATCTTCCCGCACTGATTTCCTACCTCAAACCTCCAGTCGAACAAGCACTGAAACAGGGAGGTTCGGTAAATGCTGCGATTCGGCAAAACGTTGCGACAAATGTTGAAAAGTTAAAGGCCGCCGGACCCGTGATCGCACCACTGGTTGAAGAAAAAAAAGTCGAAGTGGTAGGCGCTTTATACGATCTACGCACCGGACGCGTCGAATTTCTGAGCTAGCCTGGGCTGTCAACTTATTACTGAGATGAGCGAGAGCGGTCCGCAGCGGAGCGCCGGGGACCCGAGCAACTCCACCGCTCACCAGGTTTGTTAAGCCTACTGTGCCGCCGCTACCTTGTGCATCGGCTCGGCCTTCAGCCCCAAATGGAGTCGGAGGATTCGTAACAGTTGCGCGATTGCTTCGGGGCTCTGGAAGCCACCGTGTCCGTAAGGAATGATCTTTTCGGATTGGGCCGAATCGAGATGCGCGCTCCGATAAGGAACGACTCCGTCAGAACCGTTCGGCGAATCTCCTCGGCCGCGATCGCCAATAATTGAATGATGAGGGGCTTTGATTGGGAGCTTATCCAGTCCAATCAGTACCGGTGACTGAGGCGAAAGCCCGCGAATGCTAGTGGGCGTTTTTATACCGGTAAGTTTTGCCACTGAATCGCCGAGGGTGTTCCGAATCGCCATCGCGACATTTCGCGGAACCTGAATCAAACCATTACCTAAAGCGCCGACCAAACCAACCGCCAGAGTACTTCCGCGATGGGGCACACAGATGAAGACGATTCGCTTCACGTCTGGATCGGCGTGAAACACCAGCGTTTGTTTGATCAAGCTGTTATCTGGAATTTTGGCATAAAGGGCATCGGCGTTTTGACCAAAACATTGGTCCCAGAGGACTCTATCGGTATCGACCGCCTGCATCCGGCTGACTAATCCCCCCATGCTGTGGCCAACGAGCACAATCCCGTGTTTAGGGTGATAGAGCCGCTCAGCAGTCGCCAAAGCGTCGGGAAGCGGCAAAAAAAGGAGGTGTGTTTCGAGGTAACCGAGCAGTTTCGGCAGCGACACTATTCGGGTGCCGAGCTTGGAGCCGAGGCTTCTTTGAGGCCTTCTGGAGTGAATTCGCGGTCGGGATAGGTCACATCGTGCTTGATCCGGGAACCCTCCAGATCGGTCACAGAATCTTCTCGCGAACCGCGCACCGTCAGAGTGGCAGGGATAAAGCGACCTTTGTCGTCTGTGGCCACACGAGTGGTTTCAATGCGACGCGCCAGCCCGCCAGAAGGCAGGTATTTTTCCACGCGGAGCGGCACGACTCGGTTGGGGTCGATCCAACTGCGCACGCTGCCGTAAGGGCTAGATTCACCCTTGCCAGGTCTCGACTCCAGGATGATGCAGTTAACACGATTAACCACCTCGTTGCCGGTGATAACTTGATTTTCCCAGGCAAAGAAGTTCTCGATGACATCCTGGTAAGATAGATCGCTGCCGAACAGCGCCTCGTTCATTTGCGAAGCATCCAGAGAGCGTAGCTTGTCAGGTGGCATGAAAAGCGAACCGGTCGGGGGGCGACCATCTGCTTCGTGCAAGAGGACGGCTTCTCCCTTGCGCTCTTTGGGCCAAAGCACTTGGTAAACGAGATCGTTGGCCGCCTTCGTGCGGCGGTGTTTAATCTGAATTTGAAGCGCTATTTTCGTCGTGTCATTTGCCTGTTTAACGTCCAGACGCAGACGCACGTAAGATGTGCCGTCCTGCCGTGCGGAAAGGGTGGCGGCGAGATCTCTGGCGGACGTTACGGATGACTCAAGGTTGGCGCCGCGGGCAACGGAAACCAACAAGATGAAGCCAAGAATGGAAGCTGTAATGCGCAAGGAGATCGAGTGGAGGAGATTCATGGGATGGTCGGGTTGAAAGTCAACCTCGCAAAGTCAGCCTCGCAAGGCCCGGCTCGGCTGGAGCTGCGAACTTCGCCATGCAGGGTAGAGACCGCTGATCACCCCTACCGCAATGGCGAGCGCCACAGACATGGCGACGAGGGTGGTGCTGAGGTCCGGTTCCAGGAGTCCGCGAATGGCAGGCGTCGCACCTAGGACCTTTACTCCAATGGCTCCGATCAGCACGCCCGCCACGCCGCCAAGCGAGCCGAGCAGGGCCGATTCCCACAAAATCATGCGGACGATCCGGCTCCGTTTCCATCCGAGTGCGAGCAAAACACAAATTTCTTGCGTGCGCTCAAAGACGTTCATCAGCATCGTGTTCATTACGCCGAGTACGCCGACGAGTACGGCCAACAAAGAAGTGCTCCAACTCATCGCTCGCACCATGCGAGACGCCTCGCTGCTGCTCATGTTCTCGCTAGCCACGACGGCGCGACCCTCCGGGACGAGCCGGTTGATCTGATCACAGAGTAGTTCCACATCTTTAGCACTCGCAGAGGGCGTGACGCGGATGTCGATAACGTTAATCTTGCCCTGATTCCCAGTAATTTCCTGAAACAGCGGTAGAGAGAGAATCACTGAGCTGTTCTCCACCCATGCGTTGCCATCAACGATCCCGACCACGGACAATTCACGAGTTTCAATCTGGATCGGATCGCCAACCTTTTTCTTAAGCACGTCTGCCGCATTACGGCCCAAGACGACGGCCGGCTCGGTCGGGTCGTGCGGCATCCGTCCCGAGATCAACTTGAGGTTTTTCCAAGCAAATCCGTCCCACTCGCGGGCGGACACCATCATCATCTCGGCGTTCTCAACGCTCGTCACGTCTACAAATATTGCGCAGGTGGCGGCCACGTGGGAAAGGTGAGCGATACGGTCACGCACCGAGGCGCTAAACGGCTTCGGGATCAACGAGCCACCCATATTGCTGACCACAACGTCGGTGCCACGCGCCTTCAACCCTGCCGTCCAACTCCGGTTAAATCCGCGCGAGATGCCGACCAGCGCTACGACGGCCGCAATGCCGATAGCGATGCCTAGGAGTGTTAGCCCGGTACGTATCGGACGGCGCGTCAGCCCGCGCGCGATTACCGTGAAAAAGGTCATATTAATCTTCGGCAACGGTCGACTTGCGATCCGACACAATGCGGCCGTCCTTCATGTAGATTGTTCGCGATGCTCCTTCGGCGATGCTCATGTCGTGCGTCACTAACATCAGCGTCATGTTCTGCTCGCGGTGGACCCGATCGATTAGTTCGAGGATAAGTCGCGTGTTCTCGCTGTCGAGATTGCCAGTGGGTTCGTCCGCGAGCAAGACGGAAGGACGGTTGGCCAGGCTGCGGGCGATGGCGACACGCTGCCTTTCTCCGCCAGACAGCTTGGCCGGGAAATGATTGAGACGATGTTCCAATCCGACCGACTTCAGCAAGGTGATGGCCCGATCTCTCCGCTCCGAAATGGACAGGCCGCTTTCAAACATCGGAATTTGCACATTCTCTAGTGCGGTAAACGTTGGCAGCAGGTGAAATGCCTGAAAAATGAAGCCGATTTCGTGAGCCCGATAGATCGACGGATCAGGGAGATCTGGAATCGAGTTTCCACGGTAGAACAAAGTTCCCGCTGTTGGCCGGTCCAACGCACCCAGCATTTGGAGCAATGTGGTCTTTCCGCAACCGCTCGGGCCAGTAATGGCGACGAACTCCCCCTCGGATACGCTAAACGTTACACCCCGCAAAGCCTGGACCCGGCCATCATCGAATTTTTTTTCGAGTCCGACCGCCTCAAAAAGACACTCCGAGGGCGAAGCGGTCTCGCTGTCCAGAGTCCTTGGACTAATAAGTGAATGCTGAGTCACAAGATCGGTTGTCGCGTGTTCGTCCCGGCTACACCATTTGGTTGTGCGCTCCGGTTAACGGCGGTGTGGCCGTGCGCCACTGCGCTCCCGCCCGGGGGTCGGCAAGGCTACGAAGAAGGTCCATTAATGCATGTCGGTAGCTCGGAAACGGAGATACTTCGCCCGGGTTCTTCGGCTCCAGCTCCGAAGCGAGTTGGGGTAGCTCCGCGTGCGGCACACCGGAGTGCCGGTGATGTACGCCATGATAGGGCTCATGGAGCAGAGTGAAAGCTACGAGTCGCCCAAGCGGGCCCTCTGAAATAATGCTTCGGGTAGAGCTGTTCACTGTGGAGCCGGTCAGTCCAACGTGTTCGATGTATTTGCGCCAGCTCTGCATGTTCGCCGCCAGAAATGCCGGCGCCAGGTACATCAACAGAAAGTATTTCCATGCGCCCGACCACGCCAGCGCTGCCGAGATACAAAACCACACACCGGCTGTCAGTGCTAACTCCTGCCAAATTCGTCGGCGCAGCCTTTTGTTCCGAATCGGCGAACCGGCCCGGAGAAAAGTGCGTATGAACAAGAACGGCGTATAAAACAAGCCGACATTAAGTTCCAGAATTGCTGCCACGACTCTGAACCATCGCGGTTTTCCGGGAATAACGAAGGGCCAGAGTTCTATGTCCCGTTCCGTCGCCAGGTAGGCGTGATGCAATTGATGTGCCGCGCGGTAGAGACTCAAGCTCATGAAGCTAAAGATTCCGATGATAATGCCATCTATCTCGTTCAGGCGGCGGCTCTTTCGCAGCAGTCCATGAGAAGCCTCGTGGAAGGCGATCAACATCCCGTGCATGAGATGGCTGGCCGTTAACACCAGCGGGATAGTGAACCAAATAGAGCGAAAATACAGGGCGGCGACCAGCGCAGCTTGATTGAGAAAGAAAACGGCGGTGAGAACCGGGAAAGCCGCGCGGCTTACCCAATGGGGCTGCTGCGGTTCGAGCAAGGTTTCTGTTGGTTGCGTGGTATTCATCGCGTTCAGATCATAAGAGCGGCAATCCGACTTTCGGGGGAGCGACAAGTGCCTGCCAGCACAGCCTGGAACAGGTACGCCAAGTTTTTTATTTCCGCTAGAGGGAACAGTTTCGGTCGGAAAAGCCATACCACCTGGAAACCGTCGTCCACTACCGTGATTTCGCATCCGAGTTGAAAACGCGCGGTACCGGTGGAGCGCATCTTGAGTCGGGCGGACAGCCCGTGCACCGTTACGTCTGGAACGGGATGGTTCTGCAACGCGAACCGCACTTCAAAAATGGGGTTTTGCCCGGGACTAGGCGGCTCTTCGAGCGCCGGTACGAGTTCAGCAAATGGCATGGCGTTCGCGAAACAATCGACGGTCGTTTGATGCACTGTCTTTAGGCTGGCGGAGAACGGACGGTCCACGTCGACCTGGCCTCGGAGCGGCACAATACCGGCGCAATAGCCCATCGTTTCCCGCACCGCCTGCTTAGACCGGTTCGCTACTGGAGTACCCACCAAGATGTCCTGCTCGCCTGTCCACCGGGAGAGCGCGATTTGAAACGCAGCCAGCAGTGTATTGAAGAGAGTCGTTCCATTGACGCGAGCCAGTTCACGCGCGGCATCGGCCAGATCGACCGGAAAATGCGAAACCCACCGATCGGGGACACTCGACACGCTCTCAGGTCCTTCCTGGGAGTTCCAAAGCCGTCGGATTCCCGCGAGATTGGATTTCCAGAAGGCGGCCCGTCGCTTCAATTCCGACGGCTGCCAAAGCGCGCGTTCCGCCGCTCCCCAAGCTGCGTAGGTGAGAGGCACTGGTGGAAGCCCCTCGCGCAGACCCATAAGCCCTTGCACATAAGCAACACACAGATCCTGGATGAAGACACCGAGCGTCCAGCCATCGGCAATGGCGTGATGAATCGCGAGAACCAGGACATGATCATCGGCGGCTCGGCGGAGCACCTCGACCCGGTAAAGTGGTCCCTGCACGAAATCGAATGGTTCGCTGAAGATCTCTCTTGCCAGATCTTCGACCGCCTGTTCGTGGCTTTGTGTAGGCGATAGCTCGCGGAAACGGAAATTGGCATCGCTGGCGTGGCGAATCATCTGGATCGGGCGATCTTTACCGGGCAGGAATGAAAGCCGCATAACCTCCTGCCGTTCCACCACTCGCTGAATCGCAGCCTCGCAGGCGTCCGGTGTGATGACCCCGCGCATCTGGATAAGACAGCAGATGTGGTTCGCATTATCAGTGACCGCCACGGGCGACGTCTCCCACAATTCGCGTTGTGGAAATGTCAGTGGTTGGAGGTGGGCTTTTCCGCTGGCCAACCACTCTTTAAGAAGGGCGCGCTTGTCTCCGGACATGTGGATTCAGGTTCTGCTTAACGGACGACGTCCTGGGAATCAGAAGGGCCATCCAAGGCTGAGTCAAAGCGAAGCAACCCGTCAATTTCCTCGTCGGAAAGCGCTTCCAAATTGACGTCGTCGGTAGACGCCTCCTCCGGCGCTACCATGGATGGTGGGGTCGGTACAGGAACTCCGCCGACTCCTTTCGCCCCCATGTGTTCGGCGATCAACGCAACGATCTGGGCGATCGTCCGCGCCCGAATCAGGCTGGCCGGTGGTAAGGTCACTCCGATTGCGCTTTCGATCGAGTTTTCGATCTCGACGCCCATCAGTGAATCAAGCCCTAACTCCGTGAGCGGTTGGTCGTCGCGCAGAGTATCTGGCTTCACTCGCAGTACCGAACCAACGACATCGCGTAGCGCTTGGCCGATGATGGCCACCAGTTCCTCCGGCGCAGCCGATTCGATCTTGAGGCGCCAGTCGCTGGTTGCGCCGCTCGCTTCCTGGCTTTCAACGGATGCGAAAATACGCTCCAATAAAGGATTCTCCTGCATGCCGCGGAAAAACTGCCGCCATTTCGTCCAATCGACGCGGATCGCCATCGTCTGTGTGATGCCTGCGGTCAGAGACGATTCCAACAGTTCCATCACTTCTTTTGGGGAGAGTTCCTCTGTGCCCTGCCGCGCGAGGAATTCAGCGACACGTTCATTGCGAGCCACGTAACCCTCACCGCCGAGAACGCCCCAATTGACCGTCAGCGCTGGGAGGCCCAACGCGCGACGGTGATGCGCAAGGGAGTCGAGGAAGGCATTGGCTGCGCCATAACTGCCCTGCGCCGGATTGCCAAAGATGCTTGAGACGGACGAGAACATCACAAAGCAGTCAAGTTCGAGATCTCGAGTGGCTTTGTGCAGCAACCATGCCCCATACGCCTTGGGTGCCATCACGCTCTGCACTCGCTCGCGGGTGAGCGAAACCAGTGGCGCATCGTCGATCACCATAGCGAGATGGAACAAGCCCCGCAGAGGTCGATCACCCGGACGAATCTCTTCGATGAGCCGTGCCACGTCCTCCGATGAGCCGATATCCGCCCGCATCACTCTTACATCGGCGCCGTCCTTACGAAGGCCTTGTACGAACGCCTCTGCATCGGGCGTGGCTGCGCCGCTCCGGCTGGTGAGCACGAGATGGCGGGCACCACTGTCGACCAGCCACTGCGCCAGTACTTTCCCGAAACCACCAAATGCTCCTGTAATCAAGTAACATCCCTCCGGGTTGATCGCGAAAGTTGGGGCAAGCGGTTCTCCGCGCGGGGGAAGGAACGCTTCGGGAAGTGCCACGACGACTTTACCGATGTGTTTGCCCTGGGCCATTAACCGAAATGCTGCATCAACGCGACAGGCAGGAAACGAACGGAACGGCAGCGGACAGAACGCGCCCTGTTCGACGAGATCGGAGATTTCCGCCAACATTTGTCGGGTCAGTGCCTCATCACCCGAGAAGACCGCATCCATGGCGATGACGTGAAACGACGCATTGCGGCGGAGCGGCCAGAGTGGGATCCGGGCGTTCTGATAGATGTCGCGTTTGCCGATTTCGATGAAGCGGCCGAATTCAGCGAGACATGAAAGTCCCATTGGAATTGCTTCGGCGGCGAGTGCGTTGAGAACCACGTCTACACCGCGACGGTCAGTTAATTCCATCACAGCGTCCGCAAAATCACCGCGGCGCGAGTCGATTACATGCTTTACTCCTAGCGTCTCCAGCAGACCGCGCTTGGCCGGGTTGCCGGCGCTCGCGATGACTTCTGCCCCCAGATAGTGGGCGATCTGGATTGCGGCCATGCCGACGCCACCGGCTCCGGCGTGGACGAGGACCCGCTCACCTTTTCTGACCCGCGCGACATTCAGCAGCGCATGCCATGCGGTCATGAAAACTACTGGTAACGTGGCCGCCTGCTCAAACGATAGCCCGGCAGGAATGCGGCGTACGTCACCGCCTCTCGCCAGGGTAAGCGAAGCGAGCCCGAACACGGCGAGCCCAAATACCCTGTCTCCGGGTGCGACGTGTTCTACTTCGGGGCCGACCGCTTTCACCACGCCGGCCACCTCATCACCGAAGATCCGAGCATCCGGCGCTTCGCCGGGATAAAGCGCGAGCGCTTTAAGAACATCGCGGAAATTCATTCCCGCCGCCTTCACTTCGATCAGCACTTCGCCTGTGCCGCAGGCCGGTGGAGTGAAAGGCGCGAAACGCAGAGTGTCGAGATGCCCGCGCTCGCGGGACACAAGTCGCAGTGGCATTTTGGGATCGAGCGATTCCTCGCGCGAAGATCGGCCACGAACGAGGCGTTGAACATATCGGGCTTCACCACGGAGTGCAATCTCCCGTTCGGCGTCCTCACATAGCAGCTCTTTCAAAAGCAAAGACTGGTCGGAAGCCGAAGCTTCCGGTGGCAGGTCGATCTCGCGGCCCGAGAAATTTGGATACTCGTTTCGGATAACGCGCATCAAACCGATGACCGGCGATTGCGCTACGCTGGTGGCGTTCTTCGCACGTCCTGCCGGCTGGGCTCCACGCGTCACCAAATCGATGCGCCGTTTTATCGGTTGCTTAATACTTTCCGTCGCCTGGATCAGATGGAGCAACGCATCGGTGCCCATCAGCGCGGCATCTCCGGTGGCATCCGTTCGCGGCTCGTCCAAGCTCCACAGGTAAACAAAACGTTCTGGTGGAGCGTCCTTCGCGCATTCGTGAAGGAGCCGCTTCCAGTCGTCGAGTACCTCTGCCCGCAAGGTGAATGTGTCCGATCCATCCGGTGCAAAATGGTCGCCACGACGCGCAACCCGGCATCGGACGCCGGCTCCGCGCAGTTGCGAAGCCAATCCTTCGCCGACACCGGAGGCGTCCGCGAAAATGAGCCACGATTTCTCCGCCGGGATCTGCAAGAGCATCTCCTTGGTGGGAGATGCAGCGGAGACTGAGTCGTACCACGGCTTCCGCGCGAGGAGACCGATCTGGCCTTCACCTTCGGGACCGAGCATTCCAGGCAGCGAAGCGATCTCGCCGAAGCCTGTTTCTCGTAAAACGAACTCCCATTGAGAGCGCTCCAACAATGGCTGGTGCGGACGCAAATCTCGGTCAGTAAATCGCCACCAGCCGGTCGTGAGACCAAACAGCACTTCCGTCCACAATTGTGGGCTAGCGACGTCCATGAATACCAGGCTTCCGCCCGGCACGAGGAGTTCGTGAATATGTCTCAGCGTTGAGCGCAAATCGCTCACCGCATGCAGCACATTGGTGCCGATGATAAAATCAAACCCGCCCGCCTCGAAGCCTTGTTCGATGCCCGGCTTCTCGAGATCAAGAATTTTGTATTCTACTTCGGGAAAACCGGCCAGCTTCTGCATGGCGCCGGTGAAAAATGCCGCGGAGACGTCGCTGAAAGTGTAGGAATGCAAATCGCGTTCGAGCAGCGGCAACACATGCGCAGCTAGCCCCCCGGTGCCCGCTCCAACCTCCAGGATTCGCAGTCCGTGACCTTCCGGCACATGACGGGCGGTTTCCTGCACTGCGGCGGCGATCGCCGCCAGCCAGTGGCTCGTATAGAGACCCTCGCCGTAGAACTGGTCCAATAACTCTGCTGAGGTCCCACCGAACAGCACCTGTACGGCATCCTTTTCGCCGCGCAGGATAGGTCCGAGTTCGGCGCAGATCGCGGCGCAGAGGAGGCCTTCGGGGAGGTGTCCAGAATGGGTGGAGATAAACGAGCGCAACCTTTTCTGAGCTGAATCTGCCGCGCTGTGAAAGGAGGGTGTTGGCCGATGACCGTCACCTTCCTTTGCGAGCCAGCCGCGCTTCACGAGGTTGGTGATTAGCCGCCCGAATATCTGTCGCATCGGTTCTGCCACCCGCAGGGAATCCGCAGTAAAGTTTCCACTTGTTCCCGCTGAGGATGCCATTTTCTGCAGTCCACTAGCGAGTTGCGCCGCCGCGAGATCATCTCCGGCTGCCATCGCATTCTCAAGCTGGGTTCGCCCCCGCGTGGCGATCACCTGGTCCAGGGCACCCTGCGCCGCGCGTACCAGGCGTTCCAACGGTACTGGCGATTGCGCTGCAGGATTCGACGCTGCCGGCGTTCGTTCCCACACGAGATGATAAAGAACTTGATGGTGTCCTCCCGACCCGGCGGATCGGCGCGCTCCCGAGAGGCTGATCGCACGGAAACCGTCCACGAGCACACAAGGCTTTCCTGCCTCATCATACAATTCGATTCTGCCTTCGACGTACTCGCTATTGCACTGCTGGACAGCGGCGCGAACAAGGCTGGAGGCCCCCGGCGACCGTAGAAACAGAATCTTGGCAAACCGGACCGGGAGCTTCAGTTGACTTTTGCGACCCTCAATTGTTGCAGCTCCTGCAGAAAGGATTTGCATCGCTCCGTCGAACAGAACGGGATGCAGTGGATACTCACCGGCGCGATGAGCAATAATGTCCGACAACGAAACCCTGCCTGCCGACTTGCCTCCACCAGCCGACAAGTCGCGGATGGGGCGGAACTCATCGCCGTAGCGAAGTCCCATCTCACTCATGTGGCGGTAGAAGTCGTCGACCTTAACCGGCTCGATGCCACCCGCTCTCTTGCGATCCCAGGCCGATGACGCAAAGCCCGAATCGGTGCGCTCCCCACGCATGGAGCCCACAACATGGAGCGACCAGGCAGCGCCTTGGTCGAACCTGCTCTGGATCAAGAACGTGCGCTCATTCGGATTATAAGAGAGCTCCACGTGAAGCCCCGAAACGGAATCCGGCAGAATGAGCGGCTTGCGAATCTCCAAATCCTCGACAACGAAAGGTCGACCCTCGAAGAGCTGCAGGCCTGCTTCCAGCGCCATATCGACGAAGGCCGCGGCGGGAAACACGACCAAATTCTCGACCTTGTGATCCTTCAGAAAGGCCATGTGCCGGCCATCGAGCCGCGCAATCCAGGTTGGCGTCGCCCAAGGCAATCGAACGTCGAGCAATCCACGGCCACCCGAACCCAGCCGACCCTCGCGCCAATCGCTGGACTCATGCCACCAACGGCTTTTGTCCCAAGCGTAGGTCGGCAATGAGAGCAGCCGTCGAGATGGTGTCATCTCCGCAAAATCCAATGTGAGGCCGGAGCGGTGCAGCTCCATCGCGGTCTCAAGCAAGGATTCGTGCTCGCGGTCCCGGCGAGTGGAACACATCACCGGTGTTTTGCCGCTTCGCCCGGCAAGGCATTCTTGAATCGAATGACCGAGCGCTGGATGCGCACCGATTTCCAGCCAGACGTCGACGCCGAAGTCCGACAACGCGTTGACGGCACGCGCGAACTGCACCGATTGGCGCACCCCACGCCCCCAGTGAGCAGCAACGCAGTCTTGTCCAGCGCACCGCTGGCCGGTCACTGTACTGAAAAACGGCACCCTTTCCGTCCGCGGCTTGATATCAACTAACGCTTCTTCCAAGGCCTCAGAAGCAGGCTTCATTAAGGGATGATGAAATGGGTGATCTACTCGTACGAGCCTTGCGAAAACCCCTTGGAGTTCCAGTTCGGCGGCCATCGCCTCCAGGGAAAGTCGGGGTCCGGCCAGCGTCAGCGAACGAGGTCCGTTGAACGCCGCGATCGTTACTGTGCGGTCATGCCGGGCGATCAGCGCCTGCGCTCCATCCTCGTCCAGACCGACCGCTAGCATTGTTCCCTCACCCCGCGCACAATCGTCCATGAATCGGGCGCGCAACACGATCACCCGTGCTGCCTCCTCCAAACTGAATACTCCCGCAACGTACGCCGCCGCCACTTCCCCGACGCTGTGACCAACGATTGCGGCAGGTCGAACGCCCCAGGATATCCACAATTCCGTCAGTGCCATCTGCATCGCAAAGATGGCAGGCTGCGCGATTTCAGTTCGATGCATCTGAGAGACGTCTTCCGAGCGGCCAAGCTCTTCCAGCAGCGAGAAGCGCGCCCAGGGCCGCATCGCGGCATCGCACCGCTCGATGCTTTGTCGGAACACGGGCTCGTAGCGCATCAGCTCGCGGCCCATACCCCACCACTGCGGACCCTGTCCGCTCATGACAAAAGCGACTCGTGGAGTCTGTTCAGGCCGGGGCGCGAATGCCGTGCGCACCTTCGAGCCCTTTTGGTCCCCTAGGTAGCCGTTGAGCTCTTCAACGAGTTCAACCAACGAATGCGCGACGAGAGTCAGGCGATATGGGTGGTGATTGCGTCTGGCTCCCAAGGTATAAGCCAGATCCGAGAGCACCGGCGAGTTGCCATTCGCTTTTGACCGCTCATCTAACCAGTCCCTCAATCGCGATGCCGAGGAGCGCAGTGCCTTTTCCGATCGCGCGGAAAGAACCAGTGGCCAAGCGTGCTCGGTCTGCGTACTTAAATGCTCCGACTGAGGGCGTGCCGACGGCTCCTCAAGAAGGATATGGGCATTCGCTCCACCAAAACCAAACGAGTTAACGCCTGCTATGCGTTTTCCGCCACCGGTGTCCGGAAAGGGTTCCAGCGCGACGGGCACGCGGAGTTTCAGAGCAGCGAAGTCGATGTTTGGATTGGGTGTTTCAAAATGTAAGCTAGGCGGAATCCGCCCGTGCTTCAGCACCAGCAGAGCTTTGACCAAACCGGCGACGCCCGCCGCGGTCTCCAGGTGGCCAAGGTTAGTCTTCACCGACCCGATGAGGAGCGGGGCTTCTGTGGAGCGCTCTTCGCAGAGTGCCGCTGCGAGCGCATGGGCCTCGATCGGATCACCCACCGCTGTGCCAGTTCCATGGGCCTCGACAAATCCGATCTGAGAGGGAGCAATCCCAGCGTCGATGCATGCCTCGCGCACCAGCCGTGCTTGCGCCTCAGCGCTGGGAAGCGAGATCCCATTGGTGTGGCCGTCTTGGTTAAGGGCCGTACCGATAATCACTCCCTGAATCGGGTCGCCGTCCGCAAGCGCCTGAGAGAGCCGCTTCAGCAGCACCATGCCTGCTCCTTCGCCGCGGACGAAACCATCGGCCGATGCGTCGAACGCTTTACACCGGCCCTCTGGAGACAGCATCGACGCTCGAGAAAAACCGATAAATCCGCCGGGCGTAATCATCACCGTAACGCCGCCTGCTAATGCCACATCGCCACGGCCCGCCCGAATGTGTTCGCATGCCGCATGCACGGCCGTGAGTGCAGACGAACAAGCGGTATCCATCGCAACGCTAGGCCCCCGTAGATTTAAGCAGTAGGAGATGCGGTTGGCAGCAATACTGTGGGCGCAGCCGGTCGGCGAGTGTGGACCGATCCCGGAATGTTCCCAGGGGGTACCCTGAATCGCCTGATAATCATTGTGAGAGATTCCGACGAAGACACCAAGGTCAGTCCCCCGCTCAAGATCGAGCACGAGGCCGGCGTCCTCGATCGCCTCCCAGGCTGTCTCCAGGAGCAGCCGGTGCTGCGGATCCACGTAGGGCGCTTCCCGTGGCGAGATCCCGAAAAACTGCGGGTCGAACTGATCGATTCCCTCCAAAAACCCTCCGCGCCGAGCGATCGACTTGCCGGGTAACCCCAACTCCGCATCAAAGAATCGGTCGACATTCCAGCGGTCGGGCGGGATTTCACCGACGGCCTCCCGGCCCTCCACGAGGAGTTTCCAGAACGATTCTGTGTCGCTTACTCCGCCGGGGAAACGGCAGCCGATTCCGATGACCGCGATACGATCCTTATGCATAGAGGTGACTCGCCTGACGCCGGAGCCTTAAGGGAAAATTGCGACCGTGACAAGTCAATGATGTAGCTGAGCTCTACGAAAGCGTGTGAAACATTGAGTGGACGAGGAGGGGTGCAAAGTGAGCACGACGATTCGTCCTCCGGGTAAAATCGATTGATATAGGTTTTATTCTTTCCTTCGTTCCTTAGTCCATTTTTCGCGGTTGCTTATTCGATTGAAGCAAAGGGGACCGAAAAAACGGTTGTTTGTTGGGCCTGCTCTGCACTAAGGCTGATTAGTATGTGCGGCATCGCAGGTATTGTCGATCTAGCCGGGCGCCGGAGTGTAGCGGACGGCGTCATCCAAAGGATGACGCAGGCGATAATTCACCGTGGCCCCGACGAGGAGGGTTACTTTCAGCGTCCTGGCTTGGTCCTAGGGTCGCGCCGGCTCAGCATTGTTGGCTTGGCGGACGGCCAGCAGCCTGTCGCCAACGAAGACCGGAGCGTATCAGCGGTGTTTAATGGCGAGTTCTTCGACTACGTCGAGAAACGCGCAGAGCTGGAAGCGCGCGGCCATCGCCTGGTCACACACTGCGACACGGAAATCATCCCACACCTTTGGGAAGAGAGTCAGGAAGGCATGTTTGAACGCTTGCTTGGCCAGTTTGCCTTGGCGTTATGGGATGATGGCCGGCATCGTTTGGTGCTCGGACGGGACCGTTTCGGCATTTGTCCCCTCTATTGGACGCGGCAGGGGGATTGGCTCCTTTTCGCGTCAGAAATCAAGGCTCTTCTGGCTTCCGGCCTGGTGCCGGCCCGACCCGATCTACGCGGCATTGACCACATTTTTACATTCGCCGCCCTGCCTGGGCCAACGACCTGTTTCGAAGGCGTTCAGCTCCTGCCTCCCGGGCATTACTTGAGGATAGTTCCAGGTAATGTCCGCGGCGCTGCACCCTCCATCAGCGAGCATGCGTATTGGGAGATGGATTTTCCCGATCGGGGCGACGAGGACCATGGGAAAGACCCGCGTGCTCTGCTGGATCGCTTCGAGCAGATAATGCTGCAGTCTGTGGAGAAGCGGCTCCGGGCGGATGTGCCGGTGGGCGCCTACTTATCGGGTGGCGTCGACTCAAGCCTGACTACCGCACTCGCCTGTCATCTAAAGGGTCCAGCGATTAACACCTACACGATTCGCGTTAACGCTCCTGAACTCGATGAGCTCAGTGCGGCTAACCTGGTGGCTGGGCACATTGGCACGAAGCCGCCGATAGTCCAGGAGTTTCGGGCCAGCGACACGCTTAACACCTATCCACGGCTGATCCAAGCCACCGAAGCGCCGGTAATCGATACTTCTTGTGCTGCTTTGCTGTTGTTAGCCCAGCGCGTCCATGCCTGCGGCCAGAAAGTGGTCCTTACTGGCGAAGGGGCGGACGAGTGGCTGATCGGTTACCCTTGGTACAAAGCGGCCAAACTGTTCGGTCTCCTGGATATCTTGCCCGGGCTGCCGCTGAGCGACCGGATGCGCCGTGCTTATCTTCGGCTGCACCACGTGCCCCAATATCCGGCGGAGTTTCGACGTGGCGTGGAAGAATCCGTCGGCGGCCCTAACGCTTGGATTGATGCTTACGGGCTACTCGGGATCTCAAAGCTTCGCTTTTATGCTGCACCAATGCGGGAAGTGCTAGAGAAAACCAATCCCTGGGCTGATCTGCAAATGCCGTTGGACCGGGCCAGACGCTGGCACCCGCTGAACCGAGGCATCTGGGTCGCAGCACGGGTTACTCTGGCTGGACATCTGCTTCAGGCCAAAGGTGATCGCGTGGCCATGCATTCCTCGGTGGAGGTGCGATATCCGTTCCTCGATAAAGATGTTTTCGACTTTTTGGCCGGATTGCATCCACGTTGGAAACTCCACGGGTTTCGTGACAAACATCTGCTCCGCCTCTTAGCCGAACGCTGGCTGCCCGCGTCGGTGTATCGGCGGCGCAAGGTTATTTTCCGTGCGCCTCTGGACAGTTTTCACGTCGAACCGGAACCGGCATTCGTTGCTCAGCTCTTGAGCGAAGAATCGCTGCGTCGCACCGGATATTTTGACATTGCGGCGGTACATCACTGGCGACGGGCTTTTCGCCGTATGCCGGTTGGTTCCCTGCCACGCCTATCCGTGGAGCTGGGTTTGACTGCGGTGGTGGCGACTCAGCTTTGGCATCACCTATTCATCGGCCCGGAATTAGCGGAATTACCAACATGGACGGGCAACCGCTCGACGCTTGCGAGTATGGCATTATAGTGCGCCGACTGTGGCACATTACCAATGCAACCAGGACCGTAAGTTCAAAGGGAGCAGTTTGCAGGCTTGCCCGCGGTCTCTGATGCACAGTACAACGTGCTCGACACAGTCAGGCAACGCGTAGAGCGTTCATGCTGCTTTGTGATAAATCGCTAGAAATGAAATGAGAAAACGTTGCTGTGTCGCCGCTCGATCAATTCTGGTCGGGCTTTTGTGGATAACTTGTCTCGGCGGCTGCGCGATTCTGCCGAGAGGAACGGCGAACGAATTCCAAGATCGCGCGTTCATTGTTTACTGGCCTCCTCCGAAGGAGAGCAAACGGTTGCGCCTGGCAGTCAAAGATCTGATCGACATGAAAGGTGTCGTGACCACGGCCGGCTCCGAATATGTTGCTGAGAACAGTCAGCCGGCGACAAGTGATGCCGCGTGCCTGGCGATATCACGGGCAAGAGATGTTCAGATCGTAGGAAAAACGAATCTCAGTGAATTCGCGGTGGCCCCTTCCGGCATTAACGATTTCTTCGGAACTCCGAGAAGCCCCTTGAGCAGGAGGAGCAAGATTATCCCGGGAGGTTCATCCAGTGGTTCAGCGGTCGCAGTCGCAAGCGGAATGGCGGACGTTGCTTTTGGAACGGATACAGCCGGCTCCGTCCGCGTTCCCGCAGCTTGTTGCGGCATCGTCGGACTGAAGACGACGTTTGGCCTTGTTTCTTTAAAAGGCGTATTTCCGGTTGAACCAAAACATTTGGATACAGTCGGTCCGATGGCCAAAGACGTGGCTCATGTTGTCGAAGGGATGGATCTTTTGCAGGACGGGTTTGCCGCCCGATACCGAACAGCGATGGCCGCGAAACCTTTGGCAAAAGATATCAGGATCGGGCGGCTCTACCTGGGGGGAACCGATCCAAAGATCGACAAAGCGATTGATGACGCTCTTGCCCGGGCTGGCTTTCGAGTGGTCCCACTGGACCAAGCCTTCAAGGAGAAGTGGGACCAAGCCAAGAAGGATGGAGACACGGTGGCCGCAGCCGGGGCTTGGATCAGCGATCGAAAATACTTCGATAAACTCATAGGAGTAAGCGCCAGGACCAAAGCAATAATCGCCTTGGGTGAATTCGATTACACGACGAGCTACCGGAACGCTCTGGGGAGACAAGTGGCCTGGCAGGACGCGCTCCGTCAGGTCTTTAAAAAGGTTGATTTCATTGCTCTACCGACTCTGCAGAAACTGCCGCCAAGGATTCCGCTCATCGGCAAAACAGCTCTTTTGGAAGCGGAAATAGCCCTCTTTGAAGCGGAAATGTTGGGCCTGCAAAACACCGTTGCGGTGAACTTTGCTGGAAATCCCGCGTTGGCGATACCGATTCCATTGAATGATAAGATCGTTCCAGCCACCAGCCTGCAGCTGGTTGCGCCGCGGTCGAGCGAAGCGGGACTTCTTAATGCGGGCCGCCTGATTGAGGCCAGTGTTCAGCGCTTCATCAACAGATCCCTGCTTGCGAAATCCGCGCGCACTCACTAGATGCACTCCAAGGCGGAAAGTGCCGTATCCGTCGAATAAATGAAAAGGTGTCGTTGCGTCACCGCCCGCTCGATTCTGACAGCACTTTTGCTGATAACTTGTTTCAGCGACTGCGCGTTTCCCCGGGGATACACGGAACACGATCGCGCGTTCATTGATTACTGGCCACCGAAAGAGAAGAAGCAGTTGCGTCTGGCGATCAAAGATAACATCGATATGAAAGGTGTGGTCACCACGGCTGGCTCGGAATACGTCGCTAAAACCAGTCAGCCAGCTTCCCGCGACGCGCAGTGCCTGCAGATCGCACGGGAGCGAAACGTGCAGATCGTAGGGAAAACGAATCTCAGTGAATTCGCGGTGGCCCCTTCCGGCCTGAACGGATATTACGGAACTCCGAAGAACCCTTTTAGCAAATGGTGGGGGTTTATCCCAGGGGGATCATCAAGCGGTTCGGCGGTAGCAGCTGCAGACGGACCGGTGGACGTTGCCTTCGGAACGGATACGGCTGGCTCCGTCCGCGTTCCCGCGGCTTGTTGCGGCATCGTTGGTTTGAAGACGACCTTTGGGCTCGTTTCCTTGAACGGCGTTTTGCCGGTTGAGCCAAAGCATCTGGATACCGTTGGTCCAATGGCCAAAGACGTCGATCATGTCGTGCAAGGGATGGATCTCCTGCAGAGTGGGTTTGCGGCACGATACCGAAGAACCGTTGCCGCCAAACCGTTGGCCAAAGACATCAGGATCGGGCGGCTTTACCTGGGGGGCACCGATCCAAGGATCAACAAAGCGGTTGATGACGCTCTGGCCCGAGCTGGCTTTCGAGTGGTCCCACTGGACCAAGCCTTCAAGGCGAAGTGGGACCAGGCCAAGAAGGACGGGGATACGGTAGCGGCGGCTGGTGCCTGGATAAACTACAAAAATTACTTTGGCAAACTAGGAGTAAGCGCCAAAACCCTGGCAATAATCGCCTTGGGTCAATTCCAATACACGACGAACTACCAGAACGCTCTACAGAGGCAAGCAGAGTGGCAGTCTACTCTCAATCAGGTCTTCAAAAAAGTTGATTTCATCGCTCTGCCGACTCTTCAGACGCTGCCGCCAACGATTCCACTCATCGGAAGAATAGCCATTTTGGAAGCGCGAGTGTTGGGCCTGCAAAACACCGTTGCGGTGAACTTTGCGGGGAATCCTGCGCTGGCGATACCGATTCCAGTAAATGGTAGAACCATTCCCGTGACGAGCTTGCAACTAGTTGGGCCTCGGCTGAGCGAAGCGGAACTTCTTAATGCGGGCCGCCTGATTGAGGCCAGCGTTGCAGGCTTGATGCACGAGTCAATGCTGACAAAAGCCGCGCACAGGCTACGACGAAAAAATGCCGCCGCGTCAGCGCTCGATCGATTCTGACCGGGCTTTTCTTGATAATTTTGCAACTGGTCGGGCCCCGGTTGAGCGAAGCTCAGCTGCTTAATGCGAGCCGCCTGATTGAGGCCGAGCGTTCACCTCTTGATCGACTCGGTCGAAGTTTCCAAATGCCAGGCAAACTAAAAACGCTGTAAAGTTGATACGCGCCGCGATTTCGAGTTGCCGATACGAACTGATCGGTTAGAATGACGCTCGCGAGGTAGACGTTTCTCACCATCGGGTTGTAAAAAGCGATGAATCCAGCTCTCTCTAAAGTGCTTCCCGCGTTTTCCGCGGTCGTAACACTCTTACCTATGGGCGCGTCGCTTCAGGCGCAGTCCGTCGACGAACTCATCAAAAATGGCGATGGGTGTTATGCGAGATTGCAAACTGCCAACGCGCTTAGGTTTTATCTGCCGGCAGAGAAGCTTGAGCCTAACAACGAACGCCTCCTGGTGCACATCTCGCGCGAATATCGCCACTTGGCGAGCGACGCCACGAAACCGGAGGAAAAACGCAGACTCAACGCTATCGCAGTGGATTACGCGAAGCGCGCCGTGGCGCTTGGACCGAATGATCCGGATGCGCAGCTCGCAGTGGCAATCAGCTATGGGAAACTGCAACCCCTAGAGGGCAACTGGGACAAGATCCAGGCGTCGCATATTATCAAGGACGCGGCCGATAAGGTGGTCAAACTCGATCCGCACAACGACTTAGGTTGGCACGTGCTTGGCCGCTGGCATCAAGGGGTCGCCGACGTTAGCGCCGCCAGGCGGGCGCTGGCGCAAGTCATTTACGGCGAGGTGCTGCCGCAATCTACGTACGAAGAGGCGGCTAAGTGCTTTCAGAAGGCGATCGAACTCAATCCGAATCGGCTCATGCACTACATCGAGCTAGGACGAGTTTACGCGCAGATGGGACGAACCGAAGATGCACGACGTTTGATCACCAAGGGGTTGTCGATGCAGGATACGGAGAAAGACGATCCCGAGACCAAGCGTGAAGGGCAAGATGTGCTGGCGAAACTTCACTGAAGATGGATCGGAGACGCATGACCGCCTCCGGACGCGGCCTTATATAGCGTCCATTTGATTACCGCAGCCGAAAAAACTTCGCGATGCAATAATCCAGGAACTCGGTCGGTAGCCGGCGGGGTATATCCCATTCGACCAGTCGATGAGGTAGGATCGCGTAACGAGCCCGTGGCTTTGGCGTGGTCAAGACACGCCAAATGAGTTCCCCTATTTTTTTGGACGGAAAGCCGGTTTTCGCTTCTCTCGTTGCCTGCCCAGCAAATGCGCGGAGCGCTCGGTCGTAGGGCGTATTGGGAAATTCTCCGACTACTCCCGCCGCCCTATCCCAGATTGCGGTGACCACGGCACGGGGTTCGATCAGAACGACCTTGATACCAAAAAGCATCAATTCGCGTCGCAGGCTATCCGAATATCCCTCCAACCCAAATTTGGAAGCGGCATAAGCGCCGGCAAATGGCATTGCCAGTCGCCCGCTGATCGAACTGACGTTAACGACCCGCCCCGGTTCGCCAACGCGACTCGATTCCGCTCCGAGCAGGGGTAAGAATGCTTGCGTGACGGTGTGAACGCCCAAAAGATTGACCTCAATTTGCAGGCGGAAACGCTCCAGCGGAAGATAGGCTAGGGGACCTAAGACCGCTATCCCGGCATTATTGATCAATCCGAAAAGCCGCTGCTCTCCCACCGTTTTCGCGACGGCCGCTGCGACCTGATTCACCGAATCCGGATCGGTTACATCAAAGATGAGTGGAACATACAGTGCGCCCAGTTGCTCTCTTAGCCGGTCCGCATCGGATTGTGTGCGCACGCTACCAAAGACGCGAAATCCGCGCTGAACAAGCACTTGGCATGCGGCAAATCCGATGCCACTGGATGCGCCGGTAATAACTACGTCTGGCATAGAGGAGATAGCCGATAGCCGATAGCAAATGCAGATCGAATCGATTGGGACCTCGCGGCTAGAACTCCCAATACGGGAATGCCGAATTGGGATTGCGAAATGGCCCTGGCTGCCGTCGTCGATTTCCTTATTCTAGATTCTAGCTTCTAAATTCTGGATTCTGATGCATTCTGGACGCGTCGGTGACCGGTTGCACTGACGGAATCAGGCTCAAGGGTTTTGGAGCATCGATTCGGGATTGCAGATCGGCTGCAACCAATGGAGCGAAGCCGGCGATACTCCGGTCGAATCGGAAAGTGTAGCGATCATGTTTGCCCGGGGTGTAGAGAATCAGTTCGTCGTAAAGATATCTTTGGCGGAGCGTGACGCTGAACTCGTCAATCTCGTATAAATTCGCAGCGCCAAACCAGCCTTTGACCAGGAAATACACTTTGGGAAGCCGATCGGTCGAAGCAACCAGATATCCGACTCGGTCGGTTGGGATAAGCTTTCCTTTGCCAGTGATACAAGGTACCGCCCATGCCATTTGCTGCGGCGGATTCGATAACCGGTTCAAGGCGTGCTGATACCGGCTCGGCAACTTTGTCGGCAGCACGGTTTCGGATTGTCCTCGGGCCGGTTGTTTCAACTTTCGGCGGATGAACCAGACGCGAACTCCGATTGCTCGCCAGATTTTGGGGAGAAAATAGAACGCCAGCGAGAAAAAAAGGAGCAGGATGATGATTGCAATGAGGGGATGGCTCCAGAGCAAGGCAAAGAGCCCGCCGACCATGATATTCTCGCCCAAGCTTACCGCCACGTTCGAGAACGGTTCGGGTGACTGATTCACCATTAGACGGGTTCCCGTCTTCACGCTGTGAGCTGTAAAGGTCACCGAGGCGGCTAACAGACCAACGATTACATCAAAGGCCGGCTGAGGATGGCCCAGCGTCTGAATGGCGAGGAGGGCGCCGCCGACGGGTCGGATGATGGTGTGAATAGCGTCCCAGATTGAGTCTAGCCAGGGAATTTTGTCGACAAAGAATTCCAGCACGAAGAGAACGCCCGAAATGATGATTATCGTCGGCTCGCCGAGTACGGAAAGAGAAGCGTATTGAGGCGCCAGATGAATCCAATCAAAATGGATCGCTAACCCTGTCAGAAAGACCGTTAAGTACAGGCTATATCCAGAAAGAGCCGCTAACCCCAGTGCGACCGCTAACGTTTGGAGCACTTCCATCGTGCTAGCTATACCGACGAATCGATCTGGCTGCAATCCGGCGGCACGTGATTCGCGCGATCGGCGTAATCGAGCAGCCGACAGCCCTCGTTAGCATCCGGTGGTGTTTTACTGACCAGGAGCACGAAAATCTTTCCGCAGCTTCGCAACGAGCGCGTCGTCATCTGGTGTCGCCAGAGCGGCGACTAGCCAAGTGCCTGCAGAGAGCAGGCAGGTACGACGGGGTTGATCAATGGCACATGAGATCGGGGAAGAGAGGATAGTAAACACTGAATAAATGTAAACTGAAACCAGGAAGGGCGCGGCGATGAGCCGCAATACAGGACCGGCCTGCAGTTGGCCCGGGATCCCTGTCTACTGCTGCAGTTCTATACTGAGATTCTTTATGGCACTTTCAGTTTCTCGATGCTTTCCTGCAAGCGAGAGGATGGGAGGAAAAATGAGCGAGGCATGCGGAACAGTTGGAAAGCAAATAGCCAGCCAAAATGATTTGCTGGTCACCGAGCACGAATTCCGCGAACGAGAAGCGGTTATTGCGGGTTATGTAAAAGAGGTGGCGCGGTTGAAGGAGGAGAACAAGAGGCAACGCGATTCGTTGAGAATTCACGATGAGGGCGGCTAGGGATCTAAAGTTCGAAATTGATCAAAAAAAAGCGCGTGCTGCGCTGTAGTGGAACAGTGGACGAAGGGATTTCTATGTGAGTGTTCTCCGGCGACCAACTTGATGATTAAGATGGCCAGCATAACGCTGAGGCAGGAAACCAAGGCCTAGGTGACAGGGTGTCCAGCAGCATCGCCAAGTGGCTTCGAAGTTCGATCTGATCGATAACCACTGCGACGCATAGAATTTCAGCTTTCGCGATCAATTCGAGTAGCTGCTCATTCCATTGAGATCGCGAGGCGGGATCACGCAATATCTTTGAATGCCTTTCGTGCATTGAGGAGCATATCCTCGCGATGCAACACCACTGGATCGTCCGGATGATGTGGGTGGATGAGCGAATAGCATCGGCACGCCAGGAGAGGGCATGATTGACGTCGCGATTGCCGAGGTGTTTTCGATAATCGAAACGCCGTGCCCATTGTGAACAGGCACGCGGGGTGAGGTTACCCTCCGGCTCCCACTTTTGCTCGCAATCGGCTATAGATATCGGAGCCGAATACAATATCCAGACCACTCATATGGGCCCGCATATTAGAAGGTGCAAAGCTATCGCTTTGTCCTCCCGGAAGGAGGTAAGTTTGGTTTTTGCAAAGATACCCGTTTTCGGGAACCGGAGCGAGCCAACCTGAAGAGAGTGGGGTGCCGAAGAAAAAGTGGAATGGGGCGCCGCTGAGGAGAAGAAAAAGTGGGAAGGTTCCGAAGAGAAGCCTTCGAATTAGCTTAAACATAGCCGCCGGTGGTACCGGTCTCTTGCGAGATTCTAGCCGCATAGAACACAAATTCGGAAGGATTTCTGTTCTATTCGAGCCGAAGCGAATCCAGGCACTCCCGTCGATATGAGAACGATCGATATATTCGTTTCTTCCCCCGCAGACGTACAAAAGGAACGTGCTGTAGCGGAACAATTGATTCGTTCGGTTGCCGCGGAGTTTGATCTCCCGATAAACGTCTCCTATTCCAATCCGCTACGAGGATCGAAGGAGGAGGACGAAATTAACGTTGAGCGTGAAGATTTCGGCGACGAATCGACTCTCGTTTTGTGTCCATGCTTTTGGGAGTATCCGGAGTTGGAGGGAGACAACTTCCTGGAACAGATTCCGAACACGGGCCAATATGACCTTGTCATTTGTATTCTCTGGTCCCGGCTTGGAACCGCACTGGCCCAGAAGTGTGTCATGCCGGATGGCGGTCGACCGAGGTCCGCAACTGATTACGAAGTTGCTTGGGTATTGGATCAGTCGAAGCGAACTCCTGGGTTTCCCGGATTGCACGTTTACCGGAATCAAGCGACTCCCGCTGCTCCGCTCGAACCGAAAGAAAAACGGGAATACTTGTGCCGGCAGTGGGATGCGGTGCAGGCGTTTTTCGCGGCTTGGGAAAAGAATGGTGCAACAGAGTTTCGCGAGTCCTGCCATGATTATCAAGACCTGGAAGAGTTTGAGAATTTGTTTCGAGAGCATTTTCGCAATTTCCTCGTACGGCAATTGGATCGCCAAATTGCCTCGAGGAAAGCGCTGCGAAAGGTCCATTATTGGGAATCTAACCCATTTCGGGGGCTAAAATTCTTTGATTACGAACATGCAGCTATTTACCACGGCAGAACGAAAGCCGTCGGGGAAGTGCTTGATGCTTTGAAGAACCAGGCGATGGCCAAGAAGCCCTTCGTCCTGGTGGTGGGTCCCACCGGTTCTGGAAAGAGTTCCCTGGTTCGGGCCGGCGTTCTTCCTCTTTTGACTCAGGGTGGGACACCTGTGGGCAATGGACCTTGGCGGCGTGCAGTGACCCGACCAGGGCCTGGAGGCGCCGCCGAGGATCCTTTCGATCCACTTGCCGCCGCGCTGCTTGCCAAGTTCGCACTGCCAGAGCTTCAGGATGAAGAGTCGCCCGACGAATGGCAGAATCTAGCGTCCCAGCTAAGAAAAGATCCCGACGGTGCCGCGATCCGGATAACGGAAGTGCTGGATCAGCTCACCCGGTACGAGTTGGATCGTCCTGTTGTCAGGCTTGCGCCCAGGTTTGAGTACTCCAAGGCAGCCATTACTCTGAAGAGGCTGGGACGGGTAAAACCGAAGATGCACCTTGCGCTCGTTGTAGATCAGTTGGAGGAGTTGTTTATAGGGGATTCCCCAGCTCTCCAGCGGAAATATATCTCCGCTCTCTGTGCTTTGGCTAGCTGCGAACGGGTCTTTGTTATCGCGACGTTGCGCAGCGATTTCTACGCCCATTGCCAGCAGTTTCCCGAATTGGTCGAACTCACAGCCTTTGGCGGAAGATACGAACTTCAACCTCCGACACGACGTGGGATCGGGAACATGATCCGGTTCCCAGCAGAGGCAGCCGGTCTGCGCTTCGAGCGGGATCCTGAGACGAGTCGGAACTTGGACGAGGCTTTGCTCGAGGCAGCGGTAGCCAGCCCCGAACCGCTCCCGTTGCTCGAACACCTGCTTTCACGGTTATATCAGAGACAGCTTGACCGAAAAGATGATTTGCTGCTCTGGTCTGATTATCGCGGATTGGGCGAACTTCGGGATGCGTTGGCCCAGCACGCAGAGACCGATGGTTTGCTGCGCTGGTCTGATTATCGCGAATTGGGCGACCTTCAGGATGCGTTGGCCCAGCAGGTAAAGACCGTGTTCTTAACGTTGAAACGCGATGAACAGCAAGCGCTTAAATTCGTGATCCGGCGCCTGGTAGCGCCCGGCAGAGGCGAAGAAGGTCACTTGATCCGTCCGACCGTGTCGTATCGTGATCTCGTTTCATCACCTGAGCGTGATCAGCAGAGAGCAGGCGCTAAAGGCCTGGTTGATCGTTTGATCAAAGAGGGACTCTTGAGCGCCGATGCTGATCCGAAACAGGAACTGTTGATCAGCGTTCCCCAGGAGGCGCTGCTTCGGAAATGGCCAGGGGTCTGGCAATGGTTATCTGAGGACCGACAGTTTTTTCAGATGCGGGATCGGCTGGATGCAAGCCTAAAGCTTTGGCTTAGTCGAAACCGCCAAAGCGATGACCTGCTCGACCGCGGGATCGGTCTAGCCGAAGCGGATACCTTGCTCAGAGATTTTAGGTCGTCATTAAGCGAAAGACAGATCGACTACATTCAAAGGAGCCTGGCGAGGCAAAAACGACGCCACCGGGTACGGGATAGTATCGGGTTAGCAGCTATCGCAGGTTTGGCTGTTTTCGCTG